>Ga0209006_10003377_pt1 | contig 14530 bp, 14 predicted proteins | sample JacPin_JW_Ref_O2_FD_188567 | JGI IMG/M metagenome (GOLD analysis project Ga0209006, IMG submission 188567) | Forest soil microbial communities from Algoma, Ontario, Canada - Jack Pine, Ontario site 1_JW_Ref_O2 (SPAdes) (version 2) | ecosystem: Environmental > Terrestrial > Soil > Boreal... | reverse complement strand
TTGGTTGTGAAGGTGACGTTGTCAGGCTCGATCAGCACGCGCGGGATGGCGGCGAAATGCACGACCGCGTCGGGCGGGCTCGGTGGACGGCCATCATTAAAGCCGGCGAAGGTGGGGTGGGTGGTCAGCGCGTTGAACGCCTGCCCGCTGTCTGTCAGGTCGGCGATCAGAGTCGGGACGCCCGGCAGGTCGAGCGGCTTCAGATCGACATTGAGGACGGAATAGCCGTGAGCGACGAGATGGGGAACCGCGTGCCGGCCGGCCTTGCCGGTTCCGCCGGTGAACACAATGCGCTTGCCGGACATGGATTTTGACCTCGCGATGAGAGCGGCGGCTCTCTTAACCTCGCGACGCCGCTACGTCGATAGGCGGCACTTCTGCCCGGGCGCTACAGTGTCCTGTGCCCGCGGCCGCGTTTAAGGCTGGTTAAGCGGAAAGCGAGCCTTTCGAGGTCCTACGCAAAACTCAGGCGAGCTGGCGCTGGATCGCGGCCAGATCAAGCCATGCCTGCTCAGACGCGATCTTGCCGTCGCGAAAGGTGAAGATATGGAGGATCCGGACGCTCATTCGGCCGCTTTTGCCGGGCAGCAGGAAGGGCTTGCCATCCCTCTGTTCGCCTTCCCAGAGTGTCTCATCGACGAGAAAATCCTCACCATAGAGCCGGCGAATATTCGTCACCTTGTCGCCCTTGGCGCAGGAGAACAACATTTTATAGTAGTCGGCCATTGCTTGCTTTTCATGGAGCAGGCCTACCGGGGAGGGTATGATTTCGTGCCTCAGTTCGCTCTCGGCGAAGCTGGCCATCACCCCATCGATATCGTCAATAGCCTCAAACCTGAAATGGTCGTCAACAACCCTATCCATCTCCGCGCGGGACAGTTCCATTGCATATTCCTCCCTGAAATGAGATAAGTCTAATTATTGGATTTGTCTAACGGAAGCATGACAAAGAGTCAAGAGACAGGCCGGGCCAACCAGAAAGCGAGGACGCGCGCGGCTATCGTCGATGCGGCCGAGGCGCTTCGCGCCGAGAACGGAGTTCCGACTGTGGCCGAGGCCGCGGACGCCGCGCGGGTCTCGCGCGCAACCGCCTATCGCTACTTCCCGACCCAGGAGGCGCTGCAGGTCGAACTGGACTCGAGCAGGGTGAACACTCCGATCGAGAAAATTGTGGCAAGCTTCACCTCCAACAACGCGGGGCTACGCGTTGCGGCGCTGATCGATGCCTATTGCGACCTTGCGTTAGGCGAAGAGGCGCACATGCGGACCGCTCTACGCGTCTATCAGGACACCTGGTTACGAGGCGGCGATAGCGTTGCAGCACCGCAAGTCCGGAAGGGCCGCCGCATGACGTGGCTGACTGCCGCACTCGCCCCGCTGCCAGACATGCCTCCGGCGAAGTTGGCCCGCTTACATGCCGCGCTTGCCTTGTGTGTCGGCGCCGACTCGCTCGTTATCCTGAAGGATGTGGTCGGCCTCGATCATTCCGAGGCGAATGCTGTTTTGAAATGGGCGGCTTCAGCGTTGCTTAGGGCGGCGCCTGACGACGCTTAGCGTTCGGTCGGCGCCCCTGCCGACCAAGCGCAATGTGGATGCAGACGATGCGGCCGTTCCTCTAGGCTCCCGGCGAGAAGGCCCCGCTTAGCGCCGATTCAGAAGCCGGGCCCGGAACCCCGTTTACGCCCTGGGGTGGGCGGAGCGGTAGGCCGCAAGCAGGCGCGCGCTGTCGACCCCCGTGTAGACCTGCGTGGTGGACAGCGAGGCGTGGCCGAGCAGGTCCTGGATCGTTCTCAAGTCGCCTCCCCGAGCCAGAAGATGAGTGGCGAACGAATGGCGAAGCGCATGCGGCGTCGCGGTCTCGGGCAGGCCGAGCGCCCCACGCATCCGCGCCATCGCCAATTGCACGATGCGCGGCGAAAGAGGTCCGCCCTTCGCGCCGACGAACAACGGGCCCGCTGGCTTGAGAGCATAGGGGCAAAGCGATAGATAGTCCTCGACCGCCTTGCGCACCGCTGGAATGATCGGCGCGGAGCGCGACTTCTGGCCTTTGCCGACGATCGTGATTGCATCCGTTTCGCCGACCGGCGCGTCGCCGCGTCGGATCGAAAGGGCCTCGGAGATGCGCAGGCCCGCCCCATAGCAGAGCGCGAGCACCGCGGCGTCGCGCGCCAACACCCAGGGTTCGCGCGCCTCGCCCTCACGCGGCGCGGTCGTGGTCATCGCCTTGGCGTCTGCCGGACTCAGGGGTCGTGGCAGGCGCCGCCCCGCTTTGGGCGCACGGACAGCGCCGAGCGCAGCGGCTGATTGTCCGCTTTCGCGAGCGATATGGCGGGCGAGCGATTTCAAGGCGGAAAGCGCGCGCTGCAGCGAGCGACCCTCCACCCCTTCCGTCCGCCGATGGGCGAGAAAGGCGCGCAGATCGCCTGGTGCGCAATCGGTGAAATCGATGATGCGGGGCGGTGCCCCGAAGCGCGTCTCGAGAAAGGAAAGAAATTGCCTGGCGTCGCGGCCATAAGCCTCGATCGTGCGCGCCGACAGGTGCCGCTCGTGCGCGAGATGCTGAAGCCAGGCGGCCACGGCCGCGACGAGGTCGGGTGCGGCGGGGAGAACGCGAAGTTCGGTGGGGGGAGGAAACTTTGGCATGGGGAACGACAATGCCGCGGAAAGGATTAAGCGGCGGTTGCGTGGGCGGACGTGACTGGCGCGAAGCGCAAAAGGCTGCCCCTGGCGACGCTCGATCGCGACCTCGAAAAGGCGGCGATCGCCGAAGGCATCGCCCTATTCGGGGCTTGACCCGCAACCCTGCCCCGGCGGATGCTGAGGCCGTGTCCGATTTGCCGCGCATCTGAGGGGAAGGGCGTCGGTCGAGCCCTTCACGGACCGGCGATCGACGGCAGGAGACGGTTCGATGCGCTTCCTTGCTCTTATCGGCGCGCTCGCGATCATCGCCGCCATTGGCGCTGCGATCTATTTCTTCGGGGGCTTCTTCAATGTCGCCGAGAGCGCGGATAATCCGGCGATCGTCGACTGGGCGCTGGCGAGCGTGAGGGGAGCGTCCGTCGTCGCGCATGGAACCGAGGCGCCGCCGGTCAATCTCGACGATACCGAGACGGTTAAGGCCGGCGCTCGCATCTATGCGACGATCGGGTGCGTGAACTGTCACGGCGGACCGCCGGACGCCAATTGGGCCAAATGGTCCGAAGGGCTAAAGCCGGTCCCGGCGGATCTCAAGGTGATGGCGAAAGAGCGGACCGCGTCGCAACTGTTCTGGGCGATCAAGAACGGCATCAAGTTCACCGGCATGCCGAGCTTCGGCCTGGCTGGGGCGCCCGACAAGGACATGTGGTCGATCGTGGCCTTCGTCAAGAAATCGCCGTCCGTATCCGACGACGAGTACAAGGCCTGGACAGCGCCCCCTTAGGCGCCGTGACTAAACCCCGCGACTGAAAACGCGTGAAGGCTATCGTTTGCGTTTCGATGCAAGGTCGTCACTCGATCTCGTCGTTCCCGTCCGGCCGGTCCGCGATCCGCACCGGCGGCGGTTGCTGCGAAACCAGCGGCGGCGGGGGCGGGGACTCGTGTGGCGGCGCTGGATGATGTTGGATTGGCCAATGCCCTCCCCAGCCGCTCGGGTAAGGTGGATAGGGCGGGAACGGCGGATAGGGCGGATAAGGCGGGAACGGCGGATAGGGGGGATCGCACTCGCAACCGCACTCGCAATGGCGCTCATGACGACAGTCGTCGTGATCGTGATGGTCGCAGTCGCAATCGCAATCGCGGCGACGATCGCAGTGGTGGTGGTGATGCCTGCTCATGTCGACCTCCTGATAAGATCTTGGAAGAACAGTCGCCGTCTTGGATCCTCTTACTTGGCGATACCCATCGAACCGCCCTTGGGGATGCCCATCGCGGCCGCAATGGTCTGATTGACTGACGCCGCCCGTCCGGGCGGCACGTACATCGTGGTGCCGGCGTTCACATAGTCGCTTGAGAGGTAGCCGAGCGCGATGCGGGTGATCACCGGCGAGACGCCGGGAAAGAGGGGGGCTTCGTAGAGCGTGACCTCGTGCCAGGGGCCGTAAAGACCTTGCAGTCGCGCCAGCAGCATCGGGAAGGCTCTGAGGTCGTATCCGTTGCCCCGATACGTCCAGTCGCCGACGACGCCTACCTGCCAGAGCACCAGTTGCGACGCTGTATCGATGACCCGGTCGTGAATGAGGAAGTCGGTCGCTTCATAGGACTGGCAGCCGTTGACGGCGGGGTCGACGCCAAGGTCGGCGAAGAGACAATCTTCGGCCGAGACGCCGGGCAGCATCAGCGCAAGGTGGCCTTCGCGGCGCGCCCGCCGCACCGATTCATGCGAAGGGAAAGCGAATACGCCAGGATGCCCATAGAACGCGGCGACCGTTCGCTTGCCTGCGCGCACGCTGCCCATTATCTCCTCGACCATGGCCTCGTAGCTTTGCGCCCGCTGGACACCCTCGCCGTAGTGGCCGTGTAGTGAGGTCGCGCCGGGATTGAGCTCGCGGATGACGGCTTCCGCGACCGGATCGGCGACGAGGAAGAACATCGCGTCGGCGATGCGGATCCACGCCAGCGCCTCGACCGTCATATGGCCGACGGTGCGAATGCCGGTGCCGACGACGACCAGCGAGCCACGGCGCCCTTCGAGTCCCTCCTGGATCTCAGCCGCAAGTGGCGCCGCCGGTATTATCGGTTGCGGCTCGCGTTTGAGCAGCACGTCCCAGAGCGCCTGCGCCGTCCGACTTTGCAGTGCCTGTCGCCCGGCTTCGTCGAGACGCGCCTCGTCGACCGCTTGCTTCGGATTGCGCAGAGCTTCCGCAAGGGCCCGGGGGTCCTGGGACAGGCGGCTCAAGAATTCAGTGAGATCCATGCGAAGCAACCGTTCCCGTACTCGGATCAGATCGCGATGACGGCGACGACGATCGTTGGTGTGCCGCCGCCTCCTCCTCCGGTCGAGCCGCCTCCGGTCGATCCCCCTCCGCTGGTTCCGCCGCCGCCGGAGGGCGGCGAGACGACGACCGTAGGCGGCGAGGGTTGGGTGACGACGACCGGCGGCTGAGTGACAACCACAGGAGGTTGCGTGACGACGACCGGCGGCGAGGCCGGAGCGGGAGCCACAATGACGGGCGGCGGCGGTGGAATTACGACTGTCGTTGGCGCAGGAGGACATGGAGGCGGGCAGAACCCGCCGCCAAAGGCCGGCCCCGGCATCGGATAGGGCGGATAAGGGGGATAGGGCGGCATAGGCGGAAACGGCGGATAGGGGGGATATGCTGGGGCGCGCGCCATAGGATTTGCCTCCCTTGGGTCAGTTCCTGATCATCAATATTTCAGCTCGCATCATCGCTGTTCTCGGATCGGTTCTCGGAGCGTCACTCGCTTTGCCTACGCCGTCGCCCCGGCCGGCTCTCGTGCGGCTGCGCCCGCGCTGGCCGCGCTGGACTCTCGACGCGTCGTTCGCCTTGGACCTCCGCAGTCTCCGATCGGTGATCGAGCGCGGCTGTAGCCTCAAGTTCCCTGAACCGACGCCCGATCGGTTCATCGACCGTGTGGATCGATCGCCTGAGCGTCTCGATCGCGGACGTCGTTTGCTCGTGGTGTGTCCGGAGGCGCTGCGCCTCGGTTTCGAGATCGGCGAGCCGATATCTGATCGTGGTCTCCGCCTGTATCGTTTGCGCCAACAGCGCAGTCAGCCAGCCGCGCAGCGCGATGGTTTGCTCGAGGGTCTTCGTGTTCGTCGGTGGATCGACCGCGTATTTGCTAAGATCGCTCATGATGAAGACCCGGGTTCGCCGTTAGCCTCTGACCGTTCGGTCGTGGCGGAAGCGTCGACGGCAAAGCTGATTCCGCCTGCCGGGACCGCAGTCGCTCCCTGCGCAACCGGCGGCGCGCCTGTCTGCGAAGCCGCCGTCGCCGGAGCTTGCATCGGCGCCGGAGTCGCCGCGAAATGCGAGATAGGCCAGCCTGGATTCAGGCCGTGCCCTGCGCCCCAGCTGCCGCCTCCGTGCTGGAATGCGCAGCCGCAAGCGATAATGATCGGCGGCATCGGGGGATAGGGCGGGAAAGGCGGATAAGGGGGGAACGGCGGGTAGGGAGGCATAGGCGGCAGCGGCGGTTGCGCTTCGGCCTCGCGCGGTTCGCCATCGTCCTGATGGGAGCGGCCGTCTGGCCCCCAATCGCGCGGATCGGAATCGCGACCACGGTATTCCCGCTCGCGCCGTTCGAAGTCTTCTCGATAAGAGGAGCCGCGTTCGGCGCCTTATCCTGACAGTCCAGCCCTTTTTTGAACTTTTAGAGATGGCGCTGGTCATGCCGCTATCTCCTCGGTCTGTGGCTGTTGGGCGTGCATCCAATCGGCGGCCTGCTGCGCCTTGCTCGCGGCGGTGAAGATGGCGCGAGGGTCATCCTTCAGGACCTTGAGCCATGTCGCGATATACGCTGCATGATCGGGGCGCGGATGGTGGGCGATGCCGAGGTCGGCGAGGACGAGTCCGCTGAGAATCTCCACGCAGCATTCTTCTGCAGCATAGGCGGCAGATCCGAACCGGCCTGAGAGATCGCGGTCAAGCCGATGTTTGGCGCCGCTGGCGTGACCGTTCTCATGCAGCCAGACGCCATAAAACGACGCAGGATCGCGGAACGAGGCGAAGGGCGGCATGAACACCGCGTCGGTCGATGGGCGATAGCAGGCTTCCGATCCTTCAAACACGGTCCTTATGCCGAGGTTGGAGATGAACGCTTCCGCATGCGCCAGGCGCTGGCTCTCCGAGAGGATGTCCGCCGTCGGCCGCTGATATCCGTCCACCTGCGCGACATTGAACACCGAGAACGCCCGGGCGAACATGCGCCGACGTCCATCATCGTCGTCGTCGTCATTGGGCTGCAGGGAGGATTGAGTCTCCCTCCACAACACGACCGTGGTGGAGCGTTCCCCTTGGCGGACCTGTGCGCCGGCCTCCTGCCATTGTTTGTAGGTTCCCCAGAGGCCGTCGCCATATTCAGCGACGAGCCCAGCCGTCCAAAGGGCCAGCGTGTTGATACCTCGATAGCGTTTGCCGGATGCGAGATTGGTCGGGCGGGCGACACTGGCGCCGTCGTGGAACCATGGCGCACGCCATTCGCCTGCACCTCGTTCAATCGTCGTGACGATCTCGGCAGTGATGCGCGAATAGACGTCGGCGCGGTTCGTCGAGCTGGAAGTGTGGGGCACGAGGGAATCTCCGCGGCCGGCGGGGCGAGCCTCTCTCACCGCTTGAATCGGCCGACCCATTCCCCCCTTCCTCTTCCTCTCCCGTCCCGAAGGGCTGCTTCTGTTTGGTCCTTCCTGTCTTGTCATGAAGGTTGCTCCTGTTCGGCCGGGGTTCATCCCCGGCGGCGGAGCAGCCACTTGCGACGCCCGAAGGCTCGACCGCGCACTCGCAGAGCCGAAGCGGAGCGGAGGACGGCGATAAGCCGTTGCGCGGGCGAGCTGGGCGTCGCGCGCTCCGACGCCGCCGGGGTGGAAGCCCGGCTCAGCCCGCAACATCTGCTTTCTGGGCTGGGGTCAGTCGCCGTGATCTATTTTGTCGAGGACGGTTTCGATCCGCTCGAGGTCCTTCTGCAGAGTGGCGCGCTGCAGCGAGGACAGACGCTTCTCTTTGAGGAAGGCTCTGCAGTCATTCGCGGAGCGCGCCCACGCCGGCCGATGCCTGGCCGTGATGCAGGCATTCGGGCAACGGGTTGGTTGGCAAAGTGCTGGCAGCGGCGTTCTGGTGTCGACGTCAGACATCTGCTTCAGGCACACGGCTGCGCCGGGATCGAAGAAGCAGTCAGCGAGCACACCGACATGCAATGTCCGCGCGAGGCTGGCGAGCATCGTGCGCAGCCGTGCGCGATCTGCAAACATGGCCGGAAGCGGGCCCAGCTCCGTCGCTGCGATGTCCAGCGTCTTGGATATGCGCGGCGCCGCGGGACCCGAGAGTCTCGTTCCAGCCTGGCGCTCATCGAAATAGGTCAGCAAGTCGTCGAGCTGGCCGAGGCGGCGTTCGTTTTCGACCTCCGAGCGGAAGCCGGATCTGCTTGAACCAGCATAGCCTTCGAACGCAGCGACAGAGGCATGCTTGTACTGGATCATGCCGGCGATCGTTCCGAAGGGACGATTGGCGATATGCCAGGCGATGGTGCGGCGGAACTGTCGTGTCGTGATGCGCCACGGCGCGCCAGTTGGATCTGGCGGAATGACGGGATGGCCGGCGGTCCCGAACCGCGCGTTGAGATGGTCGCGATAGACATTGAGCTGACGGACGATCTCGGCTGAGAGATGCGCCTTCGTTCCCGTCTTGAGGACCAGCACCGGCCAGAGCGTGTCGGAACCGCGCGCAGCGGCCGCGTGCGCCGAGAGCCGCACCAAGACTCGGATTGCCTCGGCGACCGGTTCGATCGTGACCCATTCCGCCGCTTCACCTTGGCTCGTTTTGCCCTTGTACGCGATCGATCGAATGCGATGCCGGTCGATGATGCCGTCGGCGCTGCGGCTCAACGACAGGCAACCGGCGCGCATGGCTTGGACCTCGCAATCGCGCATGCCGGTCAGATAGGCGCAGACGACGTAGCAGGCCGCCTGCAGCATGCGCTCCTCATGGGCGAGCGTCCTGGCGTCGAAACGCGGTCCCCATGGTCGGCCGAGGTCTGGATCTATGGTGATCGGCGTGTCCATGCCGCCGGTCTCGGCGCCGATCGCGTCGATCGCCGCCGCGACGAGATCGGGCGCGCCGGTCGCGAGCTGAAGATGGGTTCCGGGCTCGGCCTGCGCGTCGACGCCTGCATGTTGGTGGAGTAGCAACCAATTGACTGGCGGCGTGACCGTGCCTGTCACCGGGTCGCGGCGGACGACGCCGTTATGAGCAGTGGTCCATATCGGCACGCCGCGCCCCAGGCGCCGCCGGTCATCGAAAAACTCCGTCAGCCTCGCGCGTCGGCGCGCGCGGCGTTGGTCTGGCGGCAAGACCGCATCGGCCGCCGCCAGCGCCCTCTGTCGTCCCTCCAGTTTGAGAAGTTCCTCGCGGGCCGCAAAGATGTCGCGTGAGAACAGGGTCACATACTTGAGGGACCAGTGCAGAAGCGCCGCTATCACCGCCTCCGGCATACGCGGAGTCCGGTTCTCCTCTGCGGCGTAGCGGTAGCCCGCCACCTGTGAAGGCGACCGTCCCGGCCAGGGCTCGAACGGCAGAGCCGCGTTGGGAAGATGCGCGCGATAGGCGTGAAGGTCGAAAATGGTATCGAGAAGCTGCGCGACCACAACAGGGCGGCATCGCCCGTTGCGCAGAAGCTTGGCGTAGCGGTCGAGAAGAGCCTGGTCCACACGGTCGAGATCGCAGCAGCCGAGTTCGGCGCCGACGAACTCGAAGAAGCGCCTTGCTCGGTTGAAGGCCTGACGCACGCTGGCAGGCGGTAAACGCGATCGGAACCCGGGAATCTCGACGTTCAGCCGTGCGTAAAGATACTCCCGCAGGCGCTGCGCCACCGTCGGATCCGGGACCGCGCCGAAATGCACCGTGACATGGCATCGGCGGGCATTCTCGCGAAAGACGGCCGGCCCGAGATCCCAGCTGGCGTCGCCGTAGCGGGAAAGATCACGACGATCGAAACCGGGCCGCAGAGACGCCGTCGGCAGCACAGGATGATCATCCAGGGTCGCCGCCGCCGAACGCGCGGTAGCAGCCGGCTTCACTGCCGGGCTTCCGGCGGCAAATAGATGGGCGTGGGTTCGGCGGCGAGGCTGCGCCGCGCCTCGGCGATGATAGCGGGTCCGAACGCGGGCAGCACATCGGCGGTAATGCGGGCATGAGCGCGGCCGAACTTCACCGCCCAATCGGCGGCATGCAGCGCGCGTCGTTGGCCCTCAATGAAGTCCAGGAACGACAGGATCGCCGGAAGCTTGCGGGTGGTGATCACCGCGTTCGAGCATTCGAGACAGCCCCAGAACGGCATGGGACAGGGATCGCCCGCCGATCCGTGCGGGCTAGCGTAGAACCCGGCGCATCCGGCGAGCCAGACATCCTGCTCGCCGTCGAGGAGCGCGATCGGATCGCACCCTTCCGGAATGGCCGAGGCCTGCGTCGGGCCTGTTCGCCAGGCGGCTTCCTGCTTCTCGGTCAGCACGATCGGTGCGGCCGACTTTACCGCCTCGCGGAACGCGTCAGCGACCGTCGCCTCGTGCAGCGGACGGAGCGCGGGGACATCGGCATAATGACGGGCGGCGACCTCCGGAGTGTGTCCGACCGCAAAACGCGCCATGTGCCCTTCCGTCTTCAGGTACCAAAGCGCCTTGTGGGTCTTGCGGAGGCGGGACAAGAGCAGCCGGAACGGACGCCCATCGTCATCGACGATGTCGTGTCTCCGCGTCCACGAATCGACGAGCTCCTGCGGGTGGCCAATGCCGGCGGCGAGCGCGCCGGCGCCGCAGTAGACCCAAAGGCATTGGCTTGGATGGCGCCCGCGCGCTCGAGCGGTGACCTCGATCAGCCGGCGGATCATGCCTCCCGGGGTCGTCGGCCCACCATCGCGAACCCGCAGGCGCTTGTGCTCAGCGCCCCGCGCCCGGCGCTTGAGATAGGTGATCTCAACGGTCCCGTTCGACGCGTTCTGGAGGCAATCGACCATCAGCGCCTTGCAGCACTCGATCTCCAGGCCAGTCTCCAGGGCGAGAAGGACAAGGAACGGCACGATATCGTTGCGCGTGAGGTGAAAACGACCGTTGAGTTCGTCAACGAGCTGATGCGTCGGCAATCCTCGCTTCGCCCACGCGAAATAAAGGTTCCTGTACGCAGGCTGGTCGGCGCGGAGGAAGCCGTGTTCCTCGATAACGGCATCGACGGCGGCTTCCAATCCAGACAGAACCGGATCGGTGACCGATGACTGGACCTGCTGCAATCTTCGCAACACGGCGGTCACGTCGCTCCGCGCGGCGTCGCGCAGCTGGCGCGCGACGAACGGGCTGTAAGCATCGCGCGGACGCGCCCGCTGAAACGGCTTCGCGCTGACGTAACGAAGGCGATCACGCAAATCGGACGAGACCTCGGCGGGGCTGTCGACGGCGACCTGCCGCAGGACTCCGACAATCTTCACCAGCACGGTATAGAGATGGACGCGGGTGAGGCCGGCAGATTCGAGCCACCCCTCGAAGCCATCGACATGCCGCGCCCGAAGCGTCTCGACGCCCGCGACCGCCTCGCCAGCATCAGCGAGATAAGCGAAGAACTTCGGCATGGCGACGGCGTAAGCCATTACGGTAGAACGGGCGCCGAGCGGACCGCCCGGCGCCGCCAAGTGGCGAAGCGCTCGTCCCAGAGCCAAGGCGAGGCGCCGCGGCCGCAGCGCAGTGAAGTCGAGGAGCGCCTCACCGCCATTCTGCACGTCGATCGTGAAGCGCAGGCCGGTGATGGTATCGGGATCGGACGAGATGGAGAGGCCATCTTCGCGGCTGAAAACGACCTGACGCCCCTTGCGTGGACGGGCGCTCATAACCCCGCCTTCGGAACGAGCGCCAGAAGTTCCTCGACCGCGGCGTCGACCGTGTCGGCGCGAGCGGCGATATGATCGAGGTAGATATACGTTGTCGTCAGGCTCGCATGGCCGAGCAGACGCTGGACCTGCTGCAGGGGATCACCCAGAAGCTGGCGATAGCCTTCCATGTTCGCCGTCTGCGCTTCGCCGGCCGCGTCGCGCAATCGGTGTTGAATCAACATCGCCAGCATATGCACGGCAAACGTATGGCGGAGCTGATGCGGGTTGATGCGCAACTGGACACCCGCATTGGCGCAGCGGCGAGAGGCCCGGGCAAAGGCCGCCTCCCACGAGTTGGGCTGGATCGGAAGACCGATCTCGGTCACCCAAAGAACAGCAGGTCCCTGCGGCGCGCCGTCGTCGTCGCAGATGACCAGTCGGCCGCGTTCGTCCGGCGTCAGCGCCTCGAACGGGATCGTGCCGCCATCGTGGCGCGTCAGCCCGGCCGCATGGGGAGCCGGCCGGCGAATGAAGATGGCCTGCTTGATCGCGCGCCAGCCCTCGCGGTCACTGAACTTGGCGACCGCATGAGCTCGCTCGGCGACAATATAGGCCGAGATCTGTTGCAGGAGGCGCCGAGGCACGAGGATGGTCCGACCGCGCTCGCCCTTGGTCAACGCGCTCGGCAACTCGAACCGGGCCTGGCGGCCGCGGGCCGCGTTGTGCGCCAAATCCGCGACTTCGGACGCAAGCAGGAACGACGCCTCGGAGAGGCGCAGGCCAGTCGTGACCAACAGTTCGGCGAAGAGCGCGTTGCGTCCGCCGTTGCGGTCTCGGGCGCCGGGCCGCTCGGCGCCGTCGACGTCGAGGCCGCGCAGTCCTACATCACGAAACACCCGGTAATCTTCAAGGGACACGAAGCGGACTTCGGATCGCTTGGCGGCGCGTTCGTAGGAATCGTTCCGCGCAGCAACACGTGCCCGCCGGTTGCCATATCCCCGCCGCCAGACCTCGCGATGGGTGAACGGACTGGACCCGACCAGGCCTTCCAGCTCCGCCCATCGGTAAAGCTTCTCGAACGCAGCGACGCTGCGGTTCCAGGATGCGGCGGAGATGCGCGCACCGGCGTCCTCGCGCCGCCGTGCACGATGGAACGCATCGACATCCCCGCGCGTAGCGGCCCAGACCGACTTGCCGCAGGCGGCGTGCAGAAAGCGGACCCACACCACGATGTCATAGCCGTAGGCTCGCAATGAGTGGGGCGAGCGCACGCCGTTCAACGGCAGATCAAGGAAGAAGCGGTCGAGGTCCGCGTCATAAGGAATGCCGTCGCGGAGAATGATCGGAACGTGGCGGTCGAGACCTTCCGCCGTTCGCCGCTCCTCGATGGTGATGCTCGAAATCGCCGTTTCGTTATCCACAGGTTGTTCAACCTTCCCCCGGACCCCCATCCGGGCCTTGGCATCAACGAAGGAGTTCTACCTGGCCCGGCGTTATCCAGGCCGGCCTCCGCCAGCTATGTGGGAGCGCTGCGGCCGGCCTGGATAACGCCGCCGTCGGCCCGCTGCACTGACGTCAGCCCGGCTCTGAGCGTCGGTGCAGACTGTCAAGATAAGTCGCCGAATTCTTCGAGTGTGTAAGCGGCGGCCCGGAGAGCATCCGATGCGGCGCGGAGCGCGTCGACGAGGCGACGATCCATCCGACCCTCCCGCATCATCACTCCCAGCGGAAATCAACCTGGCGAAAATTCACAGCTTAAATGCGATCACATTTTCGTGAAGTCTGACCTTCGACTGTGTCAAGACTGGGGCAAAACTGTCTTTGCCAGTTGCGGAAAATTACCCTACACTACCCCAGCAACTCCTCGAGATGCGGGATGAGCGGCGCATCCGCCGGCGGCGTCGGGTAGGATCTTAGATCCTTCGCCCGCACCCATTTCAGCGCCTGACCGTCGAGCGGCTGAACAAAGCCTTGCCAGCGCCGGCAGACGTAAAGCGGCATCAAGAGATGGAAATCGTCGTAGGCGTGGCTGGCGAAGGTCAGCGGCGCGAGGCAGTCTGCTTTGACGGTAATGCCGAGTTCTTCCTTAAGCTCACGGATGAGCGCGTCCTCCGGCCCTTCGCCAGCGTCAATCTTCCCGCCGGGGAACTCCCACAGGCCCTCAAGCGCCTTGCCTTTGGGCCGTTGCGCCAGCAGCACGCGTCCGTCGGCGTCAATCAACGCCGCCGCGACCACGAGCACGAGCTTCACGAGCCGCTTCGCAGTGGACTGTCGGCGCAGCGCTCCGCCTCGTCCTGGGGAGCGATGCGGAGCATCGCGTCTCGAAGGATGGTCCAGAGCGCGGCGCCGGAGTTGCAGGCTGGAGCGTCCTTCGAGACACGACGCCTGAGGCGTCGCTCATCGGAACGAGGTCGCGCCAAGGAGTCCCGCCTCACGAGCGATAGTCGCCGTTGATCGCGACATATTCCTTCGTGAGATCGCAAGTCCACACCGTCGCGCGCCCGCGGCCAATGCCAAGATCCGCGGTGATCTCGATCGAGTCGCGCTTCATGTAAGCAGACGTCTCCGCTTCGTCGTAGACGGGATCGCGCAAGCCTTGGTGGGCGACACGGATCTTGCCGAAGAAAATGTCGAGCTTGTCGCGCTCGGCCTTTTCGCCCGCCTTGCCGACGGCCATGACCACGCGGCCCCAATTGGCGTCTTCTCCTCCGCAGGCGGTCTTGACCAGGGGCGAATTGGCAATCGACAGCGCGATGCGCTTGGCCGCCTTGCGGGTCGCCGCGCCTTCGACCTTCACGGTGATGAACTTGCGCGCACCCTCGCCGTCGCGCACCACTTGATGAGCGAGATTGCGCAGAATCTTGTCGAGCGCACGGCGGAACTCGGTGGCGCGCGGATCGGCGGCGTCTTCAATTGGCGTCGCGTTCTTGGCTGCGCCAGTGGCGAACAGCATCAGCGTGTCGGAGGTCGAGGTGTCGCTGTCGACCGTGATCGCGTTGAACGAGCGCTCCACTGATTTCGA
>Ga0209006_10003376_pt1 | contig 14534 bp, 13 predicted proteins | sample JacPin_JW_Ref_O2_FD_188567 | JGI IMG/M metagenome (GOLD analysis project Ga0209006, IMG submission 188567) | Forest soil microbial communities from Algoma, Ontario, Canada - Jack Pine, Ontario site 1_JW_Ref_O2 (SPAdes) (version 2) | ecosystem: Environmental > Terrestrial > Soil > Boreal... | reverse complement strand
ATATCGAAGAGGCGGGTATCCACTCCGGGGATTCTTCTTGCGTGCTCCCGACCGTGGATATTGCTGAACCCCTCCTGAAGCGCATGCGCGAATACACGTTCAAGCTGGCTCGCGCGCTCAAGGTCATTGGGCTGATGAATATTCAGTTCGCAATTCCTCGCACCAACGGTGCCAAGAGCAACGGACACTCCGGGAAAGTGTACGTGCTCGAAGTAAATCCACGCGCCTCCCGCACCGTGCCCTTTGTTTCGAAAGCTACCGGAGTGCCCTTGGCCAAGATTGCGGCCCGCCTGATGACGGGACGTAAGCTGCGAGAATTTCTACCCGAAAATGTCGAACGCGGCACCGACCTCAATACTGGCCGCTGCTTCTACGTAAAATCGCCGGTCTTTCCGTGGCAGAAGTTTCCTGGCGTCGACACGGTTCTCGGTCCCGAAATGCGTTCTACCGGAGAAGTGATGGGCGTGGCTGATAATTTTGGCGAAGCCTTTGCCAAAGCCCAGATCGCCGCCGGCCAGAAACTACCGGTTAAGGGCACCGTGTTCATCAGCGTCACCGATCATGACAAGCCTCAAGTCGTAGAGGTCGCTCACCGATTCGTCGATATGGGTTTCAAACTGGTGGCCACGCACGGCACGGCCGACATCCTCGAAGAGTCGGGATTAACGGTCGAACGCGTCTACAAAGTGAAAGAGGGTCGTCCTAACGCCGTCGACCTAATTAAAGCTGATCGCATTCAACTCATCGTAAACACGCCCCAGGGTCCCGACCCTTATTTTGACGAAAAAGCGATCCGGCGCGCCGCAGTCACCGCGCGCATCACCACCATTACCACGCTTTCCGCCGCCCGTGCCGCCGCCGAAGGCATCGCTGCCCTGCAACGCGGGGAGGTCCGCGTTCAGGCTCTGCAAGCGCTGCACGCCGAGCGCGTCACCAGCAAATAGACAGTCAGATGTGCGGAGCCAGTGCGGACCCCTGACGAATGACCATCATCATCGCCTTCCACGCCTTAATGCTATTTCTTGTTCTCGCTGTCTTAAGTGGAGTTTTCTCTCTCATCCGTCTGAGCGGCGTTCTCGGCTATTTGCACAAATCAATTGGAATCACCACAGCTCCGTTAGAGCAAACACGGATTGTGGCTCTGGTATGGATTGCATCCGTTGTCGTCATCATTGATGGCTGCCTCTTGTTGCTGGTGTTCATTACTCAGCTCTCCCATCCGGCATGACAAGCGGTCCGTGTCCGCGATAACCTAAGTGGATTGCAATTTGGAGTTTCTATGCTTCTGTCCGGAATTTTTCCCCCTATCACCACTCCTTTCTACCCAAATGGCGAGGTCTATTACAAGAAGATCGAGTCGAACGTGGAGCGCTACTCGCGCACGCCGATCGCCGGCATTGTCGTCCAGGGCTCGACCGGCGAAGCCATTCTGCTTTCGGATCAAGAGAAGCGCGATGTTCTCAAAGCCGCACTGGCCGCCGCGGCGCCCCATAAGGTCATGATTGCCGGCACCGCCGCCGAGTCCGCTCATGAAACTCTGCGGCTCACGGAATATGCCGCCCAAGTGGGCTATGACGTCGCCATGATTCGTACCCCTCATTATTTCAAGAAGCAGATGTTGCCAGCGAATCTGCTCGCTTTCTACCGCACCGTCGCCGATCAATCCCCGTTGCCCATCATCATTTACAACTTCCCCCAGTGCACGGGATACGACATGACCGCTGACCTCATCATCGAACTCGCCAGCCATCCCAATATCATCGGCATTAAGGAATCAAGCGGCAACCTCGATAAAGTGAAAACCGTCGTCGAAGGCGCTCGCAACTTGAATATTCGTAGACAAGTTAAGGTAACCGACACTTTCGAAGCCGTCACGCCGCGCATGCTCCAGGCCGCCGCGGTTGACGCCGAGAAGCAGAGCAGGGAACTGGTGAGCGTCGCCTCTCTCGCCGGGTCCGCTGCATCGTCAGGGAAGGCCTCGTCCGAACCACCGACTCGCGAGCTATCTGCTCCGGCGCAAGACAACCCTCCATCGAAACCGTCATCTGCTGCCATTACAGTAGTCGGCAAACTCAAGACCCGGCAGAAAGAGGTTGGCTTCCAGGTGATGGTCGGAGCCGCCCACCAACTCGAGTCCTCTCTTTCACTGGGAGCCGTTGGCGCCATTCTCGCCTTCGCCGTTCCCGCTCCCATGGCATGCTACGAAATTTTCGCTGCCATCAAAGACGGAGACGGCGCTCTCGCCCGCGAAAAGCAAGAACGAGTAAGACTCGCTGCCCAGCGCGTGGTCGGCGACCTCGGCGTTCCCGGAGTGAAGTACTCAATGGACCTCAATGGCTATTACGGAGGCCCAACTCGCCTGCCATTCCTGCCGCTGTCTGGCGAGCAGAAAACAGAAGTCGAGAAATTGATGGCCGAAATCAAGAGCTGAGCTGTATTCTCGCAACCAGAGCTGCCCCGCAGCTGTTCACCCCACCACAGCTCGGTCCGCATGTAGTTCAACTCGACCCGTGTAGTTCAAATCGACCGTCGATTTCCAGGTTTTAGTGGTGCCCCGTCGCTTCCGCGATGACCGAGCATTTGTGCTTCAATGCAACCCACCGCTATAATAGAACGAACGTTCGAACGCATGGCCACCTTGCCCACAATCCGCCGGCGAAGAGCTGCTCAGCCCGCGCCTTCGGCGACCCGTTTCGACCGCCGTTTGGGTGAGATTCTCGACCACGCCACGGAAGTTTTTTGCGAAAAGGGATACGAGGGCGCTTCCATGCGCGATCTGTCCCGGGCCTCGGGCATGTCCTTGGCCGGCCTTTATCATTACTTCAAATCCAAAGAGCGATTGCTGTTCCTGGTTCAAAAAAATACTTTCACCACAATTCTCGAAACCCTCAAAACCCGGCTCGAACATGTAACGGACCCCGAAAAACGCATTCGAATCTTCATTCTGAATCACCTTGAATACTTCGTGAGCAATCAGCAAGGCCTGAAAGTACTCTCGCATGAGGACGAGTCTTTAAAGAACGGTCTCGGCTCTGAGATCGTTGCCATCAAGCGCGAGTATTACCGCATTTGCCTCGGACTAATGGAAGACCTGCGCCACCAACGCAACCTCAACTTCAACACCCGCACGGCGGTCATGAGCCTGTTCGGCATGATCAACTGGATCTATACCTGGTACAACCCGCGCGTCGACGGCAACGCAGAGGCGCTCGCCGACCGGATGGGCAACATTGTTCTCAACGGAATTGTGCGCGGCGTGAAGCCGCGCCGGAAGAATTAACCCCGAAGTACATTTATTTTAAGGAGAAACCTATGGCGACCACCCTGCAGCCGGCCACCGGCGAGACCACCAAGCAACTTATCAACTATCGTACCGATGCCGGCGTGGCCGTAATCGAGATGAACGACCCTCCGGCGAACACATACACCTACGAAATGAATCGGCAGCTCGACGAAGCCATCCTCAAAGCGCGCATGGATAACGATGTCTACGTCATCGTGCTCACCGGCGTTGGCGACAAATTCTTTTCCGCTGGCGCGAATATCAAGATGCTGGCTTCGGTCGACCCCACCTTCAAGTATTACTTCTGCCTGCACGCCAATGAAACTCTCCTGCGGCTCGAGCACACACCGAAACTGGTGATCGCGGCCATCAACGGCCATTGCGTCGGTGGAGGCCTTGAAATCGCCATGGCCGCCGACCTCCGCATCGCGCGCAAGGATGCAGGCAAGATCGGCCTCCCCGAAGTCAACCTCGGTGTGCTCCCTGGAACCGGCGGAACGCAGCGCCTGTCGCGCATGGTGGGGAAGAGCAAGGCCATCGAGTTAATGATCACCGGCAACACGTTCTCCTTCGAAGAAGCCCTCGACTTCGGCATTATCAACGATATCTTCGAGCGCGACGGCTTCACCGAAAACATCATGGAGTATGCAAGCCAATTCACGCCGCCTAATAAAGCCGCGAAGGCCGTCGGACGCATCAAGCGCGCCGTGCAGACCGGATGGGAAATTCCGATGGAATCCGCTCTGGCTGTCGAACGCGAAAATCAGCAGATCCTGTTCCAGAGCGACGACGCCAAAGAAGGACTCGCCGCCTACGTTGAAAAGCGTCCAGCCGTCTTCACGGCAAAGTAAATTTTTTGATTCTTGTGCAAGAACTCTAATTTTGACTTTGTTTTGAAAGGGCACGGCTTCAGCCGTGCCGCCCAGAACCAACAAACACGCGGGCTTTAGCCCCTGAGGTCCCATGCCAGGCAAAGTTGCAAAAATCGGCAGTTTCAGCGAGTGGGTCGGAATCTTCAATGAATGGCGCAAAGAAGTCGGCGTCAATAAAGACGACGTCGAGGCCTTTCACTTCGACACACTCTACGGCGCGATCGAGACCGAAGAAATCCAATTCGGCTCTTACAAGGGCCGCAATAAATGGGAGAACCTGCGCCAGGTCCCGACCCAGGCCATGCGCGATGCCTTGATGAATATGATTATTTATCAGGGCGACACCGAATTTGCCAGCGTAGAGCAACAGCGCAATCTCTTCGAAACCGCGCCCACGGAATACGACCGTCGTGCCATAACCCGCGTCATGATTGAAGAAATGCGCCACGGCTGGCAGATGTGCGCCCTGCTCATCGACTTCTTTGGATCCTCGGGCAAAGTGGAAGCGCAAAAGATGCTCGAGCGCCGGGCCTTCGAAAACAAACGCCTCCTCGGTACTTTCAACGTCGACGTCGATAACTGGCTCGACTTCTTTACCTACACCGATTTCGTGGATCGTGACGGCAAGTTCCAGTTGCAGATGCTGAAGTATTCCGCCTTCGCTCCCCTCGGTCGTTCAACTTCTTACATGCTGCGCGAAGAAGCCTTCCACATGGGAACCGGCAACGATGGCCTGCGTCGCGTGGTCGAAGCCGGAGTGATTCCGCGTTGGCTGCTGCAAAAATATTTGAATAAATGGATATCCAGTTCGTTCGATCTTTTTGGCACCGACCACTCCTCCTCGGCGCACTGGGCTTACGTTTGGGGCATCAAAGGCCGCTACGACGAACTGAAAAACGATAAAGCCGCCGATCTGGATGACCTGAACGATTACAACCGGCACCTGTATCGCGAAGAAGTGTCTGGATTGGTGGAACGCCTGAACACATTTCTTAAGCCCGGCGAAAAGAAGTTTTATACTCCCAACATTCACTTCAATCGCAATATCGGACGCTGGGCCGGAAAGAAATTCCACTGTGAAACCGGCGAACTGCTCGATGACCGCGCCTACGAGCAACACTGTGAAGAAAATTTGCCCAGCGCAAAAGACAAAGAGTTGCTGCTCGATATCATTCGCAATGAGAAAAAGTGGATCAAGGAAAAAGAGGGTGCCCGCGATCCCTTGTCGACAATTACCGAACCCCGCAAATCTGCAATTAACTTGTAGCGCGAGGAGCGAGAACTTTTTCCCCCTATCAAAACGGAATGACGACTACCGCACCAACCCGCATTCACGTCGAAATCAATGCACCCGTTGCGCGAATCTGTCTCAAGAATCCTCCACTGAACGTAATTGACCTTCCCATGGCTCTCGAACTTCAGCAGGCCTTCGCTGAAATCGAGGACCGCGCCGACGTCTCCACCGTCGTCTTCCAGGGTAGCGCCCGTGCTTTTTCCGCAGGCGTCGATATCAAAGCTCATCTTCCCGAACATATCCGCGAAATGTTAGCTGCATTCCACGCGGTGATTCGCGCAATTGTGGCCTCGCGCACCGTCACCATCGCGGCGGTTCGCGGCATCTGTCTTGGCGGAGGCGCGGAACTCGCCGCCGTCTGCGATATGGTCTATACCGCGCGCGACGCTGCCTGGGGATTTCCCGAAATTAGGCTGGCATCATTTCCGCCGGTCGCCACCGTGGCCTTGGCCGCGCTCATCGGACAAAAGCGGGCTTCCGAGTTGGTCCTCACCGGACGCCAATTCTCGGGCAATCAAGCCGCAGCCATGGGTCTGGCAAACCGCTCCGTAGCGGCTGAAAAACTCGAATCCATCGTCACCCGGACTCTCGATGATCTCCGCCAACTCAGCCCCGCTGCCCTCCTCCACACCAAGAAAGCACTGTATGCCTGGGACGCCATGCACTTCGACAAAGGTCTCGCCCGCGCGGAAACAATCTACCTCGAAGAACTTATCTCGACCGCAGACGCGCGTGAGGGTATGATTGCCTTCCTCGACAAACGACCACCCAAATGGATCGGCAAATAGAAAACACAAACGCCAGCGCAGCTGTTACACAAAAACCCGGTGCGAGCCGCCACAGTTCCGCGCACCTTATGTGCCGTACCCCCCTTTGGGGCGTAGCGGGGTTCTTCGGCTGTGCTTATTTTGCCTGGATCTCTTTTGTACATGTCTCTCTTGGCGAGTACGACTGGCCGCACGACCTCTGGACTGCCGCAACCTACATTGTGTGGATCCTTTTATTAACCGGATTGGCGCTCGACACCAGATGCCGGCGTGAGCGCTTGTTCTTCGGCGTACTTGTCCTCAACTTTGCGATCGGATGTGGCCTTACGCTGTGGTACAACGTTTCTTCCGCCGACGTTCGCATTGCGCGTATAGGAACTGGCGCACTGTGGGCGCTGGCCGCCCTGCTTAGCCTGACGACGCTGGCTCGTCCACGAGATTCCGGACGGCGGAAGATTTAAACTAGCTGGTTAACTTTACGGTCTTATGATGGATTTCGAAATCTCTCCCGGTCAGGTTCAAGCGCTACGAAAAAGCGGGGAAGTTTTCACGCTGCTCGATGTTCGTGAGCCCTGGGAATACGCCGCTTCTCACATCGAAGGCGTAAAGCACATTCCCATGGGAGACGTGCCCACCCGCGCTCATCAGGAACTTGATCCCGACGACCACATCGTAGTTCTGTGTCACCATGGGGTGCGTTCGTTGACAGTGACCAATTGGCTTCGCCAGCAAGGTTATGAAAAAGTCCAATCCATGCGCGGCGGTATCGATGGCTGGGCGCGTACGGTGGATCCAAAAATACCGTTGTACTGAAAATGATACTGAAAATGAGACTGAAGTAAGCTTCGAGACCTGGCTCTGGAAGTTTGAATTCGACTTCGACACCGCCTGAGTAAGGGCTCAAGCTTAGACGCCAGAGACTGTTCTTGATTACTGACTGCCACATCCACATTGAGCCGATCGAACTCTTCAAGCCCCAGGCACTGGCGCTGATAAAAGGCGATCGCTCGAATTTCGACGAGATTGTGGAATTCAGCCGCTCCCCAGCAGCCTTCTTGAAATATCTGGACCGTTGCGGCGTCGATCGCGCCGCCCTCATCAACTATGTTGCCCCGGAAGTGATGGGCTTCACTTCTGCCGTCAATCAATTCGTTGCCGACTACACGAAGCACGATCCCAAACGGCTACTTTCCTGTGGCAGCCTGCATCCTCGGCACACCACAAACATCATGGCCGACGTGGAGCACATTCTTCGGCTTGGCCTTCGCATGATCAAGATTCATCCCCCGCATCAACTTCTGTATCCGAACGATTATCTGCGTGGAGTAAAGGAACTCGAGATTATTTACCGTGCGTCTGAGGCCAACGGAATTCCGGTCATGTTCCACACTGGCACATCGATCTTCCCGGGAGCGCGCAACAAGTATGGTGATCCGATTTATCTGGACGATGTAGCCGTCGATTTTCCCAACCTCAAAATCGTGATGGCCCACGGCGGCCGTCCGATCTGGATGGATACTGCATTTTTTCTGCTGCGCCGGCATCGCAACATGTATTTCGATATCAGCGGAATCCCGCCGAAAGCTCTGCTCAAGTATTTTCCCCGGCTTCACGAGATCGCGCACAAAACTTTATTTGGCACTGATTGGCCAAGCCCCGGCGTCACCGAGGTCTGGAAAAACCTGGAAGACTTTAAAGCTCTCCCCATTAGCGAAGAGATGCGCCAACAGATCCTGGGTAAAACGGCCGCCACGCTTTGGCCCGAATAACTTCTTCCCGTCGAACCTAACGCCGCAACCAACTGTGAAATGGCAGGCTCGCTACTTGCCCTGAATCGCAGGCGTGGCCTTGTTGCCCGTCAGTTCATCAACCAGTGCATCCGCGCCGTAAATATTCCTCAACGCCTCGACAATGCCTCGCGAATCCACGCTAACGGCTCGCGCCTGCCGATCGTCATAGTAGAAGTTCCAAACCAGTGACTGAATATTTCCATCGAAAACAACTCCCACCACTTCCCCCGCCTTATTGACGGTCGGGCTGCCCGAGTTACCACCGATGATGTCTGGCGTGGAAACGCAATTCAGCGGCGTCTCAAGATTCAGCTTCGATTTCTCCTTTGACCAACTCGGCGCCAGATCGTACGGTGTTTTGTTGTGATGCTCCGTGGAGTGTCGGAAGGCTCCAGCGAAGTCGGTGCAGAACGGAATTTTCTTCCCGTCTTCCTCATAGCCCTTCACCTCACCATAGCTAAGCCGCAGGGTAAACGTAGCGTCCGGAGGCTGAGTGAATCCGGCTTGAGCGAACCGCGCTCGCGCGATCGTCGCCCCGTCACGCCTCACCACCGCATCCACCTCATCGTCGAAACGTTCCCGCACGGCTCGAGCCTCGGGATCCATCGTGCGCATCAGCACGATCAGCGGATCCGTGCTAGCCTCCACCGCCGCTTTGCCACTTTGATAAAGCTCTTTGCGGAAAGCCACATCATCCAGCTTGGTGCCGGTTATCAATCCTCTGGCCGCCTCCTCTGGCGACTTGCCTTTCAACGAAAGTTTCACCGTTGCATCTTGCGGGCCCAGCGCATCCCGCATCATGCGCAGAGAAACTCCCAGAGTCAGGATCTCAAGACTTTTGTAAATGGGAGCGGTGCTGAACAGTTCTTGCTCTAAAGAAGGCAGAGCAGAGTCTCGATATTCCCGTATGCGACTACCGTTCGGTTTAGGCTTCTCCATTCCAGCTCGCACCAGGACTCGGGCAAAATACGCCAGATCGGAACTGAATCCACGCATACGTTCTACATAGGTGAGCGGGTCATAGATTTCGCGGTTAACTTTCACTGCGTTGGAAATTTCCTGCCAGGGGTCAGGCGTCCCGGCATGCATGTCCATATAGGCCCGTTCGCGCTCGCGCTCCACGGTATTCATTTTCGCCAGCATCGACATATTCTGCAGGCCCGCATACTCGCCGCCAATCGCCTTCTGCGCGTTCTGCAATTCGAATAAATCACCGTGCGCTATCCGTTCATTCTCCGCGGACTCGGCACCGAATTTCTCGAGCGAGGCGATTCGTCGCTTGTAACCTGTTAGACGCGAGGGATAATCCACATCTTTCAGAAACTGCAACTGAGCTACTGTTTTCAGGCGATCCGTATTCCCAGGGTGGCCAGACACGAAGACCAGATCTCCCTCTTTAACACCGTGGTTCGACCACTGAAGATAATTGTCGAGATGGATCGGTTTATCGTTCTCGTAAATGCGAAAGAACGAGATGTCCAGGTCGTAACGAGGATAGGTAAAGTTATCAGGGTCTCCACCAAAGAACGCCGCCGCAAACTCGGGGGCAAAAACCAGGCGCACGTCGGTGTATTTTTTATATTTGTAGAGGTTATAAGTCTCGCCCGAGTAGAGCGTGACCACGTCGCAACGCAGCCCGGTCGAAACCGCACATTCCTTCTCAATCGTACTCATCACTGAACGCTGTGCCTGTGCCGCGTCCGCAGTAGGCATTGAAGGCTTGGCCGCGTCCTTTATCCGGGCGGTGACATCGTCGATTCCAATCAGCACATTCAACTCGAGATCGGGGCATTTGGCTTCTTCCGCCTGCGCTTTAGCGTAAAAGCCGGTCTTCATGTAATCGGTACCCGAGGTTGCGAGCTTCTCGATGCAATCGGCACCCACGTGATGATTCGTAATCGCCAACCCATCGGGGGACACAAACGAACCCGACCCTCCGTTGTTAAAGCGAATTGACGATAGCCGCAGATGGTCCAACCATTCCTGCGTGGGCAGGAATCCATATTGTTTCTGGACCCGTTCACTGGGAAAGGCGTTGTAGAGCCACATGCCCTCATCGGCGAAGCATAGGGACGGAACAAGGGAAATAAGAATGCCAAGAGCAAAAGTAAACGATCGAGTGTTCACTAATTTCTCCACTTCTTAAGTTTTTCAGAGGTCCTGCCGAAGGGGCCACACATCCTCTGGCGGCGGGGGCGAGCCTTTTTATTTTACACGCGGTACCCGCTTTTCGAGACCTCGGAATATGGAAAGAGCCGCCGGTTTGGCGTATAAAAGAAGGTTGCTCTCAGCGTTTCCACCTGATCTTTCGGCGCAACCGGGCAATTCACATTCATCCGCAACCCCAACGAGGAACCATGTCAAGTGTTACCAACCTGCACGCCCCGAAGGGACTAGAGGGTGTTGTTGCCACCACATCCAGCATTTGTTACATCGACGGCGACGCCGGAGTTCTCGCCTATCGCGGATACGATATCCACGATCTCGCCGACCATTCCACTTTTGAAGAAGTCTGCCATCTGCTGTGGTTTGGACATCTTCCCAGCGCCCGCGAACTCCAGGTCCTTAGCCAGCGCTTGGCCGGCGAACGTAAGCTCGATCCAGCCATCTTCAGACTTCTGCAATCGGTGCCGGGTCACGCTCTGCCCATGGACGTCCTGCGCACTGCTGTCTCCGCGCTCTCTTTTTACGATCCCGAATTCGCCCGTAATGATCACGACGCCAATGTCGATAAAGCGATCCGCCTTACCTCGCAGATTGCGATGATCGTCGCCGCCTACGATCGCATTCGTAAAGGCAAGCCCGTCGTGGACGCCGATCCATCGCTTTCCCATGCCGCGAATTTTCTGCTCATGCTGAACGGCTCCGCACCCTCGAAGACTGCCGAGCGCGCTTTCGATATAGCGCTCATCCTGCATGCCGACCATGAACTCAATGCTTCCACCTTCGCCGCTCGCATCACGGCCGCTACGCTCTCCGACATGCATTCGGCCGTTACCTCCGCCATCGGCACCCTCAAAGGACCGCTCCACGGCGGAGCCAACGAAGCGGTATTCAAAATCCTGCAGGAAATCGTCGCCAACAATGTCGACCCCGTCGAACACGTTAAGGGTATGCTGGCGCAGAAAAAGAAGATTCCCGGTTTCGGACACCGCGTCTATCACACCGAAGATCCTCGTGCCACCCACCTGCGAAAAATGTCGGCCGATCTGGGCAAGTCCAGTGGCGATTCCAAGTGGTTCGACTATTCGCAAAAGATCGAGACTCACGTAAAGGCGGAAAAGAAGCTCAACGCCAATGTGGACTTCTACTCGGCCTCCACCTACCACGTGCTCGGGATCGAAGTAGACCTGTTCACGCCCATCTTCGCCGTCTCACGTGTCAGTGGATGGACAGCCCACGTCATCGAGCAACTCGACGACAACCGCCTCATTCGCCCCCGAGCCGACTACATTGGCCCGCAATATCCCCAAGCCTATGTCGCCATTGAAAAACGTTAGGGAGCGTTAGGGACTAGCAGACGCGGAGCCTACGTCTCCGAAGCAACTTGTCGAATCGGGGTTTGCGGTTCCCTCTGGGGTGCCAGCCACTCACGCGCGACGACCTTAATGTCACAAACATCCAGTGATGCCCATCCTAGACACCACCCCCAACTCAATCAACAATTCCACAAGAAGCTGGTTTTCCCGACGAAAGGTTTTCCTGGTGGCTGACAGCAGGTTTCCCCGACAGCTGAGGGGCTGATGGCAGGCTTTCCCAACGAAAGGTTTACCTGACGGCTGACGGCTGACACTAGATGTCTGAGGGGTTGATGGCTGGTTTTCCTGCCACCTAACTCCTTATTCCGCAATATTTTACGTATAAGTCCTTTAGAAGACCGATTTTGCGAGCGTTCTATACCCTAACCCCATGATTCTAAAAGATCGATGAAAAAATATTTTACGTGATTACTTAAGAGTAAACACCACATATAGCTTGAACGCGGGCACCCCGATCTGACGCCAGGTTCCGTATCTGACGCTGGGTTCCGTATCTGACGATAGCTTCCGTCGAACCTGGTCTATTTCCCGCATATCGGTGATCGGTGGTGCTCGGCCAGGTCGGGGTAGAATGGATTAGGAGTCCCATGCGGCGGGTCTATCTCGACAATAACGCGACCACACCCGTGCTTCCCGATGTTCTGGAGGCCATGCGGCCCTTCTTCAGCGAGCATTTCGGCAACGCATCTTCCATCCACCACCATGGACAGGAAACTCGATCCGCCGTCGAGCGCGCTCGTGAGTCGGTAGCCCGGTTGCTGGGTTGCCGCGCTTCCGAGATCGTTTTCACCAGCGGTGGCACAGAAAGTGACAATCTCGCAATTTTTGGGATCGTCAGCCCGGGCGATCACGTCATCACCTCCACTATCGAACATCATGCGGTGTTGAACGCCTGCCGGCAACTCGCGGCCAGCGGCTGCGAAGTCACTTACATACCGGTAGATGGCCGTGGACTCGTCGATCCCGCGGATGTAAAGCGCGCCCTCCGGCCAAACACCAGGTTGATCACCATCATGTTCGCCAACAACGAAACCGGTGTTCTTCAGCCCATCGTTGAAATCGGCAGGATCGCTGCGGAGGCCGGCATTTACTTACACACCGACGCCGTGCAGGCAGCAGGGAAGATCGCCATCAATCTCAGCGAAATCGGATGCCACTTGATGACCATCTCTGGTCACAAACTACACGGACCGCAAGGTGTCGGCGCCCTTTACGTTCGCAAGGGAACTCATATTAAGCCCATGCTCTACGGTGGTACTCACGAACGCTCGCGCCGGGCCGGAACGGAAAATGTACCAGCCATTGTCGGTCTGGACAAAGCAGCGGACTTGGCAATCGCTGGATTCGAAAGCAGCGATCACAGCATGCGCGACCCAAGCAACGACAGAACTATGGCGGCTTTGCGTGACCGGCTCGAAAGGGAACTGCTCGCCATCGAAGGCGCGGGACTAAATGGTGAAGGGGCGCCGCGCGTGCCCAACACGACCAACATCTATTTCGATGGCATCGAAGGCGAGGCGCTGGTGATAGCGCTCGATCTCAAGGGACTGGCGGTCTCGACCGGCGCAGCCTGTTCTTCCGGCGCGATCGAACCATCTCACGTCCTCACCGCCATGGGGCTAAGTCAGGATCGCGCCAAAGCCAGCATTCGCTTCAGTCTGGGAAAGCAAAATACAATTGAGGATGTAGAGTTTGCGTCGTCCTTGATCCCAGCAACTGTAGCGCGTCTACGAGAGTTATCGCCCATTTATCACCGCGTCCCAAGTGTGCCAAGCTTATAGAAAAAGATTGAGATAGATCACGACTTACAGTAGGCAAGAACCTTCATTGATAATCGATAGCTGGTAGCTGATCCCTAAATGCCTAATTCCGAAACCATCGCCGTGGCCATGTCGGGAGGAGTAGACTCCTCAGCCGTCGCAGCCATGCTGCGCGCTCAAGGACACAACCTCATCGGCCTGACCATGCAGCTCTGGAATCAGCGTCGCCTTGCCGGGCATGCCGGCATGCCCGAGACCGTCACCGGGCGTTGTTGTTCGATCGACGACGTCTACGACGCTCGCCGCGTTGCGGAAACCCTCGGCATTCCCTACTACGTCGTCAACCACGAAGAGCGCTTTGAGCGTGAAGTAGTCCGCCCCTTTGTCGAGGAGTATCTCGCCGGGCGAACACCGATCCCTTGCAGTCTTTGCAACAATCACTTGAAGTTTGATCAGCTTCTTGTCGTTGCCCGGCAGATCGGAGCCGATCAGATCGCCACTGGCCATTACGCCCAGGTTGTTTTTGACGAAGAGATCGGGCGCTGGCTGCTCAAGCGTCCAACCGACCGATCGAAAGATCAGACCTACTTCCTCTTCGGACTGACGCAGGAACAGCTAAGCCGTACTCTTTTTCCGCTCGGAGGCATGACCAAGCCCGAGGTGCGCGAACTCGCGCGCCAGCACAAGCTGGTCATCGCTGAGAAGCCCGACTCGCAGGAAATCTGCTTCGTCCCCGGGGGCGACTACAAGGCTTTTCTCGAAGCCTATCTCGCCGAGCAGGGAAGCAGGTTGAAAGAAACTGCCGGAGAAATGGTCACCACCGACGGAAAAGTCATTGGCGAACACGCGGGAGTTCACAACTTCACCGTCGGCCAGCGCAAGGGACTCGGTGTCGCCACCGGATCGCCGCTCTACGTCATTCAGATCAAGAACGACACCCGCCAGGTGGTAGTCGGCAAAGATGAGGAGCTCTATTCCACTACTCTTCGTACTCGCCGTGTGAATCTGATTTCCGCCGCCGAACTGACCGAGCCTAAGCGTGTAACCGTCAAAATCCGCCACAAGCATCAGCCCGCACCTGCCATGATCCAATCCCAAAGGCCCGATGAGGTTCTCGTCACCTTCGATGAGCCCCAGCGAGCCCTCACTCCGGGCCAAGCGGCCGTCTTCTATGAAGGAGATCTAGTAGTCGGTGGTGGCTGGATCGAAGCTTCGCCCCAATAACACCT
>Ga0209006_10003375_pt1 | contig 14534 bp, 14 predicted proteins | sample JacPin_JW_Ref_O2_FD_188567 | JGI IMG/M metagenome (GOLD analysis project Ga0209006, IMG submission 188567) | Forest soil microbial communities from Algoma, Ontario, Canada - Jack Pine, Ontario site 1_JW_Ref_O2 (SPAdes) (version 2) | ecosystem: Environmental > Terrestrial > Soil > Boreal... | reverse complement strand
CGGCTGGCAGCGGTGCCCTGGACCACGTTCTGCATCCAGTGCCAGGAAATCGCCGATCGCAGCCAGGGTGATAGTGCCGGCAAACTCGACCAATTGCTAGTCGACGCCGCTTGATCGGGCTACGGGGCGAAGTAGCCGTTGATGTCGACCAGCAGCTCGGTGGCGTTACTGGAGAACACGCTAATGGCTCCCTCGGTCCCGGCAGAAACGATTGCCGAGCTGGCCACCACTCCGCCATTCGGCGCGTTCAACGTTGACACATTCGGTAATGTCTGGCCCTCCGGAAATGCGGTTAAATAGACCAAGTCCTCGCCGGAAGGAACCACCGCAGTCACGTTCAAGGAATAGGCTTGCGCTGAACTCGGGATTCCACAGGAACTCTGTTGCAGCGGAAAGTTTCGTGTAGCTCCCGCCACCATCGCAGGCGTTCCGAATGCTCCACTAAATCCAAATCCGGTGCGGGTGTCGACTATCCGGCAGGGCGTCAGAGGATAGTATGTCAGTGCGCCGGTATCGCCGGGTGGCGCAAAATATCCATTGATGTCGATCAGCAAATTCGTGGTATCGCTGCTAAACACGCTGATTGGTCCGCCCGTTTCCGTTCCCGCCGGAACCATTGCCTGGTTCCCGACTACGCCGCCGATTGGCGCGTTCAGGGTAGACACAATCGGCAGCGTCTGTTGCTCGGGCCAGGTGGTCATGTACACCAGCGGTCCCAAACTTATTGCCGTCATCCGCGTCGAATACACCTCGGCCGTGGACGGAATCCCGCAGGAGCTCTGCTGCACCGGAAAGCTCCGTGTCGATCCTGCGTCCAGGGCCGGCGGGCCGAATAGGCCGCTAAATCCAAATCCACTGCGTGTGTCCACCACCCGGCAAGGCGCCACGGCGTAAAAGCTGAGAGCCTGCGGTCCGCTCGGCGGCGCATAGTATCCGTCAATATCAATCAGCACGTCGGTCTCATTGCTGGCAAAGAGGCTGACGGCGCCGTTTGTTCCCGCCGCTACGATCGCGGCGTTGGCCGCCACAATTCCATCCGGCGCATTCAGGGTTGAGACCGATGGAGCGCCTGAGCCGGTTGGCCACGCGGACAAGTATACTAACGGACCCTGCGGCACTACCGTGATATTCAACGAATAGGCCTGCGCTGTAGCGGGAACGTCGCACGCACTTTGTTGAACCGGGAAACTCCGCGCGGCTCCCGCCACCAGGGACGGCGGACCAAAGTAGCCGCTAAAACCAAAATCCTCCCGCGTGTCCGCGATCCGGCAAGGTGTCAAAGGATAGAATGCCAAGCCTGCGGCGGGCGTCAGAATGACCGAAACACCCACGGCATTACCCCCTGACATCGCCGTGATCAAGGCCGGCGTCGTCGCGCTAACGGTCGACGTGGTGACGATGAATGTGGTGCTCGATAGGCCTGTGGCGATGCCGACGGACGCTTGGACAGTGGCCGCTGCAACGTCGCTCGACAGGCTGATGGTGGTGCTGCTGGAAGCTGCTCCGCTCAGGCTGACGGTGCAAGTGGACGTCGCCGGAGGAGTCAAAGTGGAAGGAGTGCAGCTTAAGCCGGAAAGCACAGGCACTGAGGGTTGATTGATGTTGACGGTGGCGCCGCCATCGGTAATGCTGAGGGAATTGGCACTGCCGTCGGATGCGACGGCGCTCACCAGTGAAACCAGCGTCGACGTGTCGCTGGTCGAAGGCGAAATCTGGAACGATATGGTCGCAACTGTCCCGTTCTCGATGGCCGTGGTATTGGTCCCTGAAATGATGCACCGGATGTCGCCTGGCGAAATGCTGTTGCAGTCCGCCAATTTCCCCGCTCCGCTGGCGGCCGAGCCAGTGCCACTATAGGGCGCTGTCACCAGGCTCAGATCAGAAGCGGAGTAGGTTAAGTCCCACTGAACCGATGCTGCTGGAGTGCCTGTGCCGATGTCGAGGCTTACATCAAGAGTTATCGTCGCGCCGGGTGTTCCCGATGCTCCCGAGACAGAGAGAGATGGCGTCTGAAGGGTTGCGTTACCCACGGTTGCGGAGACAAGGCCCATGAAAACGACCTTGCTCCAGGCCCACTTAGCTGTCTTCATTCCGGTAATCGAGCTTAGTTATCGCGGCACTGGGGCCTCCGGCTCTGGTAATAGCACTAACCTCCGAACGGTACCGGCAGTCCCTTTGCAGTTCATTATCGGGGCGTTTGATGAAGGTTACGACCGGGTTGAGACCTGCGGATGGTAGGAAAAACTGCCTTACTGCGGCATCGCCGCGAGCCTCAGAGTCGGCCTTTCCTGCTGGATTAGCCCACTCAGGTCTGAGAGAACTATTCGGTGATATCGGCGGAGTCAAGCGAAGCCGTAGGTGGCCTGCTCTCTACGAGTTAGGCGGGTTGCGCTGCCGTGGCATTTCTTCCGAACCAGGATTCTCTTGTAGCACCCGGTGCGCGGTCTCGGTGGGACGCCGAGATTTTAATCCTCAGTTATGCCTGCTTGAAAGAGCCGCAGTATCTTACAGACCTTTAGGAAGCTGAACTGAGATGCCCGCATTTCCAAACAATCGCCCATAACTCTTAACTAACACCTTGTTTGGAAGTAATCAGTATAGGCCTAATAGGACTCATTGCTTTTGCAGCTTTCATAAACCACTGTTAAGATAGCGAAGTCACCAAACTCAAACAAAGGATCCCGGACGCGTTTTGCTTTGCACGCGGCGGGCGATAAATCGGAACGTGAAGACAAGTTTACTTCTCGAACCAGCGGACTCTGATCGTCCGTTGACTGTTGTTCTGTGTGGCGACGTATTCTTCCATCGGAAACTTCTGAAGGATTCGGTCTCCAATGCTGGAAAGCTCACGCTCATCCGTTGTTCGGACGATCGGGAGCAGTTGTTCGCCCTATGGCGGCGGCTGCATGTGTCGGTATTTGTGGCCCGGCAATCGTTCATCGAGCAGCTCAGCAACGCTGACTTGGTGCGACTGACGAACTACGGCAAGACCTGCTACGTTCTGGCAATCCTGGAGAGCGATTCTGTCGAAGCGTCAGCGACCAAGATGCTCCGGCTCGGCTGTCGTGGAGTCTTGCCGCGGCGATTCTCGTCCCAGCTTCTCAGGCGAGCTGTGTTGGCGATCCTCAATGGAGAGCTTTGGGCGCCTCATGTGGTAGTTTCAGAATTGCTCGCCGAGCTGCTTCGAGCGGCTTCTTTGAAGACAGACAATGGACTCACGCCCCAAGAAGCTCGCATTCAGGAACTGACCTCGAAGGGCTACAAAAACTCCGCCATCGCAGAGGCGCTCTTCATCAGTCTGGAAACCGTGCGATGGCACAAACGAAGGCTCAATCGAAAGCTCCGCGGATCCAGTCGTCTGCCGGAAGACTTGGCCATTCCCTCGAGCCATGTAGCGGCTGCGGTTTAGGCCATCAGACACCGGGAAAGCGGATAACAACCGGTGATTGGCGCCGGCCGGGATTGGTTCCCTTTCGAACGCTCTTGGGAATCCGGGCCTCCTCCATGATCTGGCTGTCCAAGGTCTCTGGTCCTTCAGTCCGTCCCACAAGAGCCTTGCGAACGTTGGCCGCGCGCTTCAGCACGGTGCGGATTTTTTCCAGTGATTCAGCGCCCGGCTGTTCCACTCGCAATAGCTGGCGGCCAGCCAGGCGCAGTGCGGAGCACAACTCGGCGTGCGACTGAAATAAGTTATCCATAAGGGACAAGATGGACTTGTCGTCGTAGGGCATTCCGTCAAAGAGGCTGGGGAGCGCAGTTTCTCCAGGTTGGATTGTCGTCCGCGCTTGCTTGCGTCGCTTTGAGGATTTTTTGCCCATAGTTCCCTAGGGTGCAGAATGCACTCGGGGGCCAGATCCCACAAAGTCAACCGACCGACAATGCGACGATGCACCGGGTTACCCGCAGCCATCAAGGATTTCAAGCCATTTGGCACTACAAGGGCCAAACTACACGTATTGAGAACGAAGGACTTCTGGAGATCTCAAATCGAATCACTTACCAGAATTTGGAACTCGATGCTAATTTCTAGTTTGGGACGGTCCCCAGTACTACCCTAGTTGAGGAACACGCCGCTGATCACAGCGTTGTTACCGGCGGTTTTTGTGATCTGGAGTTTCACATGGCCGGTGACGCTCCAGACAACATATACGCCTTCGGTAAAGTTGGAAACGCTGCGAGTATCGAGGACTGCATTGGTCGTCGCGTCCACAACACTGATCGTTTCCGCGCGTGACTTTTCGTTCCAGTCCAGGCAGTAGATTGCAACCTGATGGACAGCCTGGTCCGTAAAGTTAAGATCGACGAAGAAGTCCGTCGACGCAGCCCAGCGGCCCGCAACACGGCCCGTGGAGGCCAGGTTCTCAAGGGCCCGAACCAAGGTCCCTGTGGTCGTCCAGGTATATGAGTTTTCCCCGGACGGGACTGGCGTTATGGTGGCGTTTACTGCCCCATCCCCGATTATGGTGACGTTTGGATAATTATAGGTGTTCCTCCAGTTCCCTTTGGTGGTGGTATCCATGGCTTGAAATGATGCGCTTGCTGGGACGCCGGTGGAAGCAGGGGTGATGGTGACTCCGGCTGTAGCGTTCACACCGGAATAAGAGGCCGTCAAGATGGCCGATGTCGAAGCGCTCAATATGTTCGTTGTCACCGGGAATGAGGCCGAGGTTGCCCCTTGCGGGATTGTCACGCTGGAAGGAACGCTGGCCGCATTGGTAGAACTCCAAAGCGACACCATCGCGCCACCGCTGCCCGCGGGCGCGGTGAGACTAACGGTTCCCATGCCGGATTGACCACTCACGATGTTGGTGGGGTTGACTGAAAAGCCGCTCAATGCCCCTGGCAGCGGGCTGACCATAAGGCCGAACGTCGCGTTCACGCCCGAATAGGAAGCCGTCAGAGTCACTGGACTCGAGACAGTCACACCGTCCGTATTTACCGTGAAAGTGGCGGAAGTGGCGCCTTGCGGAACTATTACGGTAGCTGGAACGCGGGCGGCGGCATTGGAACTGGAAAGCGAAACGGCCACGCCTCCCGCACCAGCTGCTGCCGTCAGACTGACAATGCCTGTACCCGACAGGCCGCTAATCAGTGAGCTGGGGCTGACGGATAGGCCGGCCAGGGCCGCGGGTAGCGGATTGACGGTGAGATCAAACGTCGCGCTCGCGCCGGAGTAGGAAGCTGTCAGGGTGACAGCTGTCACAACGTTCAAGATGTCGGCGGTAACCGCGAACGAAGCCGATGTGGATCCTGGCGCAACGGTCACCGAAGTTGGAACCCTCGCCCCGATGGGAGACGCGTTTAACGCGATGGTCGCGCCTCCCCCCGGCGCCGGGGACGTGAGCGTGACAGTGCAGGTTGATCCGATTAGCGGCGTCAGGAATGCCGCGCTACACGAGATGCCGCTCAATTGCGGGATCTGAAGGATGGTGACCGTGCCGCCGCTCACCGACGTTGCTATTGACGCTCCCGTTGAATCTGCCGAAACGCCATTCGCAAGCTGCACCGTTGTGGATGTGTCAAGCGTCGAGTTCGCCAAGGTAAGAACTATCGAGGCCACTATATTGTTGGGTATCGCCGCGAAATTAAGACCCCACATCAAACACGTTGCTGTCCCGGGTCCGTAGCTGCAGGAAAGTGCCTTGTCGGTATCTGCCGCTTCAAGCGTAACGGTAGCCGATATGAAGTCGGCTGTCGAATAGTTCAGGGTCCATTGGGTTGAGACCGGTGAGGTGCCAGTTGCATTTAAAGACAGGTTCAACACCACCGGCTGACCAGGCGCTCCCGACCCTGGAGAGACGCTGAGGACGACACCCTGCGCCCATCCATAACAGCACGTCGCTACAACAGCGGCCAAAAGTCGGCAAACTTGCGGGGATAGCAATCTGAGGTACAGCATTCTGGTACAAAAAGTATAGTACTACTATGAGTTTCGGACTATCGCTAAAATTCTCACTTAAGTTGGGAAACGCAAGCAGGGCCGAGGGGTGAAATTGCTTATACCAGAAGGGAGGGCCGTTGAGGCGCCTGGGAGGTGCAGCTTTCGGAACTCCGGCCAACCGGCGTTCCAGAGCTAGCGGATGCTGTATCTCAACCAGGCGCCCTGGGATCGGCAATGAAGAAGCATTTTTTGCGCCGTCCGCAAACTGGCGCGTAAGCTTATGATTTTGCGGAGGAACACGGTTTCGTGTGGCGCGCGATAGCCTAACCTTAAAGATAGTCTGATCCCGAACGGATAGGGCCAACGCTTTAGGGGATGCTAATCATCACGTCGACGTCGGGGATCGATCACCACCCGCATGGGCGCGCCCTTAACGTCCCATTTCCCATTGCAGCGCTAGGGCGCATAACCTGGAGGTTGGTCTCCAGACTGATGAAGAGCGCCTCCAAGGTACGGTCGAGGAGCAGGTGACTCCACGGGATTTAGGTTTTGGAAAAGGACTTCCGCCTGACGGCCATGTATAGTCCGAGCAGGACGGTTCCGAAGAGCAGCACGCTGCTGGGCTCCGGCGCTGGAGTTGGTTCGTAGGTCAGCGTCAAGGCTCCTGAAGCAGTGAAATACCCTTGTTCGGTGCTGTCCACAATATTACTAGCTGTGCAGCCGAAAAAACAGTTGTTAAAATACTCATAGTTGAAACCGTCCGTGAAATACGCTTCGCCAAGAACCTCGATCGGATCGCCTTTCGCCAAACCGGCCCCGAAAATGGCCATTAAGTCGTATGTACCAGGCGCGCCGATATCCACGTAAGCGTGTGTAACTGGATCTTCCAGTTCGTAGATAGTGCCGGTAAGCCCCGGGCTGTAAGAGTTAATGTAGGGGCAATCACCCCCAATACAGGTCTGTGAGGTTGTATTTTCGGATACCCCAGAGGCCGCGACCGGTCCAACTTGGATCGTAGCATCGGTCAGAACATCTCCTACCGGGATGCTGAGCTGCAGATCATAGTTGAAGTACTGGTAGGATGGCGTCAGATAGCTGTAATAGCCGTATGCGCCGCCACCCTCGTAGGAATCGTACAGGTAATTTGCGAGATTTGCGGTAAGGCTTCCGTTCGTGCCGCCGCTCGTGATCATCACGTCCGCTCTCCCAATCTGGGCAGACAGTATGATACAACCCAGCAAGATAAACAGCGGGTACAGCTTATCGCCGAAGAATAGGGTTACGCGGTTCGTCCCGGGTAGCCACATGCACAACGCCGAAACCTTACGCATGAATTTTCCTCTGCGAGCCTCAGGCACTCTGAGCGCCATACTGTTGATCGCTTAGAGAGTTGGACCCCTTCTGGAAGAATCACTGCAAACAATAGGCTTCTTCAAATACCATTCCGGTTCCCGTGGGGACGCTGAGTGGTTGGACGTCCCCATTTGTCAGACAAATGGCAAATTGTCGGACCAATGGCAAAGATTTGGGTAGCCGGAAGCGAGATAGCGGCTCTATGGGATGTTGATAATCGCATCCACATTAGGGATCGGAATTCGTTTGAGATCCGCGGAGACTCCCAGGATCTTTTCGATCACCACCCGGATGGGCGCGCCCTTAACGTCCCATTGAGCGCGGTAGCGGACTTCGGCGACGGGGCCGTTCCCAATTGGCTTCTGGCCGCCGGCGAGAATGCAGACATAGGCTGTTCGGCGCTGCGTGGGGGGCTTGGCCGTCCTGAGCGCGCAAGTGAGCGACTTGCCGGCTGATTCTGCAGCTTTGCCGATCGTAATGTCCGCCGCCCCGATTGCGATCGCCGGCGGAACCGAGATTTCCCATTGCAGCGCTACTGGCTCCTTGCCTGGGGGTGAATCGAGTGCCGCCGAAAACACTCCGGGCGTGTTCAGGTCAGTCCGGGATGGCGGTACATGCAAGGACTGGCCGAACACGATTGCCGAGGAGATTGACATCGAAATCGCGCAGCTTGCGAAGGACATCGTACCGGGCGGGCCGTGGAAGCGCGCCCGCTCAGGCGCGGCGGAACATTTTTCGCACCTTCGGGCTCACACACGCTAGAGCAGTAGCCAGCAACACGATGCTTGCGGGCTCGGGCACAGTATTTGGAATGTCATTGAAACCGGTTACGAGCCCGGACTGGTTTGCGTCATTGGTACCCCCGAAGTAAGCTCGCGAGGTGACGGTACCGCTGACGTCGCTGTCGTAGTAGGTCATCGCGTCCGGGGTAGGGTCCACGGCTCCTGAAATTACGATCGTCATCAGAAGGTTCCCCATCGACGGATCATAATCGAAAGTGGATCCGTTGAACGTCAAAGTAGATGGCGACACGCCTCCGGACAACGTGAAGTCGCCAAAAAGCGTTTCGTCCATGCCTATGTTGGCACTGGGGCTCGTGGCGCTCAATCCATCGACAGCTTTCGATGTATACGAAAAATAGATGTCATACGAACCGGAATCCGTATCCGGATCGATAGGTAGATACTCGAAGAAGTTGATCTGGTTGAAGTCCGTCGTACCGGAAAACGCCGTAGAGCTATACACCTGCTGATAGGTACCGACATTATACTCTTCAGCACAACTAAATGGGATGCAATTACCATCGTCGCTTGTACCGACAATAACGTCTGCCCACAGGCTGTGGCCGATACCCAGCGCTAGCCCGGCAAAAATGAGAGCACTCTTCGCAGCTCGAAACACTTGAATCCCCCTATAGTACTTCTGGAACCACCAGTTCTTGAAATGCAGTTTGATCGCCTTTTCAACTCATTGAAGACCCGTCGCATTCTGTCCGCCCGCTGCACGACAAGATGACGATAGTTCGCATTCTGTACGAATCTTTGGGATTGCGCGAATTGTCCAAAAATTGCGCTGCGAGAATACGCTCATGACTTATGCCGAACCCTTACTAGGCGTGTTTCTGGCGCTTGCGTTTGTGGGCCTGGCTTTTCTGCGCGGCGGCAAACGGACGCTGTCATTGAGCTTGGGGTTGCTGGGACTCTTCGCCGTAACGTGGCCTCCGGCCGACTGGTTGCTGTCACGCCCGCTCGAGGCACGATATCCGGTTCGCCCATTCGCTTCCGGGCCGGTACAGGCCATCGTGGTGCTATCCTCGGCCGTGCAGCCTCCCGATTTCGAGCGTCCCTTCGCTCTACCGGGTGATGAAACTTACGAGCGATGTCAATATGCCGCCTGGATTCACCAGCAGCTTCCACAAACTCCGGTGCTGGTGTGCGGAGGAATTGAATCCGGGGACAGCCGGCCGGATGCCGCCGTCATGCGGCAATTGCTGGAGCAGTCGGGCGTACCCTCGGCCTCCATATGGTCCGAAGATCGTTCGCGCTCCACCTATGAGAACGCGCTCTTTGGCTCTTAAATTCTGAAGAGCAACCGGGTCGAAAAGATCGCGCTCGTGGTGGACGCTACCAGCATGCCGCGAGCGGAAGCATGTTTTCGAAAGCAGGGGATCGCTGTCGTTCCCGCGCCGTGCCGGTTTCGGCAATTCGGTCCTCTGAATGAAGAGTTATGGCCGAGTTGGAAAGCGATCCGCCGCAATGAAGCCACGCTCCATGAGGCGCTGGGATACGGGTGGTATTGGCTACGAGGATGGGTGTAGGGTTCGTGTTCGCTGCATCGATTTTCGCGCCACGAATGCGACAGCCAGCAGCGTGGTAAACATGAGAATCCACGAAGAAGGCTCGGGGGTAGTCAAAGGTGCATTCGTGATGGTCAGATCCACGGTCCCCCCGAAGGATTCGACTTCGCTCCCGGTTCCCAAAATGGCTGCGGTGCCGTATGTGAATGTCCCCGTCGTGGTGGGCAACCCTCCAGAGGCCTCCATAAGGACCGCGGCCCCGTTGGGGTGGACGTCTACGTCACAGTCCGAATCAGATGAAGCGCCCGTGGCCGTTAGGAATACGAAACAGTTGCCGTTTGTTATATTCCCGGCCAGATCCTGTGGTTACGTAAGTAGGAACATCGAACGAGAACGCGAAGCTTTCGATCGACCCTGAGGTGGGAGTGAAGCTGAAACTGTAGATCAAGTCGGCTCGCGCGGAGGCAGCGAATACCGAAAGCAGAAACACTGCGAGAAAAGTGTGTTTGCGCATGGCGTTACCGTTTCGCAGTTTCATTGCCATTCGTGGACGGCGCCCGCGGAAGTTCGCGCCGCGCATGCGAGCGCCAGAAGGATGATTGACAGGAGGAATCGGACCGATGGTTCGGGTGTCGAGGCGTAGGTGTAGGTGATGCTCGCCTGGTAGGCATAATCGCCGTCCCAATAATGCGGCGAACCGGGAAAGCCACCGAACTGCCCTTGGAAAACTAACGCGAAAAAATCGTCGGACGTGAACGGATCCAAGTCGGAAAATGCGTAGGAATCGGAGAATTCGGTAGATACCGGGATCAAGGCGATGTAGGGCGCAATCGGCAGATCGCAGCACAGAGGACCCGGCAGGTTCGCAACGCCTGACAGCGCCACGTTCCCACTCAAGTCTGGAAGTGCGGCAAGGCCTGGCGAATTCGTGACGATTGAACCGTTGCTGTATTGATACGGACCCGATACTTGTAGGCTCGGAGAATAGTTGAAGGAAAAGGCAGCATCTTGCTGGTTGCTACCCAACTCGAGATCGAATGGCTGGCTGAGCGATGTCCCTAGAATGAACGTGCTCGTGAGATCGACTGCTTCGAGCGTTCCCAAAGAAGAATTGAATCCAGGCAATACCACGTAGTTCTCAAAAGGCAGGTTGGGACTGTCGGGATCGGTGTAAACCTGTTGCTCGGCGGTGAAAGTCAGCTCACTGGCGATGCCCGGAAAACAAGCTGCGATCAAAACCAGCGTGAATTTCAGCATTCGGTCTCCTTGCCATTTTCGGCGGCATCCCATAGCTACGAGAACAAGCCCCGGATAGCGGCAACCGAGCGTTCGGCTGCATTTCCGTCCCACAGTTTCGGAACCCTGCCCGGTTTTGGAGAACTCTTCAGCTCCTGCCAGGCGGCGACAATGCTCTCCCGGCTGGTTCCGGCCAGCCGGTTGGTGCCCTCATCAATGGTGATGGGGCGCTCGGTGTTGTTCCTGAGCGTCAAGCAGGGAATGCCTAGAGCGGTGGTTTCCTCCTGCACTCCGCCGGAGTCCGTAAGCACCACGGCGCTCTGGGACATCAGGCACACGAAATCGAGATAGCCCAAGGGTTCCGACAGCCGGAGTCCCGGAGCCAATTCCTGATTTTCCAGCCGCGCTTTGGTTCGAGGATGCACGGGAAAGTAGAGCGGCAGGTCCTGCGAAATGATCTGTAGAGCGCCCAGGATTTCCTGTAGCTGCGTGGGATCGTCTACGTTGGAGGGCCGGTGCAAAGTGACCAGGCCGAAGCGCTTTCCTCGCAGGCCCAACTCATCCAGGATGGGCGAGTTCCGGGCGCGCTCCAGGTGGAAAAACAAAGAATCGATCATCATGTTCCCGACGAAATGAATCTTCTCCGGGGCCACGCCTTCCTTCTCGAGATTATGCACGCCGCTTTCTTCGGTGACCAGCAGGAGATCGGAAATCGCGTCCGTTACCAGCCGGTTGATCTCTTCGGGCATGGAGCGATCGAAACTGCGCAGGCCCGCCTCCACGTGAATGACAAAGACGCCAAGCTTCTTTGAGACCAGCGCACAGGCGGCGGTGGAGTTGACGTCTCCCACCACCAGGACCGCGGACGGGCGTTCCTGGAGCACCACGCCCTCGAACCGTTTCATGATCTCGGCAGTCTGCTGAGCGTGCGATCCAGAGCCTACTTCCAGGTTGTAAGACGGCACCGGCAAACCTAGATCGCGAAAAAACCGGCCCGACATGGCGTCGTCGTAGTGCTGGCCGGTATGCGCGAGCAAGGGAACAAACTCGGGATGGGAGCAAAAAGCCCGGAATAGCGGCGCCAGCTTCATGAAGTTGGGCCGCGCTCCGGCGACGCAAACAATGCGAATTGGTTCGGTCACGCTGCTCCCTTGTTAATCCTGACATCCAAAATCCCAAACTTTGGGATTATTGTCTGTCGTTTTGCAACATAGCATCCTGTATGCATCGCAGACAGAGGGATTGTCCGACATCGTCTTCGGCAACCGAATTGCCACTTGTAGGACCACGTGCCCCATGGTCCAACGAGCGATGGATTACTTGATGCTTGCCTCGGTGTCGGCAGCGCTGCAGATCGCCGTAGCCGCGTTAAAGCTCCTTCGCCGTCAGCCGGCATAAAGAACGTCTTTAGCGTTGATCTGGAAGATTATTTCCATCCCACCGAGGTCTCCCGGAATGCAGCCGATTGGTCACGGTTCGTGGCCAGAATTGAAATCGGGACAAACCTGCTGCTGGATTTACTGGCCGAACATCAGACCCGAGCCACGTTCTTCATTTTAGGCTGGGTGGCGGACAACCACCCCGAACTCGTAAGACGAATAGCCGATGCTGGTCACGAGATCGGCTGCCACAGCTACTTTCACAGACTGGTATATAGCCTCACCCCGGAGGAATTCCGCCAGGATACACGCCAGGCTATGCGGGCCATCGAAGATGCGTGCGGGATCACTCCCAAGCTCTATCGGGCGCCGAGCTACTCCATCGTTTCAAAAAGCTTGTGGGCCTTGGAGATTCTTGCCGAACTGGGGTTCACGCACGATTCCAGCATCTACCCCATTGTTCATGACCGCTATGGTGTACCGGGTTTTCGCAGGCACGCACACACCATTTACACGGGTTCGGGTGCAATTGTTGAGGTCCCGATCGCTACGGTGCGGCTCTCGAGCCAGCGCGTAACACCGGTCGGGGGCGGAGCTTATCTGCGTCTGTTTCCGTACCGCTACGCCGCGGCCGGAATTCGCCAGATCAATCGCGTGGAGCAGGAGCCGGCGTGCATCTACACTCATCCCTGGGAGTTGGACCCGGATCAGCCGCGCATGACGAAGAGCTTTATTTCTCGAATGCGGACCTATGCCGGGCTAGGGAGCATGTACGGAAAGTTGAAACAGATGTTTCAGGACTTTGAGTTCTCGGCACTGGGCGACGTGCATCCATTTCCAGCAGCTCACAGGGCATCTCAGGAGGGCGCGATTTCGCCGATGCGCGCGGCAGCCGGCGGAGGACATTGAGCGCATGCCAATTCAAGTAAGAGCGTTCGGCAGTGAAGATGGGCCCCAGTGGGATGCGTTCGTCCACCGCCATCCGCATGGCACGCCGTTTCATTTGGCCGCGTGGAAGCTTTGTATGGAAGATACCTTCGGCTATCGATCGATGTACCTGATAGCGACCGAAGGCGGCGAACTGCAGGGCGTGCTGCCGTTATTTCTAGTGCAGAATCTGGTGATCAAGAAGGCTCTGATCTCATCGCCATTCGCGGTTTACGGCGGCGCCCTGGCGGAATCGCGCGAAGTGCTGCACGCACTGATCGATCACGCCCAAACGCTCGGCGAGGAATTGGGCGTGGAGTATATTGAACTCCGCAACGGGTACCCGGAGCAGGCCGCGGCTGAGCCCAACGTGGATCGCTACGCGACCTTTACGAAAGTCTTGAGCGACACCGAGGAAGGTCTCTTCGAGACGATCCCCAAGAAAACGCGCAATATGGTCCGCAAGGCTCTCAAGACGCCGTTTACAACGCGGATCGAAACGGAGAACATCGAAAACTTCGAGAGATTGCATTCCACGACCATGCGCCGCCTGGGGACGCCCTGCTTCCCCAAAGAGCACTTCCGGAAAATCCTTCAGACTTTTAGAGGAATGGTGGACATACGAGAGGTGCGGCTGAAGGAACGAGTGATGGCCGTCAGCATGAACTTTTACTTCCGCCAGACCATGCACACCTACTACGCCGCGGCCGATCCGGAGTTCAACGCGCTGGCGCCGAACACCTACATGTACTTCGATCACCTGCTGTGGGCGGGGCAGAATGGATACAAAACATTTGAGTTCGGACGGTCAAAGAAAGGCACCGGCGCTTTCGAATTCAAAACTCATTGGGGCACCGAGATGCGCGCACTGCCCTACCACATGATCCTGCTGCGCGGACAGGACGTGCCCAATTACAGCCCCACGAACAGCAAATTCAGTCTGGCGATCAATGTTTGGAAGCGCCTTCCCATGCCGGTGACCAGGATGCTGGGTCCTCGGCTGATCGGTATGTTCCCTTAGAGATGGATGCATGCTTCTGCTGATCCTCCTCATCCTCTTTGCGTATCCTTTCCTCTTCTACGCGCCGCTGCTGGCCGTGCTGTCCCGGCTGTTTGCGTACCGCCCGGGTGAGCGATCGGATGAGGCCGAATCCGTTGCGCTGGTAATCTGCGCGCTGAACGAAGAGAGCGTCATCGGGCAGAAGATCGTAAACTCGCTCGCTCTGGATTATCCGCGCGAAAAGTTGGAGATCGTAGTTATCTCCGACGGTTCCACCGACGGTACATCTCAGATTGCGGGGAAGTACAGAGCGGCGGGGGTCAGATTGATCGATCAGCCGGAACGGCGCGGGAAGGTGAAGAACCTGATCGAGGTGGTTCCTGCTCTCAAGCAGGACATCGTGGTGTTCTCCGACGCAAACGTGCTCTACGATTCACGAGCGATCAAGAATCTGGTGAAAAG
>Ga0209006_10003374_pt1 | contig 14536 bp, 15 predicted proteins | sample JacPin_JW_Ref_O2_FD_188567 | JGI IMG/M metagenome (GOLD analysis project Ga0209006, IMG submission 188567) | Forest soil microbial communities from Algoma, Ontario, Canada - Jack Pine, Ontario site 1_JW_Ref_O2 (SPAdes) (version 2) | ecosystem: Environmental > Terrestrial > Soil > Boreal... | reverse complement strand
TGATGCCATGCTCCTCATTGGAATGTACGAACCCTAGCCCTCCTGGGCCCAGACGATGGCTGGCGCCATTGATTGTAAGTTCGACGGTACCTTCACGGATGAGCCACATCTCGGAGTGGAGATGACGATGCGGCGGATGCGGATATCCATTCGGGGGCAGAGTTGTGGCATGTACTTCGATAAGTTCGCCCGTTGCCAGTTTTCCTTTCAGGATCTTTCGCATCTGCGCGTGATCGAAGTCTTGTACAGGCATGCTTTCAAATGGAAAGGCTGCCGAGGGCAGCGAATCGTCCTGGGCAGCAAACGCGGGAATTGCGTTTCCTGCCGCCATCAGCGCCGGAATGAGCCTACAGACCTCTCGCCTGGTCAATGACATACTCACCTCATCGGAAAAGTTCGCGGGAGCGCTTAGATCGTTTAGCCTGTCGTGTCAAATGAGCCTGATCAACAATGCTATTAGGAGGCCCAACGCCGGCAGGTTTCTTTTCCGTAAAATCTCCAACGTAGTATAGAGGTTCTTGTAAGGTTATTTCCGAGAAGCAACAAACTTCCGATGTACGCCACCGTCTGGGCCCCATTTACCAGGCCGTTATTCATCGCAAACGATATCCACAGCAGGCTGAATTCTGACAATAATCAGCATGCACCAGTTATGCACCGCAAACCAGCGCACGTAGCCGGGAGCGATTCAGGATCAGGAGTTGATGCTTGGAGCAGAAGCAAACGCAAGTGATCTCCTTCGCCGTAGGCCAGACATTGTCGCCGCAGAAAGAAGACTTGCCGCGTCAAACGCGCGAACTGGTACTTGATGTGTTCTTACGATTCATCGACCGGAACGGCGAGAACAAGAAGAGGAACGACGACCATAGCAAGACGAAGAACGGCGGGAGCAACAAGAGCGAGAGCAGGAACAGCAACAGGAGGGCAGCAAGAGCAGGAGATTACTACTGTTACTTACTGGGAATGCAACCTGCTGGGCTGTTCACTTCGCTTTCGATTTGCTGCGGTTCGCCAGCAACTCTGACTGGCCGATGACCTTTCGCGGGTTCCTGAGTTTCGGCGGGTCAGAGATTCCCTCGAATGCCGGACTGGATTTCCACGGGCTCAAACCATGCATGCGAGGTTCGCGCAGAACGTTCACTCCGTCATTCCATGTGGCCAGCATGCGCGTTCCAACGTCCTTGAAACCCGCCAACCCTTTCATCAGTTCGAGCACGGCAGGGGCGACATCTACAACCGCATCACTGATATGTTCCACGATTTCCTTTTGCTCCCGTTGAGGGATGCCGAAGTTGGAAGTGATAAATGTCCCCAGAGTTTTGCCCGGTAACCACGTCTTTCTTCCCAGGAAGCTGATTCCGGGCGGATTGTTCTGGTAACCCGCGTACACGGAAGTCGTGAAAAAGTCGTACACGGGCGCGAGCCGTGCGTCCGTTCGCGACGTGTACAGCAATGCCAGATTCTTCGAATGGCAGTCAGCGTTTCTCAGTGCGTACGTCAACAGGAGAATTGCGGTCAGCTTCTTAAACGTCTCGTACTGGTCTGCGCCTTGCACAAAGTTGCGAACCGCCTTCGCGATTCTCTCCCATGTTGTTTCGTACTTCGCAGAGGGCCGGAGCCCGAGCAGCGCACAAAAATCTTCCAACGCCCTAAAGGGCTTTCCGTTCTCGTCGACATCGAAGCGATGCACCACTAGAACATTTCCATCCTCTGACAGCTCCGTTTTCGCAGATTCGAGGACTTTCGAAGCCACCTGCATACATAAGTGCTCGTTGGCGGTCGCGAACGGAAGCCTGCTTGATGCGCCTTTGATGATGTGCTGGTGGGTCAGCAAGGTCGCTTTCTTGTGCGGACCCAGCCCGACCTGCTTCTTCTGTTCCGTGTCTAAAAACTTAGGCAGGACGCCGGAGACGCCACTTCTCGCATGTTCTCTAACGAGCCGCGAAAACGCCTCCTCCGAGTTGTCCCCCTTGAGGAGCTCGGCAACTTCAATCGGTTTTGCCGGTTCGCCTAGCGATGCCTCAGGTGGAGCGACCTGAAGCCTTCCGACCATATTTCGCCCGATAACGGAGAGGAGCGCGGTTGGACTCGCGCCAACGACCGGCCCGAACTCCTCCTGCAAGACTTGCAGCAGATAGCCCTCCGGAAGGTTCATCTGGAAAATGGGGTGAAGCTGGTCGTCCCACGGGTACGATTCGGTGCGGACGGGCATGGTCAAAGAGACGAGGTTCTCCGGCGCGACCTCTGGAACGTAGGTCAATACGCTCTTGAAATCGCCGACTTGTTCAAGGACGGCAACATGACAACCAAGGACATGAACATTTAGCTTCAAGCACCACCCCGCTCACGCCGCAGTTCATCGAGGGTCCCTGATGTCCCAACCTCGGTGAAACTCATTTCAAGTCCGAGTACTGCTAGCACGGCTAAGAGCTTGCGGGAACCGAACTCCGGTACTTGTCCTCGTTCAAAGCGCACAAGGGATTCCCTGGTGATTCCAGAGCGTAGGGAGACATCGCTCTGTTTCAGTCCAAGAGCCTTTCGTCTTGTTGAGACCGCTTCGCCCAGTTCTGCCAGTGTCTGCATAAAAGTGAGTTATATATCACTTTTTTATAACTTTCAATAGTTATGTGATGTATACATCACTTTTACAGAGCTGCCTCCTGTGTATCGTGGGCTCGCACTGGCAGACGTTGGCCAGCACACTATCTAGCACATTCAATGGCACCTAAGTGGAAATCCTCAGTAATGACGCGGGTTTTAGATGGCGGAAGCGAGTGGGAGTCGAACCCACCGGTGACAGGATTGCCTGCCGCCCGCCGGTTTTGAAGACCGGGACGATCACCGGACCGCATGCGCTTCCGTGGAACTGCGGTGAAAAAGCCATGGATGACGAAGTGGCAGATCCTTCACCTCTTCAGCGATCTGCAGATCGTGCAATCCATGGCTGCTCGTTCCGTAGGCTCGAAACCACTGGGCTAAAAGCCAAGAAGAATATGGCCCCTGAAAGAGGCCTACAGAGCCGCTCTTCCACAGCCAATCATCTGGAGTGTGTTCCGGAGCGTTGTTCCGCAGCATTCTTCCACTTGCACTGTTCCAAGGCGCTCTTTCACGCCTCTTCCGCAGCACCGTTCCAGGGCACTCCTGCAAGGCGCTGTTCCACACTGTACCTACTTCGGCTGCGGAACGATGCGCAGGTAGGGTTTGGGGGACTTCCATCCGCCGGGATACTGTTTTTGGGCTTCTTCGTTCGAAACGTTGCCGCTGATGATGACGTCATCGCCCGGCTTCCAGTTCGCTGGCGTGGAAACTTTGTGCTTTGCCGTGAGCTGAATCGAGTCGATGACGCGCAGGATTTCGTCGAAGTTGCGACCGGTGCTCATGGGATAGCTGAGCTGCAGCTTGATTTTCTTGTCGGGGCCTACGACAAAAACGGTGCGCACAGTAGCATTGTCGGCGGCGGTCCGGCCTTCCGACGTGCTTCCACTCTCGGCCGGCAGCATGCCGTACATCTTGGCAATTTTGAGCTGGGGATCGCCGATCATCGGGTAGTTTACTTTTGCGCCCTGCGTCTCTTCGATGTCGGCTGCCCACTTCTCGTGGTTCGTGACGGGATCGACACTCAGACCGATGATCTTGACGTTGCGCTTGGTAAATTCCGGCTGCAGGCGCGCCATGGTGCCGAGCTCGGTAGTGCAGACGGGTGTGAAGTCTTTGGGATGCGAGAACAGGACGGCCCAGCCGTTGCCGATCCAGTCGTGAAATTGAATTGTGCCCTGCGTGGTTTCGGCGGTGAAATCGGGGGCGGTATCGTTGATTCGCGGAACGCTGTAAGTTTCGGTCGCGGTTGTCATGATCATCTCCTTCGGGAATTCAATTGTGTTTGATAAATTCGAATCGCTCAAGATTCGTAACGTCGGCCCGCACCGGTAAAAAAGCGGATGAAAACAAAACCCACCCGCTTCACCGGGTGGGCTGGGAAGAATCTCGCTGTTCCCCTAGCCACACGCCGGCGCCGGTCGACAACAACCCACAGCACTGGCGATGGAAGGAAAAAACATGATGTTAGGATAGAAGCGCTGAGTGCCAGTGTCAAACGCCCTGCCTTGCGGAACGTCTGTTCTGCAAGCTTTCTCGTAAGCTTTTCTGCATCGCTTCGGCGTCGCGTGCATCCCTTCTTTGCACGGAAATTCGAGTCCGGTAATGCGAGGCCGGGGAAATTTATGAGCAGACCGATACGGCGGCTGGCCGTAACCCAGTGGGACGTCTTTTCTGACAAGCCGTTTGAGGGAAATTCGTTGGCGGTATTTTCTGACGGGCGCGAAGTCAGCGACGCTGAGATGCAACTCATCGCGAAAGAGATGAATCTGTCGGAGACCACTTTCATTTGTCCGCGTGATACGAAGACGGAGCGCGAACGCGGGGTGAGAGTGAGGATTTTCACCGTGCAGGAGGAACTACCGTTCGCGGGCCATCCCACGCTGGGCACGGCCTTCGCATTGCGAGGGGAATCTGGGGCGAAGGAAGTCACTCTCGACTTGAACGTCGGAAAGGTTCCGGTGCGTTTCGAAGACCCGACGGGGCAAGCGGCGTTTGGAGAGATGACGCAGATCGATCCGGAATTTGGAATGCAGCACGATCGCGAGGCGGTGGCGCGAGCGACAGGATTGCGCGTGCAAGATTTCGATGCTTCGCTGCCGATTGAGACCGTATCGACAGGACTTCCGTACATCATAACTCCTCTGAAATCTCTGACGGTGATTCAGAACTTGAGGGTCGAGTTGAGCAAGGTCAGCGACTACTTGAATAAAACGGGCGGAAAATTCCTGTATTTCGTGGCCCGTGAAACGGTCGATCCAGCGGCCCGCTTGCACGCGCGAATGATCTTCTACAACGGAGAAGATCCGGCTACGGGGTCGGCGGCGGGATGCGCTGCTGCGTGGATGGTAGCACACCGAGTGGCCGACCCTCACGAGCGCGTCCTGATCGAGCAAGGCGTAGAGATGAAGCGGCCGAGCAGAATTTTTGTCCGCGCTGCGCGTCGCGATAACCGGATAGTTAACGTTCGCGTTGGAGGTAACGCGATCGAAGTAATGCGTGGTGAAGTTTTCCTCTGACATGTGCTGCGCAAGCTGCGGCAAACACAGAGGAGCGCTCACTCAAAATAAAATCAATGGCCAAAAAGTACCATTAGCGTCGACGGCACTTTACAGTGAGCGCGCTACACGTTAGCATTCATCTCGCTCTGACATTCTTCATATTGAGAAAAGCCTCTGTTGGTTGGGCGATCGGCTTTGACGGCCGCGACCAACAGATTGCGGAAGGCTGATGAAACCCAAGCGCACGATCCTGTGTGTAGACGACAACGAACAGTCTCTTTCCCACCGCAAAATCATGCTGGAAACTCGTGGCTACCGCGTGGCAAGCTTTTCCCGCGGAGAAGAAGCGCTGACGCGGTTTAAGCAGGGCGGCGTTGATCTGGTGATTGCTGACATGGCGATGCCGGGACTCGACGGACCGCAACTGATCGCCAAGATCAAAGATTTGTCGCCGCACACTCCGGCCATCCTCATCTCCAGCAAGGTCCGAATTTACGATCACGACTCTCAGGCAGACGTTTTCCTGACGAAGGGAATGGACGCACCTGTCGATCTGCTGGAACGCGTCCGGCTTTTGCTGGTGCGGAAGCGCGGACCGAAGCGCATGCAGCCGCGCGTTCAGGAAGTTCCGCGACAAGTCGGCGTCGCCTAAGTTCCTTCTTTACCACTCTCTACCACTGCATCACCGCTCCCCTCTGCCTGCGTTCGTGTAAGATTCTTGACAGGCATGGCCGAAGCATTCATCGAAGCAAAAAACCTGCGGAAGACGTATCACGTGGGAAAAATTGAAGTCGAAGCGCTGCGCGGCATTTCCTTCAGCGTGCAGAAGGGCGAGTTTGTCAGCGTGGTAGGCCCATCGGGCAGCGGAAAGTCGACTCTCTTCTATTTATTGGGCGGATTGACACGGGCCGATGGGGGAAGCGTAGTCCTCGACGGCGATGACCTGGCCACGCTCACCGATGCGGAGCGAACCCGCATGCGAAAGCGGAAGATTGGCTTCGTGTTTCAGAAATTCAATCTGCTGCCGACGCTGGACGCGCGTTCCAACATCGCGATCGCTCGGGAAATTTCAGGTAATGGCGCCGGCGATCCTGCGCATTTCAACCGCATCACCGATCTTCTCGGACTGACCCAACGACTCGCACACCGTCCGTCGGAACTTTCCGGAGGAGAGCAGCAACGAGTCGCCTTAGCACGCGCGCTTATCAATAAGCCTGCGGTCGTGCTGGCCGACGAGCCAACCGGAAATCTGGATTCCAAGAACTCGGAGGTCGTGCTCAGCATGTTGCGGCGGTCGAACCAGGAAATGGGGCAAACGGTATTGATGATCACGCACAATCCGGAAGCGGCGAAGTACGGGGATCGAATCATTCACATGCGCGACGGGCAGATTGTGCGGCCCGAGGATGATCCGCAGTGGGCGCCGCACTAGTTTCCGGAAGGCCGTAAACTCTTCTGAGTCGCTCATAGCCTCTGCGCGGCGGGCGAGGACGCCCACCGGACCGCCGGGACGGCGGCGCCACTCGCAGCTGCGATGGTATCCTAGTAAATCGTATCTCGTGACGAGGGCCGTAACTGTCCATGCCTAATCCAGAAACGCGCGAAACCCAACCTGTCTCTGAAAGTACGGAATCCTTTGGCGATATCCTGTCTCAGTTTCAGAAAAGTCATTCCCGCAAGACTGAGGGCAGCAAGCAGTTGCAAGGAACGGTGATTGCCGTCAACGCCGAGTCGGTATTCTTCGACATTGGCTACAAATCAGAAGGTATTCTGCCGCTGTCCGCCCTTCAAGCAGAGACTTTGAAAACTGGCGACAAAGCGCTGGTCACGGTGAAAGGCCGCGACCTGGATGGTTACTACGAGCTTTCGCTTTTCAAAGTCGAGCGGCCGATGGATTGGTCTGCTCTGGAAAAAGCTCTTGCCGACAAAACGAGCGTTCTTGGTACGGTGACGGGCGTAATCAAGGGCGGGTTCAGCGTCGATGTCGGCGTGCGAGCTTTCATGCCTGCATCGCGCAGCGGAGTTCGCGATGCGGCCGATATGGAGAAATTGGTCGGACAGGAGATTCGCTGCCGCATTATCAAGCTTGACGTCACGGATGAGGACGTGGTCGTCGATCGGAGGGCGGTCGCGGAGGAAGAAGAACGCTCCGCTAAGGACAAGTTCTATTCGCAGATTAAGGAAGGTGAGACGGTCAGCGGCACGGTGCGCACCTTGACGGATTACGGCGCCTTTGTTGATCTCGGCGGAGTCGACGCCTTGCTGCATGTGAGCGACATCGCCTGGGGCCGTGTGAACAAGCCGGCTGACGTGCTCTCCGTGGGTCAGCAGGTCGAGGTGAAGGTACTGAAGATAGCGTCCGAGGGCGATAAGCGACGCATTTCGGTTGGCCTGAAGCAGTTGCAACCGCATCCTTGGGACGCTGTTGCTCAAAAATACGCTGCCGGCGACCGTGTGCGCGGGACCGTGACGCGCCTGATGGAATTCGGAGCATTCGTGGAGTTGGAGCCCGGTATTGAGGGCTTGATTCATATTTCCGAGATGTCGTGGTCCAAAGGCAAGATCAGAAAAGCAAGCGACGTGGTGAATCCGGGCGAGGCCGTCGAAGCCGTCATCCTGCAAGTCAATGCGCCGGAGCACCGCATCTCGCTCGGACTCAAGCAAGCGTTAGGCGATCCCTGGGCCGACGTAGCGCAGCGCTTTCAGGTTGGCTCGGCAGTCGAAGGACCGGTCACTAATCTGACCAAGTTCGGGGCCTTCGTGCAGCTTTCGGAAGGAATCGAAGGCATGGTTCACGTGAGCGACATCAGCGCGGAGAAGCGGATCAACCAGCCGCAGGACCTGCTGCGATTCGGCCAGATCGTCAAGGCGCAGGTGCTCGCCATCGATCTTGAGAAGCGCCAGATACGGCTTGGCATGAAGCAACTGGTTCCGACGGGCCTGGACGAATATATCGCGGAGCACAACGAAGGGGACGTGGTGACGGGCCGATTGATGGATGATTCCGGAGCTCAGGCGCGCGTGGAACTGGGCGATGGCATCCACGCAATTTGCAAAAAGCCTGCGGCGACTGCACCAAAGAGCGAGGCTCCGAAGGAATCGAAAGCAGATCTTTCTTCTCTAAGCTCGATGTTACAGGCGCGCTGGAAAACCGGCTCCGGTGGGCCTCCGAAGGCAGAACCTTCCCGAGCGGGTCAGGTTCGCAGTTTTCGCATCGTGAACCTCGACCGGGAGGCAAAGAAGATCGAATTGGAGTTCGCCTAGCCTCGATGGCGATCGCTCCCGACTCCTGCACACGGGTTTCGCTCAGGGTCGGAACCGCCTTGCAGGCCGCATAGGTATGTACATTTACGGCGAGAATTCCCGCTCTAAGAAAAAATATTCGCCTCGGGGCCCGGTGCTGACACCGGTCTCTCGCTGCGGATGGTTTTTCAGGAGTGGGTTGGCTTAGTGCTGTTTGCGAATCATCTCTCGCTTTTGGAACGACGCAGTAGCCACTGCCTGCTCTACGCCGCCTTCTTCGCAGCTTTAAACTTTGCCCACCGCGCCCGTTGAGCTGCTGCGATTTTTCTTCTGGCAGCGACCGACATCGTGCGCTTCACAGGTGACGAACTGTTGGTTTTCCCAGCCGACGGCTTCGACTCTTGCCGAGCTTTTGCCCACCGTGCTTTTTGCGCCAGTGCCATTCGCCTGCGTGCGGCCACCGATGTGACACAGCCGCGTCTGACACCGTTGCGCGAGGCTCTCGAACCGTTTCGTCCCACTAGTCCTTCGACTACCGAAATCGCCGACTGTAACTTCTCCACTTGTTGTTCTGCTTGCTTGTGCTCCTGCCGAAGTTGCTGGAGTGCGCTGCTTAAATTGGACATTGTTCCCCCTCGTTAGATAACACTGCGCACGATGTAGATGGCCGGGGATACTGATGGCTACTTAGCAGCGACCTTGCGGGAGACTCGTTTGGCGCGAGGGAACTTGGAATCTGGGTCAGGTGAGACGGCTGGCTTCAGTTCTGTCGATTTAAGAATCGTTTTGGTGCCGCTGTTCACAAAATCAATATCGAGCCTGTCCTCTCGACTCTCGCTGACTTGCCCTAAGCCGAATGAGGGATGCTCGATCCAATCCTGTGATTTCCAGTTTCTCAAGGTTTGTTTTCGGGGGATTGCGTTGCTGTTTCCATAAATGCGGTCAACTGCGATGCCCAACGAGAGGCTGGATACTGGACAACTGAGGCAGGCGTGGGTCCGAACGTCACCCATGGGGTGAACACTAACCCATGCCTGCCCCACCAAGGACTATCCTGCCGTTCTTTGGCGGACTACCTTATTCGAAGCCACATGATATTCCCAAGAAAACGGCGGAGCTGTTCAGAATTGCACACTTTTTGAATGGAAGGTACACATCTTACCCGTAATCAAACGCGAGCAAGGGTAGCGTTACACTCCAGCATCGAGATAGATGAACGCCGCACCGCGCTCTGGATGGTAGGTGGAGACGGCGCTCAGGTTTCTCCTGCAATCGAATGCCCGACGAGGACAGGATCAGTGATGTGCAAGGCGTCACGAACCGCGACGACATCATCTCCGAGCCGCCTTGCGTCAAAACCCGTTTGGCGTGCGGAGGACTGACCAAACCCGCGCCCGCGTGATCCCAATGACGTGATAATGCGCCGCGAGCTTCGGCCCTAAGCTGTCAAAAACGTGAGCTGTGCTTCCACCACCTGCGAGTAGACGAGGGTGCGTCCGGTCCCTCCCCAGTCGAGTACCTCGAGCTTTACGTCCGGCTGAACGGTGACGACCTCGGTTTTGAGCGCTGTCTCTCCCTGAGACGAGGGACCGTTCTGGAAGCACTTTTTGACGCGGACGGGTGTCGGCAATTCTCGGTGAGCGTTATGGCTTGATTGCGTCAACTGACATCAGGCCCGCAGGCGGTTTCAGGAAACCGATGGTGCATGTTCGCTTCTGAACATCTAAGTCCGCCGGTGGACACCTTTCAACACCTTGGTTCGACAGCCGCATTCTCTTGCCCTTTGCGATCAAACGGGTTACGCCTCGCACGAGATTGGAAAAGCTCTTGCTACTGGAGGGATCAATCTGACAGCGGGCGTGATCATATCGCATTGGTTTTGGCAATCGCACTATGGCAGTGCCGTGGCAGTAAGAAGGACAAACCTGAGATGGACGGCCTAGCTCAAGATCTTCGTTACGCGCTGCGGCAACTGCGCAAGGACCCGGTGTTCGCGGCTGTCGCTGTGGTCACGCTCGCGCTGGCGGTGGGAGCGAACACCGCGATCTTTTCAGTAGTTCAGGCCGTCCTACTGGCGCCGCTTCCTTATCAACAAGTCGATCGTTTGGCAATGATCTGGGGACGGAATCCGTCGCGCGGCGATATGGAGGCTCCGATCTCGCCCGGTGATTTTACCGAGTGGAAGCAGAAGAATCAGGTTTTTGAAGACATTGCGCCGTCTTACGACGATCAAGTCACGCTGTCCGGTGTAGGAGAACCGAAACTGCTGTTGGGGTACGACGTTTCGCCAAGTTACTTCCGCATTCTTGGAGTTCCGCCTAGGATAGGCCGTGTGTTCACCGAGGACGAGGCTTCTTCGGGTGCGCACGTGGCCGTGCTCAGTGACAAGATTTGGCGCAACACATTCCATGGTGATCCGCAAATCCTGGGCAAGTCGCTTACGCTCGATTCCAAGCCTTATGCGGTCATCGGCATAATGCCGCCTGCATTTGACTTTCCTTCGCAGACTGAGCTGTGGATGCCGATGGCGATTTCTCCAGTGGCTTCTGGAGACTACCAACACACTTACATCCGCGTGGTCGGGCGTCTTAAATCCGGTATCTCCCTCGCCGATGCCCAAGTACGCATGAATGCTCTTGAGCGCCAGATTGCCACGCAGCACACGGAAACCGACGCCGGCAATGAGACATGGATCGAACCGCTGCGGCACACATTGTCGGGTGACATCCGTACACCGCTGCTGGCTTTGTTCGGGGCTGTTGGGCTGGTACTCATCATCGCGTGCGTCAACATTGCCGGTCTTCTGCTTGCACGGGCTGCGCGCAGGCAGGTCGAAGTATCGTTACGAGTGGCCCTTGGCGCCAGCCGTTGGCGCCTGTTGCAGCAATTCCTGTGTGAGAGCGTGCTGCTTTCGTTCCTGGGAGGTGCGCTGGGTGTAGTTCTCGCCTTGTGGTGCACCCGCTTTCTGCTAGCCATTTTCCCTAATGGCATCGCCAATTTGAATATTCCGAGACTCGAAGCGATTCCGATGAGTGCGCCTGTTCTGTGGTTTGCGCTGGGAATCACAGTGGCTACAGGGCTGCTTTTCGGAGTGGTTCCGGCGATGCAATTGGCCCACGCCGATGCCAACGAGGCGCTCAAAGAATCCCGCGGGTCAACCTCTTCTATGCGGTCCGCACGGGTTCGCCGCACGCTGGTCGCAGCGGAGATCGCTCTGTCGCTGGTTTTGCTGGCCAGCGGTGGATTGATGATCGAGAGCTTCCGCCGCGTCTATCAAGAAGATCTCGGATTCCGTCCGGGTCCAGTTCTTGCCGTCGAAGTTCTTCTTCCCTCCAGTCGTTATCCGTCAGACCAGCCTGGGAAGCGGAACAACTTTGTTGCCGGCGTGACTGATCGCCTCAGCAGGCTACCGGACGTAGCTTCGGTAGCGGTTACGAATTTCCTGCCGCTCACCGGATTTTGGGGAATAACGGATTTTGCGATCGAAGGACAGCCTCTGCGAAAAGAGGGCGGCAAGCCGACTGCTGACAATCGCCTGATCACTGCTGGCTATTTTTCAACCATGGGTATTGGTCTGCTTCGCGGGCGCGATTTCAACGACTACGATCGTTCCGGAGCTGAGAATGTGGCCATTGTCAATTCGACATTGGCGCGACGGTATTTTGGTGGGGAGAATCCCCTCGACAAGATTTTGGAACTCGGTGATGCTGCCCATCCCGAACGCTGGCGAATTGTGGGTGAGGTTTCGGATGTGCGAGCCTTCGGCCCCGAAGAGCCTGCACATGCGGATCTCTACCGTCCTCTGAGCCAGGTATCGTTTCCTCTCCTCGCGTTCGTAATTCGAACCACGGGAGGCCCGTCCAAGCTGCTGAAACCGGCTGAGAGCGCCATCTGGGAGGTGGATAAGGGCCAGCCAGTATTTGACGCGATGCCGATGCAAGTACTGGCGGCACAGTCGGTCACATTGCGGCGCACGAGCACAATCCTGCTGACAAGCTTCGCGGCCTTGGCCCTGATGGTCGCAGCAGTCGGTTTGTACGGACTCGTCGCCTATTCCGTGGCGCAGCGCACGCACGAGATCGGAATTCGAATGGCATTGGGCGCACGGCGCCGCGACGTTCTACGGCTGGTTGTACGTCATGGAATGGGTCTCGTCCTTGTCGGCGAGATCGTTGGATTGGGCACAGCTATGATCTTGACACGCCTAGTATCAGGGCTGCTGTATCGGGTGAGTCCCGCGGATCCGGGGCCGCTGGCCGCCGCGGTAGGCGTGTTGACGCTGATCGCTCTGGTTGCTTCTTACATTCCCGCCCGGCGCGCGGCAAAAGTCGATCCCATCGTGGCTTTGCGCTACGAGTAATCCATCACAAATACCTGAGCAAGAGATCTGCCGACAGACAAGATCACAGGAGAATTGCGACCTTATCTGGAGTGGAAGGCGGCGGACTGAAACTGACTGTTGAAACATCGCCGTTACGCGTTTTGACCCTTGACCGAAAGGTCGGGCCGAGTCTCAGTGAGCGTTTTCGCCAATTAATGTGCAGTTTAAAGTAAGGCGCGTTTTGGCATAGAGTGTTGCGTGGAAAACGCGGACGCCATTCAGATTCGGCTTCTCGAAGAAAGCGATCCGCCGAGCATCGCTGCCGCGTTCAAGAACAACGAAGATGGGGTGGAAAAAGCCTAAGATTCAGTACCAGCGGTACTTGCAAGAACAGATGGCGGGAACTTCAGTCTTTGGGATTCGAAGTGCTGAACTTCGACAAAGCGACAAACCGCCTTCCCTCGTCCGAATCCAACTGGTCTAGTTGAAGAACGAACCCGCTGCTGATCCCGACCATGCGAGTCCTGAAGTAATAGCTCCCGCCTGACTCTGCCTTCAATGAATGGACCGATACTTTGGGTCTCTCAGTGGAAGAAAGGATTGCAGCATCCCGCAGATATGGGGTCACCGGGATCGATTGCCACAATGAAATACCTTCCACCGTTGACAGCGCCCACCCACTTTCCGTTAACTCCAAAAGGGCTGGTGAGGTGGCGGTCCGCAACGAAATAGATCAGGGCCTTGCCCTCTTCCGGCGTGGGTGCCGAGTATTGCGATTCGTCGGACGTCACTTCAAATTTCGCATCCTGCGTTTATGCCTGATTGCAGCAGTTGGAGAAAGGCAGTATATTCGAGCAAGTCTCCTCTAGCATCTTCCCGCGCGTTTCACCTTCTCAGCGTTCGGTTCCTTGCAAAAATCAGACGGAATTCAGACTGAGCAAGGACAACGGTCCAATGACATCTATCAAGGAAGTCCTTGAGGCCTTGAGCCACCCTTCTAAACTCACGCACTGCCCGGTTTGTGGCTCACTCCTGCAGCAGCGGAGAGCCACTCTATCGTTGGACGGGACCGAGGAGACTTGGGAGATATTTTTGCCGACCTGCCGCCAGTGCCATGCGGACAAGCCAAAATTCGTGACATAGCTGGCGAGAAAGTGCGCCGTGAAAGGCGCTGGAGTTCAGCGGGTGAAACTGGCGCCGGGGAGCAACTACGCTTGTCGCGGGGTCTGCAACGCGAAATCGCCTGATGGCGTCAACGATCCAATGTGCCTCGCGTAAAATGTTGCGTTGAATCGAGATGGAAGAACTCTACAGGCTCGACGCTCGGCATAGACCCCGCCTATGGGCCGCGATGATGCACGCGCGTGCCGCCGAGAATACCAACATCAGTTTTGAAGGAATGCTGTCACACACTGGGTTGGCGCAGATGGAAAGAGTGGGACATGAGGAGAGTGACGTACTGAAAAGGTCGACGCTTCAACCGAAGCGGGATTTCCGGATCCTGCCACTCACTCCGCAAAACGTTTCTGCAATAGTGAAGGCCATTACTTCCAAGATCGCGTTTGACAACAAAGGCATCATTCATGTGCAAATCGAGGGGAACGGGAAGATGGCATTTGCTGCGTACGACAACTTCGACCGCGAATGCGTCGTCGCCTACCCCGCTGTGTCCTCCGCGTCGCTAGACGAACTGACAATGACAGGAGTTTTGCGAAACTACATCCGGGTCGTCCAACCGACCAGTTGACTGTTGAAAATAGCGCTCGACCCATCCACCGGGTTTTGATCGCTATGGCTGTTCTCGACAGGTGTAGTTCTCGTGTTTATAACGCAGCTCAATCGTCTAACGAGATTTGAAGGCCTATTTTCCGCCGAT
>Ga0209006_10003373_pt1 | contig 14539 bp, 5 predicted proteins | sample JacPin_JW_Ref_O2_FD_188567 | JGI IMG/M metagenome (GOLD analysis project Ga0209006, IMG submission 188567) | Forest soil microbial communities from Algoma, Ontario, Canada - Jack Pine, Ontario site 1_JW_Ref_O2 (SPAdes) (version 2) | ecosystem: Environmental > Terrestrial > Soil > Boreal... | reverse complement strand
CTTGATAAAAACCCATCACGCAGAACTTGAAGACTCTCTACGAGCTTCGCTCTGCTTAAACCAATGCTACGAAAAGGAAAGCAAACAACAACCATGCGAACCATAACGCTCGAAGAACATTTCACCACGCCGGCGTTTCGCAGCGGCCCCGGGAAGAAGCGCGAGGAACAGGCGGCGAAAATGGGCGGCCCTCTCGCCGCGATTGCCGCAAAGCTCGTCGATGTCGGCGACAGCCGGATCGCCGAAATGGATGCCGCCGGCATCGACATGCAGGTGCTGTCGCTCAACGCCCCCGGCACCGAGCAGTTGGAAGCGGACGCGGCGGTGAGCCTGGCGCAAGAGGCCAATGAATTTCTCGCCGCGGCGGTGAAGAAATATCCGAAACGATTTGCCGGTCTTGCCATTCTGCCGACGGCAGCGCCCGAAAAGGCCGCGCAGGAGCTCGAGCGCCTGGTCCGCGACAACGGCTTCGTCGGCGCCAATATTCACGGCCATAACCGCGGCCGCTATCTCGACGATAAATTCTATTGGCCGATCCTGGAACGCGCCGAGGCGCTCGGTGTGCCGATCTATCTGCACCCGACCATACCGCCGCAGGCCGTGCTGGACGCTTCGTTCGGCGGCTTCTCGCCGCTGGTCACCGATCTGTTCTCCGGTCCGGGCTGGGGCTGGCACATCGAGACCGCGATCCACGTGCTGCGCATGGTCTTTTCCGGCACGCTCGACAAGCATCCACGGCTCAAGCTGATCATCGGCCACATGGGCGAGATGCTGCCCGTGATGCTGCGCCGCATCGACGAGAGCTCGGCGAACGACGTCGATCACCTCAAGCGGGCGCCGAGCCGCGCCATCCTCGACCAAGTGTGGATCACCAACAGCGGCATCTTCAGCGAGCCGCCGTTCCTCGCCGCCCTCACCACTTTCGGCATCGACCGCATCATGTTCTCGGTCGACTATCCCTACGCGCCGAACTCGATGGGCCGCAAGTTCCTCGACACGATCTCGCTCGCGCCGGCCGACATGGAGAAGCTCACGCACAAGAATGCGGATGCGCTGCTCAAGCTCAAGGCGACATAGGACGCATCGCGACAATGAAAAAAGCACTGCTGATCGTCCTGGCGATCGTGATCTGCGCGGTCGCCGGCGCCGTCTATCTCGGCCACTCGGCTTACCGCGAAATCGTCCAGGCGTTCGGGTCAGGCTGCATCAACGGCTGCGTGCAGGTGAACACCGGCGGCCCGATGGTCAAGGGCTCCGGCAACCTGAAGACGGAAAATCGGACGGTCGCTCCGTTCACCGCGATCGAGCTTGAGTCGCCAGCGGTGGTCGTCATTGACAGGACGGGCACGCAAGGCGTCTCGGTGACGACCGACGACAATCTGCTCGCCTTCTTCACCTCGGACGTGAAGGACGGGACACTCCGCCTCGGAACCGTCACCGACAAGAGCTTCCAGGCAAGCTCGGCGATGTATCGAATCACCGTGAGCGACTTGCGCAGCATAGCGGTGCGCGGATCCGGCGATGTGACCGCGAATCATCTCGACGGCCCCGCGCTCGCGATCAGCATCGCGGGCTCAGGCGATGTCCACGTCGACGGCAGCGTGGGCGAGCTGACGCTCACGATCAAGGGATCGGGCGACGTCGACGCGGCCGGACTCGAGGCGAAGCGCGCCAAGGTCGACCTGAGCGGCTCGGGCGACGCGACCGTGAACGCGAGCGACACGCTCGATGTGCGCATGAGCGGCTCCGGCGACCTGCACTATCTCGGGTCGCCGAAGCTCACCAAGGACATCCACGGCTCCGGATCGATCTCGGCCAAGTAGGAGCCAAGTAGGAACCGAGTAGCAACCAAGCAGCGACCGCCCTCGCCTCGCTGCGGACAGCCGCGCCGCCGTCTACTGCAGCGTGATGTGCGCGTCGCGGATGACCTTGCCCCATTTCTCGGTCTCCGCGACGATCAGCTTCGCGTAGTCGGCGGGCGACATCGGCGTCGGGATGCTGCCGAGCGCCGCGAGGCGCTCCTGAATCTTGGGGTCGGCCAGCGCCGCGTTGATCTGATGGTTGAGCGCCGCGACGATCGCGGCCGGCGTGCCCTTGGGCGCGCCGATGCCCTGCCAGGTGCTCGCCTCGAAGCCCGGGATCGTCTCGGCGACGGTCGGCAGGTCGGGCAGCGCCTGCGAGCGCTCGGCGGTGGTCACCGCGAGCGCGCGCACCTTGCCCGCCTTGATGGCGCCGATCGACTCCGGCAGCGGGCTGAACATCACCTGGACCTGCCCACCGATCAGGTCGGCGAGCGCCGGCGCGCCGCCGCGGTAGGGCACGTGCACCATGTCGATGCCGGTCTGCATCTTGAAGAACTCGCCGCCCACGTGCGAGGCGCTGCCGCTGCCGCCCGACGCCATGCTGACCTTGCCGGGATGCGCCTTCACGTAGGCGATGAACTCGGGGACGGTTTTTGCCGGAATCGACGGATTGATCTCCATCACCAACGGCAGGCGGCTGATCATGGCGACCGGCACGATGTCGCGGATGAAGTTGAAGTCGAGGTCGGGATAGAGCGTCGCGTTGGTGGTCACCGACTGCGGGATCAGCAGCAGCGTGTAGCCGTCGGGCACCGCATGCGCCACCACGCCGACGCCGATATTGGTACCGGCGCCCGGCCGGTTGTCGATCACGAAGGTCTGGCCCATGCGGTCGCCCAGCCACTGGGCGGTCAGCCGCGCCAGGATGTCGAGCGCGCCGCCGGGCGCCACCGGCACCACGAGGTGCACCGGGCGTGACGGATAGGCTTGCGCACGGGCAAGGCGTGGCAGGGCGGCAAGTGCGGCGGCTCCGGCCCCGAGATGCAGGGCGTGTCGGCGGCAGAAATTCATCAGCTCCTCCATACCTGCTCGCTATTCACAATTCACTACACACTACCCGCTGCCATCTGTCGGATTGAGCGTGCGGATCGCCTCCTCGACGCTGTGGAAGATGCGGTCGGGGTCGAGCACCTCGTGCACGTGGAAGCGCGTGAGCGCCTCCTGCGCACGCTCGGATTCGAGCCGCGCGATGGCGAAGAGCACGCCGCGTTCGTGGCATTCGCGGATGAAGCCGATGAGCGCCTGCGCGGCGGTGTAGTCGATCTCGACGATGCCGGTCGCCTCGAGCACGAACAGCCGCGGCGGCTCGGGCGCCGATTGCAGCGCCGCGCGCGCATCGGCACGGAACGCATTGGCATTGAGGAAGGAGAGCGGCGCCTGCATGCCCGCGACGATGACGCCGGGCTCGGTCTCGCCCTTCGTCCGCGCGCTGCGCGGCCACCAGATGGTGGTGCCGGGCACGCGCTCGAAGATGACGAGGCGGGCCTGCGTCGTGGTCCAGGTGCCGTGCAGCAGCGAGAGGGCAATACCGATGCCGACCCCCTCCTCGATCGGCAGGATGACGATCGCGGCGGCGGTCGCGACGATGAGGAGGAACTCGCCGAGCGTGCGGCGGTAGATGCCCAGGATCTGGCGGGTGCGGAAGATGCGCAGCGCGACGAACAGGAGCACGCCGCCGAGCGCCGCCTGCGGGACGTGGCGCAGCAGCGCGGCACCGGCGGCGAGCAGCGCCACCGTGATCGCGGCGGCGACGAGGCCGGCGAGCTGCGAGCACCCGCCGCTTTCGGCGACGATCGCGGTGCGCGGCGGGCTGGCATCGACCGCAAACGCGCCGATCAGGCCCGCCAGCATGTTGCCGGCGCCGACGCCAATGAAATCGCGGTCGACGTCGGGCGGCTCGTCGGGCCCGGGGGGAAACGAGCGCGTCGTCGCGGCGGTCTGCACCATCGCGGTGACCGCGATGATGAGGGCGAGCGGCAAGAGGCCGGAATAGTAGGAGGGCGAGACCAGCGGCAGGGACGGGTGGGGAAAGACGCCCTTGATCTCACCCAGCGTCGCGACGCCGCGATGGTCGAGGCCGAATGCGATCACCGCGATGGTCGCGGCCGCAAGGCCGATCAGCGCGCCCGGGATGCGGCTGTCGATGCGCTCCGACACGATAATGGTCGCGAGCACGCCGAAGCCGATCACGAGCGTCGCCGGATTGGTCGCGCCGACCTCGCCCGCGAGCGTGACGAGGCGCTGCAGCAGCACGCCGCCTTCGGGCGCCGGCACGCCGAGCACGCTCGGCAATTGCGAGAGCAGGATGTGCACCGCGATGCCGGCGAGGAAGCCGGTGGTGACCGGGATCGACAACAGGTCGGCGATCCAGCCGAGCCGGAAGATGCCGGCCCCGACCAGGATGATGCCGACCATGAGCGCGAGCGCGGAGGCGAGCGCCGGATAGTCGCCCGGATGCGCCGTGGCGAGCACCGTCAGGCCGCCGAAGAAGATCGGCGTGATGGTCGAGTCGGCGCCGCACGAAAGGTAGCGGCTGGCGCCGAACAGCGCGAAGGCGAGCGCGGCAGCGACCAGCACGATCAGCCCGAGCTGCGGCGCGAAGCCGCCGAGCCGGGCGGTCGCCATCTGCTCGGGAATGGCGATCGCGGCGAGCGTCAGCCCGGCCGTGAGATCGCGCGGCAGGTATTCGGCGCGATAGCCCGCGAGCGAACGCAGCAGCGGCCAGCCGCGAGGGGTCGCGGGCTGCCCGGGTGATGCCGCGTCCTGCTTCTCTGCCATGAGGCTCCGTCCCGTCGACGCATCCCGCGCTTACGGATCGTGCGCGGCTTGGTCGGCGAGGATGGAGGATCGGCGAGCCTGCCGCAAGCGCGGCGCCGCGGCGCACGCCAACGTGGATGTCGTGCGGCGTCACCGTCACGCGGGCCTCAAGCCGCGCGGGCGCAGGACGATAGCCGACCGCCGTCATCCGAGCTACGATGCAACCAGATCGTGAGCGACGGTCCAGTCACAGGGAGAACCACGATGGCTCGGCTGGTGGTGATGTACAAGACGCCGAAGGACACGGCCGCGTTTGACGAGCACTATTACGGCAAGCACGTCGCGCTGGCGAAGAAGATCCCGGGCGTGCGCAGCTACGACGTCAGCCGCGGCGCGGTTGCCACGCCGGCCGGGCCGTCCGGCTATCATCTGGTCGCGATCCTAAAGTTCGACGACATGGCCGCAATCCAGGCGGCGTTCGCAAGCGCGGAGGGCCAGGCCGCCGTGGCCGACGTCGGCACGTTCGCGACCGGTGGCGTCGACATCTTCACGTTCGACGAACGCGCGGCGTGAGGCACGACGCCGCTCGTCGCCCTCGCATTACGCCGCGACGTGGATGTCGTGCGGCGTGAGCGTCACGCCGGCCTCGATCTGGGCAATGGCGTGCTCCGCGCCGGTCGTGCCGTTCGCGCTGTAATAGAGCGTGTGGTTTGCCGTATCGAACAGGAACTGGCCCTGCCCGCCGCCGGCGCCGCTGAAACTCGGATTGCTCGCCGTCTGGAAGATCGAGGTGACGTCCTCATTCGCAGTCAGCTGGCCGCTGAAGCCCGCGGCCGAGACCTGGATCGCGTCGGCGCGCGTCGTGTTGTTGAAGTCGGTGATCTGGTTGGCGCCGAGGTTGAGCGAGTTGAACGCGTAGGTGTTGTTGCCGAACCCGCCGGTGAAGATGTCATTGCCGAGGCCGGCGAAGAAGGTGTCGTTGCCGGAGCCGCCGACGACGAAGTCGGTGCCGCTGCCGGTCAGGACCTTGAGGTCTGCGGTCATCGCGGAGGCGTTGAGGAACAGATTGCCGAGGCCGGCCGAGTCGTCGAGCGTGAACAGGTGGGCGAGGCCGCCGACGTCGTTGCTGGCATTGGCGCCGAGCGTCACCGTGTTGTCGGCGTTGCCGCCGACCTTCAGCGTCTCGATGCCGGTGACATGGATGAAGGCAGCGTCGGTCACCAGAACGCCTGTCGTGTCGACCAGCTGGATCGTGTCCGCGCCTGCGCCGCCCGCGATGGTATCGCTCGAATTGAAGTTGGCGCTGACGAGATCGAGCACCAGGTTCGCGCCCATCCCCGACGCATTGAGGTTGAGCGGCCCGGTCCCGGTCGTATCGTCAACCGTGAAGGTGTGACCGATGCCGCCGACGTCGGCGCTCGCCGCCGCGCCGAGCGTCACGCTGTCGATCCCGCTGCCACCGATCTTGAGCGTCTCGATGCCGTGGACGTTGGTGAAGGCGGAGTCGACGACGGCCACGCCGCCGGAGTCGACGAGCTGGATGGTGTCGCTGCCCGACCCGCCGGTGATGCTGTCGCTTGAATTGAAGTGGGCGCCGGTGAGCTCGATCAGCATGTTGGCGGTCATCGCCGAGCCCGCGACGGTGAGTGCGCCGGTGCCGGTGGTGTCATCGATCGTGAGCGTGTGGCCGGCACCTCCAGCCATCTGGCTGGCATCGGCACCGAGCGTGAGCACGTCGGGACCGGCGCCGCCGACCTTGAGGATCTCGACGCTGGACACCCCGGAGAAGACGCCGGCATTGACGGTCAGGCCCGACGGATCGGTGATCCACAGCGTATCGGTGCCGGCGCCGCCGCTGACCGCATCGGTCGCGGCGAGGTTGGCGCTCAGGAACTCGAAGATGTCGTTGCCGGAGCCGCCGGTCAGCGTGTTGGACGCGTCGGCCGCCGCCATCACCAGGATGCTGCCGCCGTCGGTCAGCCCCGACGCGCTGACGGTGAGCGCCTTGGTCGAGTTGTGGGCGTCGATCGTCAGCGTCTGGCCGCTGAGGATGTTGTTGTTACCCAACGTCAGGTTGACGCTGTTGCCCGGATTGGTGCTGAGCGCCAGCGTGCTGAAGCCGACAAAGCTGCCGGTCATCGTCGCGAAGTTGAACGTGTAGGCGCTCGCATCGCCGCTCAAGTCGAGGTTGAAGGTGTCCGCGCCGGCGCCGCTCAGCTTGTCGGCCGTGCCGAGCGTCGTGTTCGTGCCGGTCACCGTGTGGGTGCCGGAGGTGTAGAACACCGTGTCGGTCGAGCCAGTGAGCGCGAAGGTTGAGCCGGCCGTCTGGGCGCCGACCGCCACGCTGACGGTTTCGGAGATCGACGAGAACGCCGACGAGCCGCCGGTGACGCTGGCATTGGCGAACGTGCCGTTGCCGCCGGCCGACTGGTCCCACGCATCGAACTTGATGGTCGCGGTTCCGCCGAAGTTCTGGTTGGGCTGGAAATAGACGCTAGTGATGCCGTCGGCAGCAAGCAGCAGCGCGTTCGAGCTTGAAACGCCGCCGAACGCCAGCCAATGCGTGCCGTCCGTCGTGTAGTACCAGGTGCCGTTCGAGGAATCGACCGACGTGACGGCGATGCCGGTCTTGGCGCCATTGTCGATATCGGTCACGGTGTTCGGCCCGCCGCCGACACCGATCAGCGAGGACACGTGCGTGCCGCTCGTAATGGTGGGGTTGAGCGACACCGAGACGTCGTCGAAGATCCATTCGCCGTTCAGGCTCTCGCCGCCGAACACCAACGGCGTCGTGCCGGAAGCAGCCGTCACGCCGACGACGTAGTGGGTGTAGCCGGTCGGCGTCGAGCCGAGACTGAGCACCTGCTGCCCGTTCCAGCTCACCGTGAAGACGTCGCCGGTGTCTAGATTGGAGCCTTTGAGCCAGAACGACAGCGTGTAGGTCGTGTTCGGGGTGGTGGTGATGTTCTGGGTCAGGGTCGCGATCTCGTCATCGTCGCCGAGCTCGAAGGCGCGCGAACCACTGTGCGGGTTGCTGCCGCCGCTGACGACGTTGTCGAAGGACGGCTCGTCGGTATGCAGCGTCCAGCCCGTGGGGGAGGACGAGGAGCTCTCGAAGCCCGGATTGGTGACCAGGTTGGTCGGCGGCGCCGTGGTGACCACCGCCTCGTTGTTGAGCGCGACGTGGGCGGTGCTGCTGAGCACCGGCGCATCGTTGACGCCGTCGATCGTGATCGTCTCGGTCTGCGTGGAGACGGCGCCGTGATTGTCCGTGATGGTGATGGTATAGGTCTGGATCACCGTTTGGCCGCCCGCGAGCTGCTCGATGGCGGAATCCGCGACGTTGAAAGTCCAGTTGATCGCGCCGGTGCCGGTGCCGGTCGAGTCGACGAAGGTCGGCGTGAACGAGCCGAAATAGCCGCCGCCGTTCGGGGTGACCGTGAAGGTGTGGGTGTCGCCGAGGTCGGGATCGCTGAACGCGATCGAGCCGGCGCGCGTCTCGGTACCGGGGGTGAGCACCTGCGTGACCGACACGTCGTCGAAGTTCCAGTAATAGTTGGTGGCGAAGCCGAGCGTGAGCGTGTCGGTCCCGGCACCATAGACGAAGGCCGAATACTCGACGTACTGGTTCGAGCTCGGCGTGCTTATCGACGTTGAGTGGATGTTCGCCTGCGCCAGCACGGTCTGGCCGTCCCACAGCGCGCTCAGCGTATTGTTGGTGGTGATCTGTCCGTTGCCGCTGCTCGGAACCGCGAAGAAATCGATCTTGTAGAGCTGGCCGGCCTCGGTCGTCACCGTCTGGCTGATGGTGCCGACCTCGCCGCTCACCGGGGGCGCATCGAGCTGGACCGCACCGGAGTGTGGGCCGCTTCCAACGGCCGGCGGGAAAAGGAGGTTGGTAAAGGTGGTCCAGCCCGGAATCGTATAGGTGTTGGTCTGCGAGTTGTAAGACCAGCTTTCGAACCCGCCGTTGAAGATCACGTTGACGGGCGCCCCGACGGACTCATCCTCCGTCACGACGTCCGAGACCGCCGGCGCGTTGAACGTCGGCGGATTGTTCACCGGCGTGATGGTCACGGTCGCGGTCGCAACGTTGCTCAAGGCGTTGTCGGACGACCCATCGTTTGCCTGGTAGCTGATGGTGCGGACGTCGAGCGCCGGGGCGAGCGCGCTGTTCGAGTAGGCGACGGACTCGAGCGCGGCCTGGTAGGCGGCGACGCTCGCGGTGCCGCTCAGCGTGAGGACGCCGGTCGTGGCGTTGTAGCTGCCGATGATGCCGTTCTGGTTGGTGAAGCCCAGCACGTCCTGGCCGGCGTGGAAGTTACCGGTGATCGAGACAGTCGCGCCGACCAGATTGGCGCTGTCGACGTCGCTGACGGTCAACGTCGGATCGATCGCAATCCCCGGCTGGTGCGCCGTATAGGCGAGCGTGGCATTGTTGGCATTGACGACCGGCGGATCGTTGGTGCCGGTGATGTCGACCTCGATGGTCTGCACGGCCGTGCCGCCGTGGCCGTCGGAGACCGTGACGTCGTAGAACTGCTTCTCGACCTGGCCGGCGGCGAGGAACTGGATGTCGGAACGGTTGACCGTGAACTGCCAGCCGAGCGATCCGCTGCCATTGGCCTCGGTGATCGGATTCAAGGTGAACGTTCCGACATACGCGGTGCCGTCGATGTGGGTGCCGCTCTCCGCCACGAACGTCGCGCTGTGGGTGTCGACCGTATCGGCATCGGAGAACGAGATCGTCCCGCTCGTCGTCTGCGTCGGCCCGATGGGCAGGGGGAGCAGCGCAATATCGTCGACGAAGTCCGCCGATCCTTGGACGATGTCGGTGAACGACAAGACGTCCGACTGACCGTCGCCGGTGACGGTGTAGACGTGCTCCACATAGCCGCCGGTGCCGAGCGGCGCGACGGCGCCGACCGATGCACCATTCCAGTCGACGACGAGGGAATTGGGCTGGCCGGACAGCGTCCAGAACTCGAGCAGGTATTGCTGGCCTGCGACGGTCTGGAAAGCCTGCGAGATGCTCGCCGTCGGATTGTCGCGCGGCTGGATCGATACCGAATCGTTTCCGCTGTGGGCGAACTGCTTGAACGTCGAGATCTCGACGTCGTTTGCCGAGCCCGTGGGACTCCAGTCGGACAGGCCGCTCTCGAAGCCGCCGTTCACCACCAGGTTCGTTCCCGCCTGGTCCTCGACGATCGAGCCCGGAGTGGTCGCGCCGGTGATCACCGGCGGATGGTTCGGGCCGCTCAACGTCACCGTCTCGGTCGACATGTCGGTGCCGCCGTGGTGGTCGTCGACCGTGACGGTCTCGGTCAGCGTGACGGTCTGGCCGCCGGTGAGGAAGGCGAGCTGGCTGTCGGCGATGCTGAAGGTCCAGTCGACCTCGCCGTTGCTGGTGTTGGCGCCCGGATTGGCGACCGAGAACGCGCCCTCGATCGCGCTGATCTCGCCCGGCGTCAGCGTCAGCGTATGACCGTTGGCGTCGGTGTAGGTGATCGACGCGACCGCCGAGCCGGTCGGCCGGTCGGTGAGGTCGACGTCGGTGAAGTGGATCGCGCCGGAGGCCATATCGGTGCCGCCGCCGCCCGCGAGGATCGAGGCGCTCTCGATCTTGTCGGGCGGCGCGATCACCGGCGCATCGTCGGTGCCGACCATGTCGACCTCGACCTTGTCGACGACCGAGCCGCCGTGGTTGTCGTCGATCGTGACGTCGTAGAACTGCTTGAGCTCCTGGCCGGCCGCGAGATATGCGATCGCGCTCTCGGCGACCGTGAACTGCCACGGGATGCTGCCGCTGCCGCCGGCCTCGGTGAGCGACCCGACCGAGAACGTGCCGAGATAGCCGCTGCCCTCCGCCACCACCGACCCGATGGTGTGGGTGTCGTTGACGTTCACATCGCCGAACGTGATGGTGCCGCTCGTCGATTGCGTCGGCGACGTCGGTCCGGGGAACGGCCGCAGCGACACGTCGTCAAGCAGCATTTCCTGGTTGACGGTGCCGTCATAGGTGAACGTCAGGTTTTCCGGGCCGCCGTTGCCGGTCAGCTGAACGACGTATTCCTGATAGTTGCTGAACTGCGGTTGGTCCGGCAGCGCGAGGCCCGCCACCTGCGTGCCGTTCCAGTCGACCACGACGGAGTCGTTCGCCGCCGTCGACAGGGCCCAGAAGGTGAGCAGATAGCTTTGCCCCGCGACGGTCGAAACGCTTTGCGTGAGCGAGGGCAGCGCATTGGCATCGGTCTCGAGGAAATTGGCCGCGTCGGCGCCGCTGTGGGGATCGCCTCCCACCCCGACAATGCCGCTCGGCGTCCAACCCGAAAGCGTCCCGGTCTCGAAACCGCCATTGCCGATCAGGTTCGACGTCGTGACGAGCGACACGTCGTCGAGATTCATTTCCTGGTTGACGGTGCCGTCATAGGTGAACGTCAGCGCTTCCGCACCGCCGTTGCCGGTCAGGTCGACGAAGAACTGCTGATAATTGCCGAACTGCGGCTCGTCGGGCAGCGCGAGGCTTGCCACCTGCGTGCCGTTCCAGTCGACCACGACGGAATCGTTCGCCGCCGTCGCGAGGGCCCAGAAGGTGAGCAGATAGTCCTGCCCCGCAACGGTCGCAACGGTCTGGGTGAGCGCGGGCAGCGCGTTGGCATTGGTATCGAGGAAAGTCGCCGCATCGGCGCCGCTGTGGGGAAACCCTCCCGTCACCGCGACGATGCCGCTCGATGTCCAGTCGGACAGCGTCCCGGTCTCGAAGCCGCCATTGCCGATCAGGTTGGGCGGATTGAGCGCCGCGTCTTCCGTAATCGTCCCCAAGGCCGTGCCGCCGGTGATCACCGGCGGCGCATTGACGCCATCGATCGTCACCAGGATGTCGCTCGTGGCGGTCGAGCCGTCGAAATCGACGACCGTGTAGGGAATGTCGAGCGTCGCCGTCTCGCCGGCGCCGAGCTCGTGGAAGGCGGTGCCGGGCTCGATCTCGATCGAGGTGCCATTGATCACATAGGTCGGCGTGCCGAACGTCTCGTCGGCCGGGCCCGTGACGTGGGCGCCGGCGGTGTTGAACGTGATCGGCGAGGTCGCGCTCGGCCCGTCGGCGCCGAACGCAAAATCGGTGCCGGCGACCAGCGTGACCGTGGCGCTGGCGGCAGTCTCCTGGATCGCGGCCGGCGTCACTTGGTGCGCAAATGGCGCGTCGTCGGTGTCCGTCACCGTGAAGGTGCCGGACGTGGTGCTGCCGTCGAAATCCTGCGCCGTGTAGCTGAACGCGAAGTTCAGCGCGCCGCCGGTGCCGGGAAGCTGATCGATCGGCTGGTCGAGCAGGAAGCTGTAGTTGCCGTTCGGCGTCGCGGTCGACAGGTCGACGGTGAACACCACGTCGGAGGGGTTGAGCGCCCCCGTATAGGCGACCAGCTCGCTCGGGCTGACCAGCGCGAACGCGAGCGCGTGTCCGTGCGAGGTCAGCTCGGTGAGCGGGACGACGTGGTGGTTGGCGTCGGTGACCGTGACGTTGCTCGCTGCCGTCGTCTGGTTGGTGAAATGGATCGGCGCGCTGTCGGCGGCCGCCGCGGTCTCGGTGGTGACCGAGAGATTGCCCACCCCCGCCAACCCGCTCGGGTTGGGGTCGAGGTCCGTGAAGGTCAGCTTCGCGAGCTCCAGGCCGGCGAAAGCCGTGCCGGCCGCAGATACCGGGGTCAACGCAAGCGCGTTGTCGTTGACCGTCACGGTCGCACTGGCGATGACGTCGCCCAGCGCATCGTAACCGTCGATCAAAATGTTGGAGGTTGCTCCGCCATTGAACGCGCCCACGTCCACGCTTGTCAGCACGAACGGCCCGGCCGCGTCGGTCACCGTCACCACAGGTCCAGCGACCAGCGGAGGATTTTCGGCTTCTTCGGCAGGCCGGCTGAACAAGAAGTCGACATTGCCGACATGGCTGGCCGCGTTGTTGGACGAAATGTTGTTATTGAAGGTCGTCAGGTCCGACGACCCGGGCGCCAGCACGGTCTCCGTCGTTCTCGTGAGGCCCGAACCATCGGCGCCGAACTGGATGCCGAGCGTGCCACTCGCCAAGGTCGGATCGACCGCGCCGCCGGCATTGCTGCCGATGCCGTGCGTATCCGTCGCCGACGTCAGGCCGGCTTCGAACACGCTGCCCGACGCCGCTCCGGAGATGAGCGGCACATCGTCGGTGTCGGTGATCGTGAAGGTGCCGGACGCGGTGCTGCCGTCGAAATCCTGTGCCGTGTAGCTGAACGTGAGGTTCAGCGTGCCGGTGCCGGTGATCTGATCGAGCGGCTGGTCGAGCACGAAGTCGTAGCTGCCGTTCGGCGCGGCGGTCGACAGGGTGAGGGTGAACACGATGTCGGACGCGCTGAGCGCGCCCGTATAGGCGACCAGCTCGGTCGGGCTGATCAGCGCGAATTCGAGCGCCTGCCCATGCGAGGTCAGATCAGCGAGCGGGACGTTGTTGTGGGCGCCGTCGGTGACCGTGATGTTGCTCGTCGCCGTGGTCAGGTCGGAGAAATGCAGCGGACCTGGGCTCTCGGTGGTGACCGAGAGATTGCTCACCCCCAACAGCGCGTTCGGGGTGGGGTCGAGGTCCGTGAAGGTCAGCTTCGCGAGCTCCAGGCCGGCGAAAGCCGTGCCGGCCGCCAATACCGTGGTCAACGGAAGCGCGTTGTCGTTGGCCGTCACGGTCGCACTGGCGATGACGTCGCCCAGCGCATCGTAACCGTCGATCAAAATGTTGGAGGTTGCCCCGCCATTGAAGGCGCCCACGTCCACGCTTGTCAGCATGAACGGCCCGGCCGCGTCGGTCACCGTCACCACAGGTCCAGCGACCAGCGGAGGATTTTCGGCTTCCTCGCCAGGCTGGGCGAGCAAGAAGTCGACATTGCCGACATGGCTCACCACTCCGGCCGGGTTGTTGGACGAAATGTTGTTGTTGAAGGTCGTCAGGTCCGACGACCCGGGCGCCAGCACGGTCTCCGTCGTGCCCGTCGGCACGGCCGGACCATCGGCGCCGAAATGGACGCCGAGCGAGCCGCTCGCCTCGGTGACGAAGCTGGCCGAGCCGGCGTGGCTGCCGATGCCGTGGGTATCCGTCGCCGAGGTCAGGCCGGCCTCGAACACGCTGCCCGACGCGGCGGCGGTCACCGGCTTGTCGTCCGTGATCGTGACCTGCAGGTCCTTCGCCGCCAGCGCGACCGTGTCGCCGTCGAAGTCCACCGCCTGCACCAGGCCGGAGAGATCGATCGTCTGCGACCCGCTATGGTCGATCGGCGCCAGCAGCGTGAAGGTCCACGCCCCGGTGTCGTCGAGGGTGAGGGTGAACACCTCGGTTCCGGTGGCCGCGCCACCCGTGTAGGCGGCGAGCGTGGTGCCGGTCGCGTCGCTCGTGACCACGGCGAAATCGACCGCGGCGCCATGCGACTCGATATTGAGGCCCGCCAGCACGGTGCTGGCGCTCGCGACGAACTGGAATGGCGTCGTGCTCGGGCCGTCCGCGCCGAAATGCACCAGGGTGTCGAGCGCGCCGGTCGTGCGCGTGAAGGCCGTCGCCGAGGATGGCTCGTTGCCGCTGCCGTTCGGATCGGTCGTCGCCGTGAGCCCGCCTTCGTTCACGGTCCCGGCGAGGCCAACCGCGCCGGCGGCGAGCACCGGCGCATCGTCGGCGTCCGTCACCGTGAAGCTGCCGCTCGCGGTGCTGCCGTCGAAGTCCTGCGCCGTGTAGCTGAACATGAAGCTCAGCGCGCCGCCGCTGCCGGGAACCTGGTCGAGCGGCTGGTCGAGCACGAAGTCGTAGCTGCCGTTCGCCGCCGCGGCTGACAGCGAGACCGAGAAGACGACATTGGCATCATGGATCGTCGCCGGCGTGCTGCCCGTGTAGGCGACCAGCGTCGCGCCGTCGA
>Ga0209006_10003372_pt1 | contig 14540 bp, 4 predicted proteins | sample JacPin_JW_Ref_O2_FD_188567 | JGI IMG/M metagenome (GOLD analysis project Ga0209006, IMG submission 188567) | Forest soil microbial communities from Algoma, Ontario, Canada - Jack Pine, Ontario site 1_JW_Ref_O2 (SPAdes) (version 2) | ecosystem: Environmental > Terrestrial > Soil > Boreal... | reverse complement strand
CTATTCTGTTCTTCAGGTCAGGTCGGGTGAAACTCACGTAGTGTCGGTTTCGTCGGGATGATTGCCACCATGAAGATTACGCGAATGGCGTTCCACACTCTGGCGTTGTCTGTGTTGCTCGGCTCGCTGTCACCTGGCGGACGTACCCAGGTGAGTGTGCTGACGCAGCACAATAACGATGAGCGCACCGGAACGAACCTGAATGAAGTCATCCTCACTCCGTCGAACGTGAACAACAAGCAGTTTGGAATGCTGTTTCGCAGAGTGGTTGATGACCAGGTTTACGGCCAGCCGCTGTATGTGGCGAATGTGGCCATACGCGGTGGTACCCACGACGTGGTCTACATCACTACCGTGAACAACAGCGTATATGCGTTTGACGCCAACGATGCGCGCGCGTCCCAGCCGTTTTGGCACGTCAACTTCGGTACGCCGCCTAACATCTACGATGGCAAGTACGGCTGTTCGGATATGAACGGCAACATGGGCATTATCGGAACACCAGTCATCGATGCCCAGGATGGCACGCTCTATGTAGTTGCCGCAACGCGGTTGGGGAATGGTTTTGTCCAGCGCCTGCACGCCCTGGATCTAGCCACTGGAGCAGATCGCGCGATGAGCCCGGTGACGATCGCAGCGCCCGCCTTCCATCCACTGATGGAGAGTCAGCGGCCCGGCCTGCTTCTCTCCCGCGGAAAGATATACGTTGCCTACGCGTCTCACTGCGACAAAGAGCCCTATCACGGCTTCCTGATCGGTTATGACGCCAAGTCGCTTGAGCAGACCGGAGTGTTCAATACTTCGCCTGAAGGAGAGGCGGCGAGCATCTGGCAGTTTGGCCAGGCTCCTGCTGTCGATGCAGAGGGAAACATCTACTTTGTCACCGGCAATGGAAGCTGGAATGGCAGTTCGGATTTCAGCGAAAGCTTTCTTAAGCTCGACCCCAACCTCAAAGTGCTGGATTGGTTTACGCCCACGGATCATGCGCATCTGGACTCCATCGATGCAGATCTCGATGCTTCCGGCGCGGTTCTGATTCCCGGAACGAGCCTGATCATGGATGCTGGAAAGCAAGGCGTGCTTTACGTTGTGGATTCCCATCACATGGGTCACCTGGGCGACGATCAGGCAGTGCAACATTTCCAGGCCACCAGTTCGCACCTGCCCAGCCTGGTGTACTGGAACAGCGCGAAGAATGGTCCGCTGATCTATATGTGGGGACAGACAGATCGACTGCGGGCTTATCGCCTCGATGGGGGAAAGTTCAAAGAGTCGCCTTTCGCCATCCGGCCGGAGGCAACGAAAGGTCATCCGGGCGCGATGATGTCACTTTCTGCCGACGGAAATAAAGACGGAATCCTCTGGGCCTCCATTCACGCGAGCGGTGATTCCTGGCATGAATCCCGGCCCGGCGTTCTGCACGCATTCGATGCGGACGATATCATGCATGAGCTCTGGAATTCGTTGGAAGAGCCAAGCCGCGACGATTGCAACAACTATGCCAAGACAGCACCACCCACCATCGCAAACGGTAAGGTGTATCTTGCCAGCTTCGGAACGCGCAATACCGGAAGCGGTCAGCTTTGCGTCTATGGATTGCTGCCGGGTGGCCCTGCTCCCCTACCGCCGTCCAGTCTCCATGGTTCCGCTGGAGATGGGCAGGTCTCGCTTTCCTGGATGGCTTCCAGTGGCGCCTCCACCTACACGGTGAAGAGGTTCATGAAGAGTATTGAGCCGCAAGAGATAATCGCGAGTGGCCTTACGTCACCCACCGTTATCGACAACACAACCGACAACGGCAAAACCTACGGGTATGTCGTGACCGCGTCGAACGCTAACGGGGAGAGTGCGCCTTCCGCTGTCTCTACCGTCTTGCTGCCCAAGCATCCGTCGCAGACCGGCCTTTTGCCGGCGGGTCCCGGACGCGAAGTAACCGCAAGAGTCTGTTCTGGCTGCCACTCGCTCGAGTTGACGGCAAATGAGCGTCTCAGCGCCCAGGGATGGCACGATCTGGTGCGTCTGATGGCTACACGCGGCGCGGTAGCCACTGACGACGAACTCAACGAAATAACCGCTTACCTGGCAAGATCATTTCCCATATCGACCAAAAAGGAAAACCAATGACTACTGTGAGAAGAGATTTTCTCAGGCTGGCAGGTGCTGGTTTGCCTGGCATCTCACTCGGCGCGCACGCAAATGCTGCGACCAAGCCGGGAGCTGCCGCAACCGCGGTATTCGATGTGAGGACCTTTGGCGCACGCGGTGACGGCGCCACGATCGATACTCCGGCGATCAACAAGGCAATCGAGGCAGCAAGCACCCAGGGTGGAGGAACCGTTCGCTTTCCCGTGGGCACGTACGCCTGCTATTCGATCCATCTCATGAGCAATGTTGTGCTCTCGCTTGAGATGGGCGCCACAATTCTGGCGGCAAGCGGCACCAGCTACGATCCCGCTGAGCCGAATAAGCCGTGGGAGGACTATCAGGACTACGGTCACAATCATTGGCACAATAGCCTGCTATGGGGCGAAGGGATCCACGACGTTGCCATTGTTGGGCCGGGATTGATCTGGGGCAAAGGCCTAAGCCGCGGCAGCTCGGAGGAGCCGCGGGCTGAAACCCCGGGGGTCGGGAATAAGGCGATCGCGCTCAAAAATTGCCGCAACGTTCTGATGAGGGATTTCTCCATTTTGAAGGGGGGCCACTTCGGCATCCTGGCAACCGGGGTCGACAACCTGACCATCGACAATCTGAAGATCGATACCGACCGGGACGGAATGGATATTGACTGCTGCCACAACGTTCGTGTTTCCAATTGCAGCGTGAATTCCCCCTGGGACGATGGGATTTGCCCGAAAAGCTCTTTTTCGCTTGGCTACGCCCGTTCCACAGAGAATGTGACAATTACCAATTGTTATGTAACCGGCGCCTATGTACTCGGGACCATGCTGGACGGAACGTTCAAGCGGCAGCCCGCTGATTTCAAAATCGCTCCCACGGGCCGTATCAAGTGCGGAACGGAGTCGAACGGCGGCTTTAAGAACATCACCATCTCCAATAGCGTTTTTGACGGTTGCCGCGGGTTCGCGCTCGAAAGTGTGGATGGCGCGCTGCTGGAGGATATTACTTTTACTGGTGTGACCATGCGTGACTGCACCAATACGCCGCTGTTCCTCCGGCTTGCAAGCCGCATGCGCGGGCCGGCGGGAGTTCCGGTCGGCACACTGAAGCGGGTCATTATCAGCAATGTTGTCAGCTACAATTCCGCGTCACAATTCAGCGGCGCGGGGCTCATCTCCGGTATCCCTTCCAATCCGATCGAAGACATCAAGATCAACGACCTGTACATGGAGCACCGCGGAGGGGGAACACGCGAGATGGCGGCCCGGGTCGTGCCGCAAATGGAGCAAGGATATCCTGAACCTTACCGCTTCGGAGACATCCCCGCGAGCGGCTTTTTCATACGCAACGTAAACAATATCGAACTGACGAACGTGGAGATTGCCTGGAGCCAGCCGGATGCGCGGCCCGTTTTCTACCTGGATAATGTCAAGGGAGCGGACTTCTTTCGCATCAAGACTCCCAAGGCGGTTACAGCTGGGGTGTTTGAGTTGAAAGATGTTCAGGATTTCAACGTGAGCCTATCGAAAAACATCAAGGACATCTACCTGGACAAGGTGGATCAGAAAACAATCACCGATTGATTCCTTGCCCATTCGCAACTCTCTAAGGTCCAGCCGTAAGATTGTGGAACCAGTCAAAGGTGGCCGTAAGAGCTGGAGCCTGGCTCGGGGTAGTACTGTAGTTCCAGGCATACGGGGCCAGTCCTGTCACGACCAAATTATCAGCGAACGCACCCACCTCATTCCACGTCACACCATCCGCTGACCAATAGGCAGTGAACGTGGTGCCCACGCGCGTCATACGTAGATACGTTGGCACGGCATATCCAGAAAACGGCTTAAGCTGAAAATTCGATGCGGAAACTCCTCCCGTGATGGTCCCCACGCCAAGGTTCACCGTGCCCCCGGCTTCCACTTCAAAACGAATGTAGTCCTTGGCATCACCTTCCACCATGAGCCCTTGTCCGTAGTATTGGGTCGCTGCCACCAGGCTGGAATCGATCTTTACCGCCACGTCGAAGTTCGTATTGCTGATTGGCTGAATCACCTGGACCGCGTCCAGCGCCGGAACAGCCGCATCATGATTGCTTCCCCCCGGTACCGTAAGGACCAGTTCGCCATTGCTCACCGCAGCCGTACCGCCCACCGGTGCGACCACCTGCCACACCGCGGAGTTCAAGCTTCCTGCACTGAATTCATCAGACACCGGTGTCCCGGTGGCTACGGGTGAGTACGTATAGCTGGCCGAGGCTTGGGCGCTTTGCGTATATCCGCCGGCTATCGCGATCGCATGAACCGTGGTCGTTGCGCTGACGGTGAACGGGTTTTTGTAAAGCTGCGAACTCGTAGTGGGCGTGGTTCCATCGGTGGTGTAATAAATCGATGCCGAAGGAGTTGCATCAGCGATGGATACACTCAAGGTGGAAGAGAAGCTGGTTCCATTCACCGGAGTAAACGTCGGCGCCACAGCAACAGGCGCCCCACTCGTGGCCAGGTTATGGAACCAATCGAAGGTTGCTGTCAGGGCCGGCGCTTGGCTCGGAGTAGTGCTGTAATTCCATGCATACGGCGCCAGTCCAGTCACTACCAGGCTGTCGGTGAAAGTGCCCGCCAGGCTCCACGCCGTGCCATTGGTCGACCAATAAGCCGTGTAATTGTTGCCCACGCGCGTAAGGCGAAGATACGTCGGTACAACGTAGGACGTGAACGGTGAAATCTGAAACTGCGTACTCTGTGCTCCAGCGATGACAGTTCCCGCGCTTAGATTTACCGTGCCCCCTGCGCCCAGCTCGAAGCGGATATAATCCCTGGCATCGCCTTCTACCATGAGGCCCTGTCCGTAGTACTTGGTCGCCGCCACCAGCGAGGAATCTATTTTCACCGCTACATCGAAGTTCGTGTTGCCGATCGATTGCACCACCTGCACGGCGTCCAGGGCAGGAACGGCCGCATCATGATTGCTTCCCGCCGGTACGGTTAGGACCAGCTCTCCATTGCTCATTGCTACCGAACCGCCCACCGGTGTGCGTACCTGCCAGACAGCCGTGTTCAAGCTTCCTGCATTGAATTCATCCGATGCCGGAGCGCCGCTGGTGCCGGTTAGATCGGTGTAGCTGGCGGAGCCTTGCGCGCTCTGCTTAAAGCCGCTGGCTGTGGCGATTGCATTCACCGTGGTCGTAGCACTGATCGTGAACGGACTCGAGTAGCGCGTCGAGTTGGTCGTCGGCGTGCTTCCATCGGTCGTGTAATAGATTGCCGCCCCCGCAGTTGTGTCGGCAATCGTTACATTCAACGTTGAGGAAAAGCTCGTTCCGCCGGCAGGGGTAAAGGCCGGAGTGGCCGCGGGCGTAGCCGCAGCCTGGATCTGATAAGCGCCCACGACAACCGGGCTATCCTGGTAGCCGGTCGCGGAGGCAAAGGCGCGAATGGTGAGAGACGTTCCGTTCACGACGATCGGTCCGCTGTAGACGGTGGAGGAATGCGTAGGTGTCGACCCGTCTACGGTGTAGTAGATAGTCGCGCCAGTCGTCGCACTGCTCAGGGAAACGTTTTGTGCGGAAGTATAGGTGCCGGGCAGAGGACTGAATATTGGATCGGCGGCCACTTTCGTCGTCCCTGAAGTGAAGGTCCAGGTTTGGATGTTCTGGACCGCGGTCGATCCACCAGTGCCACCAGTGAAGCCGACATACGCCGTATTACCGCCAACTGTTGACGGAATGTTGACTGTGAATGCGTGGCTGAAGGTCTTCTTTGTAACCGTATCGGTAAGGTTCAGAGTCAAGGTCGTGCCGTTATAGACAAGCTGTGCAGACATGGTGTCGCCACTCGACAATACGATCCCGGAAGAGGTCAGGTCGATCGCCGGCGTAGTGGGAGGCACTCCACTGGTGAAGAGGCCCGTAGAGTCAGTGCCTTCGCCAGTGTTGCTGTAAAGGTCGAATTTTATGGTGACACTCCTGGCGATACCACCCGTAGCCCCGGTATTGGGGTTGGGCCCGTAACCAAGGCTTCCCCCATCCCCACCAAGCGCAGTGGGGGCAACACCCTGAACGGTGAAAGTGAATCCATCGGCGGACGCATTGGAGAGCTGGAAGGTAAAGTTTGTGGTAAAGGCCTGGATATTGACCGGAGTAGTCCAGAAGGCACTCGTACCCTCAAAGGTGCCCCCATCGGTAAGCTCAAGGAAGTTGTTGCTTACCTTGGCCACGCTATTCAACTGCAGGCCAGTGGCGTTGGGAAAGCCGCCGGAGAAGTTTACATTGCCCGCTCCACCAGATTGAATGACGTAGGCCGCGCTGGCCACCGGACTTTGAGCAAATCCAGGAGCAATGGCAAGAGCTTCCAGAGTGGCGCTGGCGCTGACGGCGATTGGGGAGCTATATACCGCGGATGAAGTGGTCGGCGCGGTGCCGTTCGTAGAGTAGTAGATCGTAGCGCCAGGGGTGGCGTCAGAGAGAGTGACGGACTGCGCCGAGGTATAGGTACCCGTCCCTGGTGAAAAGGCAGGCGTTGCTGCCGAAGCTAATTGAATGGTGTAGGTTGCGCTGCCTACGCTGCTGGCGGTGAAACCCGGCGCCTGGGCGATAGCTTTGATCGTGACCGCGCCGCTGTCCACGCTAATCGGAGAGCTATATACCGTAGACGAGGTGGTAGGCACGGAGCCATCGATCGTGTAGTAGATCACGGCTCCAGCGGTGCCATCGCTCAGAGATACCTGTTGCGCCTTAGCGAAGGAACCTCCTGCGGGAGAAAGGACAGGCGTCTGCGTGACCGATCCGGACAGAGAGGTCAGCGTCCACGACAAAATCTTCTGGCTCGAGCTTTCGCCGCCAGAGCCGCCGGTAAAGCCGATATACGCCAGGCTGCTCCCAATGCTGGCGGGAATGTTGATTGGAAAGGTATGCGTGAACGTCTTGTTCACGACGATATCGGTGAGGGTCATGATCAGGTTGACCCCGTCATACGTCATATGCGCAGTGATGGTGTCCCCGCTGTTCAGAAGAACTCCTGAGGAAGTCATATCCACCGCGGGAACAGTGGGCGCCGCGCCATTCAAGTAGAGTCCGGTCGAATCGGTGCCTTCGCCATTGTTGTTATAGAAGTCGAACTTGACAGCGACGCTTTTTGCGATGCCGCCCGTTGTTCCCGTGTTCGGGTTCGGACCGAATCCCAGGCTGCCACCATCTCCACCAATGGCGGTGGGGCCAACGTTTTGGATGGTAAAGGTAAATCCGTCGGCCAGGGCATTCGACAGTTGAAACGCAAAGTCAGTGGTAAACGACGTGATGTTGACTGGAGTGTTATAGAACACGCTGGCCGCCTGGAAAGTCAGGCCTGTAGTTAATTGCAGACGGCTGTCGTCGACGTTGGTCGCGCTTCCGTTCAAGGTCAGCCCCGCAACGCTCGAAAAGCCACTGCCGTAGTTGATTTCTGTACCGTTGGGCTGAATGGTGTAGGAGGCGGTCGCCAGGTTACTGTTGGTCAGCCCGCTGAAGGTTGCGATCGCATTGAGGACAGTGCTGCTGCTGACCGTAATTGGCCCAGTATATTTCGTCGAGCTGGTGGTGGGGGTCGATCCGTTCGTCGTGTAATAGATGACGGCCCCGGGCGTGCTGTCGGAAATGGTAACGGACTGAGTGGTGGTATACGTACCTGCCGCCGGGGAAAATTGCGGCATCGGCGTCTGCGTGTTGAAGTTATAAGTGGCGCTTGCGACGGCACTCTGTAAGTAGCCGCTCGCGCTCGCAATCGCCTGTACCGTGGCATCGGCCGCGAGTGTAAAGGAGCCCGCATACTTCGTTGAAGACGCCGTCGGAGTCGACCCATCGGTAGTGTAATAGATGGCCGCACCGCTAACAGTATCCGTGATGGTCACTTGTTGCGAAGCGCTATAGGTGCCCCCCGCAGGGGAGATTACGGGCGCCGGCGCTTGCTGTTCCGCGTTCAAGAGGCCGTAGACGTCAACCTGGCCATTCGCGCCTACGTAGACCTTCCCATTGGTGATGACTGGGACGGTAAACTTTACCGCCAGCCCGGCATTATCGCGGCTTGGATTTTGACTGCTGGAATAGAGCTCCTGGGCGACATTGCCGGCATTAAACGCATAAAGAATCGAATCGCCATTTGTCTTGTAGCCAGCCGTCACCAGGGCCCACACGATACCGTTTGTTGTGCCATTTGACGAGACAACCGGGGTTGCCCCTGGAAACAGCGAGGTGACCGAGGATTGAGCCGTCGCCTTCTTAGCCAATACACCACTGGTGATCGGGATCATCTTCAGGGCGTCGCTTTCGGCCCACATGTAGACATTGCCATTCCAGTAGGCCGGAGTGCTCCACAGACCTGTATTGACTCCCAACACACCGGTAACATCCTGCACGGCATTGGTATTAGAGCCCGCATTCGGGCCGACGTAGCCGTTGAGAGCGTCGCGGTCGAGGACAAGGATTCGGCCCTCTTTTCCAATTTGGATCAGGAGGTGAAGATGGGCTCCCGGTTGATCGGGAAGAATCAGTACACCCCCTGAGCCCTGATCCAGATCCGCTCCGGTCAAAGCGGATTGATTGTAGGCAGTGAATGCATCACTGATCGCAAAACCCCCATTCGACAGATCGTAGCGTAGAACGCTCTCGCCATAATCCACGCTGCTGCTGAGAGGAGGATAGGAGGTGAGATCACCATTGCCCGTAGCAAGAAACGCCCTACCGTTTGCGCTTACCGTGTCGATGGGCAATCCTGCGCCCGACATCCAGATACCATTCCCATCCCCATTGGGAGACTGGCTGACCGCGGCAGTCTGCTTAAGTGTCGTCTCGTTGTAAACCAACACCCATCCGTGCCAGGGCCCGTTGTCGCCATGAGAACCAAAGGCAATATAGATACTTCCATTGAAGAGTCCGAGTGCCGGACGGTTGAGTTGCCACAGGGTGCTGAAGGTCAGCTTCCCTCCGGAACTTCCATTACCGTTGCCGGTCACTGACGCCGAGATCGCCACCGGGCTGCCGGCGCGCTCGCTGCCATCCAGAATGCTGAGGGCATGCAGTCTTTGCACATAGCTGCCGTTCTCTTTGGTTTTGGCAACGACAAAGAGCGTTTTGGTGTTGATGTCGATGACCGGGGTGGAGCTGATACCAATCTCAGGATTAATGTCTCCAGTACCGGTTTGGACATCTGACGATGGAACGGTGGTTGCTCCGGATGCGGCCCCATGGGTGGTGCTGAGCATGCTGGCCTGCCACAGCGGCCCGCTATCGGCTCCGCCGTTGCTGTCGGCGTCAAACGCGTACACAGAATCGTGCTCGTCAGCAATAAAAATGACGTTGTGAGTGGCGTTGTTTACGGTCAGGTTGGCAACGTAGAGCGGCTGCGCGTATACCTGGCCATCCACTGTGTGGCTGAAGAGTTTGCCGAACGTGTTGGTATTTACATTCGCCGGCGTAAGAATCGTTTCCTGCGTGTTCTGGCCCTGGTGGGTATTGTCATAGCGCCACGTAAGCACATTGGGGGCTTGCGCGAAAAGAGATCCCGCCGCAGCCAGGAGAAGAACACATGGCGGCACGGCTATGGCGCGCGAAAAGACACGAGCTATTTCACTTGGCCGAAAAACGAGACCCTCCCGTAGAGGCGGGCATTTTGATCATTTGCCCAGCAACGTTTACCGCCTGGCCAGGGCCGCTCCACCGTCAAACGATTGCTTGGGAGGCGAGGCGCTAAGGAGCATTTCGGGTCACGAAAATCCGCGGTCCAGGGGATGAGGGATCGTACAGGGGGAATGGGAAATGTGGCAGTTACGAAAACGTAGGTTGACTATACAACATTCGAGCTATTACGAAAAAGACGTAGATTCAGGTGCCCATTCTAAAAAGTGTGTCAGGCACAAAGCTGCGAGCTAGTTTGCTGGGCCACATTCAAGCCGTGCTTTGGTGAGTGGGCAAGTAGCAGTACCTCAATACGGGTTGAGGAATATCTGCAGCGGATGCGAATCGTTGAAGTAGCCGTGGCCGGAATTGAGAATGTCGAGCGATCCGTTACCGAGCACGTCGCCAATCGGGTCGTTGTGACCCTTGGCGTTGGAAATGACTTGTTCCGTTAGATTCCCCTTGCCATCGTTGTAAAACACCACCACGCGGTCCAGTGGTGACTGGTCTTGCTCCACGGCAAGAATGTCCAAAGTGCCGTTCTTATCCATGTCTCCAACCTGAATCTTATGCACATCGACCACGGTGAAGTCCATGGTGTGCTTGATCCAGCTTCCGTTGCGGCGGTCAGACGGTGCCTGCCACCAGATCATCCCTCCCGGCGGAGGAGCAACACCCCCTCCAGGGCTCTCCGACTGGCCTGAGATGACGTCCATCCTTCCATCTCCATTGACGTCGGTCGCGTTGTATGCCGCCACTTCGCCGCTCCCGCTTGCCGCGGAACAATTGTCAGGGCTGCATGGGTAGCCGGGGCCGATGGTGTGCATGATCCAGGCGCCGGTTCGCGCGTTGCCGCCGTTCTCGCGCGGGTTCTCCCACCACGATACGTTGTATGGAGATACCGGTTGGGTACCCACCAGATTGATACTTCCGTTCCCCGAGCCAATATCCAACAGCGCCACTCCGCGGAACGATTGACTGTACTGCACCTGGGTCCACGAGCTCGAACTGTTTTGGAAGAACACCGAGGATGGCGTAACGATGTCCATCTTGCCGTCCCCATCTATATCCGCAATCAGCAGGTTGTTCTCACCTAACCCCGGGCCAACGACGTGCATTGTCCAGGTGTCCGTAACCGGGTTTCCGCCTTGCCCGCGCGGATTCTGGAACCATACGATTTCAGGCTTGCCGCTGAAGGTTGGATCGAAGCTGCAGACAATGTCGACCGCGCCGTCTCCGTTTACGTCAAAGGGAACCATGTCCTCATAGCCGTCACCGCTGCCGATGATTGTGTGCCTGATCCAGGGATCATTGATATTGCCGGAAGCTGGATATTCATACCAATAGATGCCGCTTGCGCCGCTGTTGTTCGCTTGCGATTCTCTCTCCAGGCCGATCACCGGTTCCAGATGTCCGGTGCCCTGGATGTCGGCTAATGCTTTCTCCACCAATGTCGACGCCGGATTCGCATCGACGGTTACATATCCATAAGGTCTTGGCCCATCCAGGTTTGCGATCGGATCGGAAGTTGCGAAGAAGTAGTCGACCACCGCCGTGAACCCGGGTGAGTTGCTTGCGGTTGTATTCGAGTTTCCGCCGTAGGGGCCTATCCTGGCGGCGTTCAAATCGAAGGTAAAGCTGGGGGCCGCGACAAAGTTCGTCCCATCCGCAGACCAACTGCCCGTCCACACGTTTCCGCTCCTCGATAAACGCAACCACAGGGGGCCCTTGGCAAGGGAGATCCTGGTATTGACAAAGGTCGTCGCCTTGCTCGCGCTAATACCCGCCGCAAACAACTCCGGCCCGGACGTTCCGCTGAACAGGACATCGAACCGCAGGAAATCGGTACTGTCTTGCTCGACCATAATCCCTTCGTCCTGGTTCCCTACTTCGACCGCCGACTGGAAGCGCACATCCACGCTGAAGTCTGAATTCGCGACGGGCTGCATGATACGAACAGCATTCGCGCCACTCGTCCACAGGTCGTGGCTCCGCCCCATGGGCACGTTCAAATCTGCTCCCGTACCGGTCATGACCACGGTTCCGTCGCCCAGCGGATTCTCGATCGTCCACAGCGAAGTATTCAACGCCGGCTCGTCCAGATTGTCGGAAACCACTCCGCCGGAACCACTGATCAAGGTATAGCCGGCAGAAGCCACACCACTCTGCGTCAGACCGGCGGCAGTCGCAATTGCCTTCACCGTGGCCGACTTGGAAATTGTGAAGGGGCCCGAGTAAACGCTGGAGGAGGTGGAGGGCGTTGTAGCGTCGGTGGTGTAGTAGATAGTCGCCCCGGAGGTGCTGTCAGCAATCGACACACTCAGGGTAGAGGAAAAGGTCGTCCCGCTCGCGGGGCTGATGGCTGGCGTGGCTGTCACCGCGGCGCTTTTCGTGTAAGACGCGGACGCAATGCCGCTCGACGCAAAACCGCTGGCCGTAGCGAACGCCTGGATAGTGGTCGTTGCAGTGATGGTGATCGGGCTCGAATACACAGCTGAGGACAGCGTCGGGTTGCTACCGTTGGTGGTGTAGTAGATGGTCGCTCCGGGTGTGCTGTCAGCAATCGAGACGCTCAGGGTAGAGGCGAAGCTGGTGCCGCTGGCGGGATTGAAGGCAGGAGCGGCGACTGTAGCAGTGGTCGCCGTGTTGTGAAACCAGTCAAAGGAAGGCGTAACCGCCGGAGCTTTGCTCGGGGTGCTTTGATAATTCCACCCATAAGGTGCCAACCCTGTTACGGTCACGGAGTCGGAGAAGCTACCCGCTTTGATCCAGTTCACACCATCGGTTGAATAGTATCCCGTGTACGTCGTTCCCGTGCGGTTCAGGCGCAGATAGGTAGGCACCGCGTATCCGGAGAACGGCGCGAGCTGGAAGGCAGTGGTCTGTTTGCCGGCAACGATCGTCCCCGCAGTGAGCTGAACATTCGATCCACTCGCGCCAAGCTCAAACCGGATGTAGTCATGAGCGTCTCCTTCGACCATGAGTCCATCGCCTGAGTATTGCGCCGAACTCGGGAGCACTGAGTCGATCTTTACATTCACGTCGAAGTTCACGTTACTGATTTTCTGCTCTACCTGGACCGCATCCAGGGCTGGAGTAAAGGCGTCGTGATTGCTCCCTCCAGGCACCGTGATCACCAGGTGCCCATTGCTGACCGCGGCACTTCCTCCCGCCGGCGCGACTACCGTCCACAAACTCGGGTTAAGGCTGCTGCCATTGAAATCATCAGCGACGGGCGGCCCCGCTGATTGGCTGGTCAAGGTATAGCTCGCAGTGCCGACGGCACTGGTCACTCCGCCAGCCACGGCGATCGCGTTGAACCTGGTTGACGAATCAATGGTGATGGCGCTCGTGTACACCGAAGAGGATGTAGTCGGCGTGCTGCCGTCGGTTGTGTAGTAAATGATCGACCCGGCAGTGGTGTCGTTGATCGACACGCTCAAGGTGGAAGAAAAGCTGGTGCCGCTGGCGGGACTGAAGGTCGGCGTCGCCACCGTAGGAGCAGTCGTGTTGTGAAACCAATCGAACGACGGCGTGATAGCCGGAGCACTGGCTGAAGTGCTTTGATAGTTCGAACCATAGAGCGCCAATCCGGATACGGTCAGGCTACTGTCTGTAAAACTCCCGGCTTTGGTCCAGTTCACTCCATCGGCTGAATAGTATCCGGTATACGTCGATCCCGTGCGGTTCAGCCGGAGGTAGGTAGGCACCAAATATGCGGAGAATGGCGAGAGCTGGAATTTGCTGCTCTGGCTGCCGGCGACGATGGTGTTCGCACTGAGCGATATGCTCGATCCGTTGGCACTGACTTCAAACCGGATGTAGTTGTGGGCGTCACCTTCGACCAGTATGCCCTGGCCGGAATACTTCCCCGAAACCGCAAGCGTCGAGTCGATCTTTACATTGACATCGAAATCCGCGTTGCTTACCTGCTGCTCCACTTGGACTGCGTCGAGAGCAGGAGTAAATGCGTCGTGATTACTTCCTCCGGGTACTGTGATGATCAAGTGGCCGTTGCTGACCGCCGCACTTCCTCCCGCCGGCGCAACTACCGTCCACAGCGCTGTATTGAGGCTTGTGCCGCTGAAGTCGTCTGCGGCCGGCGTTTGCGCAATCGCCATTGAAAAAATACCACTGGTCAGCACCGATACCAGCACGAGGCTCGAAGCAAGGGACACGTGACGGCGGGAAAACCGAAGCAGAGGTACAGCAAAAATATCCATTTCCTACACCCCGAGTCTGGCCATCAGATGGAAATACACCTTAGTTGCCGGAGGGAGTAAGATTATGCCACAAAACCGTTGACCTAGATAAACCGGGATTCCGGTCGAACGAAGGGCACAGCTCCAGGCGTTGAAACATACTATCCGAAACATATTCGACGGAGTTATCTCCTTGCGCTCTCTGCACAGCAATCAGCGGGCAGCAAGGGCATCGTTGTTACGCTCCTCCGTTGCATCCGCTACAATCGCAAGAGCGCTTTCCCCTGAAGGGCCTATAGCTCAATTGGTTAGAGCAGCGGACTCATAATCCGTTGGTTCCAGGTTCAAGTCCTGGTGGGCCCACCAGCTTAAATAACTGATAATATTGGGCTTAGATCTCTTCCTCGTCGCTGGATCGCTCTACTTAAATTCGCCCTGGTGGCACTAGCGGTGGCACTTGGTTGCCTCAATCCCTGTCTCCCAAAACAAAAAGCCCAAACCGGCGAAGGTCTGGGCCAATTGAAGCTGATTGTCTCAGTCGATCAGTCAGTCTCCATCACCGGGTCGTGATGATTCTT
>Ga0209006_10003370_pt1 | contig 14541 bp, 12 predicted proteins | sample JacPin_JW_Ref_O2_FD_188567 | JGI IMG/M metagenome (GOLD analysis project Ga0209006, IMG submission 188567) | Forest soil microbial communities from Algoma, Ontario, Canada - Jack Pine, Ontario site 1_JW_Ref_O2 (SPAdes) (version 2) | ecosystem: Environmental > Terrestrial > Soil > Boreal... | reverse complement strand
ACGCAAACGCCGCCACGCCCGGCGAGCAGCCCAGTTCCAACTCATGGCTGCCGTAATCGTGGTTATCCACCAGAAAATACATGCGCGCCGAATCGATCACCACATAACTCTCTTCTTCGCCCGCCACACTCGACGGCCGAAAGCGCGTATCCCGCGTGGCCTGCTCCCGCGTCAGTGCCTTGCCATCCTGAAGGATCACAACTTCCGCCGCCGTCCGCCGCGGCGCAGCCATCACAAGGTTCACCGCCGACGCGTCAAACTTCAACTTCAAACTGTGTACGCCCGAATCCGACGCCTCAAAATACTCCGCCGTCGAAGCCCATCTCCCGCTGGCATAAAAGAAATTTTCTTCCATCGCCACCGAGAAAGAATAATCCGCCGTCTGATCTTCCTTAAATCCGCCCTCATTCCCAATACGCCCGCGCCGATGTCCCAAATAAAGCTCGCCTGTGGGCCGATAGCAGACCGCTCCCGCATGATCTTCTTCGCGTACCGAATCCATCACCACCGGCAGCAACACGCCCGGGTCGATCTCTCGCAGCAACTCCTGAATCACTTCCTCGGTCTCGACATAATTGCCTTCGCCGAAATGCCCATAGCGAAGATATCCATCTTTATCCAGAAGATATTTCGTCGGCCAGTAGCGGTTGGCAAACGCCTTCCAGATCTCGCGATTGCTGTCAATCACAATGGGATAAGTCAGCCCGAACTCTCGCACCCCTCGCTCCACATTCGCTTCATATTGCGCGAAGGTAAACTCCGGCGTGTGTACACCAATCACCGTCAGCCCCTTGCTGCGGTAGCGTTCATACCAGGCCTGCACATAAGGCAGCGTGCGGATGCAGTTAACGCAGGTGTAATCCCAGAAGTCGACCAGCACGGCGCGGCCGCGCAATTGGCGAAAGCTTAGCGGCACGGAGTTCAGCCACACATTGCCAATCTCCGGCGCCCGGACTTTGCCTTGCTCAACCCTCATGCTTGCACGCTCGCGGGTCCGACGCTCATAGGCCTTGCGCTCATTGGTCTAGCGCTCATTGGTCTAGCGCTCAATGACTCGCCGCTTCCAGTTTTTTCCCCACCAGCGCCGCGCAATGCTCGACCAGTTGCCGATCTTCGCGGGCGAACGCGGCAGGGAAGTGGCTGTCAATGTCGAGCTCGCCCACAACTTTGCCACGCACAAAAATCGGCACCACGATCTCAGACTTGGTCTCCAGCGAACACGCCAAATAGCGCGGATCCTTCTTCACATCGTCCACCACTACAGTTTGTCCGCTCGACGCCGCAGCCCCGCAGATGCCTTCATTCAGCGGAATCCGCGTGTGCGGAGTCATCGCTCCCACAAACGCGCCCAGCACCAGAATCGGCGGCTGCGCTCCCGCTTCCAGCATGTAAAACCCCACCCAGTTATATTTCAGCATGCGGTGGTGCAGGAGCCCGGCGATATTTTTCATGAGATCGTCCGCCGTGGGCGCCGCCTGCGCCGCCGCAGTAACTTCGTTTCGCAGTTCTTCCGTTCTCGATGTAACCGGCATGACAGAAATCTTAACTCAACCCCGCGCCTGCCCGGCAACACAAGTGGGCACGTCAGTAATCCGCCGGATACCCTCCGGTTCCGGAAAAATCTCGGGATGGACGGCGAAAGCCAGCGCGTCAAGCCCTTTCAGCAGCGTTGGCGCAGGCGTATTCAGAAACTCGTCGCGAATGCAGTAAACTTGCCCCTCCCGCGCCGCCGCCGTGTGCTGCCAGCCCCTCACTTCGATAATCTTTTCCAGCGGAACCCTATCCCCCGCTCCGCACCACGCGGCGACGATCACCTCCGGATCCATCCCCGCAACATCCTCCGCGGAGATCTGCTTCCCGGCCGCGCCCACAAACGTTCCGCCCGCCGCTTCAACCAACTCCGCAACCCAGGCCTGCGACGCAATCAGCGGCTTGCCCCACTCCTCGCAAAACACCCTGGGTTGCGCCAATCCGGCAGCCATCGCCCGCACCCGCTCAATGCCTTCGCTCATCGACCGAATCAATTCTTCCCCGCGCTCGCTCGCCCCAACCACTCCCGCGATCAGCGCGATGTCCCCGTAAATATCTTTCAAGTTCTTCGGAGCCATACCGAGAAATGGCGCGCCCGCTTTCAAAATCTCAATAACCGATTTTTCCTGGTAGGGAACGGAGGCAATCACCAAGTCCGGCCTCGCCGCTATGATCTGTTCCGCATTGGCCGTCCACGAATCGGCAAGGATGATGCGCGAAGAATTCGCAACCTCCGGCACTACATCGCGGCAATATTTGGTACAAGCAACAACCCGCTCCAACTCCCCCAGCGCCGCCAGAATCACGGTAGCGCTCGGCTGCAAGCTGACAATCCTTCGCGGTAAATGTTCCTTCATGACTTGTCATTCCGAGCGAAACGAGGAATCTCGGTCTGTGCCCGCTCCACCACTCCCCAGCGCCGTCCGCAACACATCGATCGCCAACTGCGCCGCATGCGTCGATGCTCGCGGCAACCCGCCCAGCCGCATGGCAAGATCGTCGCGTCTCACGCTCATGGCTTCAGCCAAAGTCTTTCCCGCAATCACTTCCGTCAAAGCCGAGGCACAGGCCACGCTCGCCACGCATCCCTTGGCCTTGAATCGCGCCTCCACAATGCGCCCTTCATCAATTCGCAACGTCAGCCGCACCACGTCCCCGCATGCCGGATTTTCCAACTCCGCCGCAGCATCCGCCCCGGCAACTTCTCCCACGTTCCGTGGATTCTCAAAATGATCGAGCACCTGTGCCGAGTACATCGCAACTTGAATTGTAAACGTCTTCGTCCCGTGTGCCCGGCCATGATAATCTCTGTGTTCAAATCCCTGAGGTCCAAAACATGAGTTCCTGTGGAGTGAGAGCCAGTGGCCCTCGCTCGGCAACCGTGTTGCGACCGACTCAACCTGCGAGGCGTGCATGACTGAACCGAGTTACGAAGAACTCAAAGCGAAACTGGCGCAACTGGAAAAAGAAGTAGAAACCAAAAAGCGCAGCGGCGACCTTATCTTCAAGGTCGGAGAAAAAGGCGGCGTCAGCGTCTACGGCCTGGGCCGTTTTCCCGTCACCCTCTACTACGAACAATGGAACCGCCTGCTGGGCGCGGCCAACGATATCAGGAACTTCATGGAAGAAAACAAATCCCGGCTGAAGCTAAAAGAACAAGGCTGACGCGGACCTTGGGCCTCAGACCTTGGACCTTAGACGACCCAAGCGCCGGCTGAAGGTCCAACGTCTAAGGCCCGAGGTCTGATGTCCGACCGGCCCGTTGCGCTATAATAAAAACCTGTGCCCAAGTATTCCATCGTAGTCCCGCTCCACAATGAGCAGGAAAACGTCACCGACCTCTACGACCGCCTTAAAGCGGTGATGGAAACCGCCGGCGAAACTTTCGAAATCGTCCTGGTCGACGATGGCTCCAGCGATCACACCTTCGCCATGCTGCGCGAAATCGCCGCAGTAGACAGCCGCGTCACGGTCGTCAAGCTGCGCCGCAACTTCGGCCAAACCGCGGGCCTCGCCGCCGGCTTCGATCACGCCCGCGGCGAATATATTATCGCCATGGATGGCGACCTGCAACACGACCCCGCCGACATTCCCATCTTCCTAGAAAAAATCGCCGCCGGTTACGACATCGTCAGCGGCTGGCGCAAAGTTCGCGTCGATAATTTCTGGATACGCCGCGTCCCTTCGCGCATCGCCAACTGGCTGATGGCCAAGCTCAGCGGCGTCGACATTCACGACTTCGGCACAACCTTCAAAGCCTATCGTCGCGACATCCTCGAGCAGGTTCCGCTCTACGGCGAACTACACCGCTTCATCCCCGCATTGGCCTCGTGGCATGGAGCGTCGATTTGCGAAGTTCCCATCCGCAACGTCAATCGCGAGCGCGGAGTCTCTCACTACGGCATCACCCGCACCTTCCGCGTCTTCTTCGACTTGCTCACGATTCGCTTTCTGCTTCGTTATCTTTCGCGCCCGCTGCACTTCTTCGGCACCTTCGGCATGTTCAGCATCCTCGGCGGCAGCGGCATCGTCGCCTGGCTGGGCGCGGAAAAATTCCTGCGCCACGTCCCGGTCATGGCCGATCACGGCCCGCTGATGATGGCCGCCCTCGGCCTGCTGCTCGGCGGATTGAACCTGCTCGCCATCGGCCTGCTCGGCGAAATGCAGGTCCGTCACTACCACGAACCCAGCCGCCGCGCCCCCTACTCCGTCGATCGCGTCCTGCGCTCCCAAAACGAGGAACACAGCGTCTCCGAATAATCCGCTTCCTCATTCGTTGCGAACGTCAGGATGCGTTTCTTACGGTCCTGGACAGGAACCATCCGTTCCGGCACGGTGTCTTTATGACTATGAAGGCATCGCTTCTCATTCGGTTACTCGCGGAGGTCTGCATCTGCGTCGCCCTTGTGAAAAGCGCTTCAGCCTGTAGCTGCGGCGCAAGTGCCCACGGAAGGAACGCCTGGGAAAACGCTACGCAGGTAAGTCAGAACTCCACGGTTATTTTTGAAGGCACGCCGGTGCGATTCGAGTTGAAGTGGAACCTGCTGACCGCCAAAGACGGCGAACTGATTCCCGCGGTCATACCTTCGGCTAAAGACTCAAACGACTCGGCGCACATGGTCATCACCTTCAGGGTGCAACGGGCATATAAGGGGGAGTTGGGTCCCGAGGTGCAGCTAAATACAGGAATCGGTGGAGGAGATTGTGCCGCGATTTACGCAACGGGCCTGAATTATCTCGTGTATGCCTACGGCCCGAATGTCGATCAGCTTGGGGTCAGCATGTGCAGTCCTGGCGGATGGATCGGCGCCGCCAAAGTTGCAACCAACTTGCGCTATCTTCGGAAGGAACAGCCCACCGTTGCCGACCTGGCTCGAATCTTACATTGGGCCGAGGCGGGATCAGACGCGCAGAGAGAGAAGTACATGCGCGCCGCTGAAGAAGGGCATAGACGGTTCGTGGCGGCGACAGGACGCATCTGTGGAACCCTTGTCCGGCCGGACTCCGACGAATTGCGCGGGAGCATTGCATTCCTGTCCACGCAAGGCTACCTTCCGGCGGGATATCCTGAGGCCTCGGTCGGCAACGACGGCTCGTTTTGCTCACCCGATCTCGGCCCCGGCAAATACTACCTCTATTTCGTCATGAGAACGGAACAGAGCGCAGTGGCGCTCTACTATCCCGGCGTAAACGACGTGGCGAAAGCAAAAACCATCGAAGTCGCAGCCGGCCAGACTGCGGCGAACATTGTCTTCACAGCCGAGGCACAGAGTGCATACAGCGTACACGGTTTCGTTTCTGCCAACGCGAAGCCGGATCCTGGCACCAACATCGTCGCCAACGACGTTACGGTCCTTCTGATTCGCTCAGACGGAGACCGGCGAGTTTGGTACGGCGAAAAAGCTAAGTTCATTCTCCCTAAACTCGCTTACTTCAGATTTGATAAGGTCGTGCCTGGACGTTATGCCGCGTGTGTGACCGCGTCCGGTTCCGGTTGGACGACGCGGAAAGCCGAAGTGAACGCGACCTCTCACATGAAAATCATTTCTCTCCAGCTTGGGCATGCGAAGTGAATCGCCAGCGGCGACCGCGCGTCGTATAACATCCTAGTCGGCGACCATATCGGCGACCAATCGCTGGCGCACAACCATGAACGTCCACTTGATCGACGGCACCTACGAACTCTTCCGCCACTTCTACGCCGTGCCCTCCGCGCTTGACGCCAACGGCCAGGAAATCGGTGCCGTTCGCGGCGTCCTTATTTCCGTTTTCTCCATGATCCAGAACGGCGCAACCCATCTCGGCGTCGCCACCGATCACGTCGTCGAATCCTTTCGCAACGATCTCTACGCCGGATACAAAACCGCCGAAGGCGTGCCTCCCGAGTTGCTTTCCCAATTTCCCATCCTCGAAGAAGCCCTCGAAGCCATGGGCGTCAAAGTTTGGCCCATGGTCGAATTCGAGGCCGACGACGCGCTGGCTTCCGCCGCCGCCAATGCCGCAAGAGATACCCGCGTAACTCAGGTCTTCATCTGCACGCCCGACAAAGATCTCAGCCAGAGTGTCGTCGGCACGCGCGTCGTTCAACTCGACCGTCAGCGCAACCTCGTGCGCGATGAAGCGGGCGTAGTCACAAAGTTCGGCGTCAGCCCGCAATCCATCCCCGACTACCTTGCCGTAGTCGGCGACACCGCCGATGGCTTTCCCGGCTTATCCGGATGGGGATCGAAAGCCGCCGCCGCGACTCTGTCACACTACCCGCACCTGGAAGATATTCCCAAAGACTGGCGCGCTTGGAATCCTTCGATCCGCCGCGCTCGCACGCTGGCGGACGTTCTATTCAGCTCATGGGACGACGCAATCTTATTTCGCAAGCTCGCCACCCTGCGCCTGGATGTGCCGGTTTTCGATACGGTCGAAGATCTCCGCTGGCTAGGCCCACGTCCCGCCTTCGAGCAACTCTGCCAAAGACTAAAAGCCGCGGATTTATTCGCACGCGTGCAGGCCGCCGCGCAATCGAAAGGGAAGTAACCTGTTACCGCTTCTGCCGGCGTTCCAGCCTTCTCACCAGCGCGCAGAAAACCGTGAACACAAAAGCAAACGGCAAATATGTGTTGAACCAGTGCCAGGTGACAGGTTGCACCAGGAACACAATGGCCGCCACGACAAGATCAAGGCTCCCGTACACTTTCGATCTTTCGAAAAACAGCGAGTAGACCCCGCCCAGGATTGCCGGGGCAAACAACAACACAAGAATGCCTAGCGCTCTGCCCGCCACCGTCGTCCTTCCGCCGGCCGACCCAATCATCGGGACGAGGAACACGCCGCACGCAATCGCAAACAACGCAATTGCGCCCAGCGGAGCGTCCCGCAGTCGCAACGAGATCCACCCATCCCTGTTGCGCCTCTCGCGGAGCAACAGTTTCCGCAGCTCCAGCGACTCCCGGTGCCACATCCTAATCAACATGTTCGCCCTCCGATAGGAACCGTGCCTCGGCCGGAGGCAGCCGGTCTCCCGGACGCGCCACAAAGCAGTACAACGTGGGCAGAAGAAATACGCTGATCAGCAACTCGAAAGTGAGCCCGCCCACGATCACGATGGCAAACGGCCGTTGCGAATCCGAACCAATATCGTGAGACATGGCCGCTGGCAACAGCCCCAGCGTGGCCACCAGCATGGTCATCATGATGGGCCGCAGCCGCAGCGACGCTCCTTCTTTCGCCGCTTCATGCAAACTCCAGCCGCGCACCCGGAGCTGGTTGATGTACTCCACCATGATCACGCCGGTCTGCACCGACACTCCGATCAGCGCCAAGAATCCCAGCCCCGACGAAACGCTGAAGTGCGTCCCCGTCAACAACAGGCTGAGAAATCCGCCCAGCGGCGAGAACGACACCACGGCGAGAATCAATCCCACCCACTTCCACGAACTGAACGCCGAATAAAGAATGAAGGCCATCAGCAGCAGCGTGATCGGCACAATAAACGCCAGCCTTCGATTCGCCCGCTGCTGGCTCTCGTACTCGCCCGTCCAATCCAGGTGATAGCCCTCGGGAAACTTCACCTTCTGGCCGACTTCTTCAATCGCCTGCCGCACCGTGCTGCCCAAGTCGCGCCCGCGCACGCTGTACTTGATGGCGATATATCTCGAATTGCCTTCGCGATAAATCGTCGACGCGCCATCGTCGAGCGAGATATGCGTCACCTGGCTCAGCGCCACGCGCTCACCCGAAGGAGCAAGAATCCGAATCTTGCCGATGTCCTCCACCGTCCCGCGAAACTCCGGCAGGTAGCGCACCGTCAAATCGAAGCGCTCTTCGCCAATCAGAATCTGGCTCACCGCCTTGCCGCCCACCGCGCCTTCCACCGCATCCTGAATGTCGCTGACATTGATGCCAAACCGGTCCGCCGCCACGCGGTCCACTACCAGATCCACATTCGGCTGCCCGCGCACTTCAAACGTCCCTAAATCCGCGATGCCCGGAATCTGGCTCATCACGCTTTGCATCTCTTCCGCTTTTTGCTCCAGCGTCTTCAGGTCGCGGCCGAAGAGTTTCACCGCCAACTCGCCTTTCACGCCACTGACCGCTTCTTCCACGTTGTCGGAAATCGGTTGCGAAAAATTCCAGATCACTCCCGGCAACTTGCCCAGCGCATCGTCCATCGCCGCAATCAATTCATCCTTGGTGCGGTATTGCTTCCGCCATCTCTCGCGCGGCAGCAGATCGACAAAAAACTCCGTGTTATAAAACCCGCTGGCATCGCTGCCATCGTCCGGCCGTCCCACCTGGCTCACCACTTGCGTGACTTCCGGAAAGTCAGCCATGATCATCCGCGCCTTATTCGCCAACTCAATGCCCGCTGCCGGCCCAGTGCTGGGCGCCAACGTCCCCCGTACCCAGATCGCTCCTTCATCCAGATGTGGCAGAAATTCCGACCCAATCAACCCGCCCATCCCCAGAAAGAGCATGGCGGCTAGCAGTGCTCCCGCTCCAACCAGCACCGCTTTTGTATGGTCCAGGCACCATTCCAACCCGCGCCGGTAATGCTTGAGCACCCACTCCAGCACAGGATTTTTGAATTCTTTGTGCTGCCGCCGGAACAAGAACCCGCACAGCACCGGCGCAATCAGCAGCGAAAAAATCAGCGCTCCCAGCAGCGCAAACGCCACCGTCCACGCCATGGGATGAAAAAGCCGCCCCTCCACCCGTTGCAGCGTGAAGATCGGAAGATAGGCCGTAATGATGACCAGAATCGCGAAGAAAACCGGCCTCTGTACTTCATGCGCCGCATCGCCAATCACCTGAAACAGCGTTCGGTGCTCATCCACATGCGACTCGATGTGGCGCAGAATGTTCTCCACCATCACTACCGCGCCATCCACAATCATTCCGAAATCCAGCGCGCCCAGCGACAGCAAATTCGCGGGAATGTGATTCAGGTCCAGCAGAATCGAGGCGAACAGCAGAGAGAAGGGAATTGTGATCGCAACCACCAGCGCCCCGCGCACATTCCCCAGAAACAAGAAAAGAATCAGTGTCACCAGCAACACGCCGTCAGTCAGGTTGCGCAGCACCGTGTGGCTCGTGTACTTGACCAAGTCGCTGCGATCCAGATGGGTTACAAATTTCACCCCAGCCGGCAGCAATCCGTTATTCAGTTGATTGATTTTCGCGTGCAGCGCCGCCAGCGTCTCTTGCGCCTCGGCCCCCTTGCGCAGCAGGACAATCCCCTCCACCACATCGTCATCGTTAATGACCGTTCCATCTTCGTGCCGAATCGTCTTTCCCAGTTGCCCCAGCCGAACCTTCGGCGCCTGCACCACCGTCCCCAGGTCGCGCACGCGCACCGGCGTCCCGTTGTTGACCTTCACCACGGTGGCACCAACATCTTCCGTCGTTTCCATCAACCCGACGGCCCGCACATTCAGCGCCTGCTCCCCCCGCTGGATGAACCCTCCACCCGCATTCGTGTTGTTGTTAACCAGCGCCTGCTCCACCTGCGTCAGCGCCAGCCCATACGACACCAGCTTCCCCGGATCGAGCTGCACCTGATATTCGCGCGTCGGCCCGCCAAAAATGTTCACGTCCACCACGTTCGCAACCGACTTCAACTGGTTCAGCACATACCAGTCCTGCAGCGCCTTCAACTCCATCGTGTCGTACCGGGGATTGGCGCTGGTCAGCGTATAAAACATGATCTGGCCCGTGGGACTGTAGTCGGGCCCCAGCCCAGGGTTCACTCCCGCAGGCGTAGTGGCCTGAGCCAGCCGGTCCAGAACTTCCTGCCGCGCCGTAAACGTCGTCACGTTATCGTCGTAAATAATCGTGATCACCGACAGCCCGGCCAGCGAAACCGACCGTAGATGGGTCATGTGCGGCACTCCGTTTAACTGGACTTCCAGCGGCACCGTAATCTGCTGCTCCACCTCTTCGGCGGCATGCCCCGGCCACTGGGAAATAATCTGCACGTAAGTGTCGGCTACATCCGGATAAGCTTCGATGGGCAGATTATGAAAAGAAACCATGCCCCAGAGAAACAGCAGGACGGCCAAGCTCAGGACCAGGACGCGATTGTTCAGCGCCAAATCAACCAGATAGCGAATCATCTTCTTCTCTGCTTGCTCTTTGCCGACAAACCGATTCGCATCCTGGCCTGACTTTGGGAGTGCACTACCACGGCAACCCTTCTAAAAGCCCAACTCTCCCAGCGACACTCTCCCCCAAGGGTGCCTTTGAGAGTCAATGAGGGGGTTCAGAGGTCTTTCTATCTCAAGCGGTGCCGAAATGGGAGACACTCAAACGCCTCAGCCGCTGATATTTCGATTCCGGGGCGAAAGCGGTTTGGCAGCCGCTTGATTGTTCACAAAACAGGGCAATAGCGTTTCCCAAGCTCCGTTTTGTGCAAGAAAAAATCGCTGTGGAAAAGCGGAATGAAGAGTTGCTTATCGCCTTAATAACAATAAGTTAGATGAACATTCATCCATTATTACTTCGAATCCCATAGCGAAGGTTATCCTCGCAAGCATGCGCCTTAACCTCCGAGGCGCCAATTTCACTCGTTAATCGTTTGATTGGTACCTGATTTTCGCCCGAAATGGGATAATGCGGCCACACACGAACTGAATCCCATGTTCGAACGCATGTTGGAACGCATCTGGGACTCGCGAAATCGAAAAACCATCCTTGTCATCAGCGCGGCCGCCGTCCTGGCCATCGCCGCCGTCGACTGGTGGACCAAGCCATATTTCTCTCTCGGCTTCCTCTACCTGTTTCCCATCATGCTCGCCGCCGGCTTTCTCCCGCGCTGGGCCATCATTATTCTGGGCATCGGCTGCGCCCTGCTCAGCGAGCGCTTCAGCAACCTCGACCCCTCCGATTCCACCGTCCGCCTGATTTTTGAAACCTTGGCCCTGTGCGGCTGCGGACTCTTCACCTCCGAAGTCCTCCGCAACCGCCGCCTCAGCCTCTCCTCCCAGGAGCGCCTCCGCGTCCTGGTCGAAACCAGTCCCGCCGCCATCGTCACCATCGACGATCGCGGCTTCATCGAACTGGCCAACCGCGCCGCCATCGAACTCATGGCTCCCCGCGAAGGCCACCTCCTCGGCTATCCCATCGCCGCCTTCCTACCCGAACTCCACCACGCCCTGCGCTGGGAAGACCGCCCCCAGTTCCGAACCTCCATGCAATGCCGCGGTCACCGCGGCAACGGCGAAACCTTTCTGGCCGATGTCTGGTTCTCCACCTACAAAGACGGATCCACCCCCCGGCTAGCCGCCATCATCGCCGACGTCAGCGAAGAGCAGGCCGCCGCTCCCTCCAGCTCCGCAGCCCTTGCGCCAACTCATCTCGAGTCGGATCACGCCTTGTCGGACCATCCCGATTCGCACCATCTCGATGCAAACCGTCTTGATTCGAACTCGCTTGGTTCAAACCGTTTTGATTCAAACCGGCTTGACTCGAACCGTTTTGATTCCAACCATGCCGGGTCGAACCAACAGCAGCGCACTCCGCTGAGCAATCGGGAACTCGAAGCCCTCCGCTTCGTAGTCCAGGGCCTGGCCAACAAAGAAATCGCCTCCCAAATGGAGATCTCCGAAAGCGCCGTCAAAAACACCCTCCAGCAACTCTTCGCCAAAACCGAAGTTCGTACCCGCGGCCAACTCGTCCGCGTCGCCCTGGAACGCTACCGCGACCTGCTATAGATGGCACACTTTTCTGACCCGGAAGGGCACGAGTTCACTCGTGTCGCAAAAGCCCATGTCTCAGTTTGGCTTTAGCCGCTGAGGTATACCGCGAAAGCCAGCGCCTCGGAGGGGCAGCCCGACAATAGTCCGGCGCCTTCAGCGCCGGGAAAAGCAGGGAAGAGGAACAAGTCCCGGAGGGACGACTGAGGCTCCAGCGCACACCCTTAGCGTCGAAGTACTTCGCCCACGACCAAGAAATCTCATAGAAGCAGACACCTAAATCGGGATACGACTAAACATGCTGAAAAAATTGCCGCAAGAGCAGCGAGAGGAAGAAAGCATCGCGGTAGTGTCGGGAAATCTGTCGCACGCATAATTGGGATTTCATCCCTCAGACAAAGATAAGTCGGGTATTGACGCTGAGATCAACATCGTCCACGGAATCACCCGAACGGGATTGTTCCTAAAGTGTCAATTGAAGGCCGGCCGCAGCTATATCTCCTCGGAAACAGACGAGGCACTGCGCGTCCGCATCGAGTCAAAGTACCTTACGCACTGGTACGACTCGAACGTCCAGATTGCGCTTTTTTTCTACGAACCGCTGACACAGAGCGTCTATTGGAAGGACATTCGAGATCACCTCCAGGCTCACTCCAACCTTCTGAGCGGCACGCAAGAAACGAGAATTATCGAGTTCCGCCAGAAGATGGACCTTTTGACACCGGAAACCCTGCCAGTACTGGAACAGGTGGCGCGAGGGTGCCATTTCAAAATCTGTCGGCCTTACATCCTTCACCAATTTCCGTTCAGCATCGTCTACACGAATTCGCCCGCCCGAATAATCGTCCTCGCCGTCGCCCACGCCCACCGTCGTCCGGGATATTGGCGAAAGCGTCTGCAATGGCAAGGTCCCGACTCGGAGCGCGAGCAATAACGGCGACCTTGTGGAAGACTCATCCCCCTCACACTGCCACCGGCGGTCTGGCTAGGAGCTAGCAGTTAGAAGCTCTCCCCGCGTTATACTGGGTTAACCTATGTCCGCCGCCCCGCAAAAGACCTTCTACCTTGAAACCTTCGGTTGCCAGATGAACGTGCATGACTCGGAAAAGGTCATCGGCACGCTGGTCCACGAGGGCTATCGGCAGGTACAGACGGTCGAGGAGGCCGACCTCGTCCTCTACAACACCTGCTCCATCCGCGACAAAGCCGAACAAAAGGTCTTCCACCGCCTGAACGACTATAAGAAGTTGCAAAAGCAAGGCAAAGAGTTCGGCGTTCTCGGCTGCGTCGCCCAGCAGGAAGGCGAAAAAATCTTCGAACGCGCCCCCTACGTCTCCCTGGTCTGCGGTTCCGCGTCCTACCGAAAACTCCCAGAAATGCTGGCCCAGTTGGAAGGTGCTCAAACGGAGGAAGCACCCTTGGATGAGGCGTCATCCCGAAGCCCCGCGTTTTCACCAGCGGGGCGAGGGATCTCGCGCGTGACTCCTCAGAATTCCCACGGCTCAGGACTCAGGACTCGCGACTCGCAACTGATCCGCATCACCGGCCTCGACGACCGCGAAACCGACGAGTGCTTCGAAACCGAATTCACCGCCCGCACCAATCCGCATCGCGGATACATCACCATCATCGAAGGCTGCGACAAATTCTGCGCCTATTGCGTCGTCCCCTTCACCCGCGGCAAAGAGCGCAGCCGCACCGTCGAGTCCGTCCTCGCCGAAGCCCGCCAGATGGCCGATCTCGGCTACACCGAAATTCAATTGCTCGGCCAGAACGTAAATTCCTACAAAGATCCGGCAGGGAAGCGCTCTTTCGCAGAATTGCTCGCCGCCGTCGGCGAAGTCCCCGGCATCAGGCGCGTGCGCTTTACGACTTCTCATCCTCGCGACTTCGGCCGCGACATCGTCGACGCCATCGATGCCGTTCCCACGCTTTGCAACCACGTGCACTTGCCCGTGCAAAGCGGATCGAACAATATCCTCGACGCCATGCAGCGCCTCTATACCCGCGAGCAATATCTCGAACGCATCTCCTGGATCAAGTCCGCGAAGCGCGACATCAGCATGACCACCGACATGATCGTCGGGTTCCCCGGCGAAACCGAATCCGACTTCGCCGAAACCCTCAGCCTGATCGGCGAAGTCGGCTACGACAGCGTCTTCACCTTCAAATATTCGCCTCGGCCAAACACGCCGTCGCTAAAATTGGAGGACGCCATTCCCGACGAGGAAAAAGCCCGCCGCCTGGAAGTCTTAATGACGCATCAGAAAGAAACCCAAATCCTCCGCAGCAACAATTTCATAGGGAAAATCTACGAAGTAATGGTTGAAGGCAAAAATCAGGCGCGCGCCCAATACATCGGCCGCAGCAGCCAAAACAAAACCATCAACTTCACCGCACCTGGCAACGCAAACCCGCAGCCCGGCGCCTACGCAAAAGTCCGCGTAATCACAGCCTTCCCCAACAGCCTGCTGGGAGAATTGGTGATATAACCAAATCAGTCAGCCCCCCGGGACCGCAGGTCCCCCAGAGCACGAGAGCAGCAAGCAACACCGGAGGCCCAATGGAAGTAGAAATGACAATCCGAGGTCTTATGGTTGATCCGGTCACGAATACGCCTATTGTGATTTTGAAGGATGTTTCGGGGGATACGGTGCTGCCGATTTGGGTGGGGGTGTTTGAGGCGAATGCGATTGCTTTGGAGATGGAAAAAGTTTCGACGCCGCGGCCGATGACTCACGATCTGATTAAGAATGTGCTGACCGGGCTGGAGACGCAGGTTTATAAAGTGGTGGTGACGGAGTTGCGCGAGGATACTTTTTAT
>Ga0209006_10003369_pt1 | contig 14543 bp, 17 predicted proteins | sample JacPin_JW_Ref_O2_FD_188567 | JGI IMG/M metagenome (GOLD analysis project Ga0209006, IMG submission 188567) | Forest soil microbial communities from Algoma, Ontario, Canada - Jack Pine, Ontario site 1_JW_Ref_O2 (SPAdes) (version 2) | ecosystem: Environmental > Terrestrial > Soil > Boreal... | reverse complement strand
CAGCAGTTGCGCCAATCTCTGCACGGCCTTGGCTCTACCTAGGTAGAGTTTGGCGCATGTCGCGTCGTACCGCCTTCTCCGCTCAGACCCTGGCCGTTCTGGCCGCGCTGGTCGCGCAGCCCTCCGACTGGCGGCACGGCTATGACCTCGCGGGCGAGACGGGCCTGAAGTCGGGAACGCTCTACCCGATTCTGATCCGGCTGGCCGACCGGGAGATTGTCGAGGCCTGCTGGGAGGAAGGTCAGCCGGCCGGGCGACCTCGACGCCACCTGTACCGGCTCACCATCGATGGGCTGGCCGCTGCGGCGGCGGCGCTGGCTGAGGGCCCGCGGGTGGCCGCCCAGACGGCGAAGCCGCGCCGTGCCGCGAACCGGCGCCTGGCTGAGGAGGGGGCGTGATGGAGCAGTTCGCCACGATGCTGACCGCGATGCTGCGCGCGGCCGAGCGACTGCTACCGCCCGGCCGGCGGCAATGGGCCGAGGCCGCTCGGGCCGAGGCCGTTCAGGCCCCCGGCGGGTGGTCGCGGGTGCGATGGCTGTTGGGCGGACTGTGGCTCGTAGCGAGGGAGGCCGGCGTGATGCGGAAGGTCATGTACTGGACCGGAGTCGGGGCGGCGGCGGTCGTCGCATCGTGGACGATCTGGCTGAGCTGGCGGGCCGTCCGGCTCCCGTATTTCGACCCGCAGGCAGTAACTGACCGGGTCCGGATCCTGGCCGGCATTGCCGCCATCGTGGTGCTGCCCTGGGTGGGCCGGCGGCGCGGCTGGTTCGGCCCGGTCGGCAGCAGCATCACCGCCAGGCTGGTGCGGGTCGCGGGCTGCGCGGCGATGTGCGGACTGGGCGTGGTCGTCGTGCGGATGGATAGTCACCTCCAGCGCGGAGCCAACGTGGGGCCGTTCAGTCTGCCGCGCGAGATTGTCGGACTGCTGCCGCTGGCCGGCGCGCTGGCGGCGGCGCTGCCATGGATGCGATCCAGGCGGAAGAAGGCCGACACGGGCGCGCTCTGGGCCCTCGCCGCGACTGGCGCTGGCACCATGCTGGTTGTCCTGCCGCTGCAAGCGCTCTCGATCGGGTACGTGGCCGCGATCCTCTGCGTGACCGCGCGGGGGTCATCGGTGGCGACCGTGTCGCTCTTCGCCGGCGCGTGCATCGGTGTTGCCTCCGGCTTCGCGATCTGGGCCGTGGTGACCGCTTGGGGCAATGACGATCAGGGCCTCATCCCGATTGTTGCCCTGATGGCGGGCCTGCTCGCGGCCCCGGCCGGGCTCATAGCTGGCTGGGCCCGGCCAGATACCGGTGACCCCGAGGAGTCGCGAGTGGCCCGCATGCGGCAGGGGGCGTATGCCGGCGCGGTTGCCGGTGCTGTCTGCGGCCTCGTGCTCACGTACTTCTCGGTGGTAGCCGTCTTCATGATGCTGGTCGGGCCGCTGGCCGGCGCTCTGTCGGGCGCGGCCGCCGGTGCCCTCGCGGCTCAGTACCCGATCCGGCCGCGGATTGACGGCTCGTGGGCGGCCGGGCTGTTTGTCCAGGTACGCGCCAGATAGACGCACGGCTCTCGGGGTGTGATCGTCAGCGCTGGGTAGACATGCGGTAATCGTCGGCGTCAGATCGGGGGATCGCGCGACTATGACCGGACGAATGGGCAAATCCCGAAATATTTTCCTGGTTTGGCTCATATGGCCGCTAATCACGCTCGGTGTGTACCACTTCGTCTGGTGGTACAAGATCAACCGTGAAGCGCAGGATCTAGACGCCGGTATCGAGGTGAGTCCGGCCATCGCAGTCGTCGCGGTGACGCTCGGCGCGCTGCTCATCGTCCCGCCGTGGGTGTCGATCTTCAAGACGGGCGACCGGATCGCCCAGATGCAATCGGCCGCCGGAATGCCGGCGACCTGCAACGGGCTGCTGGGTCTTGTCGCCAGCTTCTTCTTCGGCCTGCACGCGCTGTACTACCAGAACGAGCTGAACAAGATCTGGACCTACCTCGGTGGCGCCCCGGAGGGAACCGTCATAACGCTGCCCGCCCGACCCGACCCCGGTTCGGCCGGCTCGACTCAGGCCGCCGCCTGAGCGCGCCAGAGCGCGTGCAGGTCTCCGCCGACGAAAACGGCGGCCAGGATCGCCGCGGCTCGCGCGTCACGCTTCCCGATCGAGGCAGCGCTGGCGAGACTCACGGCCACGTCGAGGGAGTCACTGGCGAGGGCTGATGCGGTCCAGCGCCGGACGTCGCCGAGCTCTTCCGATCGCGCTGCGGCGACCGTGCCCAGGCCGAGGACCAGGTCCCTGATGCCGACGGTCCGCATCAGCAGCAATGCCGCGGCCGTCGGTTCCTCACGGCCAGATAGCCGCATCGGCGCGGCCGGGGCTGCGATCAGCGCGACGCCCACCGCGGCGCGCAGCCACCCCATGGTCTCGTAACTCGTGATCGGCACGATCGCAGCGTAGTTCAGCCGGGCTCGCGCGGTTCACGGGATTGGCGCGGACCAGATCCGGGTGCTCCAGTTGCTGACGGTGGCTCGCCGTCCTGGTGCCGCGTATTCCGCGGCCATGTAGATGCGCTTGCCGAAGTACACAGCGGCGGAATAGTCGCCGTACCGGCAGTGGCCCGGGGAAGCCTTCGCGTAGCACGTGAAGTCGTCGAGAGGACGGACGCCCCTGGTGGCTAGGCGCATCGGGCCGGACGGGCCCATGGCGGCGTCGAACGCCACGTAGGCCGCGCTGGGGTAGCGGTGGGAGTTGGCTACGGCGAAGGCCATGTAGCCGAGGCCGGAGTGGTTCACGCCGATGGCGGGATACAGGATGTTGGCCGTCGACGCCACGTACCCGTCGCTGACGAGGCTGGCCGAGACCGAGGTCGCCCGCGGGATCACGGTCAGATCGAACCAGGCCACTCCGGTCTGCTGGCTGCTACCTGCCTTCACGCCGGTGTCGAGCTCGGCATAGAGCTGATCGGGCGCGATTGCTGCCTGCTGGACGGCGTCGAAGTCGGCGTCGAGCAGCGCGGTGGCGCAGTGGCGGACCGAGCATCCGTACGGGGTCGGGCCTTTCCGCTGGCTGGCGCCGGCCGGGAATGAGTACGGCTCGGTACTCACTGTGGCCTCGACCAACTGCGGCCACCCGCTCGCCGAATTCGGATTGATCAGGGCGTAGACCTCCAGCCCGCTGCCAGTACTGGCCTTGGTGTCGGATTCAACGAAATACTCCGCGATGTTTCCCGCCGAGCCCGGGACGGTCAGTGACGGCGAGAGGCCGTAGGCGCCGAACGAATCATCCGCCGTCCGCACCAGGTAGGTATGCACGGGCGGCGGCACCGAGAAGTGGGGGGCCGGGTGATAGAGGCTGTAGACCTTCACGGCGTAGATCACCGTGCCGGTGAACTGATCGCCTGCGACCGTGTACTGGTTGGCGGAGATGTACAGCGCCGCGCCGTTGACGCCGAGCTGGGCGAGGTTATCGAAGCAGGGACAGCCGTCCTGGCGGTCGGCCCGGTCGGAGGTGTCGAGCTTGTAGATCGCCCAGCTGCCCAGCGGATTGCTCGTCTTGCTGACGGCTAGATACTGGGCACTCGCCGGAGCGCCGGCACCGTTCGGGGCCACTGATTCAGTCAGGAACCAGTGGCCGACTCCATCCAGGTAGGCTCGCGGATCGGACAGCAGGGCACTGGCCCGCAGCCGGAAGAACTTATAGGCCGGGACCGGTCCGAGCAGCGTCTTGCCGCTGGGGGTATAGATGCTCAGGGCGTTGTTGACCATCTCGAGGACGGCCGTGCCCTTCGGGCTGTGCCCGACGGCCAGCGCCGGGTCGGGCGGACTCACGTACCCGACGCCGCCAGAACCGGAGTTCGCCGCCCCGCTCGCCGCCGAGTTCAGTCCGTTGAAGCCGTGCGCGCCACGCACGTTCCCGGCCCAGTCTGCGTTGATCGCGGCCCCGGTCACTCCGGGACCGGGCCGGAGCGCGCCCGCAGGCGGCAACCGCAGCGGCGCTACCGTCGCGCGAGGCTTCGTTATCCGGGCCGCTGCGCCCGGCGTGTGCGATGGCGGACCAGCCTGGGTCTCGTGACCCTCAGCCAGCGCCGCCAGGTTGACCGTTCCGACACTGAGCAACCGAACTTGCCCCTGGACTGCCTGGACCACATGCGACGCATCGGATGGCCTCGAAGTACCCGCGCCGGCTGCCCCGACCTGGGCTGCCCTCGCGTCGGCTGCCCCCTCCTGGGCGGTGCCCGCCGCAGCCACGCTTGCCGCGGCCGTGAGGCCGGCCAGCCCAAGCCCTGCGGCCGCCGCCGCCACCGTCAGGGCGCGAAATAGCCGCCGGGCGCGGAACGAAGACCGGTCATCAGATCTGTGCATCGTGAGCATTGACCTCGGCTCAGTGATCGCGGCCGCCGCTGGACCTCTACAGAATGGAGAATTCCCCTGTGACCGGCAAGGGGAGGCCTTCCCAACCCGAGCTCGATCGGGCGGTGCGTCCTCGCGGTGGTCAGGCGCGCAGATCGTTGCGGAATCAAGCGCTTGCTAAAATGCCGAACGTTCACCGACGACGACAGATGGCAGGTGCAGCGGCGTGATCACCAGCATGGTGGCCGAGATCGTGGTCGATCTCCCGCCGGTGAGCGCGCTGCCGGTCGCCGGCGACCTGACCGGGCCGGGCGGCTGAGCATGGACCTGACCTGGTCGGCCGAGGAGGAGGCGTTCCGGCAGGAGGCGCGTGCCTGGCTGGGCGCGCACGTGCCGGCCTCGCCGCTGCCGTCTGGCGACACCAGCACTGGCTTTGCCGCTCACCTGGCCTGGGAGCGGGCGCTGTTCGAGGCGCGCTGGTCGGTGGTGTCCTGGCCGAAGCGGTTCGGCGGCCGGGACGCCTCGTTGTGGGAGTGGCTCATCTTCGAGGAGGAGTACTACCGGGCGGGCGCGCCGCAGCGGGTCACCCAGAACGGCATCTTCCTGCTGGCCCCGACCATCTTCGAGTTTGGCTCTGCTGAGCAGCAGGAGCGCATCCTGCCACGGATGGCAGCCGCGCAGGATCTGTGGGCGCAGGGCTGGTCCGAGCCTGGCGCCGGCAGTGACCTCGCCGCGATCAGCAGCCGCGCCGTACGGGATGAGGACGCCGGCGGCTGGCGCCTGTCCGGGCAGAAGACGTGGACCACCCGCGGCGCGTTCTGCACCCACCTGTTCGGGCTCTTCCGCACTGACCAGGCGGCCGAGCGGCACCGGGGGCTGACCTACTTCCTGGTCGACCTGCGTGCGCCCGGCGTCGAGGTCCGGGGATTCGAGCGGCTCGACGGTGATGAGGGATTCGCCGAGGTCTTCTTCGACGGGGCGTTCGTGCCCGACCGGGACGTGCTCGGCGAGGTCGGCCGCGGCTGGTCGGTTGCGATGGCCACGACCGGATCGGAACGCGGCCTGACGCTGCGCTCGCCCGGCCGGTTCGTCACGGCCGCGGACCGGCTGGTCCAGCTCGCGCGCCAGCGCGGGGCTCCCGGCGGCCTGGCCGAGCGGGTCGTGCAGTCCTGGATTGAAGCCAGGGCCTACCAGCTGTTCACGCTCGAGCAGGTCACGGACGTCGTGGCCGGTCACAAGCCCGGCGCGCGTTCCAGCCTGAACAAGCTGTACTGGTCGGAGCTCGACGTCCGGCTGCACGAGACCGCGATGGAGTTGCTCGGCGCTGACAGCGAGGTAGACGGTCCGTGGAGCCGCGGATATCAGTTCTCGCTGGCGGGTCCGATCTACGCGGGCACGAACGAGATCCAGCGCAACATCATCGCCGAGCGCGTGCTCGGGCTGCCGCGGGCTTAACAAGGGAACGGGGCTCGATGCGATTCGCCGTCACCGATGAGGCCGCGGCCCTGCGGGACGCGGCCGATGCGCTGCTGACGGCGCGCGCCACCACCGCGCTGGTCCGGTCAGCGTGGGAACGGGGCCAGCATTCCGATGTCCGGGAGGTCTGGCGCGGACTGGCGGACGCCGGCCTGACCGGTGCGCTGGTGCCGGAGGCAGCGGGGGGACTCGGACTGGACGAGAATGCCCTCGCCCCGGCACTGCAGCGAGTGGGCTACAGCGCGCTGCCCGCGCCCGCGGTGGAGACCATCGCGGTCGCGGCCCCGCTGCTGGCCGCCGCCGGTCATCCGGCCCTGTCGGACGTACTGCGCGGTTCGGCACTGATAACCGCGCACCTGGGCGTGGCGGCCGGGCGGCGACAGCCCGTTCCTTATCTCGAGATCGCCGATTATGTACTGCTGCGCGACGACGATGATCTGCTGCGGCTGCACGCGCGCGGGGAAGTGGACGCCGAGCCGGTGCGCGCGGTGGATGGCGCGCGGCAGCTGGCGCGGCTGCGGGCGGAACCAGCCGGCGGAACCGTCCTGGCCACCGGGGTAGGCGCGGCGTGGCAGCGCGGTGTGCTCGGTACGTCCGCGATGCTGGTCGGGCTGGCTGAGCGAATGCTGTCGATGACCGTGGAGTATGTCGCGAGTCGTCGGCAGTTTGGCGTGCCGGTCGGCAGTTTTCAGGCGATCAAGCACCGCCTGGCCGACGCCTATGTCGCCATCGAGTTCGCCCGGCCCGCGGTACTGGCGGCCGGATGGGCGCAGGCCGCCGCCGCGGACGCAGGTGAGCAGACGTCGGTGGCCAAGGTGCTCGCATCCGACGCCGCGACCGCCGTCGCCGCGGCTGCGCTCCAGTGCCACGGCGCCATCGGGTACACCACCGAGTACGACCTGCATCTGTTCGCCAAGCGGGCCTGGGCGCTGGCCGCCAGCTGGGGCTCGTCGAGCTGGCACCGCCGTCGCCTCGCCGCGGTCCTGGGCCTGACTAGGGAAGAAGGTGAGCCTCACGGCTGACGGGGTCGTCGGGTGGGCGGTCGCCGGCGTCGCGGGCGGCGAACCCGTCCAGAAGGATCGATGTGATGTCTTCGGCCAGCCGCCGCGTCGGGTACGGGCCGTCGGGCCGATGCCAGCGAACCGACAGCCACACCGCGTCGCGGATGAGCCGGTAGAACACCCGCGGCGGGATGTCGCGCCGGAAGCTGCCGTCAGCGGCACCGGCCTCGATCACTCGAAGCCAGGTTTGCTGAACATCCGCCGCGGCGGTCTGGACCTGCTCAAAGCCGGGCATCTCCCGCATGAACTGGCCCTCGTTCTGGTAGATCGCCTGCGCGTGCGGGTGCTCCTGCGCCACTTCCAGCGACGTGACCACCAGGTCGTGCAGAGTCTCGGCGGGCCTCTTGTCCGCGGCCAGCACCGTCGCGTACCGGACCCTGATGGCGTCCAGGTAGCGGGTCAGCAGCTCATCGAGGATGGCGTCTTTGGACGGAAAGTAGTAATACAGGCTGCCCGAGAACAGGCCTACGGCATCACCGATCTGGCGGACGGTCGTGGCGTGCAGTCCCCGCTGGGCGAACAACTCGGCCGCAGTCGAAAGGATAAGCTCGCGCCGGTCCTGGCCCTCAGTCATGCCGGGAGACCTCCATTCCGGACAACGATCGCCCGCAGGACGCAACCCTACCAAGCGCTTGCTAAACGTTAGTCGACCCGCATGGCGCGGGAGATGGACCGGCCGACAGCGGCCACGGCCGGGATCAGCGCGATCGGGCCGACGTCCGCCGACGGCATGACGACGGACAGTGCCGCAATCACTTCGCTGCCACGACCCAGGATGGGTGCCGCGACGGAAGTCATGGGAGCGGGGAACGGCCGTGCGGCTACGGCGACGCCCGTACGGCGTACCTCCGCCAGACTCGCCCGCAACTGCGACGCGGACAGCCGCCGGTTCTCGGGATCGAGGATGAGGTCCCCGGCCAGGACCTCGTCCTGGACGTCGGCCGGGGCGTTGGCCAGGAGGCACAGGCCGACGCCGGTGGCGTAGAGCGGCATCCGGCCGCCGACCCGGTAAAGCACCTCGCCGGCGCCGCGGGCCGAGAGCCGCTCTACGAGCACGGCCTCGGTGCCGTCGCGGACGGCCAGCAGGACGTGCTGCCGGGTCGCCGCGTGCAGGTCTTCCATGAAGGGCAGCGCGGTCTGGCGCAGCCCGTGGCCCCGGGGTGCCAGCGAGGCGATCTCCAGCAGGCGCAGCCCGATGACGAACTCGGCATCGCCGCGTCGCTCCAGGGCGCCGCAGTCGACCAGCTGCCGCGCGATCCGCAGTGCGCTGCTCTTCGGTATGCCCGCGCGTGCGCCGAGCGCCGTCAAAGACAGCGACCGGTCCGCCGGGCCGAACGCGGCGAGCAGCCGGAAGGCACGATCCAGTAGCGGCTCGCCGGCGGGCGGTTTGCGGCCCCGGACGCCTGATCCCATCGGCCCGTTCTCCCTTGCCTCTCGCGGATACCGAGCCTTGGGGTTCGGCCCGGCCGCCATAGGCGATTGTGCCATTGAATGGAACATCGACGGCAGGGCCGGGCCGGCCACACCGACCCCGACGCGACCTGCCGCGATGCGGTCGTCAGACTGTCTTTCTCACCACCAGCGGCAGAGTGTCAGATCATCGACGGGAGGCAGCCCATGCCGAACTGGGCCGAGCAGGTTACCGCGATCGGCACCGCGGTAGGTGCCATCGGACTACTCAGCGCGATCGGCGCAGTGATCTTCGCAGGCCGGCAAGCCAGGGAAGCTCGGATCGGCCGTGAGGCGGCGACGGCAGTTGAGTTCTTCCGGCGCTGGAACGAGGCTCCGCTGGTGGAAGCGCGTCGTCTCATCGCACAGTTCCAGACGGCAGAATCGCTGCGCGACGCCATGGTGCGGTTCATCGGAGAGAACTCGGTCCAGGCATTCGTCCTGTACCGGGAACTCGACTACTTCGAGCAACTCGGTGCGCTCGAAAAACACGGTGGCTTCGATTTCGAGCTGATCAAAACCCTGCTCGGCCGTCGGCTCATCGACCGGTGGGAGATGTGGGAGCCGACGATCGAGGCGATCGGCGGCAAGGACGTGTATCCGATGTTCGGCCGGCTCGTGAGCAAGATGCGCGCTGCGCAGCCCGACTCAGCGGCCGATTAGCGGATCGGCGTCGGTGCCCGCTGGACTCGGGTGGCATCGCCGGTTGGCCGGACGTATGGTCGTATTACCTGCCCAGGTACCGCGAATTCCATCATGGGCAGCGGGCCGGCCTACGCGAAGGGCAGATCACATGGCCGTAGAGCACACCCCGATCAGGCTGCCGCTTCCCGGGCCTCCGTCAGCGAGCAATCCGGCGCCGCCGTTCCGCGCGCTGTTCGGCGGGCAGTCAGTGGTCCTGGCTGAGCTGCCCGACGGCAGCACCGCCTGGCTGGTCGGCGGGCACGAGGAGGTGCGGCAGGTCATCATCGACCAGCGCTTCTCCCGTGCGTTAGCGGTGGCGCCAGGCCGGCCGGTGCAGGGGACGGAGGTTTTCGCCGCCGGCTCGATCATGGGAATCGACCCACCGGAGCACACGAGACTGCGCAAGCTCGTGTCCACTGCGTTCACCGCGCGGCGGGTGGAGGCACTGCGGCCGCGGGCAGCGGCCATCGTGCACCAGCTGATCGACGGGCTGCTCGCCCAGCCGGAGCCGGCCGACCTGATCACTCATTTCTCGCTCGCGCTGCCAGTCCAGGTCATCTGCGAGATGCTCGGCGTGCCGTCGGAGGACTTGGACCAGTTCCACGGCTGGTCGGACACCATCCTGAGCGACTGGCAGGCGGACTCCGGTCAGATCATGACCGCGCTGGTCGAGCTCTACAACTACTTTGCCGGGCTGATCGAGCGGAAGCGGGCCGAGCCGGCCGAGGACCTGATGACCGCCCTCATCGCGGCGCGTGACGAAGGCGACCGGCTGTCCGAGGAGGAGCTCACGACCCTGGGCTGCACGTTGCTCATTGGCGGGCACGAGACGACCGCCAATCAGCTCAATCTGTCCCTGCTGTGCCTGCTCGACCATCCCGGTGAACTGGCCAAGCTACGCGCCGCGCCGGATCTCATTCCGGCGGCGGTGGAGGAGCTCTTGCGGTTCGTCCGGCTCGGGAGCGGTCTGCCCCCGGCCAGGGTGGCCAAGGAAGACGTGGCACTAGGCCAGGTCACGATTCGGGCCGGGGAGTCGGTGCTGCCGCTGTTCGCCACCGCCAACCGCGATCCGTCGGTCTTCCGCGACCCCGACCAGTTCGACGTTACCCGCGATGCGGCGAGCCACCTGGCGTTCGGGGCCGGCCCGCACCATTGCCTCGGTGCGCAGCTCGCCCGACTGGAGCTGCAGGAGGCATTCCGCGGCCTGCTGAGCCGGATGCCGGCCCTGCGGCTGGCCGTACCGGCACAGGAGCTCAGGTTCAAGGCGGGAATGGCGCTGCACAGCCTGTGCGAGCTGCCAGTGACCTGGAGCGCAGACTGACCCGCCTACGTCGCGGTTACTGGCCTGCCACTGTGCTGGTGTGCTCCTGCCCACGCACCTCGAACGCCAGGAGGATGTCGGAGAAGCCCCGGAAGACCGCGAAGAACCCGACCCAGATCAACAGCAGCAGCGCCCGGGCCGGGAACTCCTGCTGGGAGACCCAGAAGCCGAGCAGGATCTGGAGCACGCCCGCGATCATGCCGAGCCACCAGGCCGGGTTGATCTCCCGGGTGGAGATCGAGGTGACCAAGTCCAGGCTGCCGCGGAAGATGAGCAGCAGTCCGAAGACCGCCGCCAGCGCCCAGAACGCGCCGAACGGGCTCGCGAACGACCAGCAGGCCGCGAACAGGAAGATGATCGCCATCAGCACGTGGGCCCAGCGCCACCGGGGTCGCATCGAGGCGACGAGGAGCTCAGTGAGCCAGCCGAGTAGAAAGACCACACCCATGAGCGCGCCCACGGCGACTACCGAGGAGAGCCGGAATCGCAAGACAATCACCGACAGGACGAGCCACGCGATCCCGGTGACGAGGAACATCCACCACGGTCCGGCCATCTGATTCAGCACTGTCTCAACTCTGGCCCGAGGACCCGCGCCGATTGGCGGCTGGGAGCGCGTAGTCATGTCTATCCCTTCTCTCGACTGCCCCTACCGTCTCATCAGTCCCCGTAAATGACTATTGATGATCCGCTACGAGTTTCGTCCCGACTGATGCGCTGGCCTCAGAACCGGAAGCGGGTCAGGCCGCCCGGCTCTGACGTTAGCGTCACGATGGCCGAGCGTGGCTCAATGCGATACACGTTCCACGGTGGTGGTCCTTGCGACGGTGCGTTGAACGGGGCGGTGATGCCCGACCCGCTGTCGTCGGGTTCGGCCGGCCAGCCGTTGTCAGCCCACGCCTTCGCGATCCGGGCCAGCGCGCCCGGCTCGGTCACTGGTGTCGCGTCACCCTCGATGACGACGTCCGCGTCGCGGACCGACACCGCGATCGAGCACCGCGGATCCCGCGTCACATTCCGTCCCTTCCGGGTGCCCGCGCCGGTCTGGAACCAGAACGTGCCATCCAGCCAGATGGCGCCGACAGGAGTGACATGCGGGCTACCGTCCTGGTTGACGGTGGATAGCCACGTCGAACGTGAGTTCATCGCGTCCGGACGTGGCACCGACCCCCCAGCGAGCTCCTCGGCAACCGTGGCCCACTCCACCGGCGGCAGCCCATCCGCCTGACCCAGATTGATGATCTCCACAAGGCCTCCCTTCGTCGTCAGAGGTACATCCTGGTAGCAGCATCTGACAGATAGCGCGCGCGGAGCGCCCCGATCTGGCTTCCGGACTCAGCCGATGCGCTCGGCCAGCGAGACGATGATCCCCTCCGGGCCCCGGATATAAGCCATCCGCCAGGCACCCTCGTATTCGCCGATGCCACCGACCATCGCGTAACCGCCCGTGGCCGCCCAGTCGACGGCCGCCTGCAAGTCATGGACCTCGAAGGCCACGTTGCGCAAACCCAGCTCGTTGGCGGGGGCGGCCGGCGAACCGGGCAGGTGGTCGGGCCGGTCGAAGCTCGAGAGCTCCAGCCGCGCCCCCTCGTCAGGCGCTCGCAGCATCACGATCTCGGTGCGAGAGTCGGGAATGCCGATGACCGTGTCAATGAACTCGCCCTCGACGAACGTCCTGCCCTCGATCTCCAGGCCTAGCCCTACGAAGAACGCCGTCACGGCGTCGAGGTCCGCGACGGTGATGCCGACGTGATCGAAGCGTCGTGCGTATGGCACAGCGGTCCATCCTCCAGGTGTCGTTGGGTGGTGCTTCCGGATCGATCCACACTCTCATCACTGCCGCGGATGCGTTGTGGCCGGTGGCGGCCGAAGCCGGTGAGGACGGCTTCCAGTAGTGGCAGTGCGTGAACGACCTTCCTCGATCGGATGGCGAGGTCCCAGAACGGTTCGAATTTCTTCCATCCGCCCGCGTAGGCCAGGTGCCGCATGCGGCCCGGCAGGGATTCCTGGGTGGCGGCTCCGGCCCAGATCGATCCCCATTGGTAGAAGCTCCGGTAGGCCCGCCAGTAGCCGGACTCCAGCGTCGCGGCGTCCATGCCGGCCGGGCGGAAGACGACGTGCCGCGTGTCGTAGAGATCCCAGTCGTTGTGCAGCATGCGGCCTTCGGCGGTCATCCTGGCATGCAGGGCTGTGTCCGGGTAGGGCGTGAGGATGTGAAAGGTGGCGGTTTCTATGCCTTGGCTGATGGCCCATTCGACCGTCCGCTCGAACACGTCAGGGCCGTCGTCGTCCATACCGAAGACGAAGCTGGCGTTGACCATGATGCCGAGGCCGTGAAGGCGCCGGACCGCAGCGTCGTAGTCCCGTCCGATGTTCTGGTACTTGCGCTGCCCGGATAGATTCGCGGCGTTCACGGTCTCGAATCCGACGAACAGGCTGCGCAGTCCGGAGGCCGCCGCCTGCTCCAGGAGACGCGGGTTCTCCAGGACCGTCTTGACGGTTCCGGCTGCCTGCCAGAGCCGGCCCATGCCGGTCATCCCGTCGAACAGGGACGTGGCGAATCGCGGGTTTCCGAACAAGTGATCATCGAGGAAGTAGAGGTGGCGGCCGGGGAGCCGGTCGATCTCCGCCAGCGCGTCATCGACGGACTGGGTATAGAACTGCTTCCCGCCCTTGAAGAAGGCGACCTTGTAGCAGAAGTCGCAGACGTGCGGGCAGCCACGGGAGACCACAATCGAGTTGGGCACGAGGTACAGGTGCCGCTTGATCAGATCCCGGCGGATGCGTGGCAGGCCCGCTAGCGTGCGCCGCTTGGACGTATACCTTGGCTGCGGGGACCCGGCCCGGTAGTCGGCCAGGAATTGCGGCCAGGTGTCCTCGCCGGGGCCCAGGAAGATGGTGTCGGCGTGCGCGGCTGCCTCCTCGGGCAGCGATGTGACGTGGAGCCCGCCAAGACATACGTGTGCGCCTCGGGCACGGTAGGCGTCCGCTATCTCATACGCCCGGCGGGCGGAGGTGATGTAGACCTGAATCACCACGACCTCGGGCTCGTCGTCGAACCGCAGGGTCTCGACGTGCTCGTCCGAGATGACCACCTCGTCGGCGGGGTCGAGATAGCCAGCCAGGGTGGCGAGGCCGAGCGGCGGGAAGAGCGAGTACTTGATCGGACGAAAGTGCGGGCTCGTCGCCTCCGTCAGCGCAGGCAAGATCATTCGCACGCGCATGCGCGTTCCTCCTGAGTGGATGGTGGATCTCGAAGGCACCCGCGCGGACGGGGCGGGTTTAGGCGCTCAGGCCGGATCTTCCGCGCCGCGCGGAAGGCTCGACCGGATCAGATTGCTGATGGAGAGCAACTGCCGGCGGAAGTGCCGCGCACCGGGCGAGGAGCTGAAGCGGACGAGACCCGCCACAAGACGGGCCGACTGCCGCAGGATGGCCCTCGTTTTCTCCTGCTGCTCGGAGTGATCGTGCATCCAGCAGTACAGCAGCCCCAGATTGAACGTCCAGAGCAGGAACGGAAGCTCCTCGGCCAGGTCCTCGGGTGCGCGCGGCGTACAGCCGTCGATCGCGCGCGCGAACAGGGCGATCCCCTGACCGCGCAACTCGGCGAGATCGGCGCTGAACGGATTAAGTGGGCTCGACGGCGATGCAGCGGTCGCGAACAGGGAACCGGCGAAGGCATGGTACGGGTCGGCCACGCCCAACATGGTCTCGGTCACGCCGATGAGCCGCGCTTCCAGCTTCGGGCTGGTCTCCATGACTGCCGCTGACTGCTCGATGAACTCGTGACTGAAGCTCCGGTAGAACTCGACGACAAGATGCTCCTTGGACGGGAAGTAGTGGTACGAGAGGGCCGCGTTCACGTTCGCCCGGTCCGCGATCATCCGCATCGTCGTCTTCTCGTAGCCATGGCTCAGGAACAGTTCCATCGCACATCCGAAGATCCGCTCGCGCGTCTTCTGCCCTTTCGTGGCAGGAGTCGCCCCCGCAGGCTCCTGAAGCGATGCAGTCATGCTCGCGAGGCTGACCGCGTGGAATTAAACATGTTTAAAACCATGTCAGCCGAGACCCTGCGAGTCAAGACCTGGGCCGGACCAAGAACGGCCGGACCAAGAGCGGTCGGGCCTGGCGGTGCGCTAGCCCTTGACCAGGCTGGCAAGCACGGGATCGTGGCCCCCGGCCCGCTGGCTATTCGTCTTCCCCTCTTACAGTTCCG
>Ga0209006_10003368_pt1 | contig 14549 bp, 12 predicted proteins | sample JacPin_JW_Ref_O2_FD_188567 | JGI IMG/M metagenome (GOLD analysis project Ga0209006, IMG submission 188567) | Forest soil microbial communities from Algoma, Ontario, Canada - Jack Pine, Ontario site 1_JW_Ref_O2 (SPAdes) (version 2) | ecosystem: Environmental > Terrestrial > Soil > Boreal... | reverse complement strand
AAAATCGACAGGAATCCGACGTCCGTCACAGAACGATAAGCGGATGCGTTCTTGCGATCTAAACGGCTGCTTTGTTTGAGGTTGCAAATTGTGACCTCAGACCGGCCGCTTCAACTCAGCATGATGCGTTCAATATCCCGCGCCTTGCCCGTATCTTCATCGCAGTCGATTACTACCGCGCAGAGGCGAACGTCGCCGGTGGCGGGTTCAAAGCGCACGGGCATGCCATTGAGAAACTTGTTCACCACCAATTCTTTTTTGACGCCAATCACGCCATCGTAAGGGCCGGTCATGCCGACGTCGGTGATGTAGGCGGTGCCTCCGGGAAGCACGCGCTCGTCGGCTGTGGGCACGTGAGTATGAGTTCCCACGACTGCTGTGACGCGACCATCGAGATACCAGCCCATGGAGATTTTCTCCGAAGTCGCCTCCGCGTGAATGTCGACGAGGATCACTTTGGCTTCGATCTTCTTCAGCAACTGGTCGGCGACGCGGAAAGGATCGTCGTTCGAAGCCATGAAAACGCGGCCTTGCAGATTGATTACCGCGTAAGAAACTTTGCCCTTCCGTCCCTGATAGACGCCCCAGCCCGGCATATCGGAGGGATAGTTGGCGGGTCGCAGCACGCGGCGCGCGGGGCCGTGCCCGTTGCCTTCGACCATCTGGAAATAATCGATGATTTCGCGTTTGTCCCAGACGTGGTTGCCGGTGGTGATTACATCGATATTCAACTCGAAGAGTTCTTCGGCGAGGGCGGGCGTGATGCCGAAGCCGGCGGCGGAGTTTTCGCCGTTGGCGATGACCAAATCGATCCGCTGGTCGCGCACAATTCCCGGCAAGCGATCTTTCACAATGATCCGCCCGGGCCTTCCGAAAATGTCACCGATAAAGAGAATGCGCATAGTTTGATCGCAACTTCTGATCCTAACACCGGCGGCCCGGTGATGGGCGCGGCCCCGTCCAGGGTTGTCTTTGCTTACTCCGAATCGCTTACTCCGAGGTTTGAAGCCCTCTGAGAGTTTGAAGCCCTCTAAGCTCTTTCTGAGTTTGCTGGCGCGTGAGATACCTCAAGTCGCGGCTGCCCCGCTCGGAGGATCTGCAAATGCGTCAGACAAACAATCGCGCGCCCCGCTTCTTTTTCAGCCTTTCCGCTGGATCGTTACTCCTGCTTTCCGCCTGCGGAGTAAATTCTCCTGCGAACAGCCCCAAGGGTTTTGGTTTGAACACCGCGAACCGAACGATGATTTCTTTTGGACCGGCAGAAAATGGATCACTGGAAGACCCGCTGAAAGCCGATGCAGCGAAAGGCGAAGCGGATGTCGCCGACGCTTCTGGCGATCCCAAAGCGACTTTCAAAGCGTGCTGGTACAAGAGCAACAAGAATCGTTACCAGGCCGTGGAAATCAAAGTGGGAAATCCTGGAACCTATCCTTTCAACGCCTTGCTCTATCACGGGACGACATGCACTACGTATGCGGACCAGTTTGGATATGGCGATCCGCTTGCCTTGGGGAATGGCACCTACATTTTCTGGTTTGATGCTTTCAAGAATGACACGAACATGTCGGCCTTGTGGTATCTGGGAGATCAGACGTCGAAGTGCATGGTCTACACGGCAACCACGCCGATCTGTTAGGGAGCGAGTTCCGCCGTCTTGAGAAAATCGTAATTCCCCGCGGGGTTTAACTGCAGATTCAACACGCGCCGGTTGTGAACGAGGACGTTATCCAAGTACCAGAGATTGATCGAAGGAAGCTGCTCCGCCAGAATGCTCTGCACTTCGACATAGAGTGTTTTGCGCTTGTTCTGATCGACTTCGCGGCGCGCCTGATCGATCAGGGCATCGACTCGAGGGTTTGAATAAAAGCCGCGGTTCGCCCCATTGGGCGGAAACTTTGCGGAGTGGAAGACGTATTCGAAGATGTCGGGATCTTCGTTGCCGCCGATCCAGCGCAGGCAGCAATAGAGCTGAAATGAGCCGTGAGTCACGTCGGAGAAAAAAGTGGCGAACTCGGCGCTGCGAATGTCGAGTACGATGCCGACGCTGCGCAACTGCTGCTGCATGACGGCGATGGTAAGGCGGCCGTTGGCGTCGGTACCGGACTTCATGGTGAGATGGAATCGCACTCCGTTTATTTCGGGATAGCCCGCGGCATCAAGAATCTGGCGAGATTTTTCGGGATCGTGCGGATACGCCGCGACGCTGGGATTGTAGGCCCAACTTTGCGGCGGGAGAATGCTGCGTGCCAACTGCGCTTCACCCCTCCAGAGATATTCGATCATGGGCGTGCGGTCGAGGGCGAAGGCGATTGCCTGGCGCACGCGAACGTCTTTCAGAATGGGATCGCGCAGGTTGAATCCTAAATACGCGAGGACCGTGCCGGGAGCCTGCTCGACGGCCAGTTGCGGTTCGCGCCGCAGCGCCAGCACGGTGTCCGGCGTAAGATTGACAGCGATGTCCGCGCTGCCTTTGCGCAGTTCCAGCGCGCGCGTGGTTTCATCCGGCACTATGGTAAAACGCACTCGCTGAAGTTTTGGTTTTTCGCCCCAGTAATCTGAGTTACGCTCCAGGACGACTTCTTTATCTGTTTCGGCGCTCACAAATTTGAACGGCCCGGAGCCGATGGGATGCCGCGTCATTTCATCGCCGCTCGCGTAAGGCACAATGCCTACCGAGCCGGCGGAGAGATTCCAGAGTAACGGTGCGTCCGCTTCCTTCATGTGAAGGATTATTGTCCAATCATCCGGCGCATCGATGTGATCGACGAAACGATACACGGCGGCTTTGGTGCTGCGAACTTTTCCCTGAAGCAGCGAGTCGAAAGTCCACTTCACGTCGCGGGAAGTGAGAGCGCGCCCGTCGTGGAACTTCACACCCTGATGCAAGTGAAAAATATAAGTCAGTGGATCGGGAATCTCCCAGCGTTCAGCCAGTCCTGGCGCGACATTCAGATCGTCGCCGCGCGAAAGCAGATAGTCAAAAATGAGAATGTCGATGCGCTCCGACTGGCCATCGAGGCCGACGCGAGGGTCAAGATTCGTGGGACTCGATTCGATGGCCATGACGAGCGTGCGGGGATTGGGCTTGGCCGCGCAGGAAAACAAGGGAGTGAGAAGAGCGAGGATTGCTAAGGCGCGAAGCCTCGGTAGAGTGTTTGGCGCAGTCCTCGGGAAAAACGTCGGGGCGTTCATGGATAAGAAATTTTACCCAGAATCGCCGGACGCTTGGCTCCGGTGGCTGAGGGCACGTTGGATGGCTGGCGGTGCCAAGTTTCATACGCCAGCACCGCGAATGCGGCGGCCTCTTTCGCTTCTGAAGGCAAGCCCAGTGCGTCGGATGTGCGCAGAGGGATTTTCATGGCAGTCATTTCTTCGGCCAGCATGAGCATGAGAGTGGAATTCTTGACTCCGCCGCCGGAGACAATCATCTCCCAAGTTGCGCGGCGTTGGCCGCGAGCAGATGCGATTACGAAGCGCCGGACCGATGCGGCAATCGTCCGAGCGGTAAGGGCCGTGGCGGTGGCGACTGCGTCTTGTTTAGGGCAGAGGCCGCAGCTTTGCAAAAACGAGTTCACGAACGCGCGGCCGAATTCTTCGCGGCCGGCAGTTTTCGGAGGCTTGGTGCTGAAAAATTTGTGGCGCAAGATTGGGCTGAGGATTGGTTCCAGCACTGTGCCCGATGCCGCAATCTTTCCGCCACGGTCGATCGGCTTGTCGAAGAGCTTTTCTGTCACTGCGTCGATCACCATATTGCCCGGTCCGGTGTCGAAGGCCATGACGCGGGCGGGGGCGGAATTGGCGGGGATCGCCGTGAGATTTGCAATGCCGCCGATGTTTTGCACGATGCGGCCCACGTGGGAATTGCGGAATAGAAGATAGTCGAGAAAGGGAACCAGCGGCGCGCCCTTGCCTCCGGCAGCCATATCTGCGGGGCGAAAATCGGAGACGACCGGGACGCCGGAGCGGGCCGCGATTACTGCGGACTCGCCGGTTTGCCAAGTGGCTGCGATCTTGTGGTCGAGGAAAAATCGCGGCTCGCCTTGATGGTAGAGCGTTTGCCCGTGACAGCCCACGAGATCGGCGCGCAAACGAAAGCGGCGCTGCGTTGCCAGGATTGCGCGAGAATAAAGTTCGCCGAGGAGAAAGTTGAGGCGGGCCAGGTCGGCGACGCGAGCCTGATCCGCGTTCATCGCCGCTAGAATTGCTGTGCGAACTTTTCCGGGATACGAATATTCGGCGTGACCCAAAAGCTCGATACGGGGTCCGCGCTTTTTCGCGGCGTTGTGTTTTGTACGGGCCGCCTGAATCCGCACTAGAGCTACGTTAATTCCATCTGCGGAGGTTCCGCTCATCACGCCCGCCACTATCATTGCTTGCTCTTTCATGATCGCGGCCGCCGGGTAGTTTCTTCGCGGTTCAAGGTCTCGAGCCGGACTTGCTCGCTGAACTCCCACAACTTGCGGGTGAGTTTCATCACTTTGGTGCTCGACGGAGCTTTCGTCATTAGCAATAACTTCGTCCACTTCTTTTTGAATGCTTGAATTGTTTGCAGCGACTCCGCAGCTCGGCGGGCAAATTGTTTATCGGTGGCCGCGGACTCTGCCAGCGCCTCGAACGCCTGAACGACGTAGTCTTCTCGGTGGCAGACTAAACATAAATCTCCGCCGGCGCGAATGTGAGCAGCCGCGGCCTCGCCTACGGGAGCGGCCGCCAGAACTCCTCCCATTTCCAGGTCGTCGGAGACGATCAGGTTGCGGTAACCGATGCGCTTGCGAAGAATGCCGGTGATCCAGGTTTTCGAAAGCGACGCCGGAGTTTTGTCGCGCGTGACTTGAGGGTAGGCTGCGTGCGAGATCATCACCATGGGCAACTGGCGAAGCAGCAGGCGGTAAGGGAGGAGATCTTCGGCCCAGAGCTTCTTCAGCGGCTTATCGATGACGGGGAGCTCGTGATGGCTGTCGAGGTTGCCTTCGCCCAGGCCGGGGAAATGCTTTCCACATCCCAGGGTGCGGGCATCTTTTAATCCTGCGAGAAATTGCCGGGCATAGGCTGCTGCTTCGCGCGGATTCGACGACACGGCTCGCGAACTCATCACGCTGCGCGAAGCCTCGAAGGCGAGATCGAGCGACGGGGCAAAATCGACGTTGAATCCAAGAGCGCGGCAATTCTCGCTGATGATTTGTCCGTGCTTGCGAAACAGCTTGCGGTCGCCGGTGGCGAAGACATCGGCCGCAGAGGGTGTGGGGCCGAGCACGTCGCGAAAGCGGTCTACGCGTCCGCCTTCGAGATCGACGCAGGTGAATAGCGGCGTGGAGACGCATTTCTGGCAGTCGCGCAGCAGTCGCCAGGTCTGCTCGGGGCTTTTGATGTTGCGTGCGAAGAGGATGATTCCCGCAGGTTGGAGGCGCGTTAGCAGGGAACTGAGATGCGGGGACATCTCGATGCCATCGAAGCCAATGATCAGGAGTTGACCTGCGTTGAATCCGTCAGTTCTTCGACTGTTATTGGGTTTCAATCCGGTATCCAATATCCTCAAGTTGCTTCACCGAATTCGCGACAAACTCGCGCAGCTCTGGCTCCTCGATCGTATAGGGAAGACGTATCACCGCGTCATATTGGTCCGTTTTGCTATAAGTCTTCTCAATTATTTCAGAGGCCTCTGCTGAAAGTAGCTGGCGCTTCTTGTTCATCGAGAAGAGTTGTCTGCGGTACGCATCGACGTCGATGCGATTCTCCAGATATGCCTTCATGAGGCGGAGGTAATCCATCTCATCATAATCCCAATCTTTTGTTATGGTCATTCGATCTGCTTCTTCAACTCGGCCAGCAAATTCAAAGCTTCCAGCGGCGTGAGGCGGTTCAAGTCCACTTCGCGCAACTTGTCCAGGACGGGCTGCGACAGTGGCGTGAAGATAGTTAATTGCGTCACCGGGGGAGATGCGCCCGGCGAAAGATGATCGGTGGCGAGACGCTCGGCGGATTCATGTTCGGCCAGCACTTCGCGCGCGCGGGCAATTACTTCGTTCGGTAAGCCTGCCAGTTTCGCTACCTCGATGCCGTAACTGCGGTCGGCTGCGCCGGGCTCGACTTTGCGCAGGAAGACGATGCCCCCGCCGGTTTCTTTCACGGCGACGTGATAATTCTTCACTCCCGAAAGCTGCTCGGCGAGTTCGGTTAATTCAAAGTAGTGTGTGGCGAACAAAGTCTTGGCGCGGACGCGGGCGTGCAGATATTCGATTGCCGACCAGGCGATGGCCAGGCCATCGTACGTGGAAGTGCCGCGGCCCACTTCATCCAACAAGATCAACGATCGCGGCGTCGCGGTGTGAAGAATCGCAGCGGTTTCCGTCATCTCGACCATGAAGGTGGAACGGCCGCGCGCGAGATTGTCGCTGGCGCCGATGCGGGTGAAGACGCGGTCGACGAGGCTTAGCCGCGCCGAACGCGCGGGGACGAACGATCCCATCTGCGCGAGAATGACGATCAGTGCGGCTTGCCGCAGGTAGGTGGACTTGCCGCCCATGTTCGGCCCGGTCAGCAGCAGGACAGTGTGCGTGGTGGAATTCAGATACAGGTCGTTAGGAACGAAGCGCTCACTGCCGCCCGCCATTTCCTGCTGCTCGATCACGGGATGGCGGCCTTCGACAATTTCCAGTTCGCCGCCGCCATCGACAACTTGCGGACGGCAATAATTTCGCAGCGCCGCGATGTGAGCCATCGATGCCAGCACGTCGATCTCAGCCAAGGCCAGCGCGGTTTGCCGGATGCGTTTGGCTTCGGCAGCAATCGCCGTGCGCAATTCGGCAAACAATCGCCGCTCGATCTCGACTATCTTTTCCTGCGCGTCGAGAATCTTGGCTTCGTATTCCTTTAACTCAGGAGTAGTGAATCGCTCCGCACCGACCAGCGTCTGCTTGCGCTCATAATCTTGCGGAACGAGGTGCAGATTCGCTTTTGAAACTTCGAGGTAGTAGCCGAAGATGGAATTGAACTTCACTTTGAGCGAAGCGATTCCGGTGCGTCCGCGCTCGCGCTGCTCGATCTGCGCGAGAACCTGCTTGCTGTTGCGCGAAAGTTCACGCAGTTCGTCCAGGTCGTGATCGATGCTCGACGCAATGACACCGCCGTCGGCAAAGGTTAGAGGCGGTTCGGACACAATCGTGCGGTCAATGCGCTCGCGCAGGTCCTGTAACTCATCCAGCGCTACGAATAAAGTCTTCATGCGCTCTGACGGCAACCGTCCCGCCGCGGCTTTCACCGCGGGGAGTTTGGCCAGCGAAGCTGCCAGTGCGAGCACGTCACGGGGATTTGCCGCTTCAAGAGTCACGCGGCTGAGCAGTCTTTCGAGGTCGAGGACGCCATCGAGCGCGCGCCGCAATTCTTCCCGCGCAACCGTTTCTTTGACGCCCGCTTCCACCGCATCCAGCCTTCCGTTGATCTCACGCAAATCCAGCGAAGGCCGCAATAGCCACGCGCGCAGAAGGCGCTTGCCCATGGGCGTTATCGCGCAATCGATGGAGCGGAAGAAAGTCACGCCCGCATCCGAACCGGAAAACAGCGGCTCAATCAACTCCAGATTTCTTGTGGTGACTGCGTCGAGCACCAGACAATTTTGCCGTTCATACCAGCCGATGCGGTCCACATGATCGAGCGACCCACGTTGCGTGGAGCGGACGTAATAGAGGATCGCACCCGCGGCGGCTGCCGCTGCCGTGCGGCCGGCGAGCCCGAAGCCTTCCAGAGACAACACACCGAAATGATTTTCGAGCAAAGGAATCGCGTGGTCCGGCGCGAAAATCCAGTCATCGAGCGGCGTTTCGGCCCAGCGACCCGTTTGGCGCGACAGAGGACCTTTCGAGGCTGGGGTGTGTTCTGCCGGCCTCTCAAACAAGGGCGCTGCCGATCCATACAGCAACTCCTTCGGCCGCAACTGCTCCAATTCATCCTGCACGCGCCGCAACGCATCCTCGCCCGCAAATTCTGTGGCGCGAAATTCTCCGGTGGACAAATCCAGCGCAGCGAATCCCACGCGGTCTCCTACCTGGGCTAATGCCGCCAGAAAATTGTTCTCGTCGGAACCGAGCGACGAATCAGCCGCTGTGCCGGGGGTGACTACGCGCGTCACTTCCCGCCGGACCAGTTTTCTCGCCAGCCGCGCGTCTTCCATCTGCTCGCAAATCGCCACTTTGAAGCCTTTGCGAATCAGCTTGCCGATATATCCTTCAGCCGCGTGATAGGGCACGCCGCACATGGGCACGGCGATACCTTTTTCTTTATTGCGGGAAGTCAGCGTGATCTGGAGTTCCTTGGCAGCAACCAGCGCGTCGTCAAAGAAGAGTTCATAGAAATCGCCCAGGCGAAAAAAAAGGAGTGCCGTGGGATGTTCTTTTTTGACGGCGGCATATTGCCGCATCAGCGGAGTGGACGGCTCAGACATGGGACGAGGCTGTGGCGCGGATTATAACAAAGCGCACCGCCCATCTTCTGCGACATTCCTCACATCGAAGATCGAAACCTCGACGGATCGAAATTACGCGATGGGAATGTGGTTGACTCGGCTGGCACGCGGTGTTTTCCTATTGCGTGGAACTCCGCAAGGATCCGATCACGCGTTCGTGGGTCATGACCGGGGATGAGTCCGGAGAGAGTCCGCGCGCGCAGGCGAGCTGTCCTTTCTGTCCCGACGCCTCCGCTTCCATCAAAGTCATCGGCTCTGCACCCGACGGCGGTTCTCCGTGGTCGGCCCGCGCAGTGGTGCATCCCACGCCGCTTTACCATATCGAGGGCGAACCGGGACGGCGCGGCGACGGTATCTACGACTGCATGCATTCGGTGGGAGCACACGAAGTGCTGGTCGAGAACCGGCGCCACGACCGGCATCTGTGGAACGCGGGCGATGAAGAGATTGGGCAGTTCCTGCGTCTTGCCGCCGAGCGCATCGTCGGCCTGAAGCGCGACCAGCGTGTCAAATATATAAGCCTGTTCAAAGATTACGGACCGACCGCAGGGCAGGAGTTCGCGCATCCGACATCGCAAATTACGGCGACCACATTCGTTCCGCGGCGCGTTTTGTATGAGCTGCGCGCCGGGCGGGAGTACTTTCACGGCAAGGAACGGTGCGTGTTTTGCGATATCGTGAATCAGGAAGAGCGCCAGGCGGTGCGGGTGATTGAGGCGCGCGGCGACTATCTCGCACTCTGCCCCTATGCGCCCAGAGTACCCTATGAAACCTGGATTCTTCCCCGCTCCCACGAAGCCAGCTTTGAGCGCACCGGGCTGGCGCGTCCCGGATTGCGGGTCAATCTGGCATCGCTGTTGCGCCGCACGCTGCAAAGGATTCGCGCTATCACGGAAGATTTCCATCTCGTGCTCCATACTTCGCCCAACAGCCTGCACCCTTCGAAGGCCCTGGGATACTGGAAGACGATTGAAGAGGATTATCACTGGCACATCGAAATTCTGCCGGTCATCGCATCGAAGGCGAAGTCTTACAATTTCAAAGAGGTCTATTATTCGCCAGTGACTTCTGAGACCGCAGTGAAGCAACTGCGGGAGGCGAAAATCGATGGATGATTGCAACGGAAAACGGCGGTCACGGGACGAGAAAATCATGCTACCGTCCTGCGCCGGTTGTTCTCATGCCGCTTGCGTTTAGCCCTACCGTTCCCAACATCGCCTGCGGGTCGCGCAAGAGTTGCTCGGCGGCATTGGGTTCGAGCGGCGGCGAGAACAGGTATCCCTGGCCGAGTTCGCATCGCAGTTCACGCACCTGATCCAGCTGTTTCGCTGTTTCGATGCCTTCGGCGACCGTCTGGAATTTCATCTTGTGGGCGAAGGTCACGATCAATTCGACAATGTCGAGCACTCGGCGGTCGGTCATCATTTCGCTGATTAAGGATCGGTCAATCTTCAACGCATCGATAGGGAAGTCGGTCAATGCCATCAGAGAGCAATGCCCGGTTCCGAAGTTATCGAGAATCGTGCTGACGCCCAGGTGTTTGAAGTGGGAAAGGACCGTGGCGGTCAGGCGAGGGTCGTGGGCCGCCACGTTTTCCGTTAGCTCCAACTGCAAACCGGAGCCATCCATGCCCGTCTCGCGAAGCGCGGACTGGACCATGCCCACCAGACCAGCGTCGGCGAACTGCCGGGCAGAAACATTCACGGTTATGCGAATCGATTTAAGCGCAGGGTTCCGTGTCTGCCACTCGCGCAACTGGCGGCAGGCTTCCATCATCAGCCATTGACCGATCGCCACAAGCAGGCCGGTGTCTTCCGCTGCGTCAAGAAATTTGTGCGGCGAGATCAGTCCCTGTTGTGGATGCTGCCAGCGCAACAAGGCTTCCAGGCTCACGATGCGGCGGGTATTGAGTTGAAGAATCGGCTGGTAGTACACAAGAAACTGGCGCTGGTTTATCGCCGTGCGCAGATCCACTTCCAGTTGCAGGCGGCTGACGGCGCGGCTGTGCATCGCTTCATCGAAGACTTCACAGTGGTTGCCGCCTAAGGTCTTGGCCCGGCGCATGGCCACGTCGGCGTCCTGCAAGATGTCTTCCGAGCATTTGTACGATGGCGCACTGACCGCGATGCCGATGCTGGCCGAGGCCTTCAGGTCCGAGCCTCCCACCAGAATCGGCGGAGCGATCGCTTTCAGGATCCGCTTTCCCACGCGCAGAGCGTCGCTCGAATCTCCAAGGTTGTTGAGAAGCACGGTAAATTCATCGCCTCCCATACGCGAGAGCACAGCGTCTACCCCCGAACCTTGAGGGGCGGCGATGCTGTCGTTGTTGCGCAGGCAATCGGCCAGGCGATGGCCGATCTCAAGAATTATGCGGTCGCCGATAGCGTGGCCCAGGGTGTCGTTGAAGTTTGTGAAACCGTCGATGTCGATGAACAGGATGGCGTAGTGCTTTGTCGCATCGCGCTGATGGTGGATAAACATTTGCTGCAAGCGATCGAGGAAGAGCCGGCGGTTCGGCAGGCCGGTCATTTCGTCGTGAAGCGAATTCTGTTCGAGCAGGGCTTCCGCGCGTTTGCGGTCGGTGATGTCGCGGTTGACGATGACCAGCTTGGCCACGTGGCCGTGATCGTCGCGGATGGTGCCGGCAATCGATTCCAGGACATGCCAGCTCCCGTTCTTGTGGCGGATACGGTATTCGAGGCGCTGGCCGATACCGGTTTCTTTGGCTACGCGCGCTGCTTCCAGGACTCGGAGACGATCTTCGGGATGAATTTGCTCGAAAGCCGAGGTTTCTCCGAGTTCCGCCGCGGAGTACCCCAGAATCCTTTTGTAGGCTGGGCTGTTGTAGAGACGCTTGCCTTTTGTGTCGACGAGTGCGATCATATCGGCGGCGTTTTCAGTGATGATTTGAAACAGCTCTTCGCGCTTCCTGGCCTCGCGCCGAATCTGGAGGACGCGGAATTGCAAGTACGCCGCCAACACGACCAGCGCGGCAATTGCCGCCGTGTTCCATTGCTCCATCACGGAAGACGGTTTCCTCCAACATTGCTATCGGCAGATTTTGTGTTTTCGTTGATAGTGTGTGGAAGACGGTTGCGTGGGACGGTTATAGCGGCTAGGGGCTGCTATGGTTGGATGCGCAAGAATTGAGTTCGAGTTAGGCTGGGATAGCGATCAAGAGAATCCTGAAGCTGAGAACGATTGCTGGTAACCTATGGCTCCCGACTCACCGCCGCGCCGCCTGAAGACTTATGCCGGAGCCCAGGGCTACGTCTATCAGTACTACTTTGTCGGGAAGCGCGCGGCGCTGCCAGACGATCCGGAGGCGCCTGCGACTGAATTTATCTTCGACGTGACTTCCGATCGCAAGCTTACCTATGCGGTGAGCATCTTCCTTCGCCAAAGTGCCGTGAACGCGTGGAGCGCCAAGCACGGGCGCACGCTCAGCGACGCGGAACAGTATGCGGGCGCCAAGCTGCGGCTCTTTCGTGCATTCGACGAAGTGGAAGATGTGAAGGCTCACCGCCGGCTGGCCATTGACGCAGCGTTGCTCGAAGAAGTGTTGGGCGGCCTGGGAGTGGAGTAATCGGGCTATAATGTGGTGAAAAGGTCGAAGCCCCAGCTCTCGCGATTTGCGCTGCGTTCGATGCGCCAAGTTCTTCGTCCTTCAATGGTTATCGTTTATCATGTCCCTGCTCTGGCTCCGCTTCGCGCTGGCCTGTTACTTCATTGGCCTGATCTACGCCTTTGTGGCGCTCACTCGGGCCAGTGACTTATTCAGCCGCATCGCCCTGCACGCGGCCAGCCTGGGGATGGTTTTCCACTTCGTTTCCCTGGTCGAAGTTTTTCAGCTCGATCACGTGGTCTGGGCGTCGGTGCACAATGCGGAGTCGTTGCTGGCCTTCATTTCCATGACGTTCTTTATGATCGTTTATGCGATCTATAAGACCACGTCGCCGGGCGTTGTCGTTTTTCCCGTAGTTTTCTTCTTAACATTCGTGGCCGCGACCGGGCAACAGCCGTTTGTGTTCACGTCTTCCGTGCAGCGCAACGGATGGCTGGCCGCGCATATCGCGCTCATCTTTACGGGATATGCCGCGCTGATCTTCAGTTTTGGGGCGAGCCTGCTTTATCTGTTGCAGGAGCGCCGGTTGAAATCCAAGAATCCGACCAGCCTGATCGGCTTTCTGCCGGCACTGGAAGTGATTGACCAGATCGGCTACCGCTCGTTGCTGCTGGGCTTCCCGTTCATGACGCTGGGCCTGCTCACTGGTTCGATGCTGGCGATTTCGACGTATGGGCGCGTCGATTTTCTCGATCCCAAGATTTTGCTGTCGCTGTTGATGTGGTCGGTTTATATGGTGATGGTTTTTACGCGATGGAACTCAGGATGGCGCGGGCGGCGAGCTGCCTTTCTGGCTACCTTTGCTTTTGTAGCGGCCATTGTGGCGTGGGCGGCTAATTATTTTTCTACGATTCACCGGTTCGCGGCTTCATGAGATACCAACTCATCGGCGTTAATCACACGACCGCGCCGCTCGACGTACGCGAGCGCCTGGCCATCGCCGAATCGCGTCTGCCCGAAGCCTGCCGCCAACTCGCGGCACATCCCGGAATTGAGGAAGCCCTGATTCTTTCCACGTGCAATCGCGTGGAGATGATCACGCATACGGTGAATGGAGCGGCCGACCTGCGCGGCTTTCTGCGCGAGCATTTTCATCTGGGGGCCGAGGAACTCAATTCCCATGTTTACGAGTTTCGCGACAGGGACGCGGTGCGGCACGTATTTCGTGTGGCCTCCAGCCTCGATTCGATGGTGGTGGGCGAAGCGCAAATTCTCGGCCAGGTCAAAGAGGCTTACGCGACCGCCCGCTCGGTTGGCGCCGTCCGCTCGCAACTCGAGCAACTGCTAACTCGCGCGTTTGCCGTGGCCAAGCGCGTGCGAAGTGAAACTGCAGTTGGATCTTCCTCGGTCTCCATCGCGTCGGTTGCGGTCGAGCTGGCGAAAAAAATCTTTGGCACGCTGCAAGGCAAAAGCGTATTCATTGTCGGCGCGGGGAAGATGAGCGAACTCGCGGCCCGTCATCTGATGGCGCATGGCTGCTCCGCGATTTTCGTTTCCAATCGGACCTTCGATCGCGCGGCCGGGCTCGCGCACAAATTTGGCGGAGAAGCGATCAAGTTCGACGATCTTTACAACACCTGCGACCGCGCCGATATCGTGATTACTTCGACTGGATCGCCGGTTGCCATCTTCCGCCGCGAACATGGAGAACAATTCCTCGCGCGCCGAAAGAACCGGCCCATGTTTTTTATCGACATCGCGGTGCCGCGTGACGTTTCGCCGGAAATGGCCAAGCTTGACGGCATCTTCGTCTACGACATCGACGACTTGCAGCAGGCGGTCATCGGCCACGTCGCCGACCGCCGCAAAGAAGCGGAATTGGCCGAAGCCATCATCGCCAGCGAAGTCGAGCGCTTCGAAGCCCGCTTGCACACGCTCGACGTGGTTCCGACTATCGTGAGCTTGCAGGATCATCTGGAAACGATTCGCCAGGCCGAGATCGACCGCGTCCGCGGACGGCTGGGGCCGATGACTCCCGAACAGGAAATGGCAGTGGAAGCGCTGACCCGTGGAATCATCAATAAAGTGATGCACACGCCGGTGACGACGCTGAAAACCGCCGCAAGGGAAGCGGAAGTGACAACTTTGGTGGAGGTGGTAAGACGCTTGTTCAATCTCCGGGAGAAAGGCAAAGAATAGGGGCCCAGCGATGACGAGCCTATCAAATAGGCTTGACGAAAATTGGCGCCACCTTATCGGCGAGTTCGACATCGACGGGTTCGACTATGTGGCGATGGAACAGTTTTTGCAGAAGGAGAAAGCCAAGGGCATCATCTATCCCAAGCGATGGGAAATTTTCAACGCGCTCAACTTAACCCCATTTGAGAAAGTTAAAGTGGTGATCATCGGGCAGGACCCGTATCACGGCGAGGGGGAGGCGCATGGCCTTTGCTTCTCGACCAAGGGCAAAAAAATCCCGCCGAGCCTTGGCAACATCTACAAAGAGATCAAAAGAGATTGCGATGT
>Ga0209006_10003367_pt1 | contig 14551 bp, 9 predicted proteins | sample JacPin_JW_Ref_O2_FD_188567 | JGI IMG/M metagenome (GOLD analysis project Ga0209006, IMG submission 188567) | Forest soil microbial communities from Algoma, Ontario, Canada - Jack Pine, Ontario site 1_JW_Ref_O2 (SPAdes) (version 2) | ecosystem: Environmental > Terrestrial > Soil > Boreal... | reverse complement strand
GTCCTCCCGGTTCTGTGATAAAGTAAGCCCGCCTGCAATTGAACGGGCCGTGGGGACCCGGCTACCTCGTCTTCATCCTTGGCTAGACCATTAAGAGAGGTGTCTAATGCGGACGCTCCGAGAGTTGATTAAAGACCGCAAGATTTATTCCATCGACGCCACCAGCACGGTGTTGGAAGCGGCGCGCTTCATGATGGAGCACAACATTGGCGCGCTGCCCGTACTGAGAAACGGTGAACTGGCTGGCATTTTTTCCGAGCGCGACATTATGAACCGGGTCGTGGCCATCGGACGCACGCCGGGACACACTGCTGTCTCCGAAGTGATGACCGCCAATCCTCGTGCCGTTAACGTCGATGAGAGCGTGGAAGAATGCCTCTTCATCATGAACGAGTTCGGATTCCGCCATCTCCCTATTGTGGAGGGCAAGCAACTGCGCGGGCTGGTTTCGCTCCGGGATGTGGTGACGCAGCAGGCGGCCGACCTCCAGCGGCAGGCTAAACGCGCCTCTTGATGGTCGTCGCCTCCGGTTTGCCGACCTCTTGCCATCAGGGCCGCGAGACCGTGGTCACTCGCGTTTCTGAAGCAGGAACTCGCCTGGTTTGGGTGGCAATTTGAGGGGGAACTCGAAGACTTTTCCGTCCAACGGCACTCGCAGGATGAATTCCTCCTGCATCTTCCATCCGCCAATCCACTTATTCTTGGTGTTGAAGTATACCCATCCGCTCACTTCCGGGTTGCCACGATCCAGAGTTGTCGGTCGCAAGCTGTTCTTTCCGAGGAACTCGATCAGTTCACTCACCGATTTCTGATAAGTCTGTAAACGGGCTTCGCGAGCTTGTTTTTCTTCCGGATGCTTCTCAAGGATGCGCCGGGTTTCCTCATCGAGCGCGTCAGCGTCGGCCTGAACCTTTGCGGTGTAATCGTCGGCGTCGAGCGAGGTCTGCACGATTTTGAAGTGCTTCATAAACTGCAGCGTGATTGGCTCTGGACTGGCATTCAAAGTGCCATTTCCGCGGTAGCGAATGGTCAGAAGAACCGCAAAGATCGGTTCGATGCGATGGCGAATGATTTGTACCTCGCGCGCGTCGACCGCCACAAAAATCCCCACATCCCCTGACCACAAGTCGTAGCGGTACTTGCCATCGGTGGTCGCGAGAAATGTACAGCCGGGCTGCTCTTCGCTCCAACGTATCGTCGGCGCGGCATGGTGCTGTTCCTCGGCCGAAGTGGGCCGCCAGAAAAAAATCACAGACAACAACGCCGCGAGGCAGCATCGGCGATGAAGCATGGCTGGCATACGGAATAGGAAGGCCCTGCGTGCTGGTTTGTTTCACCAGGACCGTTGGCCGTCAGTTTACCGTGAGGCTGACGGTGGCTGCACCGGTACCCGTGGTCGTCGAAGTGTTGCTGGGTGATATGCCATTCTGGTCGACTCCGGTGAGTGTAAAGGTGTACGAATTTTTCGGAGTAACGAAGCCGCTGCTGTTGTTGGAAGTAGAAGAGAGCGAGGTCGTCGAGTTGCAAGCCGGCAGCAGAATCACCAATCCGGCAACTACCATAAGCAAGAACAATCCGAGCCATTTCTTCTTCTGGCTTCCGCGGGCGCCGGCTCCCATCAACGCTAGGCCGGGGAACGCCAGCCACAGTCCGTAGAAAATCGGAGGAGTCCAAACCTCGGCGGTGCTCTGCGTGTTTCCATAGGTGCTGATGGTAAGGATGGATGTGCCGGCTGAGCCATTGGCTAAAGACACGGTTGGTCCGCCGCTGCCACCCACGGCATTGAACGAACAGATGGGCGCAGCCACGACAACCGGGGTGACCGACAGGCAGGAGAGGGTGACGCTGCCAGTGTAGCCGGCAATAGGCGTCACCGTGACCGTCGCTTTCGCCCCGCCACCTGGCGTGACCGTGCTTGGGCTGATGGCTTGGGTTACGGACAGCGTGTAATCCTGCGGGACATCGACCACATTGAAGTACACGGGTGCAGCCGTTTCCACCTCAGCGCCCGCTGTGCCAGTGATGGTGATCGTATATTGGCCCGCTACGGTATCACCGAGAGCGCTGATGGTGAGTGAGACCGTGGCGTTCGGAATCGCAACCGTCGGACTGACAGTGCATACGGGGAGATTAGTGACCTCGTTCGAGGTCACTGTGCAGGCCAGCGTGACGGGACTGGCAAAACCCGGAGTGACGGCGGTCAGCGCAATCGTACCCGTGGCTTGGCCGCCCGGATCGACGCCGGATTGCGGCGAAAGCACAGAAGGAGTCAGGCTGAAGTTCTGCGTCTGAGCCACCATTGCCGGCGCAGCCGTGAAGAAAAATAGCGACAAAGCAACGAAGAGAGGACGCACAACCTGCCTGAAATTCAACATGTATGGATGGGAACTCACTCCGTTCGATTCCTCCAATGGCGCAAACGCTGCCCGGCCAGGCAGGAAAGATTCTGCCCGCGGATCCAGACAAAAAGCAAAGTTATGCGAGTCCTCTTGCAGAGTGCGCCAGAAAAGAATCTTAGACTAGACTGGCCCATCGCGCCAACCGCAGTGGTACGAAAAATAAAGCCGCCGGTACAATGGCGGCCTCATCGTTCGAGTTTCTACTGTACCGTCAGAGAAAGCGGAACGCTGTGGGTCACGCTGCCGCTGGCTCCAGACACTGTGAGCGAGTAGGTCCCCGTTGGCGTGTTGGTTCCTCCGCCTCCTCCTCCACCACCCTTGCTGCTACTGCCTCCGCAGGCCGGCAAAAGCATTAACATTGCCAGCATGCAGAACAGAGCGATGCTCGCCAAAAGCTTTTTCTTGCTCGATTGAGAGCCGGCGATGAGCATGCCAAGCCCTCCCAGCGGCATGAGCATTGCGTAGAAAAAGGCATGGCGACTCATCGGCGGATTTAGCATGCCGTTCCCCGTTGAGCCGTTCGTTGAAATCGTAAGGTTTGAGGTGACGGCCGAGACGGTGGGCGTAACCGATGCCGGGCTGAAGTTGCAGGCTGCGTTCGTCGGTTTCCCGCCGCACGATAACGTCACCGCACTCCCGAAAGGAGAATTCACTGAAGACACAGTTACAGTGATCGTGCTGGTGGTTTGCCCGCTGGTCACCGATATGGTAGCCGGCGAAACTGAAACCGAAAAATCCGCGGGAGCCGCCCCAACTTTGGCCACGAAGGCGTCCGCGATCCCACCCTGAAAGGTAGACAGGAGCGGAGATGCCGTCACCGGGAAACCGGCCTGTGTCGCCCCGGCCAGATAAGCGTTACTACTGGCATCCACCGCGACGGCGCCCAGCGCAGGGATAACATCGGCTCCTACGTTTACACTGTTTTCGTTCCCCGTGCCGCCGAGGTAGCTCGAATAAACGGTGAAACCGCTGTTACTTAGTTCAGTGACGAAAGCGTCGGTGCCCCCGCCAAGGGCCGTCTGAAAGGGAGAACCGCTGGTCGGATAATCGGGGGAATCAGTTTCACCCGTTACATACACGTCATTTAACGAATCCAATGCGATGCCGGTCGCAATCTCACCCAGCGTCCCGCCGAAGTACGTTGAGAAAAGAAGCCCAGTACCGGTGGCATTCAGCTTCGTAATAAAAATGTCCGTTGCGCCTTTCAAGCTTGGTTGCACAGGGTTCAGCGTGGGAAACGCTGTGGAATCCGTATCGCCCGTGACATAGGCTTCACCAGCCGAGTCCACCGCAATGCCGTAAGCATCGGTGGTGCCGCTGCCGCCCAGGTAGGTGGAGTAAATCAGGGCGGAGCCATCTGCTTTGACCGCCGCCACAAAAGCGTTATCGCCCGTCCCTGCCTGGGTTGTCTGAAAACTGCCAGACGTTACCGGGAAGTCGGAAGAGACCGTGATGCCGGTGACATAAGCGTTATTATTAGCGTCCACCCCAATACCGGTCACGAGATCACCCGAAGACCCTCCGATGTAGTCCCCGTAATTTAGAAATCCACCGGTGGTGGGATCAAGCTTGGCGTAGAAGCCGTCCCCATTGCCCGCGCTTGTTCCTTGTATCCCGGGTCCTGCGATCGGAAAATCGGTGGAGTCCGTTTCGCCGCCGATGTAGACGCCTCCCGAGCCGTCTACCGCTATTGCATTACCAGAGTCGTTGCTACTTCCCCCGAGTCGCGTCAGCCATTTCTGGGTTCCCAAGGTGTTATCGAGTTTCGCCACGAACACGTCCTGTAAGCCGCCTGGGAGGATCAAGACTGTTGCGGGAAAGTTGGTCGATGTTGTGTTTCCGATGACATAAGTGCCGGTGCCGCTCACAGCAATGCCCAACCCAAGGGTCACGCCATTGCCTGTATTAGTACCGATCAGAGTCGAATAGAGCAGGGCGCCATTGGGATCAAGCTTGGTGACGAAGGCATCCAGGTTCGGCCCGGCCGCTATCGGCCCCGGAAAATTCGGAGAATCTGTTGCTCCCGTGATGTACGCCCCCGTTGCATCTACGGCGATGCCATAGGCCTCATCTTCCCCCGTGCCACCTAAAAAGGTGGCATAAGTCACAGAGGGATCAATGATCAACTCGCGGCTTCGGTCATAGGTGCCAAGCCGAAAACCCACTCGGCGACTGGATTCCAGAACAAATTCTGCATCAACGGGTTTGCGGTTTCCATTCTCGTCTTGGTAGGCCACAGGCTTGTGCAGAACCACATCACCCGCCGCGGAAGAGATGACGAGGTTACCAGAATTGTCGGTTGCAAGACCCTTCACGCCGCTGAACGCCATCCCAATTGATCCCGGATCCGAGTGCGGCCCCACGATGAAATCAAACTCCAGTTTGCTCTGCTGGCCGTAATAGGTGAGATCAACCCCAGGGTAGACGCCTTTATATGACACGCGCCCGAACCGTGACACGCCTGTGCGCCATTTGGCGGGATCGCTTCCCAGGTAGTAATTCGTCTTTCCCGCCAGCAAGCCCTCCGCCTCCGGTTGCGCTTCGCCGGTCTCGTTCACAAGTTTCATCCGCACTACGGCGGACGAACCTTTCTGCGCCGTGCCGCTGGGCTTTATCCGGTCGGAGATTCGCCGGCGCCTGCCTGCCTCGCCTGCCGCTTTTGCATGGAATGCAAATACCGCTTCGCGGTCCGTGAGGAAGAGTGTGTAGCCATTCGCGCGCGCAGTGTATTTCACCTGCGGATCCGTCTGCCCTTCATTTTTCTCGAACGCCAGCGGAAGAGCGGCAAACTTGGCCTGGATCGTTTGGCTTTGCATCTGCGGGACCGAGTTTCCCCCAGATGAGAAGGATGGAGAGGAACCCGCTTCCGGTCCGCGCCGACGGGCAGCGGAGAAGTTAAACAGAGCGCCCGCCATTACAACCACAATCGCAACGATGCAAACAGCGTACAGCCCTCTACGCGCAGCAGATGGTTTGGACACGGAGTTCCTCCTGTGATGGCAACGTGAAACCCGCTCGGCGCTTGCATTACATCTGGAGCAGGCAAGATTGATCTGGAGCATCTTACCAGTCCTGCCCGGCGCCAGTAAGGCTGAAAGTTTATGCATTTGATGCGCAAGTTTTGAGAGGAAAGGCGGGCGGCATAAAACGTTTCCGGACAGACCTCTACAAAAAACCTCTGCCGCGCGGCAGAGGTATGAGGTCGGGACTTCAAAAGAGGTTTTTTCGTTATTTCGGCTTCTTCTTATTAAGCATGCCACTCAAACCACCGAGAGGGTTGCTCTGTCCGCCTTTGTTGCCGGAGAGCGCATTGTTCAGCAGGCCGCCGGCCATGCCTTTTACGTCTGGAATAAATTTTGGACTTGACGTGGTTCCCTGAACGAGGAAGGGAATATTGTCAGCCTTCATCTTGAAATCCAGCGCGTTGCTGGGACTGACAGTTCCTGCTCCGGTGACTGAACCCAGAGAGGGAACGATCAGGCTGATGTTATCGGCGCGTGTGCCATCAGGCGCTGCGTGAACGTTGGCGCTGAAATTCTGAATGGTCGTATCGTTTCCTCCAGCAGCGCCTTTGCCGCCCAGTGCGGAAAGTGCCGACAACTCGGAACCCAGGCTGAATCCCGCCAAGGCAGAATTCTCCAATCGAATCGTTCCCGCGCTTACCAGCTTGTCCACCGGTCCCACGATGGTGAAATCCAGAGCCAGCGTGCCGCCCTTGAGTTGTGACTTGGGAGGCAGCGACACTCCGACGGCGGGCATCATGGCTTCCAGATCGTCCACCGGCATGCCGGGGCCCTCCAATTTCAGGTTCACTGACGTCACGGGTCCATGCGCATCGTATGTTCCGGAGAGATGTGCGACCGCCTTCCCCATGGCAACATCGCCTTGCGTAATGGTGCCGTTCTCTTTCTCTAAGTTGTGTGTGACGGCGTAATTAACTCGTACAGGTTTCCCGGCGGGAGCCCCTTTCTTCACCACCTGCAAATTTGTAGCCTCGAGAGTTCCGGCGGTCTTCAGTTCCTGTCCGTCAGAAGCAACGGTGCCATTGAAGTCGGCGATGCCCGATATACCTGATGCGGGGTCGATGAAGCCGGAGGCTGCAAGGTTCATCTTGTGTACCACCACCTTTGCTTGAAGGGGGGTGAGTGCGGCGTCGCTGGCAATCGGCCCGGCGCTGCCGTCGAGCGTGAGAGTGCCGCCCGCTGGAAGATTAGCCGTCATTTTGAATGGGAAAGAATTCGTGAAAGAAAACCCGCTCACCGTGATGTCTACCTTGTCATAAACTCGTGGCTTTTCCGTTGATCCGGCGCGGCTGATTGTAAGCCGGCCGTCACTCACATTCAGCTTGGCAACCGACAAACTTGGACTACTCGACGCGGCTCCGGCTTGTTTTGGAGCCGCCGGGGAATTCTTGTTCCCAAGGCTGGAGAAGTTCCACTTCTCTCCGTTCTGCGAACGTACCAGGCTGATCTGTGGTTCATTCAGGGTCAGATCGGTAACGTTGAGCGCTTTCGAGAAAATCAGCGGCATCAGTTCGACACCCACCTTCAGCGATTTCGCCTGCACGAACGGCGCCTGGCTGAAAGCCGGATCGTCAGCAATGGAGATCTCATCTGCCTTCACAGAACCCGAAAATAAAGAGAGGGACAGATTCCCCACTTTCACATCCCGTCCCAGGGCTCCACTCAAGTCGGTTTCGAGTTTGGGTCGAAACGTATTCGCGTCGATCAGGAAAGGGATGGCCACCACGATAACCACCAGAATGCCTACGACAATTGCGACGATTTTGAGAGTGCGACTCACGGTCTCTTCCTCCTAACAAGGTGCACTGCAGCGCAAGGGCCCGAATCCCCTTATCATAAGCTTTCACGGGTTCTCCTGAAGAAGTTCAGGTGAGGGAATCGTGCCGTTTTCCGTCTGTTTTTGTCGCTCGGCGCGCCGTTCATTATCCAGGCGAATGGAAGTTTCCAGTTCCTCTTTCCCTTGTTCCTTGCGCCCCATATGGATCAGGACTTGCCCTCGCACATAGTGGATATCGGTACGACCGGCGTCGAGTTTGCCGGCGGAGTCAATCGCGCTCAAAGCTTCGCGGTATTTGCCCGCCCGCTGGTAGATTTTTGCGAGGCCTATGTAGGAGTTAACCAGCCGCGGATCCCGTTGCAGCGCCGCCTTGTAGTTCTTCTCCGCCTCGCTGTCCAGTTGCATCAGAGCGTAGACATCCCCCAGTTCGTCATAATTAAAAGCCAGATCAGGCTCCACGGCCGCATCTTTCAAAAATTCATCGCGGGCATGCTCGTAATCTTGTTTCTTCAAATATGCGAGACCAAGGTTGAAATGTACGAAGGTCAACCTGGGATTGGCTTGGGCCGCAGCTTGAAAATCGTTTAACGCCAATTCGTATTGCTCAAGGTTAAGGTGAGCTTTCCCCATGAATAAGTGGAACTCCGGGGAACCGTCACCCACTTTGATGAGTTGTGCCGTGGACTTCTCATCCAGTTCGCTCATGTGCCCGCGGTGTGCTGCGATGGAAAGGACATATAAATAGCTGAGTTGGCTGTTCTCTTCCGGCCACAGGGGTTCTAGTGTCTTTGCCGCGTCAGCCCATCGCTCGGTAAAGAAGTAGCACAGTCCCAGCAGATGACGCGCCTGTACGGTATTCGGCTGATCTCGCACGACCGATTCGAAAAACGGAATAGCTTTGAGGAAATCATTCTGGCGGTAGTGGGCGAGACCCATGTTTAATCGTATGCCGGGCACTTGCGGCATCCGATGTTCCGCTTTACCCAGCATCTCCAGCGCCTTCGTCCACTGCTTGCGCCGCATGTAAACCACGCCAAGATTCGCGTACGCTCCGCCGACTTCAGGATTAGCGGATAGGACCTCCCGAAAATCGCGTTCCGCTTCGTCGAGCTGGTTATGGTTCAATGCCTCTTGACCTGCCTGGAAAAGTTGTGCGAGTTTCGCCGACGCCGCTGCCGGGGCTTCGTTTTGCGGGTGGGAAGGCGCTGCTGGCGCAGCCTGTAACGCCATGGTCACGTTCGCAGCGAAGCACAGCAGCCACCACAACATGAGTGCCGATCCTGAGCGAGCGCTTGACAAGGGCCTTACTCTCTACTGTAGTGTCCGCTATCCTCCGCAATGAATACAAGCGTGAGGGGTACCGTCCGGTATCAATTCTGCGCGGCACTGCAAGGGCGATGCTGCGATGGTGACGATTCGCGATGTGGCGAAGGAGAGCGGGTTCTCTTCCACCACGGTTTCGATTGTGCTCAATGACGCTCCACTGGCGCGCTATATCCCGCCGGTCACCAAGAAGCGCATTGAGCGCGCCGCGGAAAAACTTGGCTACCGTCCCAACCAGTTTGCCCGCTCCCTGCGCAGCAAACGCAGCCACACCGTCGGCGTCATGGTCTTCGACATGACCGACCCCTATTGCACACTGGTTTTGCGCGGGATTGAGAATACCCTCTATCAGGCATCTTATCTCCCCATTCTCACCGACGTGCACAATGAACGCAGCCGCTTCGAGCGCTACCTCGAGATGCTTCTCGATCGCCGCGTCGAGGGCTTAGTCGTTCTGGCAAACTGGCTGTTTCTTGACATTAATCTTCTCGCCGACCTGGAAAAGAGCAGCATCCCCACCGCGATCATTGGCTGCGAACTGAAGGGCGACTCGATGAGTTCCGTGATCGTCGACAACGAAGTGGGCGGATATCTTGCGTTCGAGCATTTGCATGCCCTGGGCCACCGGAAAATTGCCTTCATTCGCGGCCCCAAGACCCTCGGCGATAGCTCTCCCCGATGGCGGGGTATTCGGAACTGCGCCAAGGCATGCGGTTTGACCATCGATACCAAACTTGTCGTGGACTTGCCCGAATCCCGCGATCCGATTTCAAGTTTTGAGATGGGCCAGAAGTTGACCGAAGAATTGCTTGAACAAAAGCGCGCCTTCACGGCACTGGTGGCGTTTGACGATATGACTGCTTTTGGCGCGATTCGCGCTCTCGCGAAGAACGGCTTGCGGGTACCCCAGCATTGCTCGGTGATCGGGTTTGATGACGTCGCTGCCTCGGCACTCTGCACCCCGCCCCTTACCACCGTGCGCCAGCCGATGGAAGCCATGGGCGCGGGTGCGGTCGGAATCGTGCTCGACGGTATGAAGGCGGTTCTGGAGAAGCGGGAAGTCGGTGCCCACCATCGCAAAGTCGCCCCGGAGTTGGTCGTCCGGGAGTCCACCCGCAGCCTCGCTTAGCTCCAGGAAAAATCTGTATCTACGTTTTTTCCTTGACAGCGGATGTCATATAAAAGCACTATTCATACGATTTAATAAACTTTTCTGGGGTCGGGCTGTGAATCAAGCTTCTCAGGTTTCGAGCGACGTCGCCCGTGGACGAATGCAGGCAGCGGTTAGTGACGGTTCGAACGTGAGAAAAGGAATGTCATCATGAAATCGATTCGCCGAATCTCTTCCGTCGCAGCCTGTTTAGCCATGCTGTGCGCCGCAGCCTTGGCCCAAGACACCGCCTCCATCACCGGTACGGTCACCGATGCAAGCGGAGCCGCGCTGCCAAAAGCGCAGGTTACCGTCTCCAACTCCGAGCACGGCATACACCGCGTTGCGACTAGCAACGATAGCGGCGATTATCTTTTCGGCTCTCTGCCCATCGGTTCCTACGACCTGACCGTCTCAGCTGAAGGGTTCAAGAAATACGAAGCGAGAGGTGTAGTGCTGGAGGTCGCAGAAAAAGCCCGCATCAACGTCGCGCTCCAAGTAGGAACGATAAGTACCGAAGTTGTAGTGCAAGGCTCCGAGGTTGCGCAGGTGGAGACGCAGTCGTCCGATCTGAGCAATACCGTCAGCGGCAAGGAAATAAGCCAACTCGAGCTCAACGGACGAGATTTTACGCAACTCGTCGCGCTGGTCCCGGGAGTTACGAATCAATCCGGCCAGGATGAAGGCGAGCCGGGCGCATCTACAGTGGCATTCAGCATCAACGGAGGGCGCACCGAATACAACAATTTCGAATTAGACGGCGGCGATGCCCTAGACAATGGCAGCAACTCGACGCTCAATGTCTATCCCAGCATCGACGCTATCGCAGAAGTCAAAGTGCTTACTTCAGAGTACGGCGCGCAATATGGCAAGAGCGGCTCGGGCACGGTCGAAGTCGAAACCAAGTCAGGCACGAACAATTTTCACGGCGATCTGTATGAGTTCCTTCGCAACGATGCCTTCAACGCCACCCCGGAGTTCGAGACCTCCGTCCCTGCCTACAAAAAGCATGATTTTGGTTTTACCATCGGTGGCCCGGTGTTTATTCCAGGGCATTACAACACCAACAAACAAAAAACGTTCTTTTTTTGGTCCGAGGAATGGCGAAGAGAACTGACACCGGCTTCTGGATTTTTCAGTACCACTCCCGTGCCAACGGTTGCGGAGCGCGGCGGCGACTTCAGCGCCGACTGTCCTAATGCCAACGGTTTCAGCGATTGCCCAATCGTCCCCGGTTTCACAAATCCCGGCGGCATTGCCGCCGGCTACACACCGAACTTGAACGTGGTGCCGGCCTTTGCGGCGAATGCCCCGATTACACAGGCGCTTGAGGCGCTGATTCCGCTGCCTAACATCGGAACTAACAACTGGTTCGCGACACCGACTCTGCCGACCCACTGGCGCCAGGAGCTTTTCAAAGTCGATCAAAATATCAACGATAAAGTTCGAGCCAGTTTCCGCTACATTCACGATTCCTGGCAACAGCAATATCCCGTCCCTCTGTGGACATCGGGTACCAGTTTCCCAACAGTCCAGACGAATTTCACCAATCCTGGCGTCAGCATGGTAGCGCGCCTTACAGCCAACGTTTCTCCAACGTTGCTGAACGAATTTGTCGCCAGTTACACGACGGACCACATCGGCACCCAGTTAACCGGGCCTTGGCAGCGCGGTTCCGTCCCCTCGACGCTTGGTCTTTACAACAATGGATACGGTGGAAAAGTCCCCGGCATTAGCGTCAGCGGTGGAAACGAATTTAGCGGCGGATTTGCGGAAGATCCAGGTTATGTGCCTCAGGGCCCACTGAATTCGAATCCAACATTCACCTACCGCGACAACGTAACCAAGATCGTTGGACCACACAATATCCAATTCGGCGCCTATTTCGTGAACGCGCACAAGAATGAAATTCCGCAGCCCGGCACCGGCGTGAATGGCATCTTGACTTTTACCAACTCAAGCACTGTGACGAGCGGTAACGCATTCGCCGATCTTCTGCTTGGCAACATCAGCAGTTTCGCCCAGGAAGGCGCTGCACTGAAGATGCATGAACTGTATAAGATCACAGAGATTTTTGGTCAGGACGATTGGCACGTGAGCAAGCGCCTAACCTTAAACCTGGGCCTCCGGATGAGCTTCTTTGGAACCTACCGCGAAAAGAACAATCTTGCATGGAACTTTGACCCAGCGGCCTATGTTCCGGGCGCCAGTTCACTCAACGGGGATGGCACTGTTGCCGGCAATCCTTACAACGGATGGGTCGACTGCGGAGTGACCGCAGGCGTTCCTGCAGGCTGCCTAAAAAATCATTGGTGGAATCCTGCGCCGCGCGTCGGTTTTGCTTTTGATCCATTTGGCGATGGCAAATGGGCGATTCGCGGAGGTTATGGAATCTTCTTCGAACACACCAATGGCAATGAGTCCAATACCGAGTCCTTGGAATACGAGAGTAAATCCACACCGATTTCGAACGTCAGCAACATTGCGGGATACAACAACCTCAACCCGGGTCTGTTGGTTTCCAGCAGCGGCGCTGCCAGCACTTTTCCGCTGCAGTTTGTCTCGCTGCCCAACAAGGCGATCTGGCCTTACATGCAGCAATGGCACTTAGATATTCAACATGATCTGGGCAGAAGCACGGTTGCATCTATTTCGTACGTAGGAAGTGCCGGAGTTCACCTGACTCGCTCCTATGAGTACAACCAAATGACGCCGGTTCCGGCGAGTCAGAACCCATACGCCCCGGGCCAGGTCATAACTGCCGATGATTGTGCCTCTGTCACGATCGCTCCTAACGGGCAAGCTACGGGTACTGCCAATGTGGACACCGGTGGTGGGCAAACCATGACCGGTGGATGGGCCAACAACTTGGCTGTCGCCTGTGGGAACAACGCCAACTTCTACCGTCCATTCCTCGGCATCGGCGGCATCGAGCGCAAAGATCAAACTGGCTCTTCCAACTACAACGCTTTTGAGTTTTCTCTGCGCCACAGCATCGGCGGATTGCAGGTGAGCGCTGCCTATACCTTCAGCCACTCAATTGACGATTCTTCCGACTATAACGATTTGGGATTTGTGAATTCTTACGACCTCAACGCTTACCGCGCCAGCTCCAACTTTGATCAACGGCATAATGTCGACATCAGTTACGTATATGACTTGCCGATTTTCAAAGGGAGTGGACTGACCCATACCCTGCTTGGTGGTTGGCAGTGGTCCGGCATCACGTTGATTCAGAGTGGAACTCCGTTTAGCGTTTACAACATTGGAATAAACGGGGTTAGCGGAGACAATGCTGGCGTCGGAAACACCTTCGCTACAGCAGGATCATATCCCGATCTTGTAGGTAATCCAAAAGCGGGCGTTTCCAGTAGTCCGTTAGCCGGCTTCCAGGAAGGGTTTGGACCTTTGCTCTATAATCCTGCGGCTTTTGTTCAGCCGACAGGACTAACGTTTGGCGACGCGGGACGTAACATTCTGCGCAATCCGTGGCGCACGAACTTTGATATGGCATTAATCAAACATTTTGCCGTCACCGAAAGCAAATATTTCGAGTTCCGGGCGGAAGCCTTTAACGTCTTCAATCATGTGGAATACAACTGGCTGGGCGGTGACGCTGGCTCGGCCGCAGACAACGGAGGCCGCGGAACGATCTCCAATGAAATTGGATGCTACGGCGGACCGAATAACTCGGCAGGCGATCCGACCGCGTGCGGCAACGGCCTTACCAGCTATCTTCGCTCCGCAGGCACACACCTTCCGCGCATCATGCAACTCGCGCTCAAGTTCATTTTCTAACATTCACCCAAGAAGAATCCCGGCCACATGCCGGGATTCTTTTCTTAGCGATACTCTAGCCAACTGTTACGCTGTTCGGCGCGGCCACGGCGGCCAGCGCCCCCTCCAGATCTGCGATCAAATCTTCCGCATTCTCGATTCCCACCGAGAGCCGGATCATCTGCTCGCTGATTCCCATTTTCCGGCGTTCTTCCTCCGGAACCGTGAGATGCGAGGTCAGCACCGGGATCGAAACTAGCGATTCCACTCCGCCCAGGCTTGGAGCCAAAGTAAACAACCGCATCGCCTCGGTCGCCCGGCGGGCGTCTTCCCCGTTTCCTTCAATTTCAAAAGTCACCATGCCCCCGCCACCGCTCATCTGTTCCCGCGCCACTGCATATTGCGCATGAGTTTTCAGGAACGGATAATGCACGCTGCGTACCTTCGCATGTCCGCGGAGGAATTCGGCGACACGTTGTGCATTTTCATTTTGCCGCGCCACCCGCACCGCCAGGGTCTTCAGTCCACGCTGCAGAACCCAGGACGCGTGCGGGTCCATGCAGTTGCCCAGCGTCGTCCGCGTCTGCCAGACCTGATCGATCAACTCCTGCCTTCGTTTCATGATCGCCTGTGCCACCTGCGGCACTCTGGCCGCGATCTCAAGAGGAATGGTCTGGATTCCGTGGCGATCTCCGTGCAGCAAATCGCCCGGCCGGACCTGCATGTGGCCGACCTCAACGGTGTTTCCGAAGTCGAAGACGTGGGCAAAGGCATGGGAAACGGACACGTTGCCCGCAAACAACTGAAAGCCGGTTTGATGGACTTCCGGAAGGTCGCGCACGGCGCCATTTGTCACGAAGGCGACGCACCCCAGTGCGCGCAAGATATTCGCATGCACTTCTCCGACAAATGCACCAAGGCCGGGAGATTTATCGAGGTCTTCAATCACCACCACCCGTGGCGGCGGAATTTTCAGCAAAGAATCCCACCATTCCCCACGGTCGTAGTAGCTGTGGCTCTCCATTGGGGGATCGGCGCTACGGATGCGGGCTGTGGCCGCATAGCCCACAGTCGGGGGAATTTCCTTAAAAATGCAATGCAA
>Ga0209006_10003366_pt1 | contig 14551 bp, 12 predicted proteins | sample JacPin_JW_Ref_O2_FD_188567 | JGI IMG/M metagenome (GOLD analysis project Ga0209006, IMG submission 188567) | Forest soil microbial communities from Algoma, Ontario, Canada - Jack Pine, Ontario site 1_JW_Ref_O2 (SPAdes) (version 2) | ecosystem: Environmental > Terrestrial > Soil > Boreal... | reverse complement strand
CATGAGCTCGCCCACGGTCTGCGCGAAGAGCGGCTCGAAGATGACGGCCGACAAGGGATTTGAGAATTCAAAACGCATGGTGAGGTCCACCCGGCAACCCGCATCGGCGATGGGCGTCAACAGCCACTCGCCCCGCAGCGTGCTGAAAGGACCGTGCACCAGATTCATGGTCACGCGCCGGTCGGGATCAAGCTCATTGCGGGTGGTGAAATGAGTGCGCAGCGCACCGCGGCGCACGCTCAAGGTGGCAACGATTTCGTTGTCGGTGCGCGATTCGATGCGTGCCTGCGTACAGCCGGGGACAAATTCCGGGTAGCGCTCGATATCGCTGATGAGCGCAAAGAGTCGCGCCGGCGACTGCGCGAGGAGTGCTGAACGCTTCAATTCCCGCATCCTTGCGATCCTAATGGAAATCTCGGGCAAATTCGCCGCAGCACCCGCCGCTCGCGCGCCTGGGCCGGGCAGTCGATAATGGGACTCGCGCTGAGCCGACAGATGCAAGGCGCGCAATCGTCACGGTAGGGAAATCATGAGTTTTTCAGTTCGAATTCCATGCGCTGCCATCGCGACAACACTCCTGCTGGGGTCCGCCGCCAGCATTGCAGGGGACCTCGTGATCCATGCAGGCGAGCTCCTCGATGGCATCACGGCAAAGCCGCAACCGCGCATGTCGATTCTTGTGCACGATGACAGGATTGTCGCGGTGCAAGCGGGCTTCACGGCGCCCGCCGGCGCCGAGGTCATTGACCTCGAGGACGCCACGGTGATGCCGGGATTCATCGACTGCCATGTGCATATCTCGGCGGAGCTTCCTGGCCGCACGAATGCAACCGAACGCTGGTTGACGCACAGCGAGCTCGATCGTGCCTTCGATGCTGCCGTCTTCGTGCGGCAAATGCTGCAGCAGGGCTTCACGAGCGCGCGCGATGTGGGCGGCGGAGACGAGACGGTCGCGATCCGCAACGCCATCAAAGACGGCAAGATCCCAGGACCGCGGCTGTGGGTGTCGCTCGAGCCGCTCGGGCCGACGGCGGGACATGGCGACCCCAAGAATGGGCTCGATCAAGATCTATCCCACAGCAACTGGCAGAACGGCATCGTCGACAGTGCGCAGGAGGCTCGTCTGCGCGTGCGCGAGCACAAGCGCCGTGGCGCCGATCTGATCAAGCTCTTGCCCTCGGGCGGCATCGCATCCACGGGCGACAACCCCCATCAGCAGCTCATGACCGATGAGGAAATGCGTGCGGCGGTCGAAACGGCCCACTCATTGGGCATGAAGGTCGCGGCCCATCTGTATCCGGCGATGGCGATTGAAAACGCCGTGCGCGCCGGTGTCGACTCGGTCGAACATGGATCGTTTGCAACGGCCCGGACGTTTGAGCTGATGAAGGCGCACGGCACCTACCTTGTGCCCACGCTCACCGTCTATGAGATCTTCTATGCCGTCGCACACGATGAGCCGCAGTTGCTGAAACCGGGAACGGTTGCCAAGGAACTGGCCAACGACCTCGCGCCCAAACGCAATCTGCCGCTGGCGGTGAAGTCGGGCGTCAAGATTGCCTATGGCACCGACATCGGGGAAGGCGATCACACGCAGGAATTTACGCTCCTCGCCGCGAACGGTCTGCAACCGAGCGAGACGCTGTTCGCGGCGACGCGCAATGCCGCCGATCTCATCGGCGCCGCAGATGAGATCGGCTCGATTCAGGCGGGGCGATACGCCGACATCGTCGCAACCGCAGGGGATCCCTTGAGTGACCCCGCGCGCTTCAGACACGTGCACTTCGTGATGAAAGGTGGCATCGTTTATCGACGCGCGGGAGAGCCGACGCCAATCAGGGATCCATCGAGCGCTCGCGACTGAGCACGACACGGCCCCGCGTCGTAGACGCTACAATCGTGAACCGCGTTTACGCCATCGCTCATGCCTCAAGCCGCTGCCACTCCACGCCTGATCGCCGAGAACCGCAAGGCGCGCTTCGAGTACTTCATCGAGGAGCGCTACGAGGCGGGGCTTGCGCTGCAGGGTTGGGAAGTCAAAGCCATGCGTGCCGGACGCGCGCAGCTTGCCGAAGCCTATGTCTACCTGAGAAATGGAGAAGCCTTCCTGATCGGCGCCCATCTCTCGCCCCTGCGCTCGACATCGACTCATGTGACCGCCGATCCCGTGCGTACCCGCAAACTCCTCCTGAGGAGAAGCGAGCTGCAATCGCTCATCGGCTCGGTTGAGCGGCGCGGCTATACGCTGGTGCCGCTCGAGCTTTATTGGAAGGCAGGCCGCGCGAAGCTCACGGTCGGACTCGCCAAGGGCAAGAAGCAGCACGACAAGCGCGCAGTGGAGAAGGACCGGGACTGGGAACGCAACAAGGCCCGGATCCTGCGCGGCCGTTAGCCGCGCGCGTCAGAAGACGCCCGCCGAGCCCACTTTGGTCATGGGAAGCCCTAGGCGGCCCTAGCGCCGGAAACTTCGCGCTCGTGATGCCGTCTAAGTTATCCTGAGTACGACCTTTGGGGGCGACCGGATTCGACGTGGGTCGCGAAACTTCAGTGGCGTTTCCGAGGTGCAGTGGTCCTCGTAAAAAACTTCTGCAAACTTATAGTTGCCAACGACAGTAACTACGCCTTAGCTGCCTAAACGCAGCTAACCTCTGACCGCCTCGGGCCTATACGAACGAATCAGGGGTCGCGCTTATAGGATCGAAAACCGGTGTGCGACGGGCCGGTTTTTTAAGAGTCACCGTCTGCTGGCGTTGCGTCTTCCCTGCTGCTCGGGTAGCGCCGCGTGAGAATCAAAGAGTCAGCTACGTACGTAGAAGCTGAAGCGTAGGGCTTGCGGACGGGGGTTCGATCAATGGTCGCGTCGGCCCGCAAGGGCCGGATGAAAACGGAGCTCACATCGGTGAAACCTGACGGCGCCGTCACGATGACGGCGGCATGGCAACGCCGAGGGGTAGGAAGAGGGCCAACTTCAGGCCTGCCCTGTAGAGACTTATAGACTCGCCGAGAATGCCCGCGGTTCGGGGCTAGCACTAGGATCAGGTTGGAAGATCTTGCTTCCGCCGGATAACACGCTCCGCATGCTTGCCGGATGACCGGCGAGGATGAAGGCATAGTCCAGGCCGCGGCGAAAGCTGCGGGTCAACTGTCCCCCCGCCTCCACCATCTGTTGTTTCCCGGCCCACCAGGGCCGGGAAGCGCGGATGCATTTCGCGTCAAATACCCTGACTTTTCTTCTTCAATGTTCGAGCATCAGCAAGTAAGCTCGCGCGTTCCGTGCCTTAAGCCGCGCAACGACATGAAACTCGAAAAGCGATTGTCCCCGTGCGAGGCGGCCTATGTTGCAGGGATCATTGACGGCGACGGGACCATCACTTTGACGCGGACGCATCGAGGCGAGAATCGGCGGCCTGTTGTCAGCATAAGTAGCACTGAACGACGCTTATTAGACTACGTTCTAAAAGTGGTCGGTGCCGGCCGCATTACAAATAAGATGCGGACTCGCGATCATCATTCGCCAAGCTTTGCGTACGTGTTGTCGAGTCGCAGGGCGATCGCTTTGCTCTCTCAGGTTTCTCCATTTCTGCAAACGTACAAGTCAGGGCGCGCTCGCCTTCGGGCAGAGGAATACTTGCAGGTCACACCGAGGAATAGGCGTTACACGGCGGCACAGCGCGATAGACGCGCTGCGTTTGAGACTCGCTTCTTTTCCATGAAAACGCGTGGCGTAGTGCCGAGCGTTCAGATCGCGGGTCGCCGTCCGTCGAGCGACAGCAATGGCCCATAGAGTTCGGGCCTGCGATCGCGGAACACGAACCAGTTGTTGCGCAGCTGTGCAAGAGCGGTGAGATCAAAAGTCGCGGTCAGCACCGCATCGCCATCCTCGGGCGCCTCGGCGACTTTGGCGCCGGTGGCGTCGGCGATGAAGGATGAGCCGTAGAAGCGGATGTAGAGGCCGTCGGGGTTCTGCAGCGAACGCTCGAGTCCATAGCGGTTGGAGGCGATGAGCGGCACTAAATTGGCCGCCGCCTGGCCCTGCTGAGCTCTTTGCCAATGCTCGCGCGAATTCAAGGGCAGCGCCGGTGGCGGCTCGCTGCCGATTGCGGTCGGAAAGAACAACAGCTCCGCGCCCAAGAGCGCCATGATGCGCGCAGATTCCGGGAACCACTGATCCCAGCAAATCCCGACGCCGATGCGCGCGAAGCGCGTATCCCACGCCTTAAATCCCGTATCACCGGGGCTGAAGTAATTCTTCTCCTGATAACCCGGGCCGTTCGGGATGTGCGCCTTTCTGTAGACGCCCAGCACTGAACCGTCGGCATCGACGATCGCAACGGAATTGAAGAAGGCACGCCCCGCGCTCTCGAAGAAGCTCACCGGCAGCACGACATTCAGTTCGCGCGCCAGCGCGCGAAAATGTTGGACCGCGCGGCTGGCATCGACGCTGCGCGCCAGCTGCAAATGGCGCACGTCCTGCTCGATGCAGAAATACGGCGTTTCGAAGAGCTCGGGCAGAAGGATGATCTGCGCCCCGGCGCGCGCGGCCGCACGCACCGCCGCATCGCCCTTGGCAATGTTGTTGTCGGCGTTCCAGTCGCAGGAGAACTGCAGTGCCGCGACCGTCACCGCGCGCGGCACGGCGCGAAAATGCTCAGGCTCCAAAGGCCACCCCCGCCAGTGTCAGTGCAATAAGCGCTTGTCCTCAGACGCACTGAGGCCCGGGAAGAGTGCCTGATCGAGAGCCTGCACGTAAGTAGCCACGTCCGCAGGCCCGGGAACGAGGATGCGTCCGTTGATGAGAAGGTTCGGCGTCGCCATGACGCCCAGGCCCTGCAGGCGCTTCTCCTCCGCATCGACCTGATCCGCGCCAGCTTTGGGGTCATTGAATGCCGCCAGTGTCGCCTCGGCGAGCCCGCGCGAGCGTCCAAGTTCTGTGAGCACCTCGTGATCGCCGATGTCCTGGCCGCGCTCGAAGAACGCGCTGAAGAGCGCATCGACCAACGCCTCATGGGCGCCCTCACCCTCGGCGAGCTTCACCAGACGATGCGCCTCACGGGTATCGGGTACCTGCCCTAAGCTTGCGAAGTCGAACTTGATCCCCAGGTCACGTCCGGCCTCTGCCAGTGTCTCCTGCGCCAAGTCAACGCTTACGCCCGGGGGAAGCCGGGTCGCCAGATGGTCGCGCCAGGCGGCCGACGCCGGGGGTATATCGCCCTTGGTCCGCAAGCCATGCCAGCGCAGCGGCGGCGCCGGGATGCCGTAGAGGCTCCCGAGGGCACGTTCGAGCTTGCGCTTGCCGAGGAAAGACCAGGGACAGGCGAAATCCGCGATTAAGTCAAATTCGAGCGGCGCTCGGCCCCTGCTCGTTACTACAACTTGCGTATCCATGGCGTCTATCTGGAGCGGTGACCCAGGAATATCAAGCGCGTCGGGCCTGGGCTTTCGCCCCATGAGAGGCAAGTCCCATCTGCTCATTGATGCGCATGGCGGTCTCAAGCGCCCGCAGGCCCGCCGCACCGCTCACGACCGGCTCCTGCCCGGTGCGCGCGCAGGCGATAAAAGAGTCGATTTCCTCTTTGAGCGCATCACCCTGCTCGAAGCTGCGCTCATCGATGATGACCGGCAACTGCCCCGGCTCGATCGGCCCCGGACGTTTCTTGATGACGGTCAGGATTTTCTGCTGCAGATCGATGGACAGATAAGCCTCGTCCTCGAACACCCGCAATTTGCGCTCGGTTTTCATACTGACACGGCTCGCCGTGGCATTGGCGACGCAGCCGTTCTCGAAGCGGATGCGCGCGTTGGCGATATCGATCTCATCGGAGAACACCGCCGTGCCAATCGCATCAATGGACGCGACCGGCACGCCGACGATGGTCTGCACGATGTCGATGTCGTGGATCATGAGATCCAGCACCACGTTCACCTCCGTGCCGCGCTCGCGGTACGGCGCGAGCCGGTGGCACTCGATGAAACGCGGCGCCTTCAAATAAGGCTCCGCCGCGCGGATCGCGGCGTTGAAGCGCTCAAGATGGCCCACTTGCAGCACCCGGGAGTGCCTGCGCGCAAGCTCGATGAGTTGCTGCGCTTCGGCAGCCGTCTCGGTCACCGGCTTCTCGACGAGCACATGGGCGCGTGCCTCAAGAAAGTCGCGTGCGATCGCAAAGTGCGTGGGGGTAGGCGTCACGACGCTGACCACGTCAACCCGTCCGAGAAGCTCGCGGTAATCCTCGAGCACCTGGCAGGGGAACTCGCGCAATGCCGCCTCGCGCGCCTGGGCGCGCACGTCCACCACCGCCACGAGCTCGCACTCTTGCGCCTGCGCGTATTTCTGGGCGTGAAATCGCCCGAGATAGCCGACACCGATCACCGCTGCTCTGATTTTCTCCATGGCGGCGCTATTATGCGCCGCGGCAAACGAGGAACCCCTGCCTTGGAATCCACAGCACCCGACTCCGACCTGCCGGAGGACGATCTACCTCCCAGCCGCCGACACCTGGTTCGCGAACTTGTGATCTTCGCGGTCGCGGCTGTCGTGGGCTTCCTCATCGTGCCCCTCCTCATCTGGACCATGGGACACGCGGCGCTTGGGCCCTACAACCATGGGGGCCCGGGCGGGCTGCTGGCGGATTTCATGAGCGGCCTCGCTCATGGTTCGCCCATCTACTGGGCGGTAGCTCTCGGTCCCTACGCCCTCACCCTCCTGGTGCGATTTTTGTACGCGCAGGCGCGCGGCTGGCGCTGATCCCGCACGCCTAGGAGGCCCTGCGAGGGAACCTGCGCCCCTGCGCACGGTTCTAAGCATAAGGTGCTCTATACTCAGGGCCAGTACAGCCACACGGCGAGTCCGAGGAGTGCGACGACCGCAAGGTGGCTGGCGAAGCGCCAGCGCTGCACGCGCAGCTCCCCGTAGAAGCTCGCAGCGGAAGCGGCCGATATCAGTGTGAAGACGGCGACGCCGCGCGCTAGCGGCAATCGTTCGGGTGCAAAGCGGGCGGCGCTGTCGGAGAGGAACAGGAAGACCACCCAGGTCAGGATGAGGCCGGCGGCGATCGAGACTGCCGAGCCCATCACGATTCCGAGCAGTACAGCGAGTGGGCGCATGAGAGTTGGGTGCAAGATGATTCGGCTGCGGCGCGCGCGGACTTGATGGTGCGCCCGGGTCGCTCTAGCCTTGCAAGATTGAAGTGTACCGAAAAAATGCGGGTGACATACGTGATGCGAAAACCCCTGCGGCGATTCTCCGCCTGGATTGCGGCGTTGCTACTGACCGCGACGGCGCTTGCGGTGGTGAGCGCAACTCCCGCTCCGCCGGCAAGCACCCTGCTGCCCCCGGGCTCGGTCGCCCCCACTGACAATCAGCGGGCAATTGCGCGCAAGGTCGGGGCCATCCTCGAGCAGTATCACTACCGTCACGCAACCATCGACGGGCATTTCTCAAGCCAGGTTTACGATCGCTACCTCGACTTCCTCGACGGCCAGCGCAGCTACTTCCTCGCGAGCGACGTCGCCGAGTTCGAGCCGTGGCGCATGCGCTTCGATGACATGATCCACACCGGCGAGATTGATCCCGCCTACCTCATTTTCGCGCGCTTCCAGGAAAGAAATCGCCAGCGCATCCGCTACGCGATCAACCTGCTTAAAACCGAACCCGACTGGACGGTGAACGAGACGTTCCAGTTCGATCGCCTGCACACCCCGTGGCAGGCGAGCGAAGCGGATATGAACGAGCTGTGGCGCAAGCGCGTGAAGAACGATGCCTTGTCGCTGATGCTGACCGACAAGACCTGGCCGGAGGCCTCCGAGATTCTGCGCAAGCGCTACGAGCGCGTGCTGAAGCGCGTCGATCAGATCAAATCTGAGGACGTGTTCGAAAATCTCATGAATGCCTACGCACGCACCTTTGATCCGCACTCGAGCTACTTCTCGCCGAATAATTCCGAGGAGTACCGCATCCAGATGAGCCTCAACTATGAGGGCATCGGCGCTTCCCTGTCGCTCGTGGATGACTACGTGACCATCACGAATCTGATCGCCGGAGGACCGGCCGCCGTGGCGGGTACTCTGGTGGCGAATGATCGCATCACCGGCGTGAGCCAGAGCCACGACGGCGCGGTGGTCGACGTCATCGGCTGGCGCCTGGATGACGTGGTGCAGCTGATCCGCGGCAAAGCGGGCACCGTCGTGCGCCTTGAGGTGCTGCCGGCGGGCGCGCCGCCCGGATCGGCGGAAAAGAGCATCGAGTTCGTACGCAACAAGGTGACCCTCGAAGCGCAGGCGGCGCATAAGGAAGTGCGCAACATCACACGCGATGGAAAGATGCTCAAAGTCGGTGTCGTCACCGTACCGGGCTTCTATCAGGACATTGCCGCGCAAAGCTCGGGGGATGAGAATTACCGCAGCACCACGCGCGACGTGCGCCGCCTCCTGGGCGAACTCAAGGCCGAGCACGTCGACGGCTTGGTATTGGATCTGCGCAATAACGGCGGCGGCTACCTGCCCGAGGCCACTGCGCTTACCGGACTCTTCATCAAACACGGTCCCGTCGTGCAATTGCGCGACACCACGGGCCGGCTCGAGGTGCTCGATGATCCGGAGCCCGCGAGCGACTACGACGGCCCGCTTGCCGTGCTCGTCGATCGCTTCAGCGCCTCGGCTTCAGAGATCTTCGCCGCCGCCATCCAGGACTACCACCGCGGCATCATTCTCGGCCAGCGCACCTTCGGCAAGGGCACGGTGCAGAACCTCGTGCCGCTCGATCGCTGGTCGGCGCGCCCCGTCAACGGCCAGCTGACGGTGACCATCGGCAAGTTCTATCGCATCACCGGTGAGAGCACGCAGCACCGCGGCGTCGAGCCTGACGTCGAGCTGCCCTCGCCCATCGACATGAAGGAAGTGGGCGAAAGCGCGCTCGATTCGGCGCTGCCCTGGGATCGCATTGCCGGCGTACCGTTTCACACCGAGGGCCAGTCGAGCACGCCCATCCCGGCGCTCGTCAGCGACGAGGACACGCGTGCGCAGCACGACCCGGACTATCGCTGGCTCGTCGCCGACATCGCCGCCATCGACAACATTCGCGAGCAGCACACGGTCTCGCTCAATCTGAGCGCGCGTCGCGAAGAGCGCACCCACGAGGATCATGATCGCCTGGCGCGCGAGAACGAGCGGCGCGCCGCCAAAGGCCAGCCGCCCTTGAAGAGCGTCGAGGAGCTCGAGAAGGCGGAAGAGCCGGATGTCGTGCTCGCACAGGCAGCCGAGATCATGGCTGACATGGTGACGGGCGTGCGTAGCGTACCGACGGCGCCGCCGCCACCCGGACGCCAGACCGCACGGCGCAGCTAGCGCAGGAGCACTCTGAAGAGGTCCCAGGTGTCCTCGGCGAGGACGTTAGGCAATTTTGCGGCGCTCGCGCCGGCGGCCGTGTTGGCGAGCACATCGCCTTCCGCAAAGTTGATCGAATCGCTCGTCGGCACCGTATCGCTCGCATTCCTGAAGCGCGCAACCTTACGCAGCCGCTCGTTACGCTCTTTGACTTCGAGAGCGATATTGGTCTTCGACTGGATGATGCTGCTCGCGCGCTCGATTTCTGCCATGAGTGCTTCGCACTCGGCACGCGAGCCGTATTCATCGGTAATCTCGCGGCGTGCGGTCGCCTCGCGCGCGCGTGCTACGAGCGTTGTGCGGCTAAGACGCATGCACAGCACTTCGGCGTAGGCGATCGCAGTCATGTTGATGGTGCGCCGTGCCTCGACCGACAGCCCCGGAAACTCCGGCTGCGGCTCCTGCTCAACATCGATCGACACCTGGCGCGCGGCATCCATCGCAAGATCGGCAACCGCTGCTGCGGCGCGCGCCGCCTCGCGCTCGCGAGCGACCGCGCGGCGCTTGAAGTAGTGCCATAGCTTGGTGAGGCGCGCGTGCGCGGCATTCAATTCGGCCACGCGCTCGCGCGCCGCGGCCGCTGCGCTCTGCGCGGCATTCAGGCGCGTCTCGACTTCCTGCCGGCGCGCAAACTGGCGCCGATTGTGTTCGGCGATATGCGCGCGGCGCTCGCGCTCCTCGAGCTGCCGTGCGAGCTCCGCCACGAACTGCTCGATGAGCTCACGCCCCAGTTGCCACAGGCGCCGCAGCTGATAGAACACGAGCGCCGGAAAGCCGCTCTCCGAAAGCCCGAGGCGGGTTTCGAGCACCCCCAGCATCTCCTGGGTGCGCAAAGTTGCGCCTTCCTGCTGTTTGATACGGTCTTTGAGACGATAGATCTCGTCCTGCAGCGCGGCGTAGGCCTTCTTCAACTCCGCGCGGTTGCGAAACAGCGCAAGCACGCGGTGATCCTCCGGATCCTCCACGTCGCGGCGTACGTAGACCTTGAGCAGCCCCAGCTGGCGCAATGCATTCATGAAAGATGCAGGAGCCACCGCCGAACCGCCTTTAGGAGGGCGAAACAACCCTCGCGCCCGCAGCGAAGCGGTGGCCGCGCTCCACACAGTATTCCAGCCACTTGTTTAACATCACGTTGCGCGCCCAGCGCTGATCCAGTTCACGCTCCGCGCGGCTGCGCAGCGTCTTCAGCAGTGGATGCGGATGCGATGCAGCCCACGCTTGGGCCTCCACCAAATGCGCATCGTGATAGATGCGGATGCGCATGTCCGGATACTCGAGGGGTTCGGTGGGATGCGACAGAAGATAGGTCAAATTGAGCGTCGTGGTGTAGGGGCAGCGCTCGGTCACATTGAGAACGAGGTCACAGTCTGCGGCCAGGCTTGAACGCTGACGCCCGGAAAGCTCACGCAAATTTCCTGCCAGCCAGCCGAAGCGCACATAGTTACTCTCGTACAGGCCCATCAACGCAACGAAGCTGCGCGGGCGGGCGCGCCACGAGACGAGTGTGAGCGTATCGTCGAACATGCACCCGACTATATCGCAGCGCGCTCACGGCGCAAGCCTGTCAAGTGGGGTTTTTTCGCACTTTGAAACTTATTGAAACTTAAGGTCGCAGACGCCGCTCGATGCCGGTATTATTGAGGATGCGACTCGCGAGCTCCTCGATCGAGCACTCCGTCGTATCGAGCGACGGAATCGCGTAGCGTGCAAACAGCGCTTCGGCGGCGCGGATCTCATACTGTACTTGTTGCCGCGATGCGTAGCGGCTATCGGGGCGACGCTCTTGGCGGATCTGCTGCAGGCGCTCAGCCTTGATCGTGAGCGCGTAAAGTTTTTGGCGATAGGAGTTGACGCGCGGCGGCAGCGTGCCCGCCTCGAGATCATCTTCGGTCAGCGGATAATTTGCCGTGTAGATGCCGTACTGCAGCGCCATGTACAAGCCTGTCGGCGTCTTGCCCGAGCGCGACACTCCGAGCAAAATCACATCCGCGCGCGCATAATCGGTGCCGTTGCCATCGTCGTGCGTCAGCGCGAAGTTGGTTGCGTTGATGCGCGTCGTGTAGGTTGCAAGGTCCGCCATACCGTGCGCACGTCCGGCGCGATGCGTGGAGCGCGTCGCGAGTTCATCTTCGAGGGGGCCGACGAAGGCTGCAAAGAAGTCCAGGAACAGCGCGCGGCTGCCGAGCACGATGTTGCGCACGTCATCCTGCACTAGAGTGCTGAAGACGATGGGGCGCAGGCCCTCCTCGTCGGCGGCGCGGTTGATCCGGCGCACGGCATCCTCCGCCTTGTCAACGCTCGACACAAATGGCAAAGTCACGGTGCGAAATTCCAGGCCCTCGAATTGCGTCAAGAGACTGTGGCCCATCGTCTCTGCAGTAACACCCGTCTGGTCCGATAGGAAAAATACCGTCCGGCGGCTCATGGCATCGAGTCCTGTTAGGTGGCGCGCGTGAGCGCGGTTTTCGAGGAGTCCGATTGAACGCCTACGTCTTGCCATTTGAACACCTGACGATGCGCGACGTCGAGACCGTCGGCGGCAAAAACGCATCGCTCGGCGAGATGATCGGACAGCTTAGCGCGCTCGGCGTGCACGTTCCGGGAGGCTTCGCGACCACCGCGCGCGCGTTTCGCGACTTCCTCGAGCAGGGCGGACTTGCGGCACGCATCAGCCAGGCGCTCGCCGGGCTCAACGTCGACGACGTGACCAAGCTTGCCGCGACCGGCGCGCGGATCAGGAAAGACATCATGGCGACGCCCTTTCCGCCCGCTCTCGAGCAGGCGGTATTGAGCGCGCTTGCCCATATGAGCGCCGGCGCCGAAATCGCAGTCGCCGTGCGCTCCTCTGCCACCGCCGAGGATCTGCCGGAAGCCTCGTTCGCCGGTCAGCAGGAAACGTTCCTCAACGTGCGCGGCGCGCCTGCGGTGCTGCAGGCGATGCACGAAGTCTTCGCCTCGCTCTTCAACGATCGCGCCATCGCCTATCGCGTGCATCAGGGCTTCGAGCATGTGGCCATCGCGCTGTCGGCGGGCGTGCAGCACATGGTGAGGAGTGATCTCGGCGCGAGCGGCGTCATGTTTACGCTCGATACGGACTCGGGGTTCCGCGACGTCGTTTTCATCACTGCATCTTACGGCCTTGGCGAGACCGTCGTACAAGGGGCGGTCAATCCGGACGAATTTTACGTCTATAAGCCGGCGCTGCGCGCCGGCAAGCACGCCATCATTCGCAAGAACTTGGGTGGCAAGGCTATCAAGATGATCTATGCCGCGCAGGGTGCGCAGCGCGTTGCGACCGTCGAGGTTCCTGCGCACGAGCGTACGCGCTTTTCGTTAAACGACGCCGACATCGTCACCCTCGCGCGTCAGGCCCTCGTCATCGAGGAGCACTACGGGCGGCCCATGGATATTGAATGGGGCAAGGACGGTGCGAGCGGTGAGATCTTCATTCTGCAGGCTCGACCGGAGACCGTGCAGAGCAGAAGCGGCCGCGTCATTCAAAGATTCGCCTTGAAACGCCGCTCGACGATACTCGCCACGGGGCGCAGCATCGGGCAGAGGATCGGCGCCGGTCCTGCGCGCGTGGTGCGCAACGCATCCGAGATGGCGCGCGTGCAGACGGGCGACGTGCTGGTCGCCGATATGACGGACCCCGACTGGGAGCCGGTCATGAAGCGCGCCGCCGCGATCGTCACCAACCGTGGCGGACGCACCTGCCATGCGGCCATCATTGCGCGCGAATTGGGCGTGGCGGCGGTCGTGGGCTGTGGCGATGCGACCGAGCGCGTGCGCGAAGGCCAGGAAGTCACCGTCTCCTGCGCCGAAGGCGAGACCGGCTACGTCTACGAAGGTATGCTTGATTTCGAGCGCAAGCAGATCGAGCTCGACACGCTGCCGAAGATCCCCGTCAACATCATGATGAACGTCGGCAATCCCGACCGCGCGTTCGACTTTGCCGGCATTCCGCACCGCGGCGTGGGACTGGCGCGCCTCGAATTCATCATCAATCGCATGATTGGCGTACATCCGCGGGCGCTCCTTGAGTTCGACAAGCTCGACGGCGAGCTGCAGGAGCAGATCCGCGTGCAGATGGCAGGTTATTCAGATCCGGTCGGCTTCTATGTTGAGAAGCTCGCCGAGGGGATCGCGCAGATCGCCGCTGCGTTCGCTCCGCAGCCCGTCATCGTGCGGCTGTCCGATTTCAAATCCAACGAGTATGCGAATCTCATCGGCGGGCGCGCCTATGAGCCGAGCGAAGAGAATCCCATGCTCGGTTTTCGCGGCGCCGTGCGCTATGTGGATGAGACGTTTCGGCCGTGCTTTGAGCTTGAATGTCGCGCGCTCCTGCGGGTACGCGAGGACATGGGACTGCGCAACGTGCAGGTCATGGTGCCGTTCGTGCGCACCGTGAAGGAGGCGCGCCAGGTGACGCAGCTTCTGGCGAAGAACGGGCTCGCGCGCGGCAAGGACGCTCTCAAGATCATCATGATGTGCGAGCTGCCCACCAATGCGCTGCTCGCGGAGCAGTATCTGGAATATTTCGACGGCATGTCGATCGGTTCAAACGACATGACCCAGTTGACCCTTGGCCTCGACCGCGACTCCTCGATCGTCGCCAAGCTCTTCGATGAGCGCGATGAGGCCGTGAAGGTCCTCCTGCAGATGGCGATCAGCACCTGCCGGCGCCTGGGCAAATACGTCGGGATCTGCGGTCAGGGTCCCTCGGATCACCCCGAGCTTGCGCGCTGGCTCGTCGAGCAGGGCATCGACAGCCTCTCCTTGAATCCGGACTCGGTGATCGAGACGTGGATGTTCCTGGCAACCCCCGCCAACACCCCGCCGCACCAGGAAGTTCAACCGCCCGCGTAGGCGGCGGCGAACAGCGCTCCGCGGTAGTGTTTGAGCTCGCGGATGGATTCGAGGATGTCCGCCAGCGCCAGATGCGCACCCTCCTTGAGGAAGCTGTCGGCGACGTGCGGCGCCCAGCGGCGCGCCAGCTCCTTCAGCGTGCTGACATCGAGGTTCCTGTAGTGGAAGAAGCGCTCGAGTGCCGGCATCTCGCGCGCGAGAAAGCGCCGATCCTGACAGATGCTGTTGCCGCACATCGGCGAGGCGCCGGGCGGCACCCATTGCGCCAGAAACTCAAGCGTGCGGGCCTCGGCCTCAGCGGCCG
>Ga0209006_10003365_pt1 | contig 14557 bp, 7 predicted proteins | sample JacPin_JW_Ref_O2_FD_188567 | JGI IMG/M metagenome (GOLD analysis project Ga0209006, IMG submission 188567) | Forest soil microbial communities from Algoma, Ontario, Canada - Jack Pine, Ontario site 1_JW_Ref_O2 (SPAdes) (version 2) | ecosystem: Environmental > Terrestrial > Soil > Boreal... | reverse complement strand
TCCCGAGCTGCCGGTTCTCCTCGACATCAGTACGCATCAAAGTGACATTCGGGTTCCAGCGATACAGCTTTCGCGCGGCAAACTGCGCGGGCACAGTCTCGGGTGCTCCAAAATTCACCATATCCAGGCACCCGGGCGCGACCACCTGCGGGATGCCGGCGAGAGCCGCGGCGTCCAGACGCTTGGGACCCGCCGAAAAGACTCCTCCGCAAAGCTCATCGGCCCATTCGGTCGTCGTAAGATCGAGGACACCATCCACGTAGCCGTCGGCTATGAGGCTCTCCATCGTCATCCCACCGGCACCGGTAGCGTGGAACACCAACACCTCGAAGCCTGCCCCTTCGAGAGTGCCGCGAGCTCGATCGACGCAAGTAGTCGTATTACCGAACATGCTCGCTGCAATGAGCGGCCGCTCCTTCCGGGAAGGGATCTCTGTTTCGACCATCCCTATTACCGCCCCCGCCGCATTCCCAAGCACCCGGATCGAAATGCGATTCAGCCCCGCGATATCGACGACCGAGTACATCAGGGTGATGTCTTTCGTGCCAACATATGGGCGCGTGTCGCCTGCCGCCACTGTGGAAACCAACATTTTGGGCAATCCAATAGGCAGTGATCGCATCGCGCTCGAGGCGATCGCCGTCCCGGCGCTGCCCCCAAGGCCGATGATCGCGTCAAAACGTCGGGCAGCGTACAGCCTCGCAGCAACAACGGCTGCACCGCGCGTCATAACATCCATCGCCTGACCCTTGTTGCCGCTTTGGCGCAGCGTGGCTAGCTCCACACCGCCTTCGCGCGAGACTTCACATGCTGAAATGTCGGCGGCGATTTGCGGGTCGGACAATACGCCTACGTCGATCAGCAATGCGTGGTGTCCGCGTCGGCGAATGATGTCCTCGATGAAACGCGCCTCAGCGCCTTTGGTATCAAGCGCGGCGATGACAGCAATCGTCCGGGTTGTCATTGTTCTATCCCCCGCTTTTGGCCAGTTCGGGCCGCTTCAACTATCGCTTTCCATCGATGGCAAACGCCAACAGGACGTTGCCAGGCCCGCCGTTAAAACCGGAATTCACGAATACCATTCCGTTGGCGATCATGATTCCACTGCCGGCCACAGCCCCGCCTTTGGCCCGATCGCCGTTGAGCGTCTTGAACTCTCGCGCGGTATCGAAGTGCCAAAGAACTTTGCCTGATCGGGTGTCGTAGCCTCGTACGTAGCCATCTTCGGCACCCGCAAATACGACGTCGGAAGTCCCTATGGGGGCACTGGCAAGACCAAGACACACGGCTTTACCGCTGCAATCATTGGACACGCGGGCCGTCCAAAGATCCTTTCCGGTATATGCATCGATGGCGTACAAGCCATCATCCAGCGATGAGATGGGTGCAATTGAGGGCCCTGCTGTGCCCAGGTTGGGAAAAATAATCTTATCCCCTACTGCCATCATGCCGAAGTAAAGAGCTCCCATAAGGAGGCTGGGATCTTGGCTGATTCGCCGGCTCCAGATGATCTTGCCGTTATCCGGATCCAGACCGAAGATCCTGCCGTCTTTACGTCCCGCAATTAGGATATCGGCGCGAGCTTTGGCGCGTACCAGCACAGGCGGGGCGGTAAAATCTATATCGGGTCCCAATTTCCTGTGATTTGGACATTCATAGACCCCTTGGCTGGAATTCCACTGACATGACGATGCGTCCCACACATTCCAGAAATCCTCCGCCAGTGTCTGTTTTCGCCATTTGACGGCCCCGGTTCTAATATCCACGGCAAAGATGGCATCGCTGCTGTCATCCGCTGGCGCTGAATAGTTATCGCCCGTTGTAAAGTAAAGTGATCCGCGCTTCTCATCGACCGCCAATGTGCTCCAGATTCCCGCCCCGGATGGACCAAACTGCCGCTTTCCTGAATCATCTGGATAGCGCTCTATCGCAGGTACCGGTATGGTGTACTGCTTCCAAATCGTTTCGCCGTTCTGTCGAGTCACCGCCATGACCGATCCACGGAACGTGCAGCAGCTATAGTCTTCACCGGCAAACAACTCCTCGATGGATGTCACCGGTACATACAGTCGGTCGTTCAGAAGCACGGGCGTACCAACAACGCGGGAAGCAGGGTGCTCATCTGCTTTGATACGCCATTTGAGGCTTCCCGATTGAGCGTCCAGTGCATAGAGGTAGCCTCGGCTGTCACCAAAATACAGCACAGGATCGGCCCGCGTATTCGCCGCCCCTCCTCGCGTCTCGTATTGAATAACGGCCGCTCCCCTAATTTCTGCGGCGGCTTTGAAGGACCAATGCGCACATCCCGACCGTGCATCAAGCGCATACATGTTGCCTTCTTCGGAACCGACAAAGATTCCGGTACCAGCAACCAGTGGCTGCGCCGAAGCACGTCGCGTCCCAGGGAGGTAGGCAAATGTCCACTTGAGCCTTAGTCTTCCCAGATCTTTGGCGTCAATTCCGGCCTCCTTCGACGGAATCACGCGAGTGTTCTCGGCATCGATACCCCACCCAACACCGATTGGCTTCTTCTTCTCGTCGAACCAGCCTCCGTTATCCTTGCACATGAGCAAAGGATGGGCTTCTACTTTGTTTAAGTTCGAATGCGTGAGATATTCGGCTACCTGGCGTCGTTGCTCGTCGGAAAGCTGGGCGGCCTGTTCCTGCATGACCCCGTGAGTTAAAGCATTGTAGATTGCCATTGGCGCCATGAGCTCCAGCGTAATTCTCGCCGGCGCTCGAGCCATGCCGCCTTCATGGCAGGTTGCGCAGTGATCTTTGAATAGAGCCTTACCAGGTGAATTCTCGAACCTCTCCCATTCATCGACCTCCGCTAAACATGTGACTCGATCTTGCGCAGGCCCGCTCTCACAAGCCTTTCGTGCAGCGACAAAATCAGGAGCCTTCTCCTCAGCCCCAGTTATCATCGGATACCAAAATACCGAGGAGCACAGAATGCCGGCCAACGCGACCAGTCGAGGCAATAGGATATTCATTGCTAGTGTCGACTTTCCGTTATTTGTTGTAAGAACACGAAAGTGCCTTTCTTATTAGCGACGACAATGTCGGGCAGCCCATCGCCATTGACATCTCCAACGACAATCTGGGTACCGACGCCAGAATCCGCATCGATCAAGTACGGCACGAAGTCGACCGATCCGTGGCGCGCGCGCACGAGCCTGAACCAGTACAGAACTGCGGGGCCGCTGGTCTCCGGATCGGGTCCCTCGGGCCCGTGCGCCCAGAAGCGCTTCCCGGTCACGATGTCATTGAGCCCATCCCCATCGATATCTGCGAGTTCCATCGCATGCAGCTGAGTAAATTCGACTCCATATCGATTGTCACTCGGTTTCCGCCCCATAAAGATATGGGGTTTGAACTGAATCTCTCCCGACGTGGTGCGCTTTGGCAGCTGCTCGAACCAAGCGAGACCATGGCCGTGCGCATTGAGACTGGATACGATGTCGGGCAGGCCGTCGCCATTGACGTCATAGACGTATATTTGCGCGCCACCGAGAGTGTAGGGCCACTCATAGAGCTTCACGACAGCTTCGACCGATTCCGACGACGACGACTCGGACAGCGTGCCGATCTTGGCGGTCTTCGGACGCTTCCGTAGGAACGACCACCGGTGGAATTTCCATACCGGGTCACCGCTAACGGAATCCGGCTGCTCCCACCATCCCTCCGGTTCCAGAACGTCTAAGCGACCATCACCGTTGATGTCGCCATAACCCAGGCCGTGCGCATAGGGCCAGGGCTTTCCTTGTAAGAGTGCTCCAAACTTCTCATCGAGTTCCCGTAACATCGGCAGCGGGCCTGAGATGGCATGAAACGTCCACTTGTTTTGCGGATGGCTCCAGTCCGGCGTGACATACCCGAGGAATTCGCCGGACATGCACAGCACGACCGGCCGTCCATTCTTGAAAAGATCCACGAATGTCGGGGATTCATCACCAACCGCATCGAATGCCACATGTCTCGCCCAAGGTTTGTTATGCGCGAGCCCCTCTGGTCCCGGATTCTCGTACCAGACTGCTTCGGTGCCCGGAAATCCGATAGTGAGCACATCCGGCCAGCCATCGCCGTTGAAGTCCCAGACTGAAGCGACCTGGATGTTCGAGTAGGCGTTGCTCTTGCCCAATGCCCCTTCATAACCTTCGGTGCGCTCCTCGGTTCCGTCATTCCTCTTGAGCGTGAAGGTTTGAGTAGCGGGGAAGATCTCGTGCCGAATCTTGAAGTCCGGCCCTTCGTACCAATACGGTCCGGAGATGACGTCCACATGGCCATCGCGGTTGACATCGGCGATGGCAACGCCCTCTGCCCAGAACTTGTCCGAGAGCTGAAGCTTTTGGAATGAATGTACGTGCGTCCCACTGCCCACTCCGTCAGCCCGTGCGACAGCGGCCAGCTGGCCTAGGAAACATGTGGTTAGCAATAGCATTCTCGTCATTGCGTCGTCATCGGCGTGATGAGATAGGTTGCGACTGCCTGGATCTCCTCGTCACCGAGCCCTAGTGCCATGTCCTGCATAAGCCCGTTCACGAGCACATTGACAATTTTTTCGTGCGGGAACTGCGCCAGTGTTTCTTTGGGTGGGGCTCCCGACTCCTTCGCGCTATGACACATGGCACAGCGTTGCTCGTAGACGCTCTTTCCCATCTGCACAACCTTCGCATCACCGGTCGACAATTTCGACGGTGGCGATGCGGGATGCGTCTCAAATGGCCCAGTGAAATCGGGGGGCGACGTTAGCTCCTTGACCTCGATATCTTTGAACTGAACTCCCATCGGCGGCCCTGGATGAATCTGTAGGGCAAAGAATCCTTCGCTGGCACGCCCTTCAAAATCGTTGTCCTGCGCGTCCACGGCTAGAAGGCCATTGACCGCGTGGATAGACCGATTCCCGTAGGCGATAACCACATAGTCATTCCATTCGGGATAGGGCTTAACGGCGGCATAAATTGCCTCCGGTTGGTTCACAAGACCGAGGATTTTCCTTTGAAGCTTGCCGTTGCGATAAAAGACATCGGATTTCTCTCCCAACAGCGCCAAATCGCCCCTGGAGTTCTCATCCCAAAGCATTGCGAAGCGCTCTTTCGCATCGAGCGTCACGACGTTGGCTTGATAGCCAGCAACCGAATATTCGTGTTCATGGTAAGGGCGGCTGCGGTATTGCAGCCCCGAATTTCCCCACGCTGTGAGAAATCGGTACTTAAAATGGATCTCAAAATCGCCAAAGGTACCGTCATGAATAAGGAATGTATTTGTCGAGTTAGGCGCCTTGGTCCGACCAGTGATCGCACCGTCCTCAACAGACCAGAGCGTGGGATCACCACGCCAATGGGCCAATGTCTTGCCATCGAATAACGGCTTGAACTCCGGGGTGGTTGTTAACTGCGCCGGCCGTGAGCCAAACGCTTGGATACGATCGGTCCCGACGAAGATGGCGCCGTTCACGACCGTCGGCTCGTTATATTTGCCGCTGGGGAGTAGGACTCCGGGCGCGCTCTTCCACAGGAGCCTCAAACTCAGGGCATCGAATGCATAGAGAATGGGCTGCGGTGCATGGGTTCCGTACAAAGGCGATGTTCTGGGGCCATTCATATCTAGCACCCAGACGATGGCGTTATTCCCGCTGTTGCTCGTCACGATCGGCGAACCCGGATTTAGGAACGTCTGCGTTTGCTCCAGCTGATCGACTTGCAGATACGCTGGCTTTCCAGGCGACGTGACAATCTTGAGCCGCGCAAGACCGGGCGGTGTGCTGATTGAGAAATCTTCCCCTCGCTTGCTGCTACCGGTGATGTAGACATAGTCTTCGCCGGGCGCGGCATGAAAGTAAGCCAAGGTTGTACGACTGCGGGCCTGGTCCAACATGGCGTTCACATCGGTGTACGGTCCAAACACATTAACCGGACCCCGCTTTCCGAACTGTGGCTGGTTGTCTGGGGCGAGGAGCGAGAGGTCGCTCGAGGAATCGTCACTGCAGGGATGGCGTTTGGTGACACCGCCGGGCATGCGAGTACGATCTAAGAGGTAAGCGTTCCCCTGTTTGGCGCCACCGAGCGCGAGCACGTGCGGGGTAGATGTTTTGTTCGGGTCCAGATCGATGACGACCGTCCCACTGCTGCCTAAGTCGATGTCGTTCGATGCTGCCCGACAATAATTGAAAGGTGTGTAGGTCCCCACTAATTCAAACCCGGCACTGGGGTCATCTTTCAACTGCAGGATCGATTGTCCCCAGCTATGTGCGCTGTCCGGAAAAACGCCAGGAATACCCGCATGCTTCATTGTCTGAGTAAAACTGGCACCCGTTGCAATATAGACGTTGCCTGCCTTGTCGACTGAAGGGCCGCCAGAGGCCCACATACCCCCTTGGATTTCGCTGGTCACTGCCGTGGTCGAGAATGCTGTCGCCACTCTTGCGCGATTCGTGTCCACCGCCACAAGCCAACCGCTCGAATTGTCTAAACCAAAGCTCACATACAAACGGGAACCGTCCGGGCTTAGATTGAGGGCACCTCGTTGTGTGTGTCCGTCTTTCTCCGAAAACTGCGTGCTGCCATTCCGGTTGATCCCCGGTGCGTTCAGCGCCTCGTGCCCCAGGTCTACAGACCATCCGGCCACTTCCTCGCCATTGCGAATATCCAGAGCGTGCGCCTGCCACTCCCCCTCATTAGCGCAACTCGTCACATAGAGCCGCTGCTTCGGTAGATCGATGATCGGCGTACTGAGATTCCCCATGGTCCCTTCGTCGCAGGGCTTGCTGGTGAGTCGCGTGCGCCACAAGATTGAGCCCGGCGGCGTATTGCCAGCCTCAAAAGCACTGACAGCATAGACATAGCCGGTCGTGGTGACGGCATACAGAGCGGGGAAGGTGCGCCCCTGATATCGACCGACGGAAATCGTAACTGCATCTACGTAAAGCGGAGACGCGAAAAGGCGTGGGGGTACACCCTCGTAGTAATCGAGCGGCGGCGTTTGCCATAGTAGTCCGAAGGAGGCGCCAGCCACAGCCTTAGGACTCAGCGCCGCTTCGTGGTCGTTCCAGCCCGTGCGTTGCGAATTGTGGTGGTAGGTGAGTTTGTCTATTCCGGCCCTCCTGTCCGGCCTAAGCATGCACGCGGAGAGGATTGCGAACACACAGACGACAGAAAACCCTAGCCATCGCAACGCTGCTGTACGGCCATTCATTCCGTTATTCTCCAATCACTTGTCGGTCGGCGGATGAAAAGCTGATCGCCAACACCGCGTTTTCTGTCCCAATGTTCTTGGCGTTGTGATGAATGCCGGCTGGAATACTCACGGTATCGCCTTCGTTCATCTCCACGGCCTTATCGCCCACGGTGTGGAGAATGTGCCCTTTAAGGACGTGCAGGACTTCGTCGCAGTTCGGATGATAATGGCGCGGATTTTCCTGACCCGGCTTGATCACGGCCTCGCCGATCGTCATGGTGTCGGAATTCTTGAGCTCCCGCGAAACGTACCAAGTAAGGTGCCCCCACGGATATTCGATGACTTTGTTATCCGCGGCCCGCATGACGATGGCGTCTTCGATGGTTTTTTTCGGGCCACTTGCTAGCGCTATTTCCTGGTTGACGAGTTTTTCCGCAGCGTCCGCTGGCGCCGAAGTCCTGACACCTTCCTTCGGAACATCGATTTTCGCGGTCCAAAAGATCGCGTTCAGCAGGAGCTTGCGAAGCGGTAGGTTATCCAAACCCGTGAGATAATGCAGACCGGTGAACGTGAATGCTCGCCCGCCGTCCTCGCGTTCGAATGCCCAGGCGACGGGATGCGTTTCCGCCTTATCGATCACCAACTCCTTGCCATCGCGAAATTGCGGGTGAAGCTTGCCTGTAAGGATCGGAGTAACGTGATTGCCATCCTCAACAAAACGGATTGTCGGATAGAACTCATCATTCAATGAAAATTCGCCAACCCCGTTACTGATTGGGTGGGCGGCCGGCTTGAATACAATAAGCTCCATGGTTCGATCGGCCATCCCATAGCGAGCGCCACCCAACCAACGCGGTAAATCGATGGTCGTGTCGTTCACTGGCACCGTCGAGGCCTGATGAAGTGCAACGACACCGGCTCCGCGCTTCATGAGCTTCTGAAATTGCGCACGGTGCGCGGCATTGAATAACGGATGCGAATCGTCGCCGCCCTGCACGCCATCGAAATAAAGTACGAGGGTGGATGCACCCTCGAGCGCCGTCGCCTCCGTCGGCCAGCCGTCGGGATAAGTGACAACTTTCACGCTGCGCGCGTCTGGAGAGGCGTCTAAAAACTCCTTGAGAAGGGTGATGCCATTTGGGAAGTCGTGTTCCCCGATGCCGTGGCTCTTCGGGCCACCCATCAGCACGATCTTCTTTGCGGATTCCGCGCTCCAAACGCCATTAGAGATGAGCATTAGGAAGGAAATTATGACCACCAGCATTAACGAGCGAGATATGTCCGCTCGGTTTCGGCTGAACCTTCGCATGCTCTCCCCTGGCTTTAGCGCATACGGCAAGTCGTGTTACCTCGGCATTCCCCAAAGTCTGGTCGACCCAGCACCCGTCTCATCGCCGTTTTGATAGCAAAAAACTTGTCGTCAAACTCGAAGCTTACAACCCGTTCACGACCAACCGATGGGTAAGAATGGGTAAAATGGCTACCGTGTCGCTGTCACTTTCCACGCCTGCCGGTGGCCACTTTCGGTTCGCTGGAGCTTTCCGTTAACCTGTATTGCCGGATTTTGTTGTAAAGCGTCTTGCGTGAGATGCGCAGGAATTGCGCGGTTTCGGCGCGCCTGAAGCGATTCCGCTTCAACCCATCCAAAATCCATTCGCGTTCCGACGAAAAGGACTTTCGATCGCTTGTAGCCGTGTGGCGGGCTTTCAGCACCGCAGCGATATCCCCTTCCATAATCGTGCTGCCACGCGTTATCGAAGCCGCAGCCTGCATCACCGAGCGTAATTCACCCACGTTGCCTGGCCAGTGATACCCGAGCAGTGCGCGATATGCCGATGGAGACAGCTTGTTTCCCGCGCCCTTAGCGAGGCCCCGCAATATGTATTCGGCGAGCATCGGCAGATCTTCCAGATGCTCCCGAAGTGGGGGCAGCTCGATGCGGACGGCACTGAGCCATTGCAGGAACTTCGCATCGAATCGTTTCGTGTCCGACTCGGTAGCAAGAGCAAAGCAGCTTATGCCGATGAAGCGAACATCGAGCGGGACAATCTCTGGGGCGCCTCTCGGCCAAAATCCTCCCGTTTGCACTGCCTGAAGTAATTGGTGCTGAATAGCGATGTCCAGAGCTCCGACATCGTCAAGGACCAAACTGGACCCGTGCGCACGTTCAAGCAGTCCTATGCGGGGCTTCGAGACGCCGGGAAGTAAGCCCCCCAGGCAGCCGAACAGATTCAACTCCGTGTCATCGTTAGTTGTGGCCTTGCACTCCGCCGAAATCAACCATCGTCCTTTGGGGGCCCTTGCGTCATGAATAAACTTGGCTAAGTCACGGCGACCGGTACCTGACTCACCAACAATAAGTACGGGCAAATCGCCGTCCATGGCATGGGCCACCTGCTCGCGGGCTCGCTCCATCAATTCACTGAACCCAATCAAAGCGTCCACGGTCACTTTGCGATTAACCCTCTTCTCGAGCGATTCCACTTGTTTTCGCAAGCTGCCAATGGTCTTGAATGCACTAGTGGCCATTTCAATGGCGCTCTCGAGCGGGACACGATCAATGGTCGACCCGCCGATGTAGCCATCGGCTTTTGCGGATCTACAGACCTGATCCATTTGTTCCGGCGTGACGATGGGTCCACCCTCGATAACGCAGCGTGCCTTTGTATTGATGGCGCGGACGGCGCTCACGAATTCCGTGGCCAAAGTTGACGATGTATCCAGATCAAGAGAACTTTCAACGCCCACTGAGCCGCCCATATTCCAGCCAAAATCGAAATTGACGATATCCACATGAGCAGCCACGCGACATGCTTCCTCAACCGTGTGTACATACGCGAGTGTCGATAATCCATGGATTCGCGCCGCCTGCAGCAGAGCCACTTCCAGATCGAATCCGCAGCCGGACTCCTCAAGGAATTGACGGTATTGGCCATCGAGAAAAATGCAACTGGGAAAGTTAGCGACGCCGTGGAACCCGGCGTCAGCAATCTGATTGATGAATTTTGCTAAATCAACGACTCCAATCGCGGTGGCGCCAAAGAACACCGGCAAGGATGTCTGGGTCAGTATCTCGGACTGACCAAACTCCATCACCATTCGATTGGAGTCACGCAGAGCAAGCATACAAGCCGCCGATGGCGCCCCCATGCTTCGAAACCGACCGGCGTTGAGCGCTAGTAAGAAATCGGCGCCCCCACGTTCAGCGGCCTTCGCCGCCATTCCTGTGCCAATGGCGGCGCCTAGCAAGAAACGGCCGCCGCGCGGCGTCGCTAGTAAACTCACGGCGCGGGTACGACGAGGGTGCAGTGCTGTTCTTTTTTCGTCTTCGCGGCCGCCTCCCGGCACGCCCCGAGCGCGGTCGAGTTGTCGACCGTCAACTTGCCGGCCGCCATCAGCACATTCCAGGCTTGCGGGTCTTGCGCCTTCATCAAGGCGTTTCCGGCGTTCCAGCGATCGGCCTGCATGATAAACGCGGCGATCCGTCCATCGAACCCAAACGGCAATACGCGCGCGATCGCGGGGGAGATCAGTAAACCCAACAGGAGCGCCGCTCCTCCCGTCCAGGCCAACCACTTCCACTGTTGTCGCTGCCCGCGCATCGATCCAATGAGACCGGCGAGCTCGCGCCGCTCGTTCTCCGACGCCCTCACGGCGCCATCGAGACTGCGCACCGCATCGCGCATCACGTCGCCGCTCGCCACCACAATCGCGCGTTGGTGTGCCGCCGGCGTCATGCTGATGGCGGGATGCTGCTCGATCTTGGCAAGAATCTCGCCGACCGTCTGCAGCTCCTTGGCGATAGACCCAAGTGTGACCGTGATATCGCCGCCCTGGCCCCTCTTCAGCGCTTCCGGCAAACCTCCCACGGCCTGGCGCATCGCCGCGACTTCCGCGCGCAACGCCTCAAAGGCTTGTTCTGCGCCATCGGCGTTCGATTCTTCTTCCCTGTCCGCCGGCATGGTCTCTCTCCCTTGAAACTTGTTCCTATCTCGAGAGCCCGTGACCGCGGCTCAAATCGCGCTCGCTGATCGTGAGTGCGCGATTCAAGTCCCGCTCATTGAGCACGCGGCCGAGCCGCGAGCCGGGTTCAATGCCTAATTCTGGAGCTCGACGCTTGAGCGCGATCTCGAGCTGGGGCTCCAGCTTGAATTCGTGCGCGAGCTCGCGCATCTGCCCCTTGACCTTCTCCCGAGCGGCTTCGTTCCGCCAACCGGTGAGCTCCTCGCGCTGCTTCTCGAGCGCATTCCACACCTTGACCACGCGCTCGGCCTTGAGGTTCGGATCTCGCTGGACCCGCGCCTCCTGCTCGATGCCGGCGAGGAGCCGCTTGGTGCGCTCCGGCCCCTCGAGCTCGTGCATGGCGCGATGAACCTGGGGCTCGTGCCGAAGTGCATTGACAAGATCCCGAGTGGCTCCTGGGCGGTGTTTGTCCAAGGCCTCCCCGGCTTGGCGCATCTCGACCTTCTGGTGCTCGAGAATGGGTAACTTACGTTCGTGCATCCGCCACGCGTCCATCCACGCACGCGCATACCGATCGATCGCTTGATTGAGCGGTGGCTCCACGGCCTGCGATCGCGCTCGCTCGAGCGGCGGCTCCGCCGCTTTGGATGGCACCCGCTCCGGTGCGGGACGCTCGAGGCCATCGCGGCCGGCAACCCGCTCTGGCGTCGGCGCTGGGGTCTTTAAGCGTAGGTCAGAAAACCGATCGACGCTCTTTTCCCCCTGCCCTGCCGAAAGCTTGAGGCCTTCGAACCGGCCGCGCTTCTTCGTCGGCGCCGGCGTCTTGATATCGAGCGTGAGGGTCCCGCCGGCCGGCGCTTCCAGGTAATCGTGCGCCAGGTCCTTCGACCGCTCCCGCGAGAGCGCCGAAACCATCCGCGTCTGCACTTCTTTGGGGTCGGTAGCCCCGCCGCGGCCGCCAAAATCATCCCGCGCATAGAACACCGTCGCCGTCTCCCGATGCCGGGACATCGCCACGTACGTCGCGTGCCGGTCGAAGTGCTGGGTCGCGAGCACGTAAGTCCGATCGACCGTCGTGCCCTGGGCTTTGTGCACGGTGGTCGCATAGCCATGATCGAGGTGCTTGTAGAATTTGGTATCGACCGCCACCCGCGTGTCGCCGGGCCCGTCCAACTTCACCTGCAGCACCCCGTCCTCGATCCGCTCCACCGTCCCCAAGGAGCCGTTTTTGACGCCGAGCGTTTTCTCGTTCCGGCCGAACCGAATGCGGTCGTGAACAGCAATGTCTCGCTTGCCCTGCTCCGTGGCGATCTCCTGGGACCGCCCGAGCTGCCCCGTCTGCTCCCGCAACGCCCGCACGGCCTTATTGAGCTCGTGCACGTCGTCCCGCGTGTACGCGAGCACCAGCTGCGAGGCCTTCGGCTCCGCCTTGGCATCCCGCGCCCAGCGCGCCAGGAGCGCGCTCCGTGCCTGGGCCCGCTCCTCGACCGCCACGATCGCTTGTTGCTTCTCGTACGTCGCGAGCGCCTCCGGCGTCCGCCCGGACGCCAGTTGCTTCGTCGCCTCACGCTGCCACGCCTTCTTCTGCCGCCGCACTTCTTGAAGCTCCGCGACCCCGTGCTGAGCCGCGATCCCCCGAAACGGCGCCCCCGCCTCGATCGCCTGCAGCTGCTCCGGGTCCCCGACCAGGACCACCTTGGCGTGCGCCTTCTCAGCCACCTCGAGCACCCGGCCGAGCTGCCGCGTGCCGACCATGCCGGCCTCATCGATGACGAGCACATCCTTGGAGGTGAGCGGATCGCGCCCACCGGACCAGGCGAGCTCGTAGCTCGCCAAGGTTCGAGACTGGATGCCGGCCGCCACCTGCAGGTTTTCCGCGGCGATGCCCGCCAGCGCCGCGCCCCGGACCGTCAACCCCTCCGCCTCCCAGGCCTCCCGCATGGCCGAGAGCGCCGTACTCTTGCCCGACCCCGCCACCCCGACCAAGGCCTTCAAGTCCCCCGGTCCGGTGACATGATCGAAAGCATCCCGCTGCTCATCGCTCAATCGATGCTGGGAGAGCACCGAGCGCTGACGATGCTCCGCCACCCGATGACCGCCCCGCTCCGCGAGGCGCTCCGCGTGGGCCAGCAGCTCCCGCTCCACGCCCAACATTTCGCGGGTGGTAAATCGCTGCCGGCCGGCATCGTCCTTGCCCAGCTCGACGAGCTCGGGCGAGGTCGTCACTTTCAAATACGCCCGGTCGAACTGCTCCGCCCCGTCAGTCCGCGTGTGCAAAAAACGCGCGAGATCGTGATGCGAAAAGGTCGCCTGGGAGTGCGTCAATGCCTTGAGCGCGATCCCCGGCTCCGCAATGATATGCACCCCGTTCGCTCCGGCGATCCGCTGCTGTTCCTCGATCCGATCGGCGAGGAATGAGGGCAGCCGCTCGTCCTCCTGGCGCTCCCGACCGACGCCGAGCTTGCGCCCAGGCTCGAGCTCAATGCCCTGCTCCTTGTACGACCGATGATCAATCCGCACCCCCAACCCCGCTTGCGCCAAGTGCTCGTTCGTCACTTCCGCCCAGCCGCGCCGCCAGCTCAAAAGCTCCGAGGTTTGATTCCATCCGCGGTTCTTTTGCCCGAACCCCTCCGGCGTGATGTCCCGCGTCGTGAGCAGGATGTGCGCGTGAGGATTTTCCGGGTTATCCAAGTGCAGCGAGAAATCCGCGACCATGCCGCGGGACACAAATTCTCGCTTCACAAAATCCCGGAGGAGATCGACCTGCTCATTCTTGGAAAGCTCGATCGGCAACCCCACCTCGACCTCGCGCGCCACCTGCGCGTCCTTGCGAGTCTCAGAGGCCTCCACTTCATTCCACAGCCGTTGCCGATCGAACACCCAGTCTGGTGCGCCATCCGGCGCCATGATTTCCGAGTGCTCGACGCCTTCCTTTTTGGTGTAGTCGTGGCGAATGCCGGTGGCGTCTTCGTACAGGTCTTGCCCGGAGCGATAGGCAGCGGCCGCGACGGCGTTGCGGCCTTCCGAACGCTTCACCATCTTGGTAGTTTGGTGGTAGATCGCCATCGTTGAACGAGCCGCTAATTCCTCATCAGTCCCAGAACCGTCAATCCCGGCAAACTCTTGGCCTGGCGGCCGTAAGCCGCCTCTGCCTCCCGCACACGTCGCGTAGCGACGTATCAGTGCGCTTTCGCCCCCTGTCTTTTGCCTTTTACTCCTCTCTGCGCCCGTGGTGCAAGTCGGAATCGGGCGCGAACCGGGAGAAAGCCTGGGGCGGCGGGTGAGACAGCGGGGAAAGAGAAGGCGAGCACGGCTCGGCGCGTGCTACCGCTCGCTCACGCGCGCGATGGCGAGGCGGCGCGCAGATGTGCGAGCAGTGAGTCGTTGACCATGGCGGGGGCTTCCATGTTCGCCA
>Ga0209006_10003363_pt1 | contig 14561 bp, 10 predicted proteins | sample JacPin_JW_Ref_O2_FD_188567 | JGI IMG/M metagenome (GOLD analysis project Ga0209006, IMG submission 188567) | Forest soil microbial communities from Algoma, Ontario, Canada - Jack Pine, Ontario site 1_JW_Ref_O2 (SPAdes) (version 2) | ecosystem: Environmental > Terrestrial > Soil > Boreal... | reverse complement strand
CCCACTTCGCGACCGGACGCCCCCACGGGGAACTGTATTCGATCACAGCGTGACCGTTGCCGAGGTCAACTTCTCGACCGCTGACGCCTCCGCGCAGATCGGTACCGATGGACACTAGATACTTGAAATAGGTGTCGTGGGTGGATTCGGCGTGGTAGCCGTCGAAACTGTTTTCCACCAATAACTTCCAGTTCGCCGAGAAGCTGTACTGGTTAGTGCCGCGGACCATTTCGACCGATCCGCCACAGCCGTCGACGACAAGATCGATATAGTCCTTGGCGCCGGCCAGATACGTTGGCAGGTCGACGATGTCGGGGTCGAAGCTGGCGAAGACAAAGCCCCGATAGGACTCCACGCGCGCCACCCGCTTGAGCCCCAACTCGTCAAAGTTGACCCCGCCGGCATAGGCGTCGCGGTCGGGCACGCCCTTGAGCTGCCCTTCGGAGTCGAAGGTCCACGCGTGATAGAAACACTGAAAGACCTTGGAATTGCCCGAGTCCTGGCGACAGACGAGCGCGCCGCGGTGTGTGCAGGTGTTGTGGAACACGTTGACGTTCCCGGTCTTCGCCCCGCGCACCATGAAGACCGGTCGGCCGCCCACGGGTCGCCGCACAAAGTCGCCCGGCTCCGGGATCTCTGATTCGTGGCCGACGTATAGCCACGACTTGGTGAAGATGCGCTCGATCTCGGCCCGATGGATATGCGGCGAGGTCATCGCCGACCGATGTACCCGGAACCGTTGGGTCGCCGGGTCGTCGTCGACGATCGGCAATTGCGGGCGCATTTCGGCTTCCTTTGGGCGCCGAGTTTCGGTGCCGGTGCTCATGACCGACCGAGGTAATCGGAGACCACAGCGGAGAACTCGTCGGCGCGCTCGATCTGGGTCCAGTGGCCGCATGCGCTGAACACATGCAGATCGGCGTTCGGCAGTAGCCCGAGCATCGCGACCGAGACCTGCAGGGCAACCACTTTGTCCTCGCGCCCATGAATGAGCAGTGTCGGGGTGGCGATGGCACGCACCTCGTCTTCGGTGATACCGAGGTCGGATCCGGCGTGCCGCGGGTCGAAGAACATGGCACGGTAAGCCTCGTAGGCGCCGTCGGCGATGCTGGCCTCATACCGGATCTGGACAAGCTCGTCGGTGATCATTGCCGGATCGACTGCGAAGTAGTTGCGCAGCAATTCGCGCATCGCATCGTGCGACGGCTCGTATGCACGCAACGCGGCAAGGCCCTCGGTGGGTGTCATGCCAACGCCCGGTGTGCCCATCAGCACCATCTTGGCGATCCGGTCCGGCTGGTCAGTAGCCATCTGCAGCGCGATGCGCCCGCCCAGCGAGTTGCCGATGACTCTGGCCTTCTCCATGCCGCGTGCATCCATAAATGCCCAGACGTGATCGGTCCAGGTGCGCAGCGAGTAAACGATGTCTTCGGGCCGCTCGGTGGTTCCGAAGCCGACGATGTCGGGGGCGAGCACGTGGAACCGTTGCGCCAACGTTGGTATGTTGTGCTGCCAGTTGGCCAGCGCCGAAACGCCGGGGCCGGACCCGTGCAGCATGAGGACCGTTTCGCCGGAACCGGCCTCGAGGTAGCTGGTTTCGATACCTCCGGCATCGATGGTCTTTGGCTCAAACGCGATTCCTGCGACTGTCGATGTCATCGCGTGCCTCCTTCCGCGAACGCGGCAAAACACTTGTTGGAGTTGAAGACATCGGTAGTGACGAGCTCCGACCAGGAAAGCTCCAAGCCGAGCTCGTCGACAGCTCCAGTCAGGCAAAACCAGTTGAGCATCTCGTGCTGACCAGAGTCGACGATGTCGCGGCTCGGGGTGGCCTGCCACGTCTGGTAGTCGCGGTCGACGAACAGCTGATACAGCCGGCGGTCGGCGTCAGTGTCAGGAGTGATATGCCACGTTTTGTCAGTCAGAAATGCGTGCGACCAGCTCGACGAAGCCACCAGCGCGACCCGTAAGTCGGTGTCGCGGAACGCCTGCGCGACTGCGCGGCCCAGCGCGAAACAGCGGGCGGGCGTCGGCCCGGACGGGTCGAGCCGTTCGTCGGCGATCGCGGCGAACCGCGCCAGGCCACCCTGGCGTGCGATCGCGTGCTGCCCGTAACAATTGACGGTGATGGGGATCAGCCGATAGTCGAAGTGCGACCCGGCGTTTGGGTAGTCCAGGAACAGCTGGGTGTTGAGGATTGCGTGCGGAAAAGGTGCTTCACTGCGCTTTCGGTAGGAGTAGGCGATATCGAATCCTCTGCCGATGAGTTGGTCCGCAAGTCTGCGGGCCCCATCCGCGTCGCCACGCAACGTGATGGTTGTGTCGTCGGGCAGGCTCCATGCGTTCGGGCTGCCGCGGCGCCTCATCAGCTCGAAGGGGTTGACGTCGACATCGCCGTAGGCGAGTACGCAGAACGGCGGGATGACCTCTTCGCGAAAGTTCTCGTATTGATCGTCGCCCCACACCACCACGACATCCGGCGCGAATTCGTCGAGGGCATCGCGGCAGCGAGCAAGGTTCTCCACCAATAGCTTTCGGTGATGCGCTGCTGAGGCGACCCCGCCGTCGCTACCCCATTCGGCGCGCATCGACGCAGGCCATGTCGCGGGATCCTTCGCCTCGGCGGGGATGTCGGGGTCAGTGAGCGTCCAGCGCAGCAGATCCGCCATATGTTCGTCGGTGCCGGCCAGCAGGGGATAGTGGGTCATGCCTAGACCCAGGGAGTGCGCCATAGTGCTCCTCCAAATTGGTGCGGCAGATCCTGCGACGCAGGTCGGCGGGCAGGGTGCTGACAATGTCGTCGAGTGGCTCCGGCATCGCTTGGAACGGATAGTCCGATCCGAAGACGACGTGGTCGTGGCCGAAGACGTCGACGGCTGCGTGCAGCGCTTCGCGGTTGTAGGTCAGGGAGTCACACCACAACTGGCGCGCCAACCGGCTCGGAAGCTCGGGTGAGTCGGCGGACACGCCGGTGATCGTCGCTCCCTTGTCGAGTCGTCCGATCATTGCCGGCAACGCGCCTCCACCGTGCGCCAAGCAAATTTGCACTTCGGGCCGGCGTGCGAGGGCACCGCGCGCGATCAGTGCTGCGGCTGCCAGCGCCGTCTCGATCGGCATCCCGGCACCAAAGCCCGCTCCCATTTCCATGACCCGGTGTGGTAGGTCCTGGTCCGACGGATGCACCAAGACCAAGGCGCCGAGTTCGTGTGCGACCGCGAAAAACCGGTCCAGGCTGGGGTCGGCCAGCTCGGTATCTCCTACCCGCGTGCCGATCTCGACGCCAAAAAAGCCTCGGTAGCCCATGCAGCGGCGCATCTCATCAACAGCTCGGTCGGGGTCCTGCAAGGGGACGGCCCCCAACGCAGCGAAGCGTGTTGGGTGCGCGAGGGTGATTCGGGCGAAGAACTCGTTCTGTGCTGCTGCCAATTCCGCGGCGCCGGTCGCCGATGCGGAGTAGCAGAATGTTACCGGAATTGGCGAAAGCACCTGCATCGCAACGCCTTCACTGTCCATGTCAATGATCCGGGCTTTGGGTGACCAGCACCGATGATCGACGGCGCGGTAGGGGACCCCACCAAACATCAACTGCGCCTTGGTTTCATTGGCGCGCTGGACGATGGGCCAGCGATCGTGCGGATAGACGCGTCCCAGGTCGGGCAGCTCAGCGTCGATGGCATGTGTGTGAACATCGACGAGGCCGGTGGGGACAGTCAGTTGAGCGTTGATGGTTGGCTCCGCGCAACGGGTGATCGGGGTCGGGTTCACCCCAGGGTAAGTAATGTGCATACATAATTCAAGATGTATATGCACAATGCTGTGGATCACATCAATTAAGTGCTGAAAGTTACCGGCACGCAGGCCGGACCAATCCCGGCATGGACCAGCGAACTGACTGTTCGGTCAGGGACGCTGCGGAGTGTTGGGGGTACGGTCCAGGTCGTCGGCGCGGATCAGGTCTTGATCGTGGCGGTTGATGGCCTCAACGAACGACGCCTGATCGTGCAAGGCAATGGCGGCCACGATGTCGTCGTGGACGTCGAGGCTTTTGGCGAGCAGCGGTTCGTGATTGTGGACGAACATCACGCGGCTGAGCACAGCCTTGATGCTGGTCACGACGAGCTGGTGCATACCCTCCAGGACGGGAATGTGGGCGGCCGCCGCGACGACGCCGTGAAACGCCAGTACAGCGTCGAAGAACTCCGGAGCACGGGCGCTGGCCCGCATCGTGACCATCGCCGACCGCATCGCAGCGACGTCGTCGCCAGTCGCACGTTCGAAAGCCGCCTTGGTCATGCCGAACTCGAGGTACAACCGGGCTTCGAACAAATCCAGAGGATGCGGGGTTGACGGTTGGAACGACAGATCCAGCGCCCCCAGACGCACCTGCGGGGGTGCACTCGCCACGGTGATTCCGCCGCCCGGTCCCGGCCGGACGGTCACCAGGTCGCGATCACGCAGGATGCGCAGCGTCTCGTTCATCACGGTCGGGCTGATAGCGAACCGATCCATGATCTCCGAGCGGCGTCCCAGGTGGGCTCCGACCGGCAGACGCGCAGTGAGGATCTCGTGTTCTAGATCGGCGGCGACGCGCTCAGCCCGAGACGACCGCAGCGCAGGATCGCGACGTTGCACACGGCCTCCTTCAAATCGCCATCGGCCCGGTAGTGGTGCCGTCACCGCAAGTTTCCCAGATGAACCGATGTCGGGAGTCCAGACTGATGGACCCAACAATCGGCCGGGAGGCGTACCGGGGTCCGCGACCTCCTGGTACGACGCCGCGACGATTAAGGCCGCGCAGCTGCCTGCGGCAGTGTGGCATTCGACACCTCGTTCAACACGTGCGTAGCAAACCGCCCGGACGGCCGAATAACCGCAAAGTGACCCTGACGAGGGAGCCATAATCCCCCTTGGTGGAGCAGTCACTTTGCTGACGTCGTCGATATCGTTTCGCCATGCCGCCGGCCGAGCATGACTATTTGCAGCCGCGTACTGGGGACTTCCTCGCCGTGGTGGTGTCTCCGGGCGCACCCGCACGCGGTTTTTTTGCGCGTGATGTGGTGCATCGAGAGCCCGGCACAGGTGGTCGCCGACTGCTATGCCCCCAGGGAGTTTCACCTTTGCGCCGGCGATGCATACGTCGCGGGCATTCACGACTGAACCAACGATGCACCCAGTCGGCGGTGTCGTGGAGGCACCGGTGGTAACCGCCTATCAACTCGGCAAGCCGGTCCGCGCGATGGGCGACTTATTCGCGATGGGGCTGGACGGCATGGTGTTGACGTTCAAGCCGCCGTTCGCCTGGCGCGAATACCTACTCCAGACCTGGTTCGTGGCACGGGTGTCAATGCTGCCGGCGCTGATGATGACGCTCCCGTACTCGGTGATCCTGACCTTCATCTTCAACATTCTGCTGACCGAAATCGGAGCCGGGGATTTGTCCGGAACCGGCGCGGCGATCGGCACCGTGAACCAGATCGCCCCCATCGTCACGGTGCTGGTGGTCTCCGGTGCGGGCGCCACCGCGATGTGCGCCGATCTGGGAGCGCGGACCATCCGCGAAGAACTCGACGCGATGCGGGTGCTGGGCATCAACCCCATCCAGAGGCTGGTGGTCCCGCGCGTGCTGGCGGCCACCACGGTGGCTTTGGCGCTGGAGGCGGCGGTGACCGTGGTGGGTCTTGCCGGCGCGTTCTTTTTCACCGTGTATGTCCAACACGTCTCGGCGGGTGCGTTCGTGACGGGGCTGACGACGCTGACCGGCCTTTCCGACGTCCTCGTCTCACTGATCAAGGCGACGCTATTCGGCTATGCGGCGGGAATGATCGCCTGCTACAAGGGCATCTCGGTCGGCGGTGGTCCGGCCGGTGTCGGCAACGCGGTCAACGAGACCGTGGTGTTCACCTTCATGGTGTTGTTCGCGATCAACGTCATCGTGACCGCCGTCGGTATCCAGTTCACGGTGTCGTGAGGTGAACCCATGACGCAGGCACTTCCGAGCAAGCTGCATCCCCGACTACAGCGCACAACGAACACCGTGGTGCGCGAGTGGAATCGGATCGGATCGCAGATGCAGTTCTACGTTACGACACTCGGTTCGATTCCCGATGCAGTCGTCAACTACCGGACAGAGATGCTGCGGTTGATCGCGCAAATGGGGTTAGGTACCGCCGCGCTCGCAATGATCGGTGGGACCGTCGTGATCGTCGGCTTCCTGACGATGACCACCGGCGCCTTGGTGGCGGTGCAGGGCTACAACCAGTTGGCGTCCGTCGGTATCGAAGCGCTCACGGGGTTCGCGTCGGCGTACTTCAATGTCCGGCTCATTGTGCCGGGAACCGCCTCCGTCGCCTTGTCGGCGACCATCGGTGCCGGCGCCACCGCTCAGATGGGCGCGATGCGGATCAACGAGGAGATCGATGCGCTCGAGGTGCTCGGTGTCCGCAGCGTCAGCTATCTGGCGTCCACCCGGGTGGTCGCCGGGGTGGTTGTGGTGATCCCGCTGTACTGCATCGCAATCATGATGGCCTTCCTGGCCTCCCGCGCCGGCACCGTCACCATCTACGGCCAGGGCTCCGGTGTCTACGACCATTACTTCAACACGTTCCTCAGTCCCCGCGACATCGTCTGGTCGTTCTTCCAGGTCTTAGCGATCACGGTCGTGGTCATGCTGGTGCACACCTTCTACGGGTACACCGCGAGCGGCGGGCCGGCCGGGGTTGGTGAGGCCGTGGGCCGGGCGGTGCGTACCTCGATGGTGGTCGCGGCGGTGGAGATCGTGCTGATCACGCTCGCCGTCTACGGCCAGTCCGGCAACTTCCACCTGGCGAGCTAGTGGCATGAAACAACGCAAGCCAGGAGAACACCTCATCCCCACCCCGTGGTGGACAGTGATCCTGTTGGTGGCGATCGGTGTGTTCCTGTTCGTGACCACGGCCGCCTTCAGTGGGACCTTCCGGTCATACGTGCCGGTGAAGATGACATCGGATCGAGCGGGGCTGGTGCTGGAGACCAACGCCAAGGTCATGCTGCGTGGCGTCCAAGTCGGCCGGGTCAGCCAGATCGGCAGTGGCAGGGATGAGGCCAGCTTGAGGCTGGAGATTGACCCTGATCAGATCCGGTATATCCCGGCCAACGTACAGGCGCAGATCAGTGCCACCACCGCGTTCGGTGCCAAGTTCGTCGACCTGGAATATCCGCCAAACCCAAGTCCCGCCCGGCTGGCTGCCGGCGCAGTGCTGCATTCCAAAAATGTCAGCACTGAAGTCAACACAGTCTTCGAAAACGTCGTCGACCTCCTCAACATGGTCGATCCGCTAAAGCTGAACGCGGTTCTGAGCGCGGTGGCCGAAGGCGTCCGCGGACAAGGTGAACGGATGGGCGAGGCCACCACCGACCTCAACCAGGTGTTGCTGGCGCTCAACGCGCGCAGTGACACCATCCGTGCGGACTGGCGCAAGCTGGGGGACCTCAGCGCCACCTACGACGCAGCTGCCCAGAACATCCTGACTATCCTGAACGCCGCCAGCACCACCAGCACCACCGTCGTGGATCACAAGAAGGCGCTGGACGACTTGCTGCTCAACACCGTCGGCTTCGCACAGGCCGGGACCAACCTGCTCGGCCAGAGCAAGGACAATTTTGTCGCATCGGTTAACACCCTCGAACCGACGACGAACCTGCTGCTCAAGTACAACCCCGAGTACACCTGCTTCTTACAAGGCGTCACCTGGTATCTCAACAACGGGGGCTATTCGGCGTGGGGCGGCGCCGACGGCCGGACGCTTCAACTCGACGTCGCGCTGTTGCTGGGCAACGACCCGTACATCTATCCCGACAACCTGCCCATTGCCGAGGCCAAGGGCGGGCCCGGCGGAAAGCCGGGGTGCGGGTCGCTGCCGGACTCCACGAAGAACTTCCCGGTGCGCCAGCTCGTCACGAACACCGGTTGGGGAACCGGGCTCGATATGCGGCCCAACCCTGGCATCGGGCGTCCTTGTTACTCGTCATACTTCGGGGCCACCCACCCTGTGCCGGAGCCGCCGCAGGCGAGGCTCGATGAACCGGCCTCGGCGACGAGCAGGCGCTTCCGCAGTTGCATCCCCGGGACGGCGGTTGGGCCGCAGCCAACCCTTGGGCTTGCAACGCCGCCGTACGGCGCGCAGCTCTACGGGCCGGGCGGGGTGCCGCTGTTTCCCGGGGTACCGCCGGCACCGCCGCCGCCGGGTCCGCCGCCACCGGCAACGGGTCCGCCGCCACCCTGACCGCCATTGTGGCCGCCGACGATCCACCGAAGCAGGAGAGAAGCTATGAAGGAAAACCTCAGAGGCACCATTGTGGGGCTGGGCATTTTCCTGACCGTCTGCCTGCTTTCCGCGTTGCTGCTCGTTTCGGTCTTCGCCCAGGTTCGGTTCGGCGCAGGCAACACCTACTACGCCGAGTTCAATAACGTGACCAATCTGAGGAAAGGCAAGCTGGTCCGGATCGCCGGGGTGGAGGTCGGCAAGGTCAAGAACATCTCCATCAATCCGGACGCGACGGTGCGGGTCGAGTTCACCGCCGAAAAATCAGTCACCCTGACCGAGGGAACCCGGGCGGTGCTGCGATACGACAACCTGTTCGGCGACCGCTACCTGGCGCTCGAAGAAGGGGCCGGGGGGCTCAAGACGCTTAGGCCCGGTCAAGCGATCCCGCTGTCCCGTACCGAACCCGCGCTGGATCTGGATGCGCTGATCGGCGGCTTCCGCCCACTGTTCCGGGCGCTGAACCCGGACCAGGTCAATGAGCTGAGCAAACTGTTCATCCAGGCATTCCAGGACCAGGGACCCACGATCGGGACGTTTCTGGACCAGGCGGCCGCGGTGACCAACACGTTGGCCGACCGCGATCTGCTGATCGGACAGGTGGTCGACAACCTCAATGTGGTGCTGGGGTCGCTGGGCGGTCAGAGCGACCGATTGGACAAAGCGGTGACGTCGCTGTCCCAGTTGGTTCACGGGCTGGCCGCCCGCAAGACCGACATCTCCAATGCGGTGGCCTACACGAACGCCGCGGCCGGCTCAGTCGCCGACCTCATGTCACAGGCGCGGCAGCCGTTCCGGAAAGTGGTCCAGCAGACCGACCGCGTCGCAAACATTGCGCTGGCCGACCATGACTACCTCGACAACCTGATCAACACGCTGCCGGACAAATACCGGGCGATGGACCGCCAGGCGATGTACGGCGACTACTTCAGCTTCTACTTCTGCGATGTCGTGCTCAAGCTCAACGGCAAGGGCGGCCAGCCGGTGTACATCAAGGTCGCCGGTCAAGCCTCGGGACGGTGCACGCCAAAATGAAGCTGTTCTCTGAACGCAACCCCATGATCATCGGCGCCGTCGGCCTCGTGGCCGTCGCTGTCGTTGTGCTGGCCGCGCTGGAGTGGCAGAAGCTGCCCTTTCTCAACCAGGGCAGAACCGTCTCCGCCTATTTCGCTGACGCCGGCGGCTTGAGGACCGGCAACGGCGTCGAGGTCTCCGGTTTCCCGGTGGGAAAGGTGTCCAGCATCGAACTCGACGGGTCCGGCGTGCTGGTGAAGTTCAAGGCCGCCAAGAACGTTCGTCTGGGCGACCGCACCGAGGTGGCGATCAAAACCAAAGGCCTCCTGGGCGCCAAGATCCTCGACGTCACACCGCGCGGCGAAGGCCAGCTCGAGGGCACCATCCCGATGGATCGGACGGTGTCGCCCTACCAGCTCCCTGACGTTCTTGGCGACCTGGCCACCACGATCAGCGGCCTGAACACCGACCAGCTGTCCGGATCGCTGGCCACCTTGGCGAAAACCTTTGCCCATACGCCGCCGGATCTGAGGAACGCGTTACAAGGGGTGGCGAGGTTTGCCCAAACACTCGACGAACGCGACACCCACCTCCGCGCCCTGCTCGACAACGCGGCCAAGGCGACAGGAGTGTTGGCCAAGCGCACCGACCAGGTGGTCAGCCTGGTGAAGGACACCAATGCGCTGCTGGCGCAGCTGCGGACGCAGAGCGCGGCCCTGGACCAGATCTGGATGAATATCTCCGCGGCGTCGCGGCAACTGCAGGGATTCATCGCCGAGAACCGGCAGGAGCTGCGGCCCGCACTGGACAAGCTCAACGGGGTGTTGACGATCATCGACAACCGCAAGGAGCGCCTGCAGAAGGTCATCCCGATGGTCAATGCCTATGTCATGTCGCTTGGCGAGTCGGTTGCGTCGGGCCCGTTCTTCAAGGCATACGTGGTGAACCTGCTGCCAGGTCAATTCGTGCAGCCGTACATCAATTCCGCTTTCTCTGACCTGGGACTGGACCCGGCGACATTGCTGCCGTCGCAGCTGACGGACCCGCCGACCGGTCAGCGCGCGACTCCGCCATTGCCGATGCCATACCCGCGGACCGGCCAGGGCGGCCAGCCGCGGCAAAATCTGCCCGACGCGATCACCGGCAACCCGGACAACCATCAGTGCGGTGTGCCTGGGGTGGCTTTGCCCGGTCCTGGCTGCTACCCCTATCGACAGCCGCCTCAGGCGCCGCCACCTGGCGGTCCACCGCCGGGGCCGCCCCTTGTTCCCATTCCCGCGCCGGCGCCCAAGCCGATCATTGTGAACGACCCGCCGATGCGACCGGGGGGCCAACCGTGATGACCTGGCTTCGAAACAACTCCCGCCTGGTGCTCGCGAGCACCCTGGTCCTGATGCTCGTTGGCGGCTTGTTCGCCGCGATGCGAGTCAGCGATCAGGTCGCCCACACCTTGGTGGTCGGCTACTTCGACAACAGCAACGGCGTGTTTCCCGGCGACGACGTGCGCATCCGGGGCGTACCAGTGGGCAAGGTCGAAAAGATTGAACCGCAGCCCCTGCGGTCGAAGATTTCTTTCTGGTTCGATCGCAAGTACAAGGTCCCCGCCGATGCTAAGGCCGTAATCCTGTCGCCGCAGCTGGTGACGGGTCGGGCCATCCAGCTGACCCCGCCCTACACCGGCGGGCCCACGATGGGCAACGGCGCGGTCATTCCCCAGGACCGCACGGCGGTGCCAGTCGAGTGGGATGACTTGCGAGACCAACTCCAGCGCGTCACCGAATTGCTGAAGCCCACCCAGCCGGGCGGCGTGAGCACGCTGGGTTCGCTCATCAACACCGCCGCCGACAACCTGCGCGGGCAGGGCCCCACCATCCGCGACAGCATCATCAAACTGTCGCAGACGGTGTCCGCGCTCGGTGACCACAGCAAGGACATCTTTTCCACGTTCAAAAACCTATCGACGCTGGTGACGGCGCTGCACGATAGTGCCGATCTGCTCGAACAGCTGAACCGCAACCTGGCCGCGGTCTCGTCGGTGCTGGCCGACAATCCGAACAAGGTCGGTCAGACGGTGGAGAGCCTCAACGGGGTCCTGAACGACTTGCAGAGCTTCGCCGCAGACAACCGTGAGGCCATCGGCACCACGTCGGACAAGCTGGCGTCGATCACCACGGCGGTGGTCCAAAGCCTCGACGACATCAAGCAGACGCTGCATATCGGCCCGACGGTATTGCAGGACTTCAACAACATCTTCGAGCCGGCCAACGGTGCGCTGACCGGCGCGCTGGCGATCAACAACTTCGCCAACCCGATCGCCTTCCTCTGCGGAGCGGTGCAGGCCGCCTCCCGCCTCGGGGCCGAGCAAGCGTCGAAACTTTGCGCGCAGTACCTGGCGCCGATTTTCAAAAACCGCCAGTACAACTTCCCGATGATCGGAGAGAACCTCTTCGTCGGACCACAGGCCAGGCCCAACGAGGTCACCTACAGCGAGGACTGGATGCGGCCCGACTACGTTCCGCCAGCTAATACGTCGCCGCCGGCCCAAGCGGCTGCAACTGGCCCACCGCCTGCCGCCGGGCCCCCGGGTGCGCCGCTGCCCGCAGAAGCACCGGGACCAGGTGCGCTGGCCAACGAGACGGTTACCACTAATCCGGCGGCCGGACTGCCCGGCATGATGGTGCCCCCCGGAGGTGGCTCGTGAGACACAGCCGCTGGCTCCGCGTGGCGACGAGTCTGGTGACGCTCGTGGTTGTGGCCGGGATATCTGGCTGCGGCTGGCGCGGGCTGAATTCGCTGCCGCTGCCCGGCACCCAGGGCAACGGCCCGGGCACTTTCGTGATCCAGGCGCAGATGCCCGATGTCAACAACATTCAACCGAACTCGCGGGTGCGGGTCGCAGACGTGACGGTCGGCCATGTGACAAAAATCGAGCGCCAGGGCTGGCATGCGCTGCTCACCATGCGGCTCAACGGCGACGTCGACCTGCCCGCTAACGCGACCGCCAAGATCGGCACGACCAGCCTGCTGGGTTCGCAGCACATCGAGCTGGCGTCGCCGAAACTCGAACCACCGCAAGGCAAGCTGCGCAACGGCTCACTCATTCCGCTGTCACATGGCGGCGCCTACCCGACCACCGATCACACGCTGGCGGCGCTGTCGCTGGTGCTCAACGGCGGCGGAATCAGCCAAGTACAGGACATCACCGAGGCGCTGAGCACCGCGTTCCGCGGCCGCGAGCAAGATGTGCGAAGCCTGATCGGACAGCTCGACAAATTCACGGCGTACCTCAACGACCAGAAGGGTGACATCATCGCAGCCGCCGAGAAGCTCAACCACCTAGTCGGCAAGTTCGCTGCTCAGCAACCTGTCCTGGACCGGGCCATCAAGACCATCCCCGACGCGCTAGGGGTGCTCAATAACGAGCGAGACAGCTTGGTCGACGCCGCCGACCAGCTGGGCAAATTCAGCGCCTTGACCGCCGACACGGTCATCAAGACCAAAGAAAACCTGGTCAAGGAGTTAAAGGAAGTCGGACCGGTGTTGGAGTCGCTCGCCAACGCTGGCCCCAGCCTGACACGATCGCTGAGCCTGATTCCCACCTTCCCATTTCCGAACGAAACCTTCGAAAACTTCATGCGCGGTGACTACGTCAACCTGACGGGGATCATCGACCTCACGCTCAGCCGCATCGACGCCGGACTATTCACCGGCACGAAGTGGGGGTGCGATCTGACCGAGCTAGAGCTGCAGTGGGGCCGCACCGTCGGCCAGTACCCCAGCCCGTGCCTGGCTGGCGGCCCGTTCAACCCGGGCAATCCGCTCACGATTCCCTACCACTGGGACCAGGGGCGCTAGATGCATCTACACAGACGAGTCAAGATTCAGCTAGTGGTCCTTACCGTTATCGCGCTTGTCGCGTTGACAGTGATGTCGCTGCACTTCGTGAAACTGCCGGCCATGCTGTTCGGCGTCGGCCGGTACACGGTGAGGATGGAACTGCCGCAATCCGGCGCGCTGTATCAGACCGGCAACGTTACCTATCGCGGCACCGAAGTTGGCCGGGTGCAGTCGGTGAACCTGACCGATGGCGGCGTCGAAGCTGTGCTGTCGCTGAAATCCGGCATCCACATCCCGAGAGACCTCAAAGCCGAGGTGCACAGCCAGTCGGCGGTCGGCGAATCGTACGTCGAGTTGCTGCCCCGCAACGGCACCTCGCCACCGCTCAAGGACGGCGACGTGATTCCGCTGACCGACACCTCCGTACCGCCCGACATCAATGCCCTGCTCAGTGCCGCCAACACGGCTCTGCAAGCGATACCTCACGACAACCTGAAGACCGTCATTGACGAGTCGTACACGGCCGTGGGCGGGCTCGGGCCCGAACTTTCTCGCATTGTCAAGGGCGGGTCGAACCTTTCGATCGACGCGCGCAAGAATCTCGACCCGCTGGTTGCGCTGATCGATAATTGGCAGCCGGTAGCCAATTCCCAAATCCAGACGTCCGATGCGATAGCGGCGTGGGCATCGCATTTGGCCACGGTGACCACCGAATTGCAGACCCACGACAAGGCCGTCGCCGCCGTCATCGACAACGGCGGCTCCGGGTTCGCGGAGACACGCCAACTTCTAGAGCGGCTGCAACCGACCCTGCCGGTTCTGCTGGCCAACCTGGTCAGCGTCAGCCAGGTCGCGCTCACCTACCAAAACGACATCGAATCGCTGCTGGTGATATTCCCCGAATCCATCCAAGCCGAACAGGCCGGCATCTTGGGGAACCTGAACACCAAGCAGGCCTATAGAGGCCAATACCTCAGCTTCAACCTCAACATCAACCTGCCGCCGCCGTGCACTACTGGGTTTCTGCCGGCCCAGCAGCAGCGGAACCCCGTTTTCGAAGACTATCCGGAACGGCCCGCTGGCGACCTGTACTGCAGGATCCCGCAGGACTCGCCCATTACCACCGTGCGCGGCGTCCGCAACATCCCGTGCGAAACCAGGCCCGGCAAACGCGCACCAACGGTGAAGCTGTGCGAAAGCAACGAACAGTATGTGCCGCTCAACGACGGCTGGAACTGGAAAGGCGACCCCAACGCCACCTACACCGGCCAAGACATCCCGCAACTGCCGCCCGGGTCGCCGCCGCAAGCAGCACCGGCCCCACCGGCTCCCGCGCCACCGCCGGTGGCCGCCGCCGAGTACAACCCGGCCACCGGCACCTATATCGGGCCGGACGGGCGTCAGTACACC
>Ga0209006_10003362_pt1 | contig 14561 bp, 13 predicted proteins | sample JacPin_JW_Ref_O2_FD_188567 | JGI IMG/M metagenome (GOLD analysis project Ga0209006, IMG submission 188567) | Forest soil microbial communities from Algoma, Ontario, Canada - Jack Pine, Ontario site 1_JW_Ref_O2 (SPAdes) (version 2) | ecosystem: Environmental > Terrestrial > Soil > Boreal... | reverse complement strand
TTTGAGCGCGGCGAGGAAACCGTCCGCGGCCTTGTCGCCGCCGGCCTTGCGCATCTTCTCGCTGAACACGGGAGCGAATTCGAGCCAGTGGCCGTCACCGTCGACGACCGGGTGCTTAAGCTTCGCGTGGACCTGCGATGGGCTCAGATGACGGCTCATGATTTCCTCCCGGGATTGATGCGATGGACCTCGCGCAACTGGTTTCAGGGAAGCCTAGGCTTGGCCCGGAAGCCTGTCAAACGCGGTAGGCGCATGGCTTCGCGCCTTGCCAAGCGCTCAGCGCAGGCTACGATAAGCCAACCTTACGGGAGCGCGCGCCATGACCATCAACAAATTCGACAGCCTGTTCGCCGGTCACGTCGACATCGAGGATGTCGGTTATGGGGGCATCCCGGTCAACGACCGCCGCTATCCGAACGAGCACCTGGCGACCGTCTTCGACAAGGCGCAGTCGATGGCGCAGCTGATGGACCGCGCCGGCTACGACACGTTCTGGATGGCCGAGCACCATTTCCAGCACGAAGGCATGGAGTGCATCCCCAACGTGCTGATGATGGCGGTGCACTTGGCGCAGGTCACCAAGCGCATCAAGATCGGCTGCGGCTTCAACATCGCGCCGATGTGGCACCCGCTGCGCCTCGCCGAGGATTATGCGACCGCGGAAATATTGACCGGCGGGCGGGTGACGTTTGGCGTCGGCCGCGGCTATCACACGCGCGAGGTCGAGACTTTCGGGTCGCCGCTGATGGACCAGCCGGCCAACCGCGAACTCTTCGAGGAGCAGGTCGACCTCATCTTCAAGGCGTTCAACAACGAGAGCTTCTCGCACGAGGGCAAGCACTACACGATCCCGGCGCGCGTGCCGTATCGCGGCTACGACCTCAAGGAACTAACCGTCGTGCCGCGCCCGTTGAAGCTGCCGGTCGAATGCTGGCAGCCGATTCAGGGCGGCTCGACCCGAGCGCTGGAGTTCATGGCCAAGCACGGCATCCAGGGCCTGGTCGGTGGCGGCTCGGCCGAAGGCGGTGCGATGCACAGCGTCGTCATGGCTTGGCAGGAGGCGCATCGGAAGCGCGGCATCGAGCTCGAACTCGGCGAGCGCCTCGCCTTCGGCTTCCACTTCTTCATCGCCGACAGCCGCGAGGAGGGCATCAAGCTTGCCGGCAAATACTACGAAGAGAACATGAAAATGTTCGGCGAATTGCGCCTGGCGCGGGCGCTGACGGACGAGCAGATCGTGATCATGCGCGATCCAACCCGCGCGCCGTCGGCGAAGCTGCCGCGCATCGAGGACGCGATCAACGCCGGCGGCGTGTTGTGCGGCTCACCGGCGCAGATCATCGAGCACCTGAAGCACATCGAAAAGCGCTATCCGGGCCTCGAACGCGTGTCGGTCAGCCTGTCGGTCGGCGTACCGAAATCGCTATGCCTCGAACAGCTCGAGCTGTTCGCCACCGAGGTGATGCCGCACTTCACCAACCAGGCCGAAGCCGAGATGGAGATGGCGGTTTAATTCCCTTTGTCATTCCGGAAGCTAGGCGAGCCCGGAAGAGCACGGCTCTTCCGGGTGGCGAGCCTTGCTGTCCGGAACCCATGAACACGGACCGCGCTGAGAGAGCGTAGGACCGTGTTCCTGGGTTCCGGGTTCGCTGCTGCGCAGCGCCCCGGAATGACAACTTGTGTTACGTCCCCAGCGCCCGGCGAATGAAGGCGCCGGCGGCGTCGATCGCACGCTTGCCGGCGGCGAGTTCTGGCCAGAACAGCGGCCACACATGGATCATCTCGGGCCAAATCTGCAGGTCGACAAAGACATCGGCGGCGCCGGCGCGTTGCGCGAGACGGATCGCATCGTCGAGCAGGGTTTCCGCCGCGCCGACCTGGATCAAGAGCGGCGCGAGGCCGGCGAGGTCGGCGTAGAGCGGCGCGGCGAGCGGCGAGCGCGGATCGGCGCCGCCGAGATAGAGCCCCGCCATATCGAGGATGCCTGGTTTCTGCACCATCGGGTCGATCGCCGCTTTCGTCTCCATCGAGTCGCCGAGCGCCTCCATGTCGATCCACGGCGACAGACACCAGCCGCAGCCGGGCTGCGCCAAGCCGGCTTCGCGGATCGCCACCATCGCGGCGACGACCAGCCCGCCGCCGGCGCTGTCGCCGACGAGCGCGATGCGGCTGGGCCTGAACCCCTGGGCCAACAGAAAACGATAGCCGGCCAGCGCGTCGTCGACCGCGGCCGGAAACGGGTGCTCGGGCGCCAGGCGATAGTCGAGCGCCAGCGCCACGGTATTGGTGGCGCGGCCCAGTTCGGCGACCAGATGGCGATGGCTGTCGAGCGAGCCGATCACATAGCCGCCGCCATGCACGTAAAGCACGGCCGCGTCGCGCGCCGCGCCCGGGGTCGAGGTCCATTCGGCCGGCACGCCATTGGCGCTCAGCTTCTCAACCTTCACATCGCTCGCGAGGCCGTAGGCAAGGCTGCGCTCGTCGATATCCTTGCGGCGCTGGCGGTAGTCGGTAGATCGCGGCCGGCTCAACAGCTTGGCGCGCAATGCGCCGATATCGGGATCGCTCATCAATGTCCTCCAGGGGGCAAGAGGCAGAGCGGGCATTGTGCGCGAAGCGCGGGCTTGCGAAAATAGGTCTATGCCCCTAACCGCCATCGAAGCCGCATCGCGCACGCCGGTGACCTTGCTGACCGGGTTTCTCGGCAGCGGCAAGACCACCGTGCTCAACCATGTGCTGAAGCAGCCGGAGATGGCGGCGACCGCGGTCATCGTCAACGAGTTCGGCGAGATCGGCATCGACCATCTCTTGGTCGAGAAGGCGATCGACGACGTGGTGCTGATGCAGAGCGGATGCCTATGCTGCACGATACGCGGCGACATCGCCGAGACGCTGGTCAATCTGTTCGTCGATCGCGCCAAGGGTCGCATTCCCGGCTTCGAGCGGGTGGTGATCGAAACGACCGGGCTCGCCGACCCGGCGCCGATCCTCCACGCGCTGATGTCCGACCCCATCGTCGCCGAGCGCTACATGGTCGACGGGGTGGTGACGACGGTCGACGCGGTCAATGGCGGCGATACGCTCGACCGCCAGGTCGAAGCGATGAAGCAGGCGGCGGTCGCCGACCGGCTGCTGCTGACCAAATGCGACCTCGCCTCACCCGAAGTGCGGCGCGAACTCGAGGGGCGGCTTGCGGCATTGAATCCGGGAGCGCCGATCATCGAGGTGGCCGGCGGCGCGGTCGACCCGGAATTGCTGTTCAATCTCGGCCTGTTCGACCCCAATACCAAGACCGTTGAGGTGCAACGCTGGCTTGGCGAGGAAGCCTTTCACGACGAGCCGGACGATCATGGACACCATCACCACCCCGCGGGACATGACGTCAACCGCCACGACGAGCACATCAGCTCGTTCTGCATCACCCGCGAGACGCCGATGTCGTGGACCGCGCTGTCGGGCTGGCTCGACGCGCTCGCCTCGATGCGCGGCGCCGATCTCTTGCGGGTGAAGGCGATTGTCGCGATCGAGGACCGGCCGGGACAGCCGGTGGTGCTGCACGGGGTGCAGCATCTGTTTCACCCGCCGGTGCTGCTCCCCGAATGGCCCTCCGACGACCATCGCACCCGCATCGTCTTCATCACCCGCGACCTGCCGCGCGAGACCATCGAAAAGAGCCTTGCCGCGTTTGTCGAGGCCGATGAGCCGGTGAGCACCGCTCCGCTACGCTAGGTCGTAAAGCTCTGCCGAAAATGCAAATGACCGGCCGGCCCGGCTGGCAAACCGCGGTCATATTGTGGGCCGCTTGTGTCGCGCTGGTTTTGGGCGGGGTCTTGGTAACGAACGTCGTCATTGACCCCTACAACCTGACATTGCTCGTAACGCGGGCCGGACTCAACGCGGAACTCCGCGATCTTGCCTTGCAAAGTCGCTGGAGCAAGGCGGCCGGGTTGATCCGCGAGCGTCCGCGGACGCTGCTGCTCGGCAGTTCGGTAGTCGATCATGGCTTCGCCCTGCCGGGTTCGACAGATTTTGATTCGCATCGGCTGCAACATCACGCCGATTTGGTAGCCGCCGTTGTGCCGATATATAACGCAGGAATTCGCGGCGGTGGGACTGATGACAGCGTCAAATATCTTCGTCATGCTCTGGTAAATTCTGCCGATCTTAAACAAGTAATTGCTGGCTTCGAATGGACGCTATTCTCTGATTTAAAGAGAAATGGGCCGGCGGTCCCGGATTCAAGCCTGCTTTATCATCGGCACCTGACGCCACAGGCATTGACCAAATATCTGACGTGGACCGCGCTCTACGAGTCGGCGCTGACCCTGACGGTCAATCTCGGACTTCATCAGCAGAACCTGAGGGATTTCTGGCAGACAATACGCGGCCGGCTTGCGAAGGATTTTGGTGTTCCGTACCAGACCCGGCGATTGCGCTTCTATACCGGTGTGCCGTTTCATGCGCGCAGCGTCGAGGAAACCCGGGTTCTGTTCTTCAGCCGCTTTTTTTCTGCCGCGATGCTGGCGGCCCGCAATCGGAACGGTCCGCGCGCGCTCTACCGCGAGGATGCGCTGCAAGATGTCCGCGATCTGGTCGCCTTGGCGCAAGAGAAGCATGTTCCACTCACCCTTTATATCTCGCCGATGCATCCGGTGTTTTGGGCCTACATTCGGACGATCGGATTGTGGAAAGACCATCTGGCTTGGCTCCGCGAGTTGGCGAAGATCACGCCATTTTACGATTTTTCGGCCAGCGCCGATTTCTCTCCAGAAGCGGATGCGTACTTCGCGACCGATCCACTGCATTTCAGCCCGATGCTGGGTCAGCGGCTGCAGCAGTATTTCGAGACGGGGAGCAGTCCGTCGGGATTGAGCGCGCGCTATGTCACGGCGGAAACTGTCGAAGACGATATCGCGCGTCGCGATCAAGATTTGTCTAACTGGCTGGCGAAAAATCAGGATGTCGCCGAAATCGTTGCCGGCTCGGCCCTTTCAGCCGCCGACGGAACACTCGCCGGGAGTACGGCGACAGCGCGGGGCGATGAACATCACGGTTTTCGCTTTGTCCAATTTACCGACCGGTTCTATGGCCTGCCGGGGAATGAGTGGCCCTATGATTTTCTGAAGGTGCTACGCGGCGACTATCAGCCAATGGTTGTGGCCGCTTCACTGTCTCAAGCGATCGCCGAGATTGATCGTAGAGGACTCGAAAGCCAGAATTTCGCGGCCGTCGGCCTGGTCAACGGCACGCCGATGGCAAGCGGCGACAATGCCGGCGTGCCGGGGCGCGCATTTGACGGCGATCCGGAAACTGCGTGGGTATCGGTCGAGCACGGCGCGGCCATCGACGGTAATGCCTGGCTCGGCTACGCATTTTCCGAGCCGCAAGTGGTTCGGAGGATGGTGGTGGCGCAACCGATAAACCCGGTCTATCGCCAGGATCGCATTCGGGTGCAATCGAGCCGCGACGGAGGCCTGAATTGGGTCGACGTTTTACCGAACCCCGCGCACCTCTTCGACGACGAAGAAACAAGCGTGATCAAGCTCCCGGAAAGCGACCCGGCGAGTTGCTGGCGGATCGTGGCGGCAGACCCCACGATCGATACGCCCATTGGGCCCAAACTGGCCTGGAAGGTGGAGGAGTTCGTTTTCTTTGCGAGCCGCGGCGGCGGGAAGCCGTGATATAGGGGTCAATCCGCCGCCGGTTCGTCCTCGGTGTGGCGGAACGGGGAGTATTCGGCGAGCTGCTCGATCTTCTGCTCGACCATCTCGCGCTCGCGCGCGAGAAACTGGGCGACGGCGCGCCGGAAACTCGGGTCGGGGATGTAGTGTGCGCTATAGGTCGGCACCGGCAGGTAGCCGCGCTGCAGTTTGTGCGGCCCCTGGGCACCGGCCTCGACGCGCTTCAGCCCGTGATCGATCGCGAACTCGATCGCCCGGTAATAGCAACACTCGAAATGCAGCATCTTGTAGTCGCCGTGGCTGCCCCAATTGCGGCCGTAGATCGTCTCGCGCCCGAGGATGTTGAACGCGCCGGCAACATAGTCCCGACCCCGCCTGGCCATCACCAACACGATCTTGTCGGCCATGCGCTCGCCGATAAGCGCGAAGAATTTGCGGTTGAGATAGGCCGAGCCCCATTTGCGGTCGGAGGTCGCGAGGTAGAAGCGGTAGAACGCGTCCCAATGCTTGGGCTGCAGATCGCCGCCGGTTAGCACGTCGATCTCGAGGCCGGGCTGGGTCGCCTCGCGCCGCTCCTTTTTGACCGCCTTGCGCTTTCTTGAATTGAGCGCCGCCAGGTAGTCGTCGAAATCCTTGTACCCGTCATTGGCCCAGTGGAATTGCTGGCCCATGCGCTTCAAGAACCCGGCCTCGAAGAGGGCCTCGGCGTCGCCATCCTCGGGGAAATTGATGTGCAAGGACGAGATGCCGCGCTGGCGGGTGAACTCGACGAGGCCGGCAATGAGGCTCGCCTTGGTGTCGGGCGGCGCGTCGGGCCGCACCAGAAGCCGCGGCCCCGGCACTGGGGTGAACGGCACCGCGCCCAGCGCCTTCGGGTAATAACGCCCGCCGGCCCGCTCGTAGGCGTCGGCCCAGCCGTAATCGAAGACGTATTCGCCGTAGGAATGGCTTTTGAGGTAGAGCGGCACGATGCCGACGATGCGGCCACACGAATCCGCGAGCGAGAGATGCTGCGGCGCCCAGCCGCTGCGCCCGCTGGCCGAGCCGCTTTCTTCCATCGCCTGGAGGAAGGTGTAGCTGAGCGTCGGGTTGATGTCGCCGGCGCAGGCATCCCACTCGGCCGCCGGGATTTCGGCGATCGAGGGGTGGACCGTCAGCGTGATCTGGTCGCCAGTCTTGGCCATCGGGCGGTCAGGCAAGCTCGAACATCGCTTCGACCTCGACCGCGACGCCGAGCGGCAGCGAGGACACTCCGACCGCGGCGCGGGCATGCTTTCCCGCGTCGCCGAAAATCTCGACCATCAGGTCAGAGGCGCCGTTGACCACCTGCGGCATGTCGATGAACCCCGGCACGCAGTTGACAAAACCGCCGAGGCGCAGCACCTGCTTGACCCGGTCGAGGTCGCCGCCGCACGCGTTCTTTACATGCGCGAGGATGTTGAGCGCGCATAGCCGCGCTGCCAGCCGACCGTCGGCGAGATCGAGATCGCGGCCAAGCTTGCCGACGAATTCCGCCTTGCCACCCCGCACGCTGACCTGGCCGGAGACGACCAACAGATTGCCGCATATCGCATAGGGCACGTAATTGGCCACCGGCGCGGTCGCCGGCGTCAATTCGATGCCGAGTTCCTTGAGCCGTGCGTCGATCTTCCCGCTCATCGCCCCTCGCCTGCTTGTCGCTACCGTTGCATAAACGGCGCCAAGGGGGAGGATAAGGGCTTCGCCACGGCTGTCCAGCCTGCCGCGAAACCGCCTTAATAGGCGCTTACTACGCCCCGCTGTGAGGGGAACCATGCGCGCCATTGTCGTCGGCCTGGCTTTTGCGATCCTGGCGACGGCGCCGGCCGCGGCGCTGACGCTCGGCGAGGCCAAGACCGGGTTCAGCGCCGACCGCACGCTGGTTGTCGACGGCAAGAGCTACCAAGGCCGCATGTGGACCATGCCGGGCATGGAGCGGCACGAGCAGAATTTGAACGGCATCCCGGCGGCCTTTGTGCTGCGCAGCGATACCCCGCTCGCCGAGCTGGTGCTGCCCGAGTTGCACACCGTCGTCGAATTCATGCTGCCGGCGGAATTGCATCTCTTCGCCGATCCGCGCCTGACGCGCCGCCCGGTCGGCCACGAGACGATCAACGGCATCGCCACCACCAAATACGCGATCGACGAAACGGTGCCCGAAGGACATGGCGAGGGCACGCTGTGGCTCAGCGACACCGGCATCCCGATGAAGCTCGACGGCACCTTCGCCCGCACCAGCGGCAAGGTGGCTCACCTGCATTGGGAATTGAGCCATGTAAAGCTCGGGCCGCAGCCTGGCTCGCTGTTCGAGATGCCGCACGGCTTCTCGAAGCTGCCGGCCGAGGCGATCGTGCCGCTGTTGGGCCTCAAGTTGAAGGGCGTGCATTGACGTCGGAGACGTCATTGCGAGGAGCGCATAGCGCGACGCAGCAATCTCCAGCCGCAGAGGGCCAAGGCGGAATGAGATTGCCGCGCCGTCTCCCGGCGGCTCGCAATGACAATCCTTGCTACACCGGCTCCAGCGGCGCGTGGAGGCGGGTCTGCTCGCAGACGATGCCGCCGCGGTCGCCGATCGTCGTCGAGCCGTAGCGCGGCGCGAAGACCGGCGGCAGCGGCCGCGCGCCGGGCGCGGCGAGCCACAGGCGCAGCAGATGCCGCTTCCGCTCAGGCTCGGGCCAATCGACAAAGGCGGTGCGGTCATGCAGGCAGGTGTGGTTGTGCAGGAACTGCATGTCGCCGGGCCGCAGCTCCATGTCGAGCCGTAATTCCTTGTCGTTGGCGAGGTCGTCGAACATTTCGAGCGCGTCGATATCCTCTTGCGTGAGGCGCGGCACCTCGGCGAAGCGCTGCGCCGACCGGATATAGGTCCCCGAGTAGATCGCCGAGAGATAGCCCTGGTAATCGTTGTAGACCGGCATGTCGAAATACGGCTTCTCGCCGACCGGCACCTCGCCGCGCCGGTCGGTCGCGAACGGCTCGAACAGCCGGCGCGCCAGGTCGGGCCGGCGCTTGGCCATTTCGTTGTAGATCGCCATCGAGCTGACGATCGACGACAGCCCGCCCGATTTCGCTGTCTTGAGGCACAAGAGCCCGACGATGTCGCACGAGTCGGTGTGGAAATGCTGGCGTTCGGTGGTCTGGTAGGTGCGCACGTTGGGGTCGCTCGTCGCTAGACCGAGGTCACGGACGTGGCCGAGCAGATGCCCCATCGCGTTCTGCGAGCGCGGGTTGCCGAACTGCATGCCGATGCCCCAATAGGCGGCGGCGCTGTCGGCGATCGGCCTGCCCTCGACCGGCAGCCCGCGGATCAGCACAAAGCCACGGCCGTTCAGCACCTCGTCGCGCAGCCCTTCGAGCGCCGGGCCGAGCTTTGGCAGCGGGAAGTCGCGGCGCCGAAGCCCTGCAAGATCGCGCCCGCGCACTCCCGCCACGGCGGTTTCGAGCTCGTCGATCTCGGCCGGGGACAGCGTGTAGATCCACTGCTCGGGATGGCGAGCGAGTTGGGCGCCGATCCAGGCGGACGGGCCTTCGACAAGCGGGCGAGGCGGGGCAAGCGTCATGGTGGGTCCTCGATGTTGCGGGATGATCCGCGCGTCCCTAATCTTGCCTCACAACGGATGGAGGAAACCATGGCGAATGTACCGGGTCTGGTCACCGATCCCAGCAAGATCAAGGGCGGCCTCGTCCACGTGCCGAGCGGCGGCACGAAGATCCCCGCCTACCTCGCGCAGCCCAACACGCCAGGCAACTACCCCGGCATCGTCGTGATCCACGAGGCGTTCGGGCTTGCCGACCATATCTGCGACCTCGCCCGGCGCTTCGCCAATATCGGCTACAACGCGATCGCCCCCGACCTCTACTGGCGCGACGGCGCGCCGAAGGACCCGGGCGACATGCAGAGCGTGTTCCCGGTGATGTTCGGGCTTAAGGATTCCCAGGCGGTCGGCGACCTCGAAGCCTCGGCCGATTATCTGCGCGGGCTCGCCGGCTCGACCGGCAAGGTCGGCGCGACCGGCTTTTGCTCGGGGGGCCGGCACACGCTGCTCTTCGCCTGCAGCAGTTCAAAAGTCGACGCCGCGATCGATTGCTGGGGCGGCTTCATCCACCGCGCGACCCCGGATGCCGAGACCACTCCGTCGCGTCCGACGCCGGTACTCGACCTGATGCCGAACCTGCACTGCCCGCTGTTCGGCGTGTTCGGCATCGAGGACCAGAACCCGCCGGTCGCACTGGCCGACGAAATGAAGAAACGCGGCGCCGGCAAGGACGTGACGACCAAGGTCTACGAGGGCGCCGGCCATGCCTTCCTCGCCGATTACCGGCCGAGCTACCGCGAAGGCCCGGCGCACGAGCTGTGGAAGGACGTGACGGCGTTTTTCGGGAAGCATTTGAAGTAGCGAGCGTCACTCCCTCTCCGCCTCCGGGGCGGAGAGGGAGTCGTCTCGGCTGCCCCTTAGCTCTTAAGCTCTATAGAACGGCCGGTCGCCCTCTACGGTGACCCGGTAGCCGTGCCGGCGTTGCGGGAAATAGTCCCACATCGCGTGGTGCTGGACACAGCGATTGTCCCAGAACGCGACCGAATTGGGCTGCCAGCGGAAGCGGCACTGGAACTCGGGCGTCTCGGCGTGGCGGCATAGCATCTGCAAGAGCGCGTCGCTTTCGAGCTTGCTGAGCCCGTTGATCCGCGTCGTGAAATTGCCGTTGACGAAGAGCGCCTTCTTGCCCGTCACCGGGTGGGTGCGCACCACCGGATGCTCGGCCCGCGGAAAGCCCTTTTCGGGCGGCGCGTAGCCGAAGCGGCCGCGATAGACCGGCTCGCCGTCATGCGTCGCGGTCAGCCCCTCGACGAGTGCCTTGATCGGCGGCGACAGTCGGTCATAGGCCGCATACATGCTCGCAAAGAGCGTGTCGCCGCCGGCCGGCGGAACCTCGGTCAGATAGAGGATGCTGCCCATCGGCGGGTTTTCGTCGCACGACACGTCGGAATGCCATTCCTCGCCGGCGACATGCTTCGAATGCTCGTCGGCATGGATGGTCAGTATCTCGGGGTGGCCTTCGGGCGCGCTCCGCGACGCCGGATGAATCGCCAGGTTGCCGAACAGCCGGCCGAACGCCTTGTGCTGGTCGTGGGTCAGATGCTGGTCGCGAAAGAAGATCACCAGGTTTTCCATCAGCGCGTCGTGCACTTCCTGGAATTGCTGGTTGCCGAGCGGTCGCGACAGATCGACCCCGGCGATCTCGGCGCCGATATAGGGCGTCAGCTTGGTGACCTCGATCGTCTGATACGGCATCCGACCCTCCTTATGCTCCGCGGTACGACCGGGCGTCCTCGATGGTGACGCGGTAGCCGTGACGGCGCTGCGGGTAATAGTCCCACAGCGCGTGGTGCTGGGCGCAGCGATTGTCCCAGAACGCTACCGAATTCTTGCGCCACCGAAAACGGCACTGGAATTCCGGCGTCTCGACGTGGCGCGACAGCATTTGCAGCAGCGCGTCGCTCTCAAGCTTGGTCAGCCCCTTGATCCGGGTAGTGAATTCCTGGTTGACGAAGAGCAGCTTGCGGCCCGTCACCGGGTGCGTACGCACGATCGGGTGCTCGGTCTGGGCAAACCGGTCTCCGTTACGCGGTACGAGGCCGCGCGCGCCGAAGACCGGGTCGCCGTCATGAATCGCGACGAGCCCGGAGAGGAACTCCTGCATCACCGGCGACAGTCGCTCGTAAGCCGCGTACATGCTGGCGAACAGCGTATCGCCGCCGACCGGCGGGAGCTCGGTCAGGTAGAGCATGCTGCCCATCGGCGGGGTGGCGGTGAACGACAGGTCGGTGTGCCAATCCTCGCCGGCGACATGCTTTGAATTCTCGTCGGCGTGGATGGTCGTGATTTCCGGATCGCCCGCCCCCAAAACCGGATGGATCGCCAGCTTGCCGAAGCGCCGGGCAAAATCCTTGTGCTGGTCGTGGGTCAGGTGCTGGTCGCGAAAGAAGACCACCAGGTTTTCCATCAGCGCGTCGTGCACTTCCTGGAATTGCTGGTTGCCGAGCGGGCGCGATAGGTCGACCCCGCCGATCTCGGCGCCGATATGCGGCGTCAGCTTGGTGACCTCGATCGTCTGATACGGCATGCCGCGCCTCCTGATACTGCGGCAAGACTAGCGCTCGTCAGCCAGCTACGGCTAGACATGCACATCACGTCCCATATATTATGTTACATGTAACATTGCGAGAGATTGCCATGCCACCCTCGACAGCCCCGAGACCGTCGCGTGACCGCGTTAGGGCCCACCGGGCCGAACTTCGCCGTCGAGGACTGCGTCCGATTCAATTTTGGGTGCCGGACGTCGAGTCCCCCGAGTTTGCAGCGGAAGCCCATCGCCAGTCGCTCGCTGTCGCAAACAGTGCTCAGGAAACTGAGGATCAAGCGTTTATCGACGCCGTTTCGGATTTTTCAGAGGCATGAAGCGCGGCGAAATCTGGACCGTTTCCGGCGGCGGTTACGCCGGCAAGCCGCGACCGGCCGTCATCATTCAAGATGACCGCTTCGACGAAACCCTGTCGATCACCGTTTGTATCTTTACGAGCAACGAGACCGATGCCCCGTTCTTTCGTCGACTCATCGATCCATCCGAGCAAAACGGGTTGCATGCCCCGAGCCGGCTGATGGTCGATAAAATAACGACCGTGCCCAAACACCAGATCGGACGGCACATAGGACGGCTGGAGGACGATAATCTTGCGTGGTTGAACCGGACCATTCTTGTTTTTCTCGGCCTCGCGAGACCTGGCGCGGCAAGACGGGATATGCCCACGGCTTGATCTAGTCGAGAGAGCGCACGATCCGCGCCGGGTTGCCGACGGCGACGCTGCCCGGCGGCAGATCATGCGTCACGACGCTGCCCGCGCCGATGACGCAGCCGTCGCCGATCGTGACGCCGGGCAGCACGATCGCGCCGCCGCCGATCCATACGCCATTGCCGATGCGAATCGGCTTCGCCGCCTCCCAGCCGGCGACGCGGGTCGCACGGTCGAGCGGGTGATACGCGGTGTAGAGTTGCACCGCCGGCGCCATCTGCAGATCGTCGCCGATCTCGATCGCGGCGCAGTCGAGAAACACGCAGTTGTAGTTGACGAAGCAATTGCGCCCGACGCGGATGTTGTAGCCGTAGTCGCAATGAAAGCGCGGCAGGATGTCGGGGTTGTCGCCGACCGCGCCAAACAACTGGCGCAGCAACGCCAGGCGTCCGGCAGCGTCGTCAGGCTCGGTGACGTTGTAGCGGGTGAGCAAACGCTGTGCCGCACGCCTCTCGCCAACCAATTCGGGCCCGGTCGAGACGTAAAGCTCGCCGGTCAACATCTTTTCCTTTTCGCTGCGCTCGGGCATCGCCTCGCTCCTGGTCCGCCGCCGAGGTACATTAGCCGTTCGAGAGTCAGGGAGCAGCCATGAGTCGCAAGCAACTGCCCGCCGACAGCGTCGCCGAGGCGTATCTGGCCCTCTTGGCCGAGCGCGGCGTCGAATATCTGTTCGCCAATGCCGGCACCGATTTCGCACCGATCGTCGAGGCCTACGCGAAGGCGGCGCATACCGGCCTTCCTGCGCCGAAGCCGTTGATCGCGACCCACGAGAATGTCGCGATCTCGATGGCGCACGGCTATGCGATCGCGTCTGGAAAAGTGCCGGCGGTCATGGTGCATGTCAGCGTCGGCACCGCCAATGCCCTCTGCGGCGTGTTCAACGCGGCGCGTGAGAACGTGCCGATCCTCTTCACCGCCGGTCGCTCGCCGCTGACCGAGGAGGGCGTCTTCGGCGCGCGCGACACCTACATCCACTGGGCGCAGGAGATGTTCGACCAGGCCGGAATGCTGCGCGAGATCGTCAAATGGGAGTACGAACTGCGCAACGGCACGCAGCTCGAAACCGTGATCGACCGGGCCTTGTCGCTGGCGACCAGCGCGCCCGAGGGGCCGGTGTATCTGTCGCTGCCGCGCGAGGTACTGGCCGAAAAGCTGACCGGCTTCTCCTACGACAGCCCGTCGCGCCGCGCGGCCGCTGCGTCGCCCGGCGCCGACGACGCGGCGGTGGCGGACGCTGCGAAAATCCTCGCCACGGCGAAGCGCCCGGTCATCATCACCGCCAGCGTCGGGCGCGATCCCGCAGCGGTCGCCGCGCTCGGCGAGTTCGCCGCGCGCTTCGCGATCCCGGTGGTCGAGCACCGCCAGCGGCATCTGTCGCTGTCGGCCGAGCACCCGTGCCATCTCGGTTACGACCCGACGCCGTTCGTCAAGGAAGCCGACGCGATCCTCGTCGTCGAGATGGACGTGCCGTGGGTGCCAAGCCGTGTGTCGCCGCCGGCCGATTGCCGGGTCATTCATGTCGGCGTCGATCCGCTCTACACGCGCTATCCGATACGCGGCTTCCCGTGCGACGTCGCAATCACCGGCGCGCCGCGTCTGGTGCTGCCGAAGCTCGGCGCGGCACTCGAGGTGGCGGACGGCGTCGTTGCGGAGCGGCGGCAAGCGCTTGCCGAGCGGCGCACGGCGCAGCGCGCGGGCTGGCGCAAACTGCGCGACGAGATGGCGTCGCAGACGCCGATCCACCCGGCCTGGATCAGCCATTGCCTGAGCGAGGCGCGCGCTCCGGACTCGATCCTCGTCAACGAATACACGCTGCTTCCCGAGCATTGTCCCTCGACCGAGCCGGGGGGCTATTTCGGGTCGAGCCCGGCGGCGGGGCTCGGCTGGGGTGCCGGCGCGGGGCTCGGGGTGAAGCTCGCCAAGCCCGAGCGGCAGGTGATCTCGATCCTCGGCGACGGGTCGTACATCTTCGCGAACCCCGTCGCGGTGCATCATGCCTCGACGATGCACAA
>Ga0209006_10003361_pt1 | contig 14562 bp, 14 predicted proteins | sample JacPin_JW_Ref_O2_FD_188567 | JGI IMG/M metagenome (GOLD analysis project Ga0209006, IMG submission 188567) | Forest soil microbial communities from Algoma, Ontario, Canada - Jack Pine, Ontario site 1_JW_Ref_O2 (SPAdes) (version 2) | ecosystem: Environmental > Terrestrial > Soil > Boreal... | reverse complement strand
GTAGGCCGAGGGAGTGCCCTCGTCATCGACGGTCAAGGAGCCGCGCCGGTCGGGGATCGTCCCGTCATCGACGACGGTGACACCCTTCGAGGCGACGCGCTGGCCCATCAACCCGGAAAAGGCCGAGGTCTTCTTGCGGTTGAAGTCGCCTTCGAGCCCGTGCCCCACCGCTTCGTGCAGCATGACGCCGGGCCAGCCCGAGCCGAGCACCACCACCATCTCGCCGGCCGGCGCCGGCACCGAGCCGAGATTGACCAGCGCCTGGCGCAGCGCCTCGTCGACCGAGGCCTGCCAGTTCGCCGGGTCGAAATAGCGCTCGTAGGCGAAGCGGCCGCCGCTGCCGTAGGACCCTGTTTCCATGCGGTCGCCTTCGCCCACCATGATCGAGACGTTGACCCGCACCAGCGGCCGAACATCGGCGACTCTGGTGCCGTCCGCGCGGATGATCTGCACCGCCTGCCAGACGCCGCTCATCGAAGCCATCACCTGGCGCACCCGCTTGTCCTTGCCGCGGGCATAGGCGTCGATCTCAGTCAAAAGCTTGGTCTTGGCGGAAAGATCGATGCCCAGCGGGTTGAGGTCGCTGTAGAGCATGCGGTTGGTGCCGACCGGCGGCTCGGCCATCGTGCCGTGATGGCCGCTGGCGACAGCGCGCACCGTGGCTCCGGCGCGACGGATCGCCGCTTCGGAAATCTCCGACGAATGGGCGTAGCCGGCGGCGTCGTCGGCGACAGCGCGCAGGCCAAAGCCCTGCGTCGTGTCGAACGAGGCGCTGCGAATGCGGCCGTCGTCGAGCGCGACGCTTTCCGACTGGCTGTATTCGAGGAACAGCTCGCCGTCATCCATGCCGTGGAGCACTTCGCCGACCAGCGCCTCGACGCGATTCGGGTCCATTCCGGTACGCGTGAAGAACAGGTCGTCGGTCACGGCGAGGTTGGTCATGCGGCTCTCCTGCAAACTTCTTGTCATCAATATGAGGTCGCGAGCGGCCGGGCGGAACCCCTCTCCGCTTATCGGCCAGAATGAGCGACGGTGCCGATACCGGTGTCCGAGGCATTTACAGGACGCCTTGGCCGGGCTTGACCCGGCCATCCACGTCTTCCGTCTCCTCGCTTGCCGATAAAGACGTGGACCCCCGGGGCAGCCCGGGGGAGGCGGCATTCGGAGAAAGACGCTCATCCACTATCTGATCGGAGCAGGTAACCCGCAGTGGCGCGGGCGTGCGGCGGCTTGCCGCAATAGGTTAGAGGCAAAGCGACGCAGTTGTTGCCGCGTCGGGCTTTGGTGTAGGGTCGCGGGCGATCGGTTGCTGCCGCCGCGCGTCCTGACGGTGAGGTGCCTTGGGACTGGGCGGCGGTGCGGCTTCGGCCGAGCGGCGCGAAGCCCGGACGGTCCCGCTCGGATCATGATCTCCGAACAGCGGCTCCGGGTGGCTCGCCGGGAAGTGCGGCCGGCCCGGTTGCCCCCAGATCGGGGGCGTCCTCGCCGAAGGGGAGCTGCTAGGACATGGTGCGGTTGACGACAACGACAATCCGGCAAGCGATGCGCCGGCAAATCGCGACGGTTCAAAACATCCTGATAGGGCTCTGCGCCGGCCTAATCGTGGCGCTCTGCGGCGGTGGGGCGCTCGCCGACAAGCCGGAGCCTTGGCAACTCGGCATGCAGGCTCCTGCGACGCCGATCACCGAGCGCATCCACACCTTCCACGACGAATTGCTGGTGATCATCTTCGTGATCTCGCTGTTCGTGTTCGGCCTCCTGATCTACGTGATGGTGCGCTTCAACGCGCGCTCGCACCCGGTGCCGACGCGCACCTCGCACAACACGGTGGTCGAGGTGCTGTGGACGGTGATCCCGGTATTGATCCTCGTGACGATCGCGATCCCGTCGTTCAAGCTGATGTACTACATGGACCGGGTGCCCGACTCGAAGATGACCATCAAGGTCACCGGGCATCAGTGGTACTGGGAATACAATTATCCGGACCAGGGCAATCTCGACTTCAACAGTAACCTGATCGCCGACAAGGATCTGCAGCCCGGACAGCAGCGGCTGCTCGAAGTCGACAACCCGCTGGTGATCCCGGTCGGTACGAATATCCGCGTCCAGGTCGCCGGAAGCGACGTGATCCATAGCTGGTTCGTGCCGTCGTTCGGTTTTCAGGAATACGCGGTAGTCGGCCGGCTCAACGAAGCCTGGATCAACGTCAACAACCCCGGCACCTATTACGGCGAGTGCAACCAGATCTGCGGCGTCAATCACGCCTTCATGCCGATCAAGGTGGTCGCCTTGTCACAGGCCGATTTCGACAAATGGCTGACTGAGGCAAAGACCAAGTTCGCCTCCAGCGACAAGCCCCGGGATGAACCAGTGGGTGAAATTGATAAGCAGGTGGCCGCCGCCGAGCCGGCAGCGGTCGCCCTGCCGGCCAAAGCCGGCAACTGACAGGAAGAGCGAAAGGGTTTCCGATGGCTTATCAGGCTGATGCGGACCACGGCTATGGGCACGGGACTCCGGGCTTCTTCACCCGCTGGTTCTGTTCGACGAACCACAAGGACATCGGAACGCTCTATTTGATCTTCGCGATCATCGGCGGGCTGATCGGTGGCGCCTTTTCGCTGATCATGCGCATCCAGCTCAGCCATCCCGGCAACGAGTTCATCACCGACCACCAAGTCTACAACGTGATCATCACCGCGCACGGGCTGATCATGATCTTCTTCATGGTCATGCCGGCGATGATCGGCGGGTTCGGCAACTGGTTCGTGCCGATCATGATCGGCGCGCCGGACATGGCCTTCCCGCGGATGAACAACATCAGCTTCTGGCTGTTGGTGCCGGCCTTCCTGCTGCTCCTGGGCTCGGCCTTTGTCGGTGTCGGCGACGGCGTGAACAATTCCCTGCACGGCGGCGCCGGGGTCGGCTGGACGATCTACCCGCCGCTCTCCGGATCGGGGCCGGGAGGTCATCCCGGGCCCTCGATGGACATGGCGATCTTCGCGATCCATCTCGCCGGTGCGTCGTCGATCATGGGCGCGATCAACTTCATCACGACGATCTTCAACATGCGCGCGCCGGGGATGACGCTGCACCGGATGCCGCTCTTTGTGTGGTCGATCCTCGTCACCGCCTTCCTGTTGCTCTTGTCGCTGCCGGTGCTGGCCGGGGCGATCACGATGCTGCTGACCGACCGCAATTTCGGCACGAGCTTCTTCGATCCGGCGGGCGGTGGCGATCCGCTGCTCTTTCTGCACCTGTTCTGGTTCTTCGGTCATCCCGAGGTCTACATCCTGATCCTGCCCGGGTTCGGCATGATCTCGCAGATTGTCTCGACCTTTTCGAGGAAGCCGGTGTTCGGCTATCTCGGCATGGCCTACGCGATGGTCGCGATCGGCGGGATCGGCTTTGTCGTGTGGGCGCATCACATGTACGCGACCGGCATCTCGATCGACACGCGGGCCTATTTTACCGCGGCGACGATGGTCATTGCCGTGCCGACCGGCGTGAAGATCTTCTCATGGATCGCCACGATGTGGGGCGGCTCGATCGAATTCAAGACGCCCATGCTGTGGGCGATCGGCTTCATCTTCCTCTTTACCGTCGGCGGCGTGACCGGCGTCGTGCTGGCCAATGCCGGCGTCGATATCGCACTCCACAACACCTATTACGTCGTCGGCCATTTCCATTACGTGCTGTCGTTGGGCGCGGTGTTCGCGCTCTTCGGCGGGTTCTATTACTGGATCGGCAAGATGTCCGGCCGCCAGTACAACGAGACGCTCGGCCAGATCCATTTCTGGACGACGTTCATCGGCGTCAACCTGACCTTCTTCCCGATGCATTTCCTCGGGCTCGCCGGGATGCCGCGGCGCATCGCCGACTATCCCGAGGCGTTCGCCGGGTGGAACTATGTCGAGTCGATCGGCGCCTATATCTCCTCGGCCTCTACGGTGCTGTTCGTGTTCATCGTCTTCCACACGCTGTTCTTCGGGAAGAGGGTCGGCGCCAATTACTGGGGCGAGGGCGCGACGACGCTCGAATGGACGGTTCCCTCGCCGCCGCACTTCCACACCTACGAAGAACTGCCGGTGATCGCACCGGCGCACGGCCATTAGAACGGCGCCCGGGATGAGGCATCGGCGGGTTTTACCGTGAGCGAGCTGCCGACGACCGCCGTCGGCCCCGGCCTCAGTGCCAATGGGGCAGGCGCGGCGGTCGGCGACTACGTCCAGATCCTGAAGCCCAGGGTCATGTCGCTGGTCGTGTTCACCGGTATCGTCGGGCTTGTCCTGGCGCCGGGGCATCTGCACCCGTTCCTCGCCGCGGTCGCGATCCTGTGCATCGCGATCGGCGCCGGTGCGTCGGGCGCGATCAACATGTGGTACGACCGCGACATCGACCGCGTGATGCGCCGTACCGCGTCGCGACCGCTGCCGGCGGGTCGGATGCTGCCGGGCGAGGCGCTCGGCTTCGGCTGCGTGCTCGCGGTCGGCTCGGTTGCGGTGATGGGGGTCGCGGTCAACTGGGTCGCCGCCGAGCTTTTGGCGCTGACCATCGCCTTCTACGTCTTCGTCTACACGATGTGGCTGAAGCGCCGCACGCCGCAGAACATCGTGATCGGCGGCGCCGCTGGCGCCTTGCCGCCGCTGATCGGTTGGGCCGCTGTCACCGGCGATGTTGGCTGGGGCGCGATCGCGCTGTTCGCGATCATCTTTTTCTGGACGCCGCCGCATTTCTGGGCGCTGTCGCTCTATAAGGCCGACGAATACGCCGCCGCCGGCATCCCGATGCTGCCGGTCGTCGCCGGCGCGCGCGAGACCAAGCGGCAGATGCTGCTCTATACGCTGGTGCTGTGGCCGGTAACCGCTTCGCCCTGGCTGCTCGGCATCGCTAGCTCGCTGTACGGTGCTGGGGCAGGGGGCCTGAGCCTGCTGTTCACCCTCTCCGCGGTCCGCGTCTGGCGCGACGACACGGATCGCAGCGCGCGGCAGATGTTCGCCTTCTCGCTCGCCTATCTGTTCCTGATCTTCATGCTGCTGCTCGTAGATCACGCTATCGGGGGCGGACGATGATGGCGGACGATCCGGCGGACGGCCGGTCGCGCCGGATCCGCGCGCGCAACCGGGCCTTGCTGTTGGTGCTGCTCGGCCTCGTCGCGCTGTTCTATGCGCTCACCATCGTGCGGATGGGCGCGCACTAGCATGACGCGGCCTGTGACCCGCCGACATGGCACGACCGCCGCGCTGCTGCTCGCGGTGGTCGCCGGCATGGTTGGCCTCAGCTTTGCCTCGGTGCCGCTCTACCGCATCTTCTGCGCAGCGACCGGCTATGGCGGTACCACTCAACGCGCCGCTGCCGCGCCACAGGACATCTCGAAGGCGATCGTCACCGTGCGTTTCGATACGGACGTCTCGCCCGATCTCGCCTGGACCTTTCATCCGCTGGTGCCCGAGGTTCAGGTCCATCCCGGCGAACAGACGCAGGTGTTCTTCCGCGCCGTCAACCGCTCCGGGGAGGGGATCACCGGGCGGGCGGTCTACAACGTGACGCCGACCAAGGTCGGGCTCTATTTCGACAAGCTGCAATGCTTCTGCTTTAACGAGCAGTACCTGGCGCCGGGCGAGAGCAAGGATATGGGGGTGGTGTTCTTTGTCGACCCCGATCTGCTGAAAGACCAAGGCACCAGCGACGTACATACCATCACGTTGTCCTATTCGATGTTCAAGGCGGCGACTCAGCCAACCGAGCGCCAGAAAACCGACAAATTGGGGCCGAACTCATGACCGACCACGCCACCGCCCATGGGCATGCCGATGCTCACGGGCACGCCGCGCCGAAGCACCCCTATCACCTCGTCGATCCGAGCCCGTGGCCGCTGGTTGGGTCGATCGCCGGTGGTTTGATGGCTGGCGGCGCCGTGTTGTACATGCACGGACACGGCACCATCGCGCTCATCCTAGGCTTTCTGATGGTGCTCGGCACGATGGCCGTGTGGTGGCGCGACGTGATCCGCGAGGCGACGTTCCAGGGCTATCACACGCCGGTCGTGCAGATCGGGCTGCGCTTCGGCATGGCCTTGTTCATCGCCTCCGAGGTGATGTTTTTCGCGGCGTTTTTCTGGGCGTTCTTCACCTCGAGCCTTTATCCGGTCGGTGGCGTCTGGCCACCCAAGGGCATCCATCCATTCGACCCGTTCGAGTTTCCGTTCCTCAACACGCTGATCCTGTTGCTGTCGGGCACCACAGTGACCTGGGCGCATCATTCGCTGCTCGAAGGCAACTATAAGGGCCTCGTCCAGGGGCTGACGGTGACCGTGCTGCTCGGCCTCAGCTTTACCTGCGTGCAGGCCTACGAGTATTCGCACGCCGCGTTCCATTTCACCGATGGCATCTACCCGTCGACCTTCTTCATGGCGACCGGGTTCCACGGCTTCCACGTGATCATCGGCACGACCTTCCTGGCCGTCTGCCTGTGGCGAGCGCACCGCGGCGACTTCACGCCGACCCACCATTTCGGCCTCGAAGCGGCGGCCTGGTACTGGCATTTCGTCGACGTCGTCTGGCTGTTCCTGTTCGTCTGCATCTACTGGTGGGGCATGGGGAACGCGCTGCCGCTCGGCGAGTAGTGGCCGACCAGGGGACGTGAGTTACGCCCCGGTATCGCTTGCCCATGCGGCATTGCTGTGCCGCTGTCCGCGCTGTGGCGAGGGCAAGGTTTTCACCGGCCTCTTGACCGTGCGCGCGGCGTGTCCGGCCTGCAGGCTCGACCTCTCGGCCGAGGATGCCGGGGATGGGCCAGCGGTATTCCTCATCTTCTTTCTCGGCGCGGTCGCGGTCGGCATCGCCGCGTGGCTGGAGATCGAATTCTCACCGCCGATCTGGGTGCATTTGATGATCCTGACCCCGCTGGTTCTTGGCGGCGCGATCGGACTGCTGCGACCGATGAAGGCCGGGATGATCGCCCTGCAATATCGGAACAATCTGCTCAATCCGCCGCGGAATTAGATGAACGCCTTACCTCCACCCGGACCCTTCCCCGCTTGCGGGGGAGGGGGAAGGCGGTCGCCGACGCTCCGGACGCGCTCCCTCCCCCGCAAGCGGGGGAGGGTCGGGGTGGGGGCGTAAACAATGCTCGGCTTCCACCCCCGCCTCATCCCGACGCTCTTCACCGTGCCCGGCGTGCTGATCCTCTTGGGCCTCGGCATCTGGCAGGTGCAGCGGCTGCATTGGAAGGAGGGCCTGATCGCGCAGCGCGACACGGCCGTGGCCGCTGCGCCGATCGCCCCGCCGCAGACCCTCGCCGAAGCCCGCGCCGACGAGTTCCACCATGTCGTCGCCGAGGGCGCCTTCGACAACGCCAAGGAGCTCTTCCTCGCCGCGTCATCCGACGCCGGCGAGTCGGGCTATCAGGTGGTGACGCCGCTGCGCTTGGATGACGGCCGCACGATGTTCGTCAATCGCGGCTTCATCCCGCTCGAGCTGAAGGACAAGGCAAAGCGCGCGGCCGGCGAATTGTCGGGAAGCGTGCGCGTCGCCGGATTGCTCCGCGTGCCGCCCGCCGGAAAGCCGAGCTTTTTCCTGCCGGACAACCGGCCCGACCTGAACCTGTGGTTCTGGGTCGACCTGCCGGCGATGGCCCGACAGGATGACATCGTTGACCCGGTGCCGTTCTACGTCGACGCCGACAAGACGCCGAACCCCGGCGGCTGGCCGAAAGGCGGCATAACCCGCCTCGACCTGCCCAACGACCACCTGCAATACGCGATCACGTGGTTTTCACTCGCGATCGCACTGATTGTCATCTACGTCCTTTACCACCGGCCGACCCGGGATCCGGTTTAGCGACGCCGCGGTATTGAAGCGGGGAACGAGCATGCCTAGATGGCTGCTGCTTCTGGGGCTGGTGTTCATCGTATCGGGTTGCGGCTCCACAACGCCGTGCGACAATAGCGATCCGGTTGGGCCATGCCGCTCGTCGCATAGCCGTACTTACGGCTGAACATTTCGGCCTCGGTCTAACAATCGGCATCTCAAGATATTGAACACATTACGAGCTTGGGCACCGATCGTCATAAAGCTGAACCAATCGTCGACGCAAAGGTTTACAGGTTTATCGCGAGCGGCCATATCTCGCTGAGGCGAGGCGGAGCCGCAACCGACCGGCTTCTAGTGAGAACATTGCCAGGGGATATCGGTGATCGAAATCAATGCCCAACAAGAGGCTCGCGGCACCGACCGGACGGTCGCGCGCCGCAGGTTCGATGCGGTCCGGCACGAAAGCGAGGCGCTCGCCTCGCATCTGACGCCGGAGGACCAGTCGATCCAGTCGATGCCCGATGTCAGTCCGACAAAATGGCATTTGGCACACACGACCTGGTTCTTCGAGACGTTCATCCTGGGGCGCTTTGATAGCGCCTACCGGGTGTTCGACCCGGCCTTCCACTACCTGTTCAACTCGTATTACGAAGCTGAAGGGCCGCGCCACCCGCGGCCACAGCGCGGCATGCTGTCGCGCCCGTCCTGCGCCGATGTCGCCTCCTACCGCGAGCATGTCGACGCGGCGATGGCGCGATTGATCGACGGCGCTCCGGAAGAAACCTGGCGCGAGGCGGCGCCGCTCGTCGAGCTCGGCCTGCATCACGAGCAGCAGCATCAGGAGCTGATCCTGATGGACATCAAGCACGTCTTTTCGCTGAACCCGCTGTTGCCCGCCTATCAGCCGCCGCGCCGGCGCGGGCCGGGCGCCGCGGTGCCGCTCGAGTGGGTCGACTTTCCGGGCGGGTTGGTATGGGTCGGCCACGAGGGCGAGGCTTTTGCTTTCGACAACGAGACGCCGCGGCATCGCGTGTGGCTCGACCCGTTCCGCCTGACGAGCCGGCCGGTGAGCTGCGGCGAATTCGCCGAGTTCATCGCCGCGGGCGGCTATCGTGAGCCCGAATATTGGCTGTCCGAGGGCTGGGCGGCGGTGCAGCAGCAGGGTTGGGAGTCGCCGCTCTATTGGCGCGCCGCGGAGGAGGGCTGGCGGATATTCACGCTGTCCGGCGAAAAGCGCCTCGACCCCGCCGAGCCGGTTGTGCATGTCAGTTATTACGAGGCCGATGCTTACGCCAAATGGGCCGGGAAGCGGCTTCCTACCGAGGCGGAATGGGAGGTGGCGGCCCAGAATGCGACACTTGATGGCAATCTCGCCGACAGCCGCCGTTACCATCCGAGCGCCGATAGCGGCGGCCCGGGGGAGGCCGGCCAGCTGCGCCAGCTGATCGGCGATGTTTGGGAATGGACAGCGAGCCCCTATATCCCGTATCCGCGGTTCCGCACGGTGTCGGGCGCGATCGGCGAGTACAACGGCAAGTTCATGTCCAATCAGATGGTGTTGCGTGGCGGCGCGGCGGTGACCCCGGCCGGTCACATCCGCACGACGTACCGCAACTTCTTCCCACACTCGGCGCGCTGGGCATTCTCCGGCCTTCGCCTCGCGGAGGATGCATGATGCCTGACGGTGCAAGCTTCGCCTTCCACGACCTGACGCCGAGCGAGGACAGCTTCCGCGATGCGGTGCTGGCCGGTTTGTCGAACTCACCGAAAACGCTGCCCTGCAAGTTCTTCTACGACGCGCGCGGCTCGGCGCTGTTCGAGGCGATCTGCGAGGTGCCGGAGTACTATCTGACTCGCACCGAGATCGGCATCCTCGAAACCTATGCCGGCGCGATCGCCGAGCGGATCGGCCCCAATTGCCGGCTGATCGAATTGGGCAGCGGCGCCAGCCGCAAGGTGCGCCTCTTGCTCAACGCGCTCGAGGCGCCGCTCGCCTACGTGCCGGTCGACATCTCGCGTAGCTTCCTGCGCGATGCGGCGGCGAAGATTGCCGCCGATTTCCCGGAACTCGAGGTGATCGCGGTCTGCGCCGATTATACGCGGCCCTTCGAGTTGCCAAAGCTCGCTGGGCCGCCCGGCAAGCGGGTCGGTTTTTTCCCCGGCTCGACGATCGGCAATTTCGAGCCCGAGGGGGTGGTCGCGTTCCTCACTCATTGCGGCCGGCTGCTCGGACCGGGCGCGGAGATGCTGATCGGGGCCGACGTCAAGAAGGACAAGGCCATTCTCGACGCGGCCTATAACGACGCCGAAGGGCTCAACGCGGCGTTCAACCTCAACTTGCTGCACCGCATCGCGAAGGAACTCGACAGCGATATCGCGATCGACGATTTCGAACACGTCGCGTTCTACAACCCCGACGAGGGGCGGGTGGAGCTCTACATCCGCAGCCTCAAGGATCAGACCGCGGTCATCGCCGGCCGACGCTTTTCATTCGCCGCGGGCGAGATGATCCACACCGAGAATTCCTACAAATACGCAATCCCCGAATTCCGCGCGCTCGCCGCCCGCGCCGGGTTCAGCGCGCTGGACACCTGGACCGACCCCGAGGGCAAGTTCAGCGTCCACTACCTGCGGCGGGATTAAGTCCCTACGCGGCAGCGCTTTTGCCGTCGTAAAGCGCGTCGAGTGCATCGCCGTAGGCCGCGCGGACGATGTGGCGCTTGATCTTCAGGGTCGGAGTGAGCTGCCCGTTGGCGGTGGTGAACGGCTCGCGGGCAATCACAAAGCGCCGAACCCGCTCGATCGGCGGCAGCGTCGCGCTGACCCGGCCGACGATATCACCCAGCGCCTTGATCATTTCGGGATTGTCGGCCAGCGTCGCCAGTTCCGCCCCGGCGGAGCCGAATTGTGCGGCGAATTCGGGATCAGGCACGAGGATCGCGACGAGGTGCGGGCGCTGGTCGCCAAATACCAGCGCCTGGGCGATTTCCCCCTGCAGCGTCAGCGCGCCCTCGATCTTCGCTGGCGAGATCATGTCGCCACCCGAATTCTTGATGAAATCCCGCTTGCGGTCGGTGATGTGCAGATAACCGTCGGCGTCGAGATGGCCGATATCGCCGGTTCTGAGCCACCCGTCCGAAATCGTCCGCGCAGTCGCCTCGGGGTCGTTCCAATAGCCCTTCATCACGTTGTCGCCCGAAACCAGGATCTCGCCGTCCTCGGCGATCCGGATCTCGACCCCGTGCAGCGGCGGTCCGACCGAATCGATCTTGATGCCGCCGGGCGGGTTGCATGCGATGACCGGCGCTGCTTCGGTCTGCCCGTAACCCTGCAGGAGCTGCACGCCGAGCGCGAGGAAGAAGCTGCCGATCTCCGGGTTGAGCGGCGCGCCGCCTGACACCATCGCCTTTAGCCGCCCGCCAAACCGTGCGCGCACCTTGTTGCGCACCAGTCTTTCGAGGAGCGGGTCGATCAGCCGCTCGCCCAGGCCGTGCCGTTGGCCCGCGAGGCGCTTCCTGCCGATTGCTACCGCCTGCTCGAAGAAGCGCCGCCTCAGCCCCTTCTCGCGCTCGATGCCGCGACGGATGCGCAGGTGCAGCGTTTCGTAGAGCCGCGGCACCGCGGTCATGATCGTCGGCCGTACCTCGAGAAGATTGGCGGCGAGGCTGTCGGCGCCCTCGGCGAAATAAATCTGGGCGCCGATCGAGATCGGGAACATCAGCCCGGCGGTGTGCTCATACGAATGCGACAGCGGCAGGAAGCTGAGGAACACCTCGTCGCCGAGGCCGAGCATCGCCAGCAGGTGATACGCCCCGCGGCAATTGGCGATTATGTTGCGATGGCTGACGAGGACGCCCTTGGGCAATCCGCCGGTGCCCGACGTGTAGATGATGCAGGCGGTGTCGTCGGGCGACAGCGCGGCGACACGTCCGGCGATGTCGTCTTCTCGCGCGTCGCCGAGTTCGAGCACCGCATCCCAGCCGCGCGCGCTGTCGGAGACCGGCCCATCCATGATGATGACCGTCTGGACGCTCGGCACTTGCGCCGCCGCGGCCGCCGCGCGCTCGCTGATCGGCGGCTTCGACGCGATCACCACGCGCGCGCCGCTATTGCCGAAGATATGCCGGTGATCGTCGATCGTGTTGGTCGTGTAGGCCGGCACGGTGATCGCGCCGGCGCTCATGATCGCGAGGTCGGCGATCGCCCATTCCGGGCGGTTTTCGGCCGCAAGCGCGACCCGGTCGCCGGGCTCGACGCCGAGCGCCACAAGCCCGCGCGCCAGGCGGTTGACCGTCCGGGCGGTCTCGGCCCAGCTTAGCGACTGGTATTTGCGGTGTTGTTTGGCCCACAGGAACGGGCGCTCGCCGCGTGGCGCCGCGATTTCGCAAAACATCGCCGGCAGGCTGCGGCACGTATCGTAATCGATCATGTTTCTGGCCGTCTCCCGCGGGCTTATCGTTGCATCATAGCGGAAACAGCGACCGGAAAATTGCCGGATTTGCGCTGTATGTTTTGTCTCGTTGCAATGGCGAAGGGCAGTGACGCCGCGGCCGCCGACCCTGATAAAAGGCTGATAATAACAGGGTTAACAGGCAAGCCTGGTTGTCAGGCCGAGGGCGCAATGACACAACAGCCGGTATGAACGAAGAAGACAATTTCGCCGGCCGGGTCAGGCGTTACGCTCGCGTCGGCAGTGCGGTCGGCGGGCTGGCGGCGCGGCTTGCCGGCGAGCGCTATCTCGGTATCGGCATCGATCGCGAGCGTCATGCGGCCGATCTGAAGGCGGCGCTCGGCGGCATCAAGGGGCCGCTGATGAAGGTGGCGCAGCTGCTCGCGACCATCCCCGACGCGCTGCCCGAGGAATACGTCCGCGAGCTGCTGCAATTGCAGGCCAACGCGCCGGCGATGGGCTGGCCGTTCGTGCGCCGCCGAATGATGGGCGAACTCGGCCCCGATTGGCAAAGCCGCTTCAAGAGCTTCGAGCGCGAGGCGGCGCGCGCCGCCTCCCTGGGCCAGGTGCACCGCGCCACAGCGCTGGACGGCACAAAACTCGCCTGCAAGCTGCAATACCCCGACATGGCGTCGGCGGTGGAGGCCGATCTGCGTCAGCTGCGCCTGGCGATGGGGCTTTACGAGCGTTACGACCGCGCCGTCTCGACAGCGGAGATCCACGCCGAGATCGCCGCCCGGTTGCGCGAGGAGCTCGATTACGAGCGCGAGGCCGCGCATATGCGGCTATATGCCGAGATTCTGAAGGACGAGCCCGCCGTCGCGGTGCCCACGCCCCATGCCGAACTGTCGACAAAACGTCTGATCACGATGACCTGGCTCGACGGCGGATCGATACTCGACATCGCCGACTCGCCGCTCGAAGCGCGCAACGAGATCGCGCTCCGCATGTTCCGCATCTGGTACGTGCCGTTCTACTTCTACGGCGTCATCCACGGCGACCCGCATCTCGGCAATTACACGGTCGCGCCGGACCGCACAGTGAACCTCCTCGATTTCGGCTGCGTCCGGGTCTTTCCGGCTTCCTTTGTCAAAGGGGTCATCGACCTCTACCACGCCCTCGAGCGCGAAGATGACGAGCTGGCGGTGCAGGCCTACCAGAGCTGGGGCTTCGGCAATCTCTCGAACGAGATGATCGCCGTGCTGAACCGCTGGGCACGATTCGTCTATGGGCCGCTGCTCGACGACCGTACCCGGCCGATCCAGGAGAAGCCCAAGGGACCTAAAGCTGAACCCGAAGGCCCGCGGCTTGTCGACAGTGTCCATCGCGACATCAGACGGCTGGGCGGCATCGCGCCGCCGCGCGCCTTTGTCTTCATGGACCGGGCGGCGATCGGGCTCGGATCGGTGTTCCTTCACCTCAAGGCCGAGATCAATTGGCACCGGCTGTTTCATGAGCTGATCGACGATTTCGACGAGGCGACCCTGGCGCGCCGCCAACGCGCCGCGCTCGATCGCGCCGGCGTCCCGAGTGGGGAGTGATTGGCAGAAAACCAATAAGTTCCCGCTGCACGAGAATAATTGCGGCCGGGTCTGCGTTGTGTTCGACTAGGCGGGTTCCAAGGCGGGGGCGGACAATGCGGCGATTGCGGCACGGTTTCTCTTTACCATTATTGTTCGCGCTTTTGGCGATAGGGGCTCCGGGTATTGCTGCGGCGCAGGACATGCCGCCGATCCTGGCACCCTTGGCACAGCCGCTGGAAGTGTCGCCAAAGCCGACACCGGCTCCGATCGCGCCCTCGGCGGAAGCAACCATCCCGCCGGCCATGCCCGCGGTCCCCTCCGGGCCGGCTAAAAAGGAACACGCCGCGGCAGTCACTCGTCCAACCACGGCGCATCACGCTGCCAAGCCCGCGGTGGTAAAGACCAGGTTCGCGGCGCTGGTGAAGCGGCTTGCCGCTAATCATCCACACCCGGTGCCCCAGCACGTTGCTGTCCGGCAGCCCGAGCCCAGTTGGGCCCAGGCCGCCGTGGTTCCCGAGCCGGGCTTCCCGCCGCCCGGCATGGCCGGTCCGCCGCCTGGCTATTACGGTCCGGGTCCGCGCGAGCGTCTAGTCTATGGTGGCCCGCCGTTGGGCGTCTATGGCGGCTGGGGCGGGTATCGCGGCCGGTATCCCTACTACCCCTAGCGGTGAGCGGGCGCCGCCGTCGCTAGGGCGGGGATGCCCCAAACCTGAGATCACAAGGTTTCTCGAACGTACGCTCGCGGAACGAAGCCGAGCCGGTGGCGTTCTCTCTGGGG
>Ga0209006_10003360_pt1 | contig 14568 bp, 13 predicted proteins | sample JacPin_JW_Ref_O2_FD_188567 | JGI IMG/M metagenome (GOLD analysis project Ga0209006, IMG submission 188567) | Forest soil microbial communities from Algoma, Ontario, Canada - Jack Pine, Ontario site 1_JW_Ref_O2 (SPAdes) (version 2) | ecosystem: Environmental > Terrestrial > Soil > Boreal... | reverse complement strand
CGTGGCCCAGGCAATGAAAGACGGCGCACTCGGAATTTCGACCGCGCTGATTTACCCGCCAGGCCATTACGCAAAGACAGATGAATTGATAGCCCTCGCCCAAGTAGCCTCGCAGTATGGCGGAATCTACGCTTCGCATATGCGCAGCGAAGGCGCCGGCGAAATGGAAGCGCTCGACGAAGCAATCAGGATCGGCCGCGAAGCCAATTTGCCGGTGGAAATCTTCCATCTGAAAGTAAGCGGAAAACCACGGTGGGGATCTATGCCTCGCGTGGTAGCGAAAATTCAGGCGGCACGGGATGCTGGTCTCGATATACGTGCTGACCAATACCCCTACGTGGCGGGCTCGACAGCTCTAGTTTCTTCGCTGCCGCCGTGGATCGCCGACGGCGGCGCGGACAAACTCCTGGAGCGCCTGCGCGATCCGAAGATTCGCGAGCGCCTCAAGAAAGAAATGGCCGTGGAACATACAGACTGGGAGAACCTCTATTTCGATTGCGGCGGCGGGGCCGGAGTAATGATTTCGGGCGTAGTCAATCCCACCCTGAAAAAGTATGACGGCATGACTGTGGCACAAATGGCGAAGACTCAAGGCAAGCCGGAGCTCGACGCGCTGTTCGATTTTATCGAAGAAGATAAGGCTCAGACCGGCGCAATCTATTCTATGGCCAGCGAACAGGATCTCACTTACGCTCTCAAACAATCCTGGACTTCCCTCTGCCTCGATAGTGCCGAGCAATCGCTCGACGGGCCGTTGTTCGAGCCTCATACGCATCCTCGCTCGTTCGGCTCATTCCCGCGATTCCTTGGCAAATATGTCCGCGATGAACACCTCATTTCGATGGAACAAGCTATTCGAAAAATCACGTCGATGCCGGCCCAGCGCGAGCATCTCCTGGATCGCGGGCTGATCAAGATCGGCTTCTATGCCGATATCACTGTCTTTGATCCGGAAAAGATCATCGACCGTGCCACCTACTCAGAGCCCACGAAAATATCGGAAGGTGTGGACTATGTCTTCGTGAACGGCCAGCTCGAATTTGAGCGTGGGACATTAACGGGCGCGAAAGCGGGCCGCGCGCTTCGCGGTCCTGCATGGCACGATGGAAACTAAGTTGTGAGAGGAAAAATCAGACTTCTACTTGAACGGTAAAGAAGCGCTAACGTTCGCGGCGTTAGACTGACGGCGGCGGTGTTGCGTTGGCATCACGAGCGGGCCACTTCTTGCGCAGCGCGAAGGCCATGCCCAACGCTACCGTTCCGAATAACAACATACTCGAAGGTTCTGGAGTTGTAGTAGCCAGCGGATTTTGATCCGCAACCAAAAACTCTTGTCCGTAACTGCCCGTTGGCGTGAGTATCTCCCAGCCTTTTCCGCCGAATCCACCGAGCACGGCCGCCAAAGCGTCGCCGATCAGGACATCACTTCCCGCGTACGGGTCGTTGCCGCCCGAAAAGCTCCAGACAGCCCATTGATATTCGGCCTTCTCGGATTGACTGGAGGCAGCGTTCATCTGAGTAATCAGCCAGGCCATCTCCAAATAAGTTTTCTTGTTGTCGAGACGCGTCGAGCTGAATGCGCCATTCGGAGCGTTCAGGCCGGTGACGGTGGCGGACCAACTCGTATTCCCGTAGATCTCGTGGCTGAAATCGACGCAATAGAAGAGAGCCTTTTGTCCGTTTAGAGTTCCTTGATAAGGAGGAATTCCGAATCCATTATCCGCGAATGCGTAACCACCGTTAAAGTAAACTTTCGCTGGTATGCTGCCCGCATATACGGAAGAGGAAACGAGTAGTACCAATGGTAGTACCCAGTACGTCTTTTTGAGAGCCTTCACGTTTTCTCCTCGATCAACGCATTCCTAGAGCACACGCCACACTGCTGTCATACTTGCAATCGGTTTGCCAGCAAGGAGCAATAACAAATGCCGCGGAATCAGAGGGTGTGGTTCGGCGATACCCGGATAAGAGGAACGCTTGTTCTACTTCTGCCTCGTCCGTTTGCATCTAATCGGATGCCAACAGTTTTGCATTCGCCGGACAGGCAAATTTTTTCGCGATATTCTCTGCGGCTGATTCTCGAAATGAAACACTCCGATGGCGAAAAAATTAATGAGAGTACTATGCCATCTAGCCCTTTCGTAATCGGATTCCGAATCACTGATTCTTGATCACATCGCCGCCCTTCATTACGAATCGGACATTCTCCAGAACATGTACGTCGGCCAGTGGATCCCCATCTACAGCGATAATGTCAGCAAATTTCCCTGCTTCGAGCGTGCCTACACGGTCAGTCCATCCCAGCAAATCGGACGCATTCACCGTCGCGGCTTGAATACTTTGCAACGGCGACAGGCCCAGCTTCACCATCACTGCGAATTCTCGCGCGTTCAGGCCGTGAGGATAAACCGCGGAATCCGTGCCAAATGCCACTTTCACGCCTGCTTTGAAAGCTGTCCCGATGTTTTGACGCGCGATGGGAAGCACGATCTTTGCTTTCTCGATCATGTTGGGCGTCAGACCGAGTGTAGAAAGATTCTCCATCAGCCAGTCGCCCAGATAAATGGTTGGAACCAAATATGTCCCGTGCTGTTTCATCAATTGGATATCTTCCTCGTTTATGTAGCTGCCGTGCTCGATGGAATCCACGCCGGCGAGCACCGCGTATTTGATTCCCACGGCCCCGTGCGCGTGTGCCGCCACTTTACGGCCCAGGCCGTGTGCGGAATCTACAATGGCCTTCATTTCCTCGGGACTATATTGCGCCAGCGCCGGATTATCTCCTTCCGATAGCACTCCGCCCGTGGCCATAAATTTGATCAGATCGGCCCCATATTTTATGTTCTCCCGCACCTTCGCCGTCACACCATCGACGCCATTGGCTACTCCATCGCTTGAATAGTTATACTGAGGCGCTAGAAAATTTTGGTCTCCGTGGCCTCCAGTGATGCTAAGCGGCGGGCCGGACGCGAGAATCCGCGGACCCGGCACATCTCCCGCCTTAATGGCGTCTCGCAAAGCAATGTCTGAATATCCGCCGGCGCCCACATTGCGTACTGTCGTGAATCCCGCTTCCAGCGTGACGCGAGCGTTGCGCGCCCCGATAAGCGCCTCGCGGGGATACGACACGTGCAGGCCTGCCGGACCCGACATGTACGGCGTGTACGTCAGATGCGTATGGCAATCAATCAACCCGGGGAGAACCGTCGCATTCGAAAGATCGATCGTCTTGGCTCCCGCTGGAATTTGGCTCGAAATTTCCGCGCTCTTTCCGATGGCCTTGATGCGCTCGCCTTCGATCCATATGACCTGATCCGCAAGATAATTGCCCGTGCGAACGTCCAGCACTTTTCCGGCATGAATCACAATTTCAGTCGGTGCTGTCGCTTCAGTTGTTTGCGCACCGCACACCCCCGCCACAAACGAGCACAGCAACAACAACGATCCCCAACGCCTCATCGAAACCCTCCCGTAGCAACGCCAATCTAGAAATCTCACGAGCAGGCTGATCCGTTCTTACCCGGCCAATTTCCACCGGGATTGTAACAAGTCCGCCGGAAATACTTGCGGGCTTTTTTGGTTTCATCTCTGCACTTCTTGAACGAGAGCATCTCGTTTGGGTCTGGTGATTCCGGGGACACGCTGGCTCATGTTTTGTGGCATGAGAGTATTGACACGCCCATTCCATGATGTATGATTATGCAGTAGAATGCATAATCAAGCATAAGGTTACGATGGGCGCGCATAAACGATTTCGACAGGGTCAAATTTTGAAGCTGCTCGCCGGGACGCCGGTCGCAAGCCAGGACGAGTTGCGTCGTCAACTCGTGCACCTGGGTGTGCGCGTGACCCAGGCCACCCTTTCGCGCGACATTCGCGAACTGCGATTGGTGAAAACTGCCGATGGTTACAGGCCGCTAGCCGCTACCGGGGCCGAAGAAATGTCTCCGGCTGCCGCTCTAGCCCGTGCTGTAAAGGAGTTTTTGCTCGACGTGCGTCCCGCGCAGAACATGCTCGTACTAAAGACTCCGCCTGGAGGAGCGCAACCGATTGCCGCGGCCCTCGACGCCGAGCGCTGGAAGGAAGTAGCCGGCACGCTGGCAGGTGACGATACCGTCTTGATCATTACTCCTTCCCGCAGCGCGCGCGCCGCCGTCCAGAAACGAATCGAGGAAATGCTGCAATGACCGACAAGGCAAAAGTTGCTGTCGTAGGTGCAACCGGGTACGCAGGGTTCGAACTCGCCCGCCTCCTTTTGCGGCATCCTCAGATTCAAAAACCTATATTTTTCGTTCGAGGCGAGCACGCCGACGTTCGTTGCCTGACTGAAATCTTCCCTCAACTTCGCGGCTGGGGCGAAGCTCGTTGCATGCCCCTTTCTGCCGAGGCGATCGCGAAAAGCGGAGCACAACTTGTTTTTCTGTCCACGCCCCACGAGGCTTCGTTGGAAATAATCCCTGAACTGCTCGCCGAGAACCCCGCGCTGCGCATCGTCGATTTAAGCGGCGCGTTACGTTTTCGCGAGCCGCAAACTTTCGCCGATTGGTACAAGCTCTCACCCGGTGATCCGGAAACGCTTTCCGAAGCGATCTACGGTTTGCCTGAGCTCTACGCCGACGCGTTGCCGAAAGCGCGGCTCGTCGCTAATCCGGGCTGCTATGCGACTTCCGTAATCTTGGGTCTTCGGCCGCTCGCAGAAGCCGGGTGGATCAACGCATCACGCGGTATCGTATGCGATTGTAAGTCTGGTGTAAGCGGCGCGGGCAAAGAACCAAAGCGTGAAACGCATTTTGTCGAAGTGAATGAAAATTTTCGCGCCTACGGTCTCTTCACTCATCGTCACACGCCGGAAATCGCCGAGCATGTCGGCATCGCCATGGATGATTTCATCTTCACCACTCACCTGCTTCCGGTAGAACGCGGAATTCTTTCTACCCTGCATATTTGGCTTTCGCCGGCGCGCTCTGCGGACGACATCCAGGCCCTTTATCGCTCCTATTACGCGGAATGGCCGATGGTTCGGGTTTTACCCGCAGGCCGTTTACCCGAGCTGCAACATGTGGCGCACACAAATTTCTGCGATATCGGCTTCGCTTTGGATCCTTCCGGCGAGCGCCTTGTGATTATTTCTTGCCTCGACAATCTAGGCAAAGGCGCTGCTGGCCAGGCAGTTCAAAACATGAACGAGATGTTCGGTTATACGGAAACTGCGGGGTTGCTATGAGACTTGTAATAAAAATTGCGGGCGCTCTTCTTGAAAGTCCGGAGACAGTACAAAAGATCGCGCGGCAAATCGGCGAACTCGCGCGCGCCGGAAATGAAATGCTCGTAATTCACGGCGGCGGAAAAATCTTCACCGGCACGCTGGAGCGCATGGGAGTTTCCAGCCATTTCGTCAACGGGCTGCGCGTCACCGATCGCGAAACTCGCGATGCCGCCGTAATGGTTTTTGCCGGCTTGTTGAATAAGCGTCTTTCCGGAGCCATCACGCTTGCGGGGCAAACGGCAGTGGGCATCAGCGCTTCCGACGGAGCATGCTTTCTGGCCGAGCCCATGCAGGTCGGTGAATGCGAAGGCAGCCTTGGATTCGTCGGCTATCTTACCGAAGTAAATGTTGATTTTCTTCGCTCGCTTTGGCGCGCCAAGATCGTTCCGGTCGCCTCGTGTCTGGGACTTGGCTCCGACGGCGAACTCTACAACATTAACGCCGATCATATGGCTGCAGCCGCCGCGGAATTCATCCAGGCCGACCGTTTGGTTTTTCTCACCGATGTCGCCGGCGTTCTCGACGGAGAAAAAGTTCTGCGCGCCGTTCGCAGTGGTGAAATCGAAAATCTCATACGCCGGAATAAAGTGTCGGGCGGAATGATCTTGAAGCTTGAAGCCGCGAAGCGCGCTTTGACCGGCGGCGTGGGCGAAGTGCATATCGTCGGAGGCACAATTCCCCGTTCCTTGTTCACCGCAGCGAACGGCTCGCGCCGACTTGGTACCCGCGTTCTTCCCACAATCCATACCGCACCCAGAATGGCTCAGGGAGTAATGCGTTAAAAATGGCGAAAAAGAAAATGTCATCTCGAACATCCGTTTCCACCGGGCGAATTCGCGCTCAGGAAGCCCGCCATCTGATGAATACATACAAGCGTCCGCCTATTGTATTCACCCGCGGGCGCGGATGCCGGCTTTACGACGCGGAGGGGCGCGAGTATCTCGATTTTCTGGGAGGTATCGCCGTCAACGCCTTAGGACACGCGCATCCGCGCCTTGTGCGCGTGATTCGGCGCGAGGCTGCGCGCGCTATTCATCTTTCCAATCTTTTCCGTAACGCCTATCAAGGTCCGCTCGCGGCAAAACTCGCCGATTGGTCCGGCCTCGATAGGGTTTTTTTCACCAACAGCGGCACGGAAGCTATCGAAGGCGCTCTGAAGCTCGCGCGCGCCTACGCGCACGCCAAACGAAAGAGTGGCGCTGTGACAGCGAACGTAAAAAAAACGCGAATCCTCGCCCTGGAGAATTCCTTTCATGGCAGAACTTTTGGCGCTCTCTCGATTACTTATCCGGCTAAATATCGCGAGCCATTCGAGCCGCTCGTTCCCGGAGTCGAATTCGTCCGCTTTAACGACGTCGCCGATCTCGAATCCAAATTCGACGACTCGGTTTGCGCCATGGTTCTCGAGACGATCCAAGGCGAAGGCGGCATTTTCAGCGTCAGCGAACCTTTCTGGACCCGCGCGCGCGCCCTCGCCACTAAGTACGATGCCGCAGTGATCGCCGATGAAATACAGTGCGGCCTGGGCCGCACGGGCCGATATTTCGCGTTTCAGAAATTCGATTCTTCGCCAGACATCGTGGTTATTGCCAAACCGCTCGCTGCGGGTCTTCCCCTGGGAGCAATTATCGCCAACGATAAGTTCGCTTCCGCATTCGCTCCAGGCGTCCACGGAACCACCTTTGGCGGCGGACCGCTCGTCTGCGCAGCTGCACTCGAATTCCTCACTACAGTAGACGACGAACACTTGCTCCTGCGCGTGCGCGAGCGTGGCGCTCAGTTACGCGCCGGCCTGGAAAAACTCGCTTCCCGTTTCGATTTCATTCGCGAAATTCGCGGCGAAGGCTTGATTCTGGGAATCGATATGTCTTGCGACGGCGCCCCCATCGTTCAGGAAGCGCTTCGTCGCGGTGTGATAATCAACTGCACGCACGAGCACATTCTGCGCCTGCTTCCCCTCTTCATCATTAGCAAGCGGGATACAGCCGAATTTCTAAAGAAATTTGAAGCCGTCCTATCCGCCGTATCGAAGAAAGGCCTGTCCACGGCAACCATGAAAGCGCCTAAGTTAAGAAGTCCAATTCAACAGCAGCCGGGCCTTGCGGCTGCTTCGAGGCAACTATGAACGCTGCGGTCGCTCCTCTTACATTCTCCAACGATCTTTTAACCGGGATGGAATGGAATCCCGCGCAGGTGCGCGAACTTCTCCATCTCGCCGCCGACGTGAAGGCCCACCCCGACCGCTATCGTGGCGCGCTCGCCGGCCGCTTCCTCGCTTTGATTTTTGAGAAGCCGTCTCTTCGTACGCGCGTAACATTTGAAGTCGGCATCGCAAGCCTCGGCGGCTCTTCGGTTTTTCTCGACCACACCGAAACGAAACTCGGCCAGCGAGAATCGATTCCCGACGTGGCAAAAAATCTCGAACGCTGGGTTCAAGGAATCGTCGCGCGCACTTTCACGCAGGAATCGATTGACGCTCTCGCCGAAAACACATCCATTCCAGTAATTAACGCGCTTTCCGACCGTTACCATCCCTGCCAGGCGCTCTCCGACTTCTTTACGCTGCAGGAACGTTTCAGCGGCTTGCGTGGGCTAAAACTTGCCTACGTCGGCGACGGCAACAATGTTTGCCATTCACTGCTGAGTATCGCCGCGCGCGCCGGAGCTCACCTACGGATCGCAACTCCCGCAGGCTACGATCCCGATCCCGCCGTGGTATCGGAAGCTAAACGCACAGCGCGCGAGACACGCGGAAAAATCGAAGTCTGTAATTCTCCGGAAGAAGCCGTGGCCGACGCGCAGGCCATTTACACCGACGTGTGGACCAGCATGGGTCAGGAAGAAGAATCGGCTGCCCGCGAGGCTGCGTTCGCAAGCTATCAGGTGAACGAAGCGCTCTTCGCCCACGCTTCACCCGACGCCGTTTTCATGCACTGCCTGCCGGCACACCGCGGTTCCGAAGTCACTGCGGAAATCATCAACTCGCCGCGCTCTATCGTGTTCGACCAGGCGGAAAATCGCCTGCATATGCAGAAAGCAATCCTGCTCACGCTCTTGAATTAATCCAAGGAGAAACGAATTGCCGAAGAAAGTCGTGCTGGCGTATTCAGGAGGTCTGGACACCTCCATCATCATTCCCTGGCTGAAGGAAACTTATGCCTGCGAAGTAATCGCCATGATCGGCGACCTCGGGCAGCAGGAAGACCTGGAAGCCGCTCGCAAGAAAGCTCTCGCAACTGGCGCGAGTTCCGCGTTCGTTGAAGACTTGCGCGAGGAATTCATCACTGGCTATATCTGGCCCACACTTCGAGCCGGCGCCGTTTACGAACACAAATATCTGCTAGGCACTTCCTTCGCGCGGCCTTTGCTGGCAAAGCGTCAGGTTGAAATTGCAAAAAAATTGGGTGCAGATGCCATCGCGCATGGCTGCACGGGCAAAGGCAACGATCAGGTTCGCTTCGAACTGGCCGCCAAAGCGCTGGCACCTGAATTGCAAATCATCGCTCCCTGGCGCGAATGGAACATAGCGTCGCGCGAAGAAGCCATCGCCTATGCTCGCGCGCACAACGTGCCTGTCGAGCAAACAACCAAAAACATTTACAGCCGCGATCGCAATATCTGGCACTTGAGTCATGAAGGCGGAGTTTTGGAAGATCCCGCCAACGCACCGGATGAAAATATGTGGCAATGGGTGGTTTCACCGGCAAACGCGCCCGAGAAACCCACCACAGTCGAAATTGGATTCGAGGCCGGATCGCCCACCTCGGTGAACGGCAAAAAACTCAACGCCATTCCGTTGCTCACGCAGTTGAACGAAATCGCCGCCGCCAATGGCGTGGGACGCATGGACATCGTCGAAAATCGGCTGGTCGGCATCAAGTCGCGCGGAGCCTATGAGACGCCCGGCGGAACTTTGCTCGTCACCGCCCACCGCGAACTTGAGTCTCTTGCTCTCGATCGCGAGACCGCGCATTACCAGCAGATTCTTTCGCTGCGCTACGCGGAAATGGTTTATTACGGGATGTGGTTCACGCCGCTGCGCGAGGCGCTCGACGCATTTTTCAGCAGTTCTCAGCGCCGCGTTACTGGCTCTATCTCGCTCACGCTTTGCAAAGGCAATGTGTCGGTAGCCTCGCGCCATTCGCCGTACTCGCTATATCGCACAAATCTCGCCAGCTTCACCATGACCGGCTACAACCCAAAAGACGCGGAAGGATTCATCAACCTCTTTGCCTTGCCCATCACAGTTCCGCAAGAAGAGCCGCAGCCGAAAGCGCAGGCCGCGCATCACGAGGCCAAAGCTCGATGAGCGACGCAGCAAGCCAGCGGAAAATGTGGGGAGGCCGGTTCGATCGCGGTCCTGACGCCTCCTTCTACGAATTCGAACGCTCTTGGAAATTCGATCGCCGCCTGCTGCCCCAGGAATTCGCGCTGGATCGAGCCTGGGCCAGCGCCATCACTCGGTCGGGAATTCTCACTAAAGAAGAAGGCGAGCAGATCATCACCGTGCTTGACGCCCTTGAAGCACGTTCAAAATCCGACGTCGCGTGGCTCAATAATTCAAGCGCCGAAGACGTTCATCATTTCGTCGAAACCGCATTGATCGAAAAACTTGGAAGTCTCGGCGCGAAGCTCCATACCGGCCGTAGCCGCAACGATATGGTGGCCACCGAATTCCGCATGCACGTAAAAGATGCAGCGCGAGAAACGCGGCGTGCGATTGTTTCACTGGAACAGGCCATTGCTGCACAAGCCGAGCGCAATTTGAAAGTACCCATGCCCGGCACCACTCACATGCAGCACGCGCAGCCATTGCTCCTTTCACATTGGCTTCTCGCGCATGGTGAGGCGTTCCATCGCGACGCTGAACGCGTAGCCTCAGCAGCCGCGCGCGCGGATGTTTGTCCGCTCGGTTCTGGCGCACTCTCTGGTTGCGCATTTCCGCTTGATCGCAAAGCTCTGGCGCATGATCTCGGTTTCTCGAATATCTCCGCCAACAGTTTGGACGCAGTTAGCGACCGCGACTTCGCGCTTGAATACCTCTTCGCGCTGTCCGCTCTCGCCATGCATCTCTCGCGTCTCGCCGAAGATTTCGTGCTCTTCGCTACGCCCGAATTTGGATTTGTCGAGCTGCCGGATGAGTTCTCCACCGGCAGCAGCTTGATGCCGCAAAAGAAAAACCCCGACGCCTGGGAGTTGATTCGCGGTAAGACCGGGCGCGTCTATGGAGCTCTCCTCGCGTTGTTCACAACTCTGAAGGGCCTGCCCTCAAGCTATCAGCGCGATCTGCAGGAAGACAAAGAAAATCTCTTCCAGACACACGATCAAGCCCTCGCAATGGTGCAGATTGCCGCGGCCACGCTAGCCGCCACGCGGTTCCGGGAAGATCGTTTGCGAGAGGCGGCGGAGGACCCCGCCTTGGTCGCCACCGAGCTAGCCGATTATCTGGTCACCTTTGGCGTTCCCTTCCGCGAAGCGCATGAAATCGTGGGAAAAGTGTTGCGCGCCGCCGAGCACGAAGGAAAATCGATCCGCGAAATGCCCATCGAGCGTTTAAAGGAATTCTCGCCCGTGTTCGACCGAAATCTCGCCACCGCGTTGACGCTGGAGTCTGCCCTCGCCCGCCGCTCGTTGCCCGGCGGAACGGCTCCCGGCGCGGTCCAATCTGCTCTTCAGGAATTCAAGCGCCGCCTGGTAGAGCTCGAGGCTGATTTATGAGAGCGCGACGCGCAAAACTGTCCGATGTCCCTGCTATCTGCGAGCTCATTGCGCACTACTCCGGACAGGGGTTGTTGCTGTCGCGCTCTGAGGAAGAGATACGGCGCAACATCGGCCACTTTCTGGTTCAGTTGAATTCCGATCGCATCGTCGGCTGTCTCTCTCTCGAAAATTATAGTGCGGATCTCGCCGAGATTCGCTCCGTCGCGGTCGATCCCGAAGTCCGCGGATGCGGCATTGGCGCGAAGCTCCTTGATTTTGCTTTGCAGGAAGCTCGAAAAAGACGCATCGCGCGCGTTTTTGCGGTCACGCACGCGCCGGAATTTTTCGAGCGTCAAGGATTTATCGCTTCGCCGCGCAAGCTTATGGTTGAGAAGGTCGAGCGCGACTGTCGCACTTGCGCGAAACGCCGTTCCTGCAAACTCGTCGCCGTGACTGCTACTGTCTTGCCTGAACGCATTGCGTTGCCGGTCCTGGGTGAATCCGCCACGCCAATGTCCGCCGCATGAAGTCAGTCCCTTCCAGCGCAGACATCCCTCGTGGCTTTACTTTCGCAGCTATCGCTTGCGGGCTCAAAATGAAGGGCCTCGATCTGGCCTTGTTGACAAGCAAGACGCCCGCCTCAGCTGCGGCTGTCTTCACCACAAATCGTGTACAAGCCGCTCCAGTTCGTCTCTCGCGCGAACACCTGCGAAAGTCACGCCATGAAATCCACGCCGTGATCGTTAATTCCGGAAACGCGAATTGCTGCACCGGCTCACAAGGACTTGCAGCTTCGCGCAAAACCGCGGCAAAAATTTCCCGCTTGCTCAGCTGCAAGCCTCACGAAGTCTTAGTGTGTTCCACGGGAGTCATCGGTGTTCCACTGCGCGTAGAGAAAATACTCAGTGCCGAGCCGCAACTCGTTCGCACCTCCAGTTCGGACGCAGCGGCATTCGAACAATTCACCCGCGCCATCATGACTACTGACACCCGCCCGAAATGGGCGGTTGCAACATTCCGCATCGGCGGAAAACAAGTTCGCCTACTCGGATGCGCCAAAGGTTCCGGAATGATCGCCCCGAACATGGCCACCATGCTGGGATTTCTCGCCACTGACGCAGCTATCTCGCCTCCGCTTCTTTCAAGGGCGCTTAGGACGGTTGTAGCGCGAACTTTTAACGCCATCACCGTGGATGGCGACACTTCCACAAACGATACCGTCGCACTGCTTGCCAACGGTGAAAGTGGCGCGAAGAAAATTACAACCGAAGATGGTAACTACCGTAGGTTTCTCGCAGCTCTGGAAAACGTATGCAAATCTCTCGCGCTTTCCATCGTGGCGGACGGCGAAGGCGCGCAACGCGTCATCGAAATCGAAGTCCGCGGCGCCATCTCGGATCGCGCAGCAAACACAATTGCTCGCACCATCGCGCATTCGCCGCTCGTAAAGACTGCCTTCGCCGGAGCCGATCCGAATTGGGGCCGCATCGTCGCCGCGGCCGGCCGCTCTGGTGTTCCATTCGATCCAGACAAAGTTGATATTCAACTAGCGGGCGTCCGCGTATGCTGCCAAGGTCGCGAACATCCCTTTGATGAACGCGTCGCCCATCGCAAAATGTTGGCGAAATATGTACCAGTTGTATTGAATCTGCACGTTGGCCGCGGAGTCGCCCGCGTATGGACTTGCGATTTCACCGCGGAATATGTGCGCATCAACGCAAGCTACCGCACGTAAGTTGCGCCAGGAGATTGCGGTCAGGTCAGTGCAGAGGATGCATTTTTCAGCCGTTAAGAATCCCAGCTCCAATTTGCGTACTGTTCCCGCAACTTCGCCTTAAGAAATTTTCCCACCGACGTCCGCGGAATCTCCGCAGCGAACACAAACGCATCCGGCACCTGCCACTTGGCAAATTTCTTAGCCAGAAATTCGCGCAACTCCTCCGGCTGCACGGATGCCCCTTCTTTCACCACGATCACAGCCAGAGGCCGCTCTTGCCACTTGGGATGCGGAACGCCTATCACCGCCGCCTCGCGCACGCTCGGGTGTCCCATCAACGCGTTTTCCAGATCCACGGAGCTAATCCATTCCCCTCCGGATTTCACCAAGTCCTTGCTACGGTCCAGAATTTGGACGTAGCCCTCCGCGTCCGTTGTCGCCACGTCACCAGTGCGAAACCATCCGTCGCGCGTCCAGCGATCTGCCGTTTCCGGCGACTCAAAATAACTTGCCGCGATCCACGGGCCGCGTACTTCAAGCTCCCCGGGTGTGACCCCGTCCCATGGCGCCTCGCCGCGAGCTCCCGTCACGCGCAATTCCACAAACGGCGCGGGCATCCCTTGCTTCGCGCGAATTTTATACTTCTCATCATCCGTGCAATGCATCAGCGTGGACTTGATTGGCGCGGTCGTCGCCGTCGGCGTGGTTTCAGTCATTCCCCATAGATGCGTTATATGGAAGCCAAAACCATCGAGTCCGCGCAGAAGTGACTCCGGCACCGCCGATCCTCCGCACATGATTCGCACGGGTTTTGACATTTTCCAGCGTCCTGGCTGCTTCTCCAGCGCCGCGAGCACGCCCAGCCACACCGTCGGCACCCCAAAAGCCAGGGTCACGTTCTCTTTTTCTATCAGGTCCAACAAACTCTCCGCATCCAGATACGGACCCGGCAAAACCAATTTCGCGCCCACTAATGTTCCGGTGAACGGTATGCCCCAAGCGTTCGCATGAAACATAGAGGATGCCGGCAAGAGAACATCGTGGTGCCCTACGTTAAAGCTGTCCGTAAGCCCCTGCGCCAAGGTATGCAGCACCAGAGCTCGATGGGAATAAACCACGCCCTTGGGTTTCCCCGTAGTCCCCGACGTAAAACACATAACCGCCGCGTCGTTTTCCTCCACCCGCGGATATACAAAGTCATCATCCGCAGCTGAAAGAAAATCTTCGTAGCTTTCGTACGAACGCCCGACCTTTTGCCCGCCGAACGGCACAACGAATACACGTTCGAAATGAACCTTGTCGCGAATGGCTTCGTAAACCGGCAGCAGAACGTCGTCCACGATCAAATAGCGATCGCGCGCGTGGTTCACGATGTAAGCAAGCTCGTCAGGATGCAGCCGCAAATTCAAAGTGTGCAGAACGCCGCCCGCTACCGGCACGCCAAAATAACCTTCCAAATGCGTGGAGTGGTTCCACATCAGCGTCGCCACGCGGTCGCCGTGCGCCATTCCAGCTAGTTCAAGCGCGCGTGCCAGCCGCCGCGACCGCCGGTAGATATCGCCATAATTTGCGCGCTTCAGCGAACGGTCCGGCAGCCGCGACACAATCTCTATCGCCGAAAATAATTTCCCGGCGCGTTCGAGAATTGGTTGAAGCGTCAGCGGAAAATCCATCATCATTCCGCGCATGTTCTCTCCGCCCGCACGTTTCCCTCGAAGAAATCCTGCAGAATGCTACCACTTTTCCACGTCATCCAGAGTCAACCGCCTCCAGCAGCTCTTCCCACTAGCCGATGGTTGACTGCCGGAGGCACTTGCCGCAAGATGCTCGTGAGCTGCTGGAGCGCTTGCTTCAGCTGGGAGTGGCTGAACCATAGCTGGCCGTC
>Ga0209006_10003359_pt1 | contig 14568 bp, 13 predicted proteins | sample JacPin_JW_Ref_O2_FD_188567 | JGI IMG/M metagenome (GOLD analysis project Ga0209006, IMG submission 188567) | Forest soil microbial communities from Algoma, Ontario, Canada - Jack Pine, Ontario site 1_JW_Ref_O2 (SPAdes) (version 2) | ecosystem: Environmental > Terrestrial > Soil > Boreal... | reverse complement strand
CAAGGAAATCGGAATATGGGCCCGACCTTGCGGCGCTGATCGAGCAAGGGCTGGCGACCAAGGGAACCGACATCGCGGGCATTGCACTCGAACGAATGCGATTTTCTCGCGAGCTGTCCGAGTTGTTCCAATCGGTTGACGTTTTGCTCATCCCGACCATGCCGGTTCCAACCCCCAGCCTCGAGCTCATGAAGGCTTATGGCGAGGACCCCAATGTGCTGCTGAGCATCCTGCGCTTCACTGCCCCCTTTGACTTCTCCGGGAGTCCGACGCTCACTCTGCCAAACAGCCTGGACTCGGCTGGGATGCCGCTTAGCATGCAGTTCGTCGGCCCCCATCTCTCTGAAGACGTGCTCGTCCGCGCCGGTCACGCGTTTCAGTTGGCCACCGACTGGCATCGGCGCCATCCGGCCGTGGCCTGATAGGCTAGGCCTGCGGCGTCAGGCGGCGCTTCAGCCGATCAAGAAGAGACAAGAGTATGGCCGACGCAGGCAAGCACATTGTGAAAAGTCGAGTTAGAGTGTGACGGCGTAGCGGTAGCAGACCAGGTGGCGCGTAGCGCGCCGGGCGGCTTCACGCGTCGAATATCGGGGCGGCAAAAAGGGAGTACTGATATGAATATCGACCGCAGGCAATTCCTGGGGACCGCGGCAGCGGTGGCCGGCGCGAGCGCTTTGGGCGGACCCGCTTTCGCGGCCGACCCCATCAAGGTTGGCAGCCTGCACGACCTTTCGGGCGGGCTCGATATCTATGGCAAGCCGATGGTCGACGTTTTCACGTTCGCCATCGAGGAAGCCAACGCTGCGGGCGGATTGCTGGGCCGCCAGCTTCAGCTCATCAACTACGACACCCAGTCGAGCATGCAACTCTACACCCAGTTCGCTCAGCAGGCTGCGCTTAAAGACAAAGTTGCAGTCGTGCACGGCGGCATCACGTCCGCCTCGCGAGAGGTCATCCGCCCGGTTCTCGACAAGTTCAAGACGCTCTATTTCTACAACACTCAATATGAGGGCGGCGTCTGCGATCGTAACCAGTTCGACACCGGGGTGACGCCGGCGCAGACAGTCGAGAAGCTCGTGCCCTATGCAATGAAGAAATGGGGCAAGAAGGTTTATGTGGTCGCGGCGGATTACAATTACGGCCAGATCACCTCGCAGTGGGTCAAGAAATACACGACCGACAATGGAGGCGAGGTTCTCTCGATCGAGTATTTCCCGCTCGACGTGACCAATTTCTCCTCGACCATTTCGAAGATTCAAGCCGCGAAGCCGGATTTCGTCTGGTCAGCTCTGGTGGGCGGCGCCCACATTTCGTTCTACCGCCAGTGGGCGGCGGCGGGCATGAACAAGAGCATTCCAATGGCCTCTACGACTTTCGGCGTCGGCAACGAACAAATCGTGCTGTCGCCCGAGGAAGCGAACGGCATGCTGGTCTGCTACAACTATTTCGAGGGTGTCAAAAACCCAGCCAACACCGCTTTCCTCGACGCATTCCACAAGCGCTTCGGCGCGGACTACCCCAATGTCACCGAGCTCGCGATGGGAACCTACCAAGGTTTCAAGCTTTGGGCCGAGGGCGTGAAGAAGGCTGAAAGCATCGACCGGCTGAAAGTGATCGATGCGCTCGAAACCGGCATCAGCATCGACGCGCCCTCAGGCAAGGTGACGATCGATCCGCCGACGCATCACTGCATTCTCGACGTTCACATTGCAGAGGTAAAGGACAAGAAGTTTAACCTGCTCGAGGATTTCTCGCAGCAGAAGCCGGCGGACACGGCGGCCGTCTGCGACCTCAAAAAGAACCCGAACGACAACCAGCAATATGTGATCAAGTTCTGAGCGCGCTTCACAGACAGAGCATGCGGGCGCGCACGTGGATCTCGTAGCGCTTTTGGCGATCCAGGTCGTCTACGCGATCGCCAGCCTCGCGCTTATGAGCGTGGGGTTGGCGATTATTTTCGGGATGATGAAAGTCATCAACCTTGCACACGGCGAATTTCTGATGCTTGGCGGCTACGCCGCGATCGAAGCCAATCGCTTCGGTCTTAGCATCTGGGTCGCGATGCTGATCGTCGCGCCGATTGTTGTGGGCGTAATCGGAATCATCGTCGAGCGCACCATCATCCGCTGGCTGTACGGCCGCATGATCGACACGATGCTAGCGACCTGGGGCCTGAGCTTGTTTCTCGTTGGGCTAACGACGGCGATTTTTGGCAACACAACCGTTGGCCTTTCGGCGCCGCTGGGCAGTTTCGAGATCGGACAATATCGGACGAGCGCCTACACGCTGTTTGTGATCGGCGTCGCGATCGTTGTCCTTGGCGGCGTTCTCGCAATCCTGCGGTTCACCAAGCTCGGTCTGATCGCACGCGGAACGATGCAGAACGCGAACATGGCCGCGGCGCTCGGGGTCAATCCAAGTCGCGTCTATTCGATTACCTTTGGCGTTGGCGCCGCTCTTACTGGACTTGCAGGCGCCGTTGTCGCGCCTGTGTCAGGCATATTCCCGACCATTGGCGCGGCTTATGTCGCCAAATGCTTCATCACCGTGATCGGCGGGGGCGCGTCGATCGTGATGGGCACAGCGGCGGCGTCGACGCTGTTCGGAGCGGTCAACCAGATCGCCACTTATGTCAGTACCCCGGTGTTCGGCGAGGTTGCGCTGCTTGCGGCGGCGATTGTCCTGATCCGCGCGCTCCCTCAAGGCATAACGGGCCGTTTCTTTAGAGGAAGCCTTTGAGCGCGCGCGCTCTCAATCGTCTTGGGCTCGCGCTGGTCGCGGTCGTAGGGCTTGCGGTGCTCGTCCTCGTTCCTCGGCTGTTTGATCTCGACGTGGTGCTCAACGTCACGGTCTACATGATCATGGCGGTGCTTGCCCTGTCGCTCGCTCTCGTTTGGGGGTTTGGAGGTATTCTCTGTTTCGGACAGTCGGCGTTCTTCGGGCTCGGCGCCTACACCTACGCGATCGCGATGATCAACATTGGCGAGAGCACCGCGCCGCTAATCCTGGCCATTCTCGTTCCGGCGACTTTCGCGGCTTTGCTTGGCTATTTTATATTTTATGGGCGGATCAGCGACGTCTACCTCGGCGTGATCACGCTGACGGTGACTTTGATCCTTTTCAATTCGATCAACTCGACCGCCGGCCCTGAGTTCCACATCGGCTCGGCGAAGCTCGGCGGCTTTAACGGCGTTCCAGGCATTCCCTCGCTGAACGTGCCCTTCTTCAAAGATTGGCAGATCGATCTCGAGGGGATGTTCTACCTTTCGACCGCCTCGCTCATCCTGACTTATTTCGGCCTCCGGGCCTTGCTCGCCAGTTACTTTGGCCGCACGATCGTCGGCATCCGGGAAAACGAACAGCGCGCGCAACTCCTCGGCTACGATCCCCGCATTTACAAACTGGCCACCTTTACGATCGGCGCTGCGCTTGCAGGTTACGCCGGCTGCCTGTTCGCCAACTGGGGCAACTTCGTAAGCCCGACCATCTTCGGCCTGGCGCAGTCGGCGCAGATCATCATCTGGGTGATTGTCGGGGGGCGCGGGACGTTGATTGGGCCGATCCTCGGATGTGTTGGAATCCAGTGGCTGACTGCCGCTTTAGGCGCGAATGCGCCGAGCGGAGACGCCGGCTGGCAAGCCCTGCTCGGCAACGTTCCGCTCATCCTCGGCGCTATTCTGGTCGCTTTCGTGCTCCTCGTGCCCAAAGGTATCGTGCCAACGATTGGCGGTCTTGAGGCGTTGCTCATCAGGCCGCGAGCAGGAGCATCGCGTTGAGCGTCCCGCTGATCGAGACGCGAGGGTTAGGCATGCGCTTCGGCGGAGTCCTCGCGGTTCGGGATGTGAACTTCGCCCTCGGTGAGGGAGAGTTGCGGTGTCTGATTGGTCCGAACGGCGCCGGCAAGAGCACCTTCTTCAAGATGTTGACTGGTCAGCTCAAACCGACGTCCGGAACGGTGCTGCTGCGCGGCGAGGATGTAACGGGCGCCGAACCCCACGACATCGCGCGGCGAGGCGTCGGCATCAAGACCCAGGTGCCGAGCGTGTTCGATGGCCTGACCGTGCGCGAGAATCTCTGGCTCGCCGCTTCGCGGATGCATCGGGGGGCCCGGGTGCGGGCGGCGGTCGACGCCATGCTCGAGCGCGTTGGCCTCTCCGCCGTCGCTTCACGTCTCGTCGGGCAACTGGCTCACGGACAGCGCCAGTGGGTCGAACTTGGCGTGGTGCTCTCGACTGATCCCGATCTTGTGCTGCTCGACGAACCGGCGGCCGGAATGACGGACCAGGAGGTGCTGCGCACTGTAGAGCTTGTGCGCTACATCAATAAAACGAAAGCGCTCATCGTGGTCGAGCACGACATGCAATTTATCCGGATGATCGCGACCAAGGTCACGGTCTTCAATCAGGGCGCTGTTCTCATCGAGGACAACGTCGAAGCCATCATGCATAATCCGACCGTGCGCGACGTCTATCTTGGAAAACAGGCGGCAGCGGCATGATGCTGGAGGTCAGCGATCTCGCTGCTGGCTATGGCCGCATTCCGATTCTGGGCGGTGTGAGCTTCGGCGTTGCGCCGGGCGAATTCGTTGGCGTCCTTGGCCACAATGGCATGGGCAAGACCACGCTGCTTCGGGCGCTGATGGGATACATTCCGGCAACCGCCGGGCGCGTGATGTTGGAGGGAGCCGATATCACGAGAGCCGAGCCCTACCGGCGGGCGCGATCCGGTATGGGATATGTGCCGCAAGGGCGTGAGATTTTTCCGGCTCTCAGCGTGCGCGACAACCTGCGGATGGGCGCTGTCGGACGGCCAAAGGATGAAGCGGCGGCGATCGGGGCGGTCTTGGAAACTTTCCCTCGTCTCAAGCGGCTGATCGACCGTCCCGGCGGAGCGCTATCCGGCGGCGAGCAGCAATTGCTCGCCATGGCGCGCTGCCTGGTGGGCGACCCGAGGTTGGTCTTGCTGGACGAACCGACTGAAGGCATCCAGCCGTCGATCATCGACGAGATCGTGGATACGCTTCTTAGCCTTCGATCGAAGGGCGGCCTGACGATGATCCTCGTCGAGCAAAATCTCGACTTCATCGCTGCGCTATCCGAGCGGGTCTTGATCATCCAGAAAGGGACCATTGTGCATTCGGCCAAGCCGGACGAACTGCACGGGCATGGCCTCATCAACGAATTCATTGGCGTCAGCGAGTAACCAGGCGCGCGTCGACAATCGGCGAAGGCCGCTCTTGAGCCAGGGCGACCGAAAACAGGGAGCAGGAGACAGGTCATGACAGTGAAGCGCCCAACACTCGAACAGATGAGCGACGTCGTCGAGAGCCTCGGCATGACCATGAGCAAGGAACGCGTTGGCGAGTTCATTTCGCTGATGGGCGGCAGCTTTGCCGCTTACGATATCGTCGATCAGATGGCGGACGAGATACCGGTCGTCAAATATCCGCGCACACCCGGATATCGGCCGAGTCCGGAGGAGAATCCGCTCAACGCTTGGTACGTAAAGACCGATATTCAAGGCGCAGCGAAAGGCAAGCTCAAGGGCAAGACGGTCGCCGTCAAAGACAATGTCTGCGTCGCGGGCGTGCCGATGATGAACGGCTCCTCGACCCTCGAAGGCTATATTCCCAACATCGACGCCACGATCGTCACGCGTCTTCTCGACGCCGGCGCAACGATCAAGGGCAAGGCCCATTGCGAATGCTTTTGTCTGTCGGGCGGCAGTCATACAGGCGCCCTCGGTCCCGTTCACAACCCGCATAAACGCGGCTATTCCGCGGGTGGATCGTCTTCGGGGAGCGGCGCCCTGGTTGCGGCCGGCGAAGTTGATCTCGCGATCGGCGGCGACCAGGGCGGATCGATCCGCATGCCAGCTTCGTTCTGCGGGATCTACGGAATGAAGCCCACGCATGGGCTGGTGCCCTACACTGGCGTCATGCCGATCGAGTCGACGATCGACCACACCGGTCCGATCACCGCGACCGTCGCCGACAACGCCCTGATGCTGGAAGTTCTGGCGGGGCCGGACGGCCTCGACCCGCGCCAATATGCGCCGAAGGTCGGACACTATTCGGCCGCGACCAAGCGCGGCGCAAAGGGCCTCAAGATCGGCGTCGTCAAGGAAGGCTTCGGGCACGCCAATAGCGAAAAGGACGTCGACGCCAGCGTGAGAGAAGCAGCCAAACGCTTCAAGTCACTGGGCGCAAGCGTTGAAGAGGTCTCCATACCGGATCATCTTCTTGCGCCGGCGGTATGGACGCCAATCGCGCTCGAAGGGCTGCAAGCACAGATGATGCTCGGCAATGGAATGGGCTTCAACTGGAAAGGGCTCTACACGGTCAGTCTCCTCGACGCTCACGCCAACTGGCGCCAGGGGGCCGACGATCTGTCCGACAGCCTCAAAATCTCGATGATGGTGGGCCAGTTTTTTCTCACCCACTATCGCGGGCGTTTTTACGCGAAGGCGCAAAATTTGGCCCGCAGGATCCGTGGATCTTATGACAAAGCGTTCGAGACATACGACCTCTTGCTCATGCCGACCCTTCCGGTAAAGGCCACTCAGCTCCCCCCCGCCGACGCGCCCCTCGGCCTCTATCTCCAGCGCGCGTTCGAGATGATCGGCAACACCGCGCCCTTCGACGTGACCGGTCACCCCGCAATGAGCATTCCTTGCGGGTTGGGCGACGGGCTGCCGATTGGCGCCATGCTAATCGGCAAGCATTTCGATGAGGAGGCGATCTACGCAGCCGCAGCCGCGTTCGAAGGAGCCGGAGACTGGAAAGAATTCTGACGTCTTGATGCGTTTGCGGACGAGGGGCCTGCGCCTTAGGCGTGGGCTCCACACTGGCCCTCTTAGGAGCTTCCCTCACGTAGCCCCCTGCGCCAGGTCGTGGCATAGCGTTTGCTTAGAAATCACGTCCGTGTGAACGCCGCGTGACCTGAGGCAAGGCTGGGTGAAGCAGAGTTTAACGACCGCCGATAAAAAACCGTCCGAACGTTTGGAATTCTGGCAAGAGGTCGTTTGCAAGAAGTACGTTTCCGCGTCGGCGGAGACTGAAGTCTTGGACGACGAATTTGCAGGGAGCCTGACGAGCGGGGAGTTGGGGCCTCTCGTCGTCGCCGAGCTGGATGCGCCCTTGCATTTCTGGTCCCGGACCGCTCGCCACATACAAAGCGACGGTCAGGACGTCTTCATTGTCAGTTTCATACAGCAAGGGGCGGGGGAGCTTACTCAGTTGGGCCGTTCGGCGCGGCTCGGCCCGGGCGACCTTGTGATCTACGATACCGCCGCCGCATTCGACTACGCGTTGAAAGCGAGAACTCAACTGGTGAAAGTGCCGAGGCGACTTCTCGAATCGAAGCTAGACCGGCCAACCGACTTTCTGGCGCGCAAAATCGATTGCAGCAATCCGCTCTCGTCGATCTTGAGCGAGCTTCTAACGCGCTGTCTGAACATCGAACTCTCTCGAGAGCCTGGTCCGTCGATAGCGAAAAGGCTGTCGAACGCCGTCGTTGACCTTCTTGCTTCGATTTGCGACCTCGAACGCGATGGCTTGCCCGAGGTCCAAAGTTCTCGGCCTTTAGAACGAGTCATGCGGTTTGCACGGGCGAATCTGGATGACCCGGAACTGAGGCCAGAGGCGCTAGCGGCTGCGGGCGCAATGTCGGTGCGAAGCCTGAACCGTCTCTTCAGCACGCTCGGCGCAACGCCCATGCGCTGGGTGTGGTCGGAACGGCTTGAGGCGAGCCGGACCGCTCTTATGCAGGGCGAGGTTCGTTCGGTCACAGACGCGGCCTTTGCGCACGGCTTCAGTGACCTGGGCCATTTCAGCCGAAGCTTCAAGCGGACATTCGGGATGTCGCCCCAAACGGTGCTCAGGAAGTAGTGGTCTTCGGCGGCGTAGCTCGGTGCGTCGTCAGAGCATCAAATGGCGGCGGACCGCGTCCGCATTGACCCCGCCTTGCGGGATGGCGGCGACGATCCGGCCTTTCTCCATGACGTAGGCGCGGTCGCTCAATGCGAGAATGGTGTCGAGATTCTGTTCGACGAACAGGATTGTCGTGCCGAGTTCCCGACAGAAGGCGCGAAGGGCTGTACAGATCAATTGCACGATTGAAGGCTGAATGCCCTCCGACGGTTCGTCGAGCAGCATGAGCGAGGGATTGCCGATGAGCGCGCGTCCGATCGCAAGCTGCTGTTGTTCCCCCCCGGACATGGTTCCGGCGATTTGATCGCGCCGCTCCTTAAGCCGCGGAAAGGACTCGAAGACAAGTTCAGGCAGCTTCTTGCCGTCCGGTCCACCGATCAGGCGCCCCACTTCCAGATTTTCCTCCACCGTCATCCGCGGAAAGACGTGGCGTCCCTGCGGGATGTAGCCCATCCCGAGCCGCGCGCGATTCTCGGCAGGAAGGCGCGTGACGTCGCGCCCCAGGAAACGCACGTTCCCCGCCGCCGCTCCAAGCAATCCAATCAGGCACCGCATGGTCGTGGTCTTTCCCACCCCGTTGCGGCCAATGAGACTGACGACCTCTCCTTTGTTCACTGCGAGGTCGACGCCCTGAAGGATGGGCGTGGCATCATAGCGCGCCCACAAGCCGGAGACTTCCAGAAAAGCGTCAGTGCTCATGGCCCGTCTTGCCCAGGTAGATTTCCGCCACGCGAGGATCGTTGATGACTTCGTGGATCGACCCACGTGCGAACACGCGTCCGAAGTGCAGCACGGTGACGACCTTGGCGATCTGACGCACAAAGGTCATGTCGTGCTCAACGACCAACATTGTCGTGCCCGAAGCATTCAATCTCAGGATGAGTTCGCCCGTCTGGTAGGTCTCCTCCGGCGACATGCCCGCCGTCGGTTCGTCGAGCAGGAGGAGCTTCGGCCTCAAGGCCAACGCCATGCCGATCTCGAGCCATTGCTGCTGGCCATGCGAAAGCTCGCCTGCGAGCTTCGCCGAGTCGTCGGTTAGATTCAGAAGTTCGAGTAGTCGGTCCTCTTCTGAAGCGAGCTCGCTATGCGGGACGTGGTGCTGCAACGCGATGTGGATGTTCTGCCGGACAGGCAAGTCCTTGAACACCGAAGGCGTCTGCATCTTGATGCTCATGCCGCGCTTCACGCGCTGGTAGGGCAGTTCGCCCGTGACGTCGGCGCCATCGAAATGGATGTGGCCGGCGGTTGGCGGATACATGCCGACAATGAGCCGAAACAGCGTGCTCTTGCCCGCACCGTTCGGGCCGATCAGGCAGTGGATGTCGCCGTTTTCGACCTCAAGAGTGACGTCGGACACGGCAGCAAGGCCGCCGAAGGATTTCGACGCCCCGGCGGCGACGAGAAGAGCGGTCACTGCGCTTATTCCCCGGGCTGAAGCGAAAGCTGCGTCGCCGAACCTTTGCGCCACGGCATACGCGCGAGTTTCGCCAGGCCAACCACGAAGCCCTCAGGCACGAACATAACCGCGAGCAGCAGCAGAAGTCCTGTCAGCACCAAAGCGGACTGCTGACTGTACACCGTGATCAATTGGTAGGCGTAGAGGAACACGAAGGTCCCGATCAGGGTGGCGGTGAGTTCGCGCCGTCCGGAGAAGGAAACCCAGACGATCGGCATGGCTGCGGCCGGAAGACCCACACTCGCCGGGGTGATGAACTGCCCCCAGGCGGTGTAGAGCGCGCCGCTCAAGCCAGCAAGCGCGCTGCCAATGCAGAAAGTGGCGAGGCGATACTTACGGACGTCATACCCGAGAAGCTCCGCGCGCTGCTCATTTTCACGGATCGCAACGATCACATTGCCGAACCGCGAATTCACGAGCATGCGCAATGCGAGGTAGACGATGACCACCAGCGCCACCATCAGAAAGTAGAGAGCCGCGCCGTCAAACACCAGCGTATGGTCGCCCCAGGGAATGTTGAGCGCCTTCATGCCCTTCATGCCATTGAAGCCATTAAGGCGAGCGCGCCCAATCTTCCATTCAGGACCTGCGGTCTGGCCAAGAAAGAACGCCAGCACCAGTGACGAGGCCAACGTCACGATGCCGAAGAACACGCCTCCAACGCGGCCCCAGATCATGAAGTAGCCGAGAATGGCGGCCGCCGCGCCAGACAGCAACACCGCGAGCCCGAGCGCCTCGAAGGTCGTGAACCCCCTGCCGCCGAGATTGATCGCGATGACGCCGTAGCCGTATCCGGCAAGACCGAAAAAGAAGGTCTGGCCGAAGGACATGATCCCGCCGTATCCCCACATCAGGCAGAGGCCGAGGGCCATGAACAGCCAGATGAAGAAGTAGGCGAAATTGCCAACGTCGTAGGGGGTCGCGACGAGCGGATACGCCAGCACAAGAGCGAGAACGACGACAAAGCCGGCCCAGAATACCGGGCCGGAGCCGAAGGTATGCGGCCCATTGAGAAGCTTCAGCATCCGAGCGCTCCTTGCATGGATTCAGCGCATGTGGCGGTTCATCCAGCCCGTGATGCCGTCTGGCAAGACGCGGATGACGAGGATGACCGCGATGAGCAAGCCGATCTGACCGACGATCTGACCGTGCCATGCGTTAAGCGTCGTCCGAATGATCGCGAGCAAAACGCCCGCCGGCGCAGTTCCCATCAGCACATTGGCGCCGCCAACCACGACAGTCACAAAGCTTTCGACGACGAAGGTCGACCCCATCGTGGGGATCAGGCTCATGGTCGGTGCATACAGACCGCCGCACAGGCCTGCCAGGCCCGCGCCGAGGCCGAAAGTGATCGCATAGATCCAGCTGATCTTTACGCCGAGCGCGCGCGCCGTCGTCGCATCCTGCATCGTCGCACGCGCCATCACGCCAAACTTCGTCCGCATGAACACGAAATAGATGAAAGCGAGCACGGCGATCGACGCGCCGAACAGGACCATACGATAGGTCGAGAAAGAGTACTCGCCAACCGTGAAGCTGCCGGGCGGCGTTCCGATGCCCGTGACAGTCGAGCCGATGACGAGAAGCGTGCCCTGCGTAACCATGAGACTTAGCCCCCACGTCGCCAGCAGGGAATCTTCCGGTCGCTTGTAGAAGCGACGGACGATTACGACTTCGATCAACACGCCGATCAGGCCAGCAACGATCGCGCCGCAGAGCTGCGCGGCGATAAGCGGAAACCCGACGTGAACGAGGCCGACCGTGACGTAGGCCCCGCACATGATGAATTCGCCGTGCGCCATGTTGATGATGCCCATCATGCCGAACACGATGGCAAGGCCGGCGGCGGACAGGATCAAAAACGCGAAAACATCCGCGAACTGGTACAGGTAAGAAAAAATGTCACCCATCATCGCAGGTCTCAATCAGCGTATGAGGGCCGTGGCGCCCCGGTGAAGCGCCACGGATGACGGAGCCGCATTACTTCTGGGGCAGGTTGTTCGGGCTATACTGCTCCTGCGGGTCGTCCTTGGTGAGATCGCAGCCGATCGAAGCCAGCCAGTATGGCTGGATCACGCCGAAGTCTTTGTCGACATGGACATCGTGCTTCTCGTCCACCGACAGAAGATACATGTGGTGGCTCATATGCTGGCTCTTCGGGTCCATGCAGATGTGCCCCTCGGGGGCGTCGATGCATAGATCGCCTTTGTCCACAACTTTGCGCAAATCGTCGAGCTTGGTTGACTTCGCCCGCTCCACCATCTCCTTGTAGAGATAAATGGTGACGTACGCGTTGTAGCCCATGTCGTTGATGTAGGGCTCGTTCGGGAACATCAGGTGCCAGCGCTTCTTGAAGTCTTCGGCGGCAGGCGTGTTTAGCTCCTCGAACCAATTGGCGGCAGCGTGCATGTTGTTGAGGGCCGGCGGCTTGAACCGCTTGTGCTCAAAGCCGAGCATGATCTTGATCGACGAGCCCATCGGCAGGTTGAGCTTGGCGGCTGCGGCTTGTTCGAAGAAGCTATCCTGCGCATCGCCGACATTGATGGTCAGCAGCCAGTCGGGCTTCGCCTTCTGAATGTTCTGGATGGTCTGCGCAAACTGGCTTACCCCGAGCGGGATGAATTCCTCGCCGACCACCGTCCCGTTGACGTCCGGCTGCTTAAGGATCGAGCGGTTCCACTCGGCCGAAAGCTGACCGAAATTGTAGTCCGCCGCAATGACGTAGGACTTCGGACCGAAGGTCTTGACCATGTAAGGAATCAAGGTCGAGAACTGCTGCTCGGGAATGGCACCGGTCGAGAATTCGCGCGCGTCGCAGACGCCTCCCTCATACTGATTGGTGTAGAAATAAGGTACGTCGTGCTTGTCCACGATCGGCCGGATCGCCTCACGCGAAGCGGACGTCTCCCCGCCGATCAGCACATCCACCTGATCCTTGTCGAGAAAGCGACGAGCAAATTCCTGATAGCGGGCGTTGTCGCCCTGCGGATCGAGATGGGTCATTGCGATGGGGCGCCCCATGATGCCCCCGGCCTTGTTGATCTCGTCCACAGCCAACAGCGAACCGTGCAGCTTTGGAATGCCGTAGGTGGCCAGGTCACCCGAAATATCTTCGATGAGTCCGAGCTTGATGGGATCCGCGGCGAAGGCTGGCGCGCAAAGAGCGCCGAGAGCGAGCGCCGCGGCGCCCGATAAGAACATCGACTTCAGTTTCATCGCGACCACCTCTCCTTTTCGCAAATGATTGCTGTTCGCACTCAAGCCGCGAGGTATTTCTTCAAGATCGAGGCGCCGAGCGTGTATTTAGGATCGACCATGTTGCCGAGACGAATGCGGCCCGCTTGGCTCAGCAGCATGTAGGCATCGAGCTCGTCGAAGCCGTATTCGGTCGCCATCCAGCGCGTCAGTTCGCGGTAAGCGATGCGCGCGGCGTCCTCCATCGGACGCGCGCTGCCGATCGTCATGATGAAGTCTTTTGTCTCAAGCCGCGGCCAGGCGAAGGTCCAGCCTTTGATGAGATCGACCTTCAAACGCACCGTCGCGCGTTGCTCGACGGCGACTCCGGAGAGCTCGCCATCGCCTTGCGCGGCGTGGCAGTCGCCTACGAACAGATAGGCGCTCGGAATCTTCACCGGCAGGTAGATGATCGAACCCGGACAGACGTCCGGAAGGTCCATGTTGCCACCATAATAATCCGGAACTACCGACGAGATGGCCTCAAGCTCTGGCGAGACGCCGATCGTTCCAATGAACGGCTCATAAGGCAGAAGAATCTTGTCGCTGAAATGCACGCCCGCAGCGTCGATCCGCATGCGCTTCACCCTCTCGGGGAGCGGTGGATTTAAGAGCGCCGTCGCGGTCGTTCCAACAAGACCTCCGAATTCCGGGATGAGCGCCGTCGTCCCGTATTCGCCGCGCGTTTCGACGGCTTCGATCGACACAGCCAAGCAGTCGCCCGGCTCGGCGCCGCTCACCGCAAACGGACCGCTTTGCGGATTGAGGAACGGATGCTTGAGTTTTTCGCTTGGCTTGTCCGTCTCGGATGTGATTTTGCCGCTAAAGGCGTCCTCGGTGTCGACGACGAGCGTGTCGCCAGGCTCGAGTGTCATGATCGGCTTGGCGTACGGGCCATATACGAAATGATGCACGCCCTGCTCAGCGTCGGTGCTTCGATGCTTTCGCCCCGATTTTCCGGAAGCGAGACCGCGCTTCGCCATGATCGAGGAGGAAAACCAATCAGACACGCTCATGCGTAGACCTTCAATTCAGAGTGGGATGGCGACGATTCCAGTCGGTCGCCAATTGGAAGGCGGCACCGGCGCGCACCAGTAGCGCTTCCGACATATGCGGCCCGACCAGCTGCAAGCCGATAGGCAGGCCCGAAGCGGTGAAGCCGCCCGGCATGGTGATGGTTGGATTGCCGCTCGAATCGAATGGGCAGGTGAAGCGGAGCAGGCGACTGATCATGTCGTTGCTCTGGCCAAGCATCGCCATGTCGGCCAGGGAGGGCGCCGCGAATGATTGCGCGGGAACCAGCAAAAGGTCGATCGAATAGAACATCTGAGCCACCGCGCCTTTGAACTCGGAGCGGCGCAGAAGAATCTTTTGATAGTCGAGCGCGGTTCGCGCGCGCCCGATGTCGATCAGCCCCGCGAGCGCCGGGCCGTACTCACCCTTGCGGGACGGGTAGGTCCCCTCGTGCGCGACTGCGGTCTCGATAGCGCAATTGGGAATCCAGTCCGCAAGCACCGCCTTCGAATCGGGCGCGGTAATCTCAACGATTGTGGCGCCGAGACTTGCGAGCGTTTCGCGTGCGGCTTTCACGACAGCGACTGTGGCCTCGTCCACCGCCGTTTCGGCCCATATTGGATCATAGCCGATCCGCAGCCCACGAATGCCGTCGTTGACGCCCACAAGGTAGTCCGGAGCCGCGCCCGGCAACGTCGTCGTGTCTTTTGGATCTTCTCCAGCGATGACGCTGAGAATTGCGCCGCAGTCGGCGGCGCTACGCGCCATCGGTCCGATGTGATCGAGGGAGGCGGCAAGTTCAAATACGCCGTAACGGCTGACTCGGCCCCACGTGGGCTTGAGACCTGTGACGCCGTTCGCGGCGGAGGGAAACCGAATGGAGCCGCCTGTGTCGGAACCCAAAGAACCGTAGCAAAGGCCAGCCGCCGTTGCG
>Ga0209006_10003357_pt1 | contig 14577 bp, 8 predicted proteins | sample JacPin_JW_Ref_O2_FD_188567 | JGI IMG/M metagenome (GOLD analysis project Ga0209006, IMG submission 188567) | Forest soil microbial communities from Algoma, Ontario, Canada - Jack Pine, Ontario site 1_JW_Ref_O2 (SPAdes) (version 2) | ecosystem: Environmental > Terrestrial > Soil > Boreal... | reverse complement strand
TGACAACCACGGAAGGCTGGTGTTTCGCGAACAGATCGAGGGCTTCGCGCCCATCTTTCGCAAATAATACACGGTATCGCTCCCTCGAAAGGGAATGCTCTACCATCTTGCGATATATTGCCGAATCGTCGACCGCTAAAACGGTGAATTGCTGGGATGAAGGATTCATGATCTCGATCTTGCCGCTTTTAAAGCTGTCATTAAGAGCAGAGTTCTCCCTTTCGGAATTTTCCGGCAACGAATGCAGGCAGCATCTCTTCCAACTTTTGTGACAGCCAAGCCTCTAGTTCGGACTTTTGCTCGTCAGAAATAGCCACGAAGCGAATTCCGAGCTGGCCAGTTTTCCCCCAGCAGATCGTCGCTTCTGCCGAGCAGATTGTGTCGTGGTCGGGTAGAGTGAACTGAACCCGGACGCTTTCTCCAGCAACGAGCGGAACGAGCGTGCTCAAGGCCATCCCCCCTTCGCTGATGTTGAGGCTGTTGCACCAAACTTCCTGCATGCTTTCCCTCCGGATGATGACCGGAACAGAAACCGGACAGCGGAAATAACGTCTTCGTTCTCTCAGGATGAGTCCATACGCAGGCTTCAGCGTTTTGTGGATTGACCGCGCAGAAAGCGGTCTCTCGAAGATGAACTGCGACTTCTTGCGGCAAGCTGAGGTAACTTCCGCATCGTTGTCGCTGATGCCGAACGTCACCGCGGTCCGGTTCGACGAGGAGAGGCGCACCTCATCCAGAACCAGTCCGGACTGCTCTCCTAGTTGGAGATCAACGATAACGGCATCGAATTTTCGGCGCTTAAGGAGGAGCCCGGCGCTTGCCGCGTCTTGACATGCATCGGGCGAAAGAGACAATTCTCGCAGGGCGAGGCTGAACTGCTGAATTGTAACTGGATCGGCGGATACCAAGAGTGCGAGTCCTATCGACATAAGTGAAGTACGTACCTCATAAACTTTCTTGTCATTGTTTCCCACTGGCTTGTGCTCGGCTTGCGATTCGAGAGAGTTGCCTCGTAGTTTGTCGGCAACTTTGTCGACCGTTAATGCCTTGCTGAAGTAGTATCCTTGGATCTCGTCGCAATGATGATCCCTCAGGAATGACAATTGTGCTTCGTTTTCGACCCCTTCGGCAATCACTTTGAGTCGTAGGCTTTTTGCCATGCTGATGATGGCGCTTGTGATCGCTGCGTCATCGGAATTCACAGCTACATCTCGGATAAACACACGGTCGATTTTGAGCTTGCTAACCCGAAACTGTCTCAAGTAGGCGAAGCTGGAATAGCCAGTTCCGAAATCATCAATGGCTAGCGTCACCCCCATCGCCGTTAATTCTTGAACGACTGACAGCATTAGGTCCGCGTCGGATAGGAGTACACTTTCTGTTAGCTCCAGCTCAAGGTATTGGGCGGCGAGACCATTTTCGTGGAGGACGTTTCTGATGAGTTCGCAGAAGTTATTTTGGCGAAACTGGATCGCCGATACATTCACTGCTACAGTTACCGCAGGAAGACCTTCATCTTGCCATTTCCGAGCTTGAGAACAGGCTGTCCTGAGCACCCATTCGCCAATTGGCACAATCAGTCCGCTGTTCTCCGCAATTCGTATGAAACTATCGGGCGGCACCAGACCCAAGTCTGGATGCTGCCAACGAAGGAGCGCCTCCAACCCGGTGATCCTTCCTCCGACGATATGCATCTGAGGCTGATACATCAAAAATAGCTGCTTTTTTTCCAAAGCCAAACGCAAGCTATTCTCTAAAGTCAATCGCTCTACGGCCTGAGCGTTCATGTCCTCTGTGAAAAACCGAAAGTGGTTGCGGCCATAGTCTTTGGCGCTATACATTGCCGCATCGGCCCGATTGATCAGGGTTTCGCCATTCCCACCGTGTTCCGGAAAGATGCTGATGCCGACGCTACAACTCACCTTGAGGGACTGCCCCTGGACGAGGAATTCAGCCGTCATCGCATCGATGAGACGCTGAGCAGCGACCGCCGCGTCCGGCACGTCCTTTATGTCAGTCAGCATGATGAGAAATTCGTCGCCGCCCAGCCGGGCGACCGTGTCCTGTTCACGTGCCCATGTCTTAAGTCGTTCTGCAACTGCTTGGAGAAGAAGGTCGCCGACCGCGTGACCCAGCGAGTCGTTGATGTCTTTAAACCTATCGAGATCGAGAAATAGAATCGCGACTCCATATTCTTGCCGACGAGCGCTAGCCAGTGCTTTGGCCAAGCGATCTCGAAAAAGAGTCCGGTTGGGAAGGCCCGTTAGAGCATCGTAATAGGCTAGAAATTGGACCTGTTCCTCAGCAACCTTGCGTGCTGTGATGTCTTCGTTGGTTCCCTCATATCCCACCACAATGCCGTCTTTGGAGACGGCTCGCACATTCGAGGAAAACCACATCTTGCTTCCGTCTTTGCGGTAGACTGCAGATTCAAAATGTTTGACCATCCCCTGCTCTTTCAGCAGCCGTTTCAGTTCCTCGCGACAATTGGGATCGGCATAAACCTGCTGGGAAATATCGGTGATAGTCGCCACCAGTTCCTGAGGAGATTCGTAGCCCAGCATACGGGCCATAGAAGGATTCACGTTCGTATACCGCCCTGCGGGCGTGCTCTGAAAGATGCCGATGACAGCATTCTCGAAAATAACTCGATAGTTTTCTTCAGCTTGCCGAAGCGTTTGCTCAACACGTTTCCGCTCCGTGACATCTTGCTTGATGGCGATGTAGTATCTGTCAGCGGGATTGCCAGCATCTCGCGTTATAGGCGTGATCGTCATCTCTTCGGTATAGGTGGTTCCATTTTTCCGCCGGTTAACAAGCTCACCTTGCCAGACCTTGCCCGATGCAATTGTTGACCAAAGAACGGCATAGAAGCGTTCGGCCTGCTTTCCGGATTTCAACAAGCAGGGGTTCTTGCCCAAGACCTCTTTCTTGCTGTAGCCCGTCATTGTTGTGAACGCACCATTCACCCATAAAATCGCGCCATGGGAATCGGTGATCATGATGGCGTTAGCGGCCGCTTCCAAGGCGGCTGATTGCAACTTCAATTGATCTTCAGCGCGCATCCGCGGCGTGATGTCCCGAGTTATAGTCGAAGCACCCGTGATTCGCCCCGTTTCGTCTTTTATCGGAGAGATCGATACGGACACGTCCAGAACGGAGCCGCTTTTCGCGATTCGCTCAGTTTCGAGAGCCTTTACTGGAAGTTCACTCTGGATGCATTCCATGATGACTTGTACGTCTTCTTGTCTTTCGAAGGGAAACAAGCGGGAACAATGGCGTCCTAACCGCTTCGGGTACAACATAAGAAACGCGTAGATACAAGTATGAACCTACTTATCCTGGACCGGTGGAGTTCATTTGCCACTTCCGTTACTATCGTAAGGACCATTTGTAGCACCTATTCACATACGTCGGGGGGGACAAAGAATAGACACACGCCGACTGCGACGTAACATATCTGTTATGTTACCGCTTCTTCTAAGACGAAGGGGCAGCCTACTTGCAACGAATGACCACACCCAATGCAGCACAATAGGTTAGGTGATTCGCAGGCGATTTGCTGTCGCTAAGTAATGAAAGAACGCTTCTTTCAGCGCTAAGGTTGCGCACCCATTGCCCACAACGCGATTAGACAAAAGGGGCTACAGTGAGGTATGAGACACGACACGTTTCACACGGCGAGCGGCGATGACCGCGTGCAAATGGTAACCTCAGCTAGTAAGCAGGCTGCCTTGCATGTAGAAGCGGCCGGCTCCAATCACGCTGGCCTGCCGAATAGTGCCCCCCAACGCTCCTGTCTTTACACTGCATCACATTTCCGGTTAGTTCGGAGCGTCCTTTATGAGGAGTAGAAAAACGATTCTTATTGTCGACGACGACGCCGATATACGTTTCGGTCATCATGTTCTTCTAACAGCCAACCACTACGATACACTGTTTGCCTCCGATGCATTGTCTGCAATAAGGGAAGCTCATACGCACACTCCGGATCTGATTATTCTGGATCTTGGCCTGCCGTCCGTGCCAACGTCTGAGGTCGCCGAGCTGGACTTGAAGCCTGAAGGCGGCTTTTTCGTTATGGACAACTTACGGGTGGATCCGGACCTCTCTTTGATTCCCGTAGTCGTTGTGTCTGGTCGCGATCCCCATCGAAACAGGGGACGCGCGTTACACAGCGGAGCAATGGCTTTTGTGCAAAAACCGTGGAACGAGAATCACCTGCTAGCGATCATCGGCCAATTACTCGGTTCACCGGAGCCATCTACGTCGCGCACCTAAGATAAGATATTGCACTTGGCATTTGTCATTTGGAATTAGGTTAACGCCGGAGAGTAGCTCCGTTGAAAGCTCATTCAGTCGTATGCGAGTAATAACTGCTATTTAATTGCGGCTTACCCGATCTGCTGGCCGAAAACGTTGTCGTTGTGTATGTTGTCACAAGTTGAGCTGGGACCAGCAATGTTTTCGCCAGGAAACACGCCTTGTGCTCGAAGGTTGCGCACCTAATGCCCCAAACACGGACATATAAAAGGGCTACAGTGGAAGTGTGAGAGATAACTTATCCACATCGACGGATAGTGCCACCGCGCTCCCATGCGCTGCTTGGCGGAATGCCATCACCACGGCCATTTCAATAATACTAAGTCCAGCGGCCGCGAGAAAAGAGCGTCGGTAATGAATCGTTGTAGTGCTCCGGCCCCGCTGCATATGCTGGCGACAATCAAGCCGGGTTGTTATCGTAGTGCCGTTGGCAGCCATTCTCCCGTGGCAGCGCATGGCGCGAGCGAGCTGGGGAAGCTGTGAACGAAGCTTTCGCGATCAGCAAGGCTCTTCGTAAAGAACTAGCCGACCAGACGTTCGCTCTGGATCAACATGCTATCGTGGCGGTGACTGACGTCCAGGGCACAATTACCTACGTGAACGACAAGTTCTGCGCCATCAGTCAATATTCCAAAGACGAACTGATCGGCCAGAATCATCGGATCCTCAACTCTGGTCATCATTCCAGGGAGTTTTTCGGGCAGATGTACCATTCCATCGCCTCTGGAAAGGTTTGGCATGGTGAAATCAAGAACCGGGCCAAAGATGGTTCGACCTACTGGGTCGCCACAACCATGGTTCCGTTCGCGGGGTCGGATGGAAAACCACGACAATATGTTTCCATCCGAACGGACATCACGCAGAGCAAACTAGCGGCAGAGGCTCGCGTTGGGCAGGCCGTAACCGAGGAACTTGCCCGCTCGCGGCAGGCCCTGATAACCCAGGCTCGGATGCTTCAGTCCGAGGCCCGGTATCGAGGCCTTCTAGAGGCGGCGCCGGACGCGATGGTGGTTGTGAACGTGGGCGGAGAGATTGTTCTGCTGAATGTTCAAGCAGAGAAACAGTTCGGATACAGACGCGATGAACTGGTAGGGCAGAAGGTGAAGAACATCATTCCGGAGGGTTTTGCCGAACGACTGATCGCCGACGGAACGCGAACCGCGGCGGACGCACTGGCACAGCAGATGGGGACGGGGATCGAGCTTATTGGGCGGCGGAAAAATGGCAGCGAGTTTCCCCTGGAGATTATGCTGAGCCCGCTGGAGAGCACCGAAGGAATCCTTGTGACCGCAGCGATCCGCGATATCAGCGCGCGCAAGGAAGCGGAAGGGCATCTGGCGCAGATCGAGGAAAAACGCCGGCTGGGGGCTGACGCGCTCCGAGAAAGCGAAGAACGATATCGGATGCTCCTCGATGGAGTCCAGACCTATGCCATTTTTATGATGGACGCGCAAGGCAATGTTCTCAGTTGGAATGCCGGCGCCGAACGAATCAAAGGTTACACATCCGCTCAGATTATCGGCCATAACTTTTCCTGCTTCTTTCCGCCGGAAGATGTCAAACGCGGAAGACCGGAGGAGGTACTCCGGATAACGGCTGCCGGCGGACGGCACGAAGAGCAAGGCATGCGCGTACGGAAAGACGGCTCACAATTCTTGGCGAGCCTCGTATTCACTGCGCTGCGCGACTCAGCCGGAAACCTGAGGGGATTCTCTGAGTTCAGTCACGATCTCAGCGAGAGCAAGGAGTCGGGCGCAAAGTACCAGGCGCTGTTGGAAGCGGCCCCGGATGCGATGGTGGTTGTGAACGTGGCCGGAGAAATTGTTCTGCTGAATGTTCAAGCAGAGAAACAGTTCGGCTACAGCCGCCACGAACTGGTAGGTCAGCAGGTAAAGAACATCATTCCCGAGGGCTTCGCGGAGCGCCTCATCGCCGACGGTACCCGAAGCGCAGCCGAGGCGCTGGCTCAGCAAATCGGCACAGGGATCGAGCTTTCCGGGCGGCGAAAGGATGGAGGTGAATTTCCCATCGAGATCATGCTCAGCCCGCTGGAAAGCTCCGAAGGAATTCTGGTGACGGCAGCCATACGTGACGTCACAGAACGAAATAAATCCGAAGAACGTCTGGTGAAGACGGTTGGGGAATTGAAGCGTTCCAATGAGGACCTTCAGCAGTTTGCCTATGTCTCATCGCATGATCTCCAGGAGCCGTTGCGCATGGTTGCCAGTTATACGCAACTGCTGGCCAAGCGCTACAAAGGGCGTCTGGACTCCAACGCCGACGAGTTTATCGCCTTTGCAGTAGACGGGTGCAACCGAATGCAGGGGCTGATCCAGGATCTGCTGGCCTATTCTCGTGCAGGAACAAATGGCAAGGTGTTTTATGAGGTTTCCGCTGAGGACGCTCTGCAACAAGCGCTCACAAACCTACGAATCTCGGTCGAACAGAGTGGTGCGATTGTATCTCACGACTCTCTGCCAGCCATAAGGACGGACGAAACACAGTTGACTCAGGTATTTCAGAACCTCATCGGAAACGCGATCAAGTACCGCAGCGCCGCAGTCCCTCGCGTACACGTTTCTGCTACGAAAAACGGTGGGAATGAATGGATCTTTTCCGTGGGCGACAATGGCCTGGGGATAGCCCCTCAGTACTTTGAAAGGATCTTTATCCTTTTCCAGCGATTGCACGGGCGAAACGAGTTCGAGGGCACCGGAATCGGATTGGCTATTTGCAAGAAAGTCTTGGAGCGGCTGGGCGGCAGGATCTGGGTAGAGTCTGAACCCGAAAAGGGCTCTACCTTCTACTTCGCCTTGCCAGAAAGATGTTGAGAAATGATGAGAATGATTGGGGCGGATGCCACACCTATCGAAGTCCTTTTGGTTGAAGATAGTCCCGGCGATGTCCGGCTCACACGGGAAGCGTTCAAAGACGCCAAGGTGCATATCAACTTGCACGTGGCATCGGATGGGGCAGAAGCAATGGACTTCTTGAATCACGAGGGAAAGCACCCCAACGTTCCTCGCCCGGACTTGATTTTGCTTGATCTGAACCTTCCGAAGAAAGACGGCCGAGAGGTCCTAGAAGAAATCAAGCAGAGTCCGGCACTGAAGAGCATTCCGGTCGTTATCTTGACTACCTCGGCCTCTGACGCGGATATCCTGCGGAGTTACAGGCTGCATGCGAACTGTTACATCACCAAGCCTGTCGGCCTCGATGGCTTTCTCGAAGTTGTGAGGAGCATCGACAGTTTCTGGTTGTCGGTCGTCAAGTTACCGCGCGAACCACGCTCATGACAGAAAAAGCACTTCAGGTTCTTCTGGTCGAAGATAACGCGGGAGATGCCCGCCTGATTCGTGAAATGTTCAGCAATGAGGGGCCTGACAGCTTCGAATTGACGCACTGCTTGCGTATGAGGGAAGCCGAGACACGGCTTGCAGACCATGGGGTGGACATCGTTCTGTTGGACATGGGATTGCCGGATGGCCATGGACTGGATACCGTGCGGCGGGCGCATGCCGTAGCCCCGGACGTCCCGATGATCGTGTTAACCGGCTTGGACGACGAGGCACTGGCTGCCGAAGCCATGAAGGAAGGCGCACAAGACTATCTGATTAAAGGCCAAATCGAAAATCGTGCGCTTCCCCGGGCTCTTCGACACGCCATTGAGCGCCACCGGATGCAAACAGAGACCGATCTCATCCGGACCCACCAGATGCAATTTAAGGATGAGTTTCTGTCCCACGTATCGCACGAGCTCCGTTCCCCGCTGAGTGCGATCTACCAGTTTGCGACCATTCTTCTGGATGGGATCGGCGGCGAACTGAAGCCCGCCCAACACCAATACCTGGAAGTTGTCCTACGGAATGCCAAGCAACTTCAATCGATGATTAATGACTTACTCGAAGTCACTCGAGTCCAGGCGGGTAAACTGGTGATCGAACTGCAATGTACTTCGGTTTCCGATGCAGTAGACTACGCCGTCAACACGCTGCGGGGGGCCGCCACCGCAAAAGGGATCTCTCTTTCTTCCGATATCGAGAGCCTGTTGCCCTCGGTTTGCGCCGATCCAACGCGTCTTCGACAGATTCTGATCATTCTCGTCGACAATGCCATCAAGTTCACTCCAGCGAACGGCACGGTGAAGGTTCAGGCTCGTAGGCTGGAGGAAGATCCCAACCTCATGGTTCTGGAGGTTTCAGACTCGGGATGCGGGATCAGCCCGGGCATGACCGAGCGAATTTTCGAACGCCTGTTCCAAACATCGGCTTTAGAAGGCCGAAAAGGTCTTGGCTTGGGACTTTATATCTGCAAAGAACTGGTTACGCGACAGGGCGGACAAATCCGGGCCAAGAGCGCATCGGGACAGGGGGCGGTCTTTTCAGTTAGATTGCCCATTTTTTCTTTACCTAATCTGATCGCCCCGGCCTTCGGAAAGAACGGAAGTGCCTACAGTCCTATTACAGTTGTGATAACAGAGATTGGCTCACAAACCGGCTGGCTTTCCGATGAGGTGCGCGCGGAACAGTCCCATTGGGTTCGGGAGATTCTGCAAAGCTGTTTGCATTCCCCTGTGGACGTTCTGTTGCCCAAGATGGGCGTTGCGGGCGCGGTAGAACTCTTCTTCATGGTGGCTATTACCGATGGGGTGGGGGGGGAGGCGATTAGTAAGCGGATACGAGAACACTTGCATGAACATGTCCAGCAGGCCGGCCTGACCCTCTGTACCTCCTACCAGTCATTTGGACCTATTCAACGCACTTCGAACGACTCGATGGAAGATTGTCTGGAAAAGATAGCCAGTGGAATTGAGCAACTTATGAGCGACGAAATGTCTTCAAGGATGGTAAAACATGGCTAACAAGAAGATTCTAATTGTCGACGATGATCCAGATGTGCTTAACGGCATGCATTTGCGCCTGAAGGCCAACCATTACGATACTGTTCTTGCAGGCGATACTCTCTCCGGCGTATCGGAAGCACGGAAGAGCGCGCCGGATTTAATTCTCCTTGACCTCGGTCTACCGGCTGGCGGTGGCTTCGTGGTGATGGAAAGGCTCAAGAACATTCCCTCTCTCGCCATTATTCCCATCATCGTCGTTTCTGCTCGCGATGGTATCGAAAATCAAAAACGCGCTTTAGAGGCAGGAGCGAAGGCCTTCCTCCAGAAACCCGTGGACAACGCCGAACTTTTGGCGGTCATCCGGCAAGCTTTGGGAGAACGCGTGCTGAACGAGAGGCCTGCCGTGTATGACCTGGGATCTATATAAAGAAAGTAAGCCAGCGTGGAGGCAGTTTGGCAACGTATCCCCCACACCAGCTGCCCCTTCCGGAAACGGGCTGCTGGGACCGCTACAGGGGACGCAGGAGAAGGCTCGGGGACAATGCATCTCGCCCTTAGTGGGGAATGCTCCGGATGCACGGCCCCGGCACCCGTCGCTTAGAACTAACCGGTCCAGTTTCATTCACCGCCGATATTTCGGCACCCTGCCGACCCACCGGCAGGTCCTTGCTTTCTGATCGGCTCCTCTCCCTGTGTTGTCACTGGCTTGCGGGAAGCAAGGGTTGGGCCGCGGCGTGCACCTAAGTCGAGAGAGAGCGATTAAGCGTGTAGCCTTCCAAACAAACGTGGACGACGCTCTTGTACCCAAGGTAAAAGCAGCTCTCTCTATTTACTGCTGATTACTGACCTTTGCAGCCGAAGGCGTGATAGACGTTGGCACTAGGAGGATTCCAGCTAGAAAAGATCAGCGAGAGCGTCTTAGCCTTCTCTCCCTTGAAGGCGTTCCATAACGTTCTACAAGTCTTCGAATCGCGAAGACGACTTCTCGGGGATCGGCGAGAGAGACACGGACTGGTTTAGTCCGGATTCCGTAACATAAATAAGGGAAGCACCGAGAATGGTCAGTTTTGAACATACGGGCTATAAGTATTCGAGCATTCTTCGAAAGATCATCTAGTATCGCAGTGAGATGCGTTGACCGTCGCGCATCGTCAGGCTTACCAGCTAGATGATCATCATCGTTGCTTTTGGATAGCGACGTAGCAATGCACTCATTGGCCTTGGCCGATGCTTGTGTACCGAAGGTAAGAGCAAGGCGACACTTGGTGCGAATGATTGCCGAGCTTTGCAGCCGAAGTCGGGACGGATCCCGGATCAAAAAAGGGTTCCATCAGAAAGATCCGCGATAGCGTCTAGCCCTCACCCATGAAGGGCGTTGCATAACGTTCTACGAGTATGCGAATCGCCGCGAGTGGAAGAGGACCGCATTGGAAGACGGTGTGAAGGTTGGTCTGGCATTGGAACGCCAACGAACAAAAGAAGCGCTTAGTGCTTCCGAGGCTAGATACCGAAGATTGTTTGACACTGCCAGGGATGGAATCCTGATTTTAGATGCCCACTCAGGATTGATAATCGACGTAAACCCTTTCCTGGTCGGATTATTGGACTATACCCGGGACGAATTTATTGGCAAAGCACTTTGGGATATCGGTCCATTCAAGCAAATTCAAGAATCGAAGGAAGCCTTTCGAGAGCTGCAGGACCAGCAATACATCCGATACGATAATCTTCCACTTGAGACCAGGAGTGGGCGACGGGTCAACGTTGAGTTCGTCAGCAACGTCTACGGAGTGAATGGCAAGAGCGTAATTCAGTGCAACATCCGTGACATTACCGCAAGCAAGAAGACGGAAGAAGCCCTCCGCTTAAGCGAAGAGAGACTGAAGCAGGCCCAAAGTCTTGCAGGTATGGGCGTCTTTAACGTCGAATTGGAATCAGGCAGCGTGACCTGGTCTCCCCGAATGTTCGAGATTTTTGGCCTTCCCTCAGACGCTCCCCAGCCTAGCTACGAGGACCAAACGCGCTTCACCTATCCGGAAGACCGGTCGCTAGTTGAACAACAAGCAGTTCTTCGGCGGTCTGGAAAGCCGATTCATCTCGACCACCGTATCATTCGTCCGACTGGCGAGGTTCGCTGGGTGGAAGTCTCCGGCGAAGCGATATTCGATAATGCAGGACGGTACGTTCGATATCTCGGTGTCTGTCGGGACATCACCGAGCGCAAGCAGGCGGAGGCAACGCTGCGGGAATACGAGCGAGTCGTCGAAGGCTTGGACGAGATGATCCTGGTCGTGGACCGGGAATACCGCTACGTGATCGCCAATCGCGCGTTTTTGAATTACCGGCAGATGGAGAGAGCGCAGGTCATCGAACATCTCGTCGACGAAGTAGTGGATAAAGAAATCTTCAGGGTGTTAGTCAAAGAAAAGATGGACGAATGTTTCCGGGGCAACATCGTCCATTATGAGATGAAATACAACTTTCCCAACTTGGGAGAGAGAGACCTGCTCGCGTCATACTTCCCTATCCAGGGCCCTACTGGTATCGACCGAATAGCCTGTATTCTGCAGGACGTGACCGCGACCCGGCGACTGGAAGCACAGTTCCTTCAAGCCCAAAAGATGGAAGCCGTTGGGCGTTTGGCTGGGGGCGTTGCTCACGATTTTAACAATATACTCGGCGTCATTATGGGCTACAGCGACATCTCGCTGGATCTGATTGCACCGGAACATCCCGTTTACAAGTACCTCTCGGAAATCAATAGAGCTTCGCAACGGGCCGCGTTGCTCACGCGGCAATTGTTAGCATTCAGCCGCCAGGAGGTTGTTTTTCCCAAAATCCTGGATCTGAACGGAGTAGTGCGTACTGTGACCAGTATGTTGCGGCGAATGGTCGGCGAGGACATTGCGATTGAGTTCCGACCGACCACCCCAAGTGGCAGTATCAGGGCAGACGCGGGCCAGATTGAACAAATCCTGATGAATCTGGTCGTGAATGCGCGAGATGCGATGCCGACCGGAGGGAAAATCATCATCGAGACGGGGGTTGCGGAAGTCGACGAGCATTACGTTTCCCAGCATCCAGGGTCCCATGTTGGACAACAAGTCCTTTTTTCGGTCAGCGACAGCGGTTGTGGCATGGACGAAAGGATCAAATCGAAAATCTTCGAGCCCTTCTTCACCACTAAGGCCGTTGGGAAAGGTACGGGCTTGGGACTCTCAACCGTGTATGGAATTGTCAAGCAGAGCGAGGGCTACATTTGTGTGGAGAGCGAACCCGGCAAGGGCACAACGTTCAAGATGTTTTTCCCGAGAGTGTCTGAAAAGGCGGCCGAAGCCGTGTTTCCCTACGACGAAACCGCGCCTCCGCGAGGATCAGAAACGATATTGGTGGTGGAGGATGATAAGGCTCTGCGCGAGCTGGCAATCAGGCTCCTGCGAGACGGCGGGTACCGAGTGATGGAAGCAAGAAATGCGGAAGACGCACTCAGCATCATGAAGGCTTTCAAGCTAGAGATCGATTTGCTCTTCACGGATGTCGTCATGCCGGGACAAACTGGGGTTGAGCTTCTGGCACAAGCCAAACTGGTCCACCCTGATCTCCGTGCAGTGTTCATGTCGGGATACCCAGGCGATCTGATTGCTTTACGCGGTGGATTGATCCCAGAATCTGAGTTCCTGGAAAAGCCTTTTACTAGACGATCACTGCTCAGGAAAGTTTACTCGGTCCTGCAAAGCGAGCCCGCAAAACAGCAATCACATTGAAACCTTCCAACTGCTAACCGAGGCACGGGAAAAGAAACCAGGCCTTTTATAAGGCGCCCAGGCGTGCTCGTTCATCCCCTCAGCTTGGGCGCGGCAAATGCCTCTGCTCGTGCCGAAGGTCCGGGACGTGTGGACACCCGGTGCAGTATGCGTGGCTTCCACAAATTGCAGACTCCCTTACACCGGCTCCAGTACCGGGCCGCACCGAAACTTCTGCAGGGATTTGACCAGATCTTCGGCAGTGAATTTCCCCATCACTAGCGCTAGCTCACGGTTCGTTGTCATTTGGATTGGAGTCGGATCAACTCGCTGCACGAATTGAGGGGAGCGACTACCGCCACGTTCCACTCACACAACAAATTTAATATTCTTCATCTCTTAGCTCCTTGGTGGACACCTTCTGATGAACGTGAACAGGGGGCATTTCTTTGTAGTCGAGTACACCCCCTTTGGCGTTGCCAAGAGGTAGGCGAGGCGTACGATCGGGACATAAGCGGATTACATCTACAAGAACCCATCCCAGAGGCGTCTTATCGCCTGGTAGTCGATATCCTCTCCGAGAAGAGCCTGACGAGGGAGACGAGGCGGATGAAGGCGACGGCAAACAAGCCGATGATGACGACAACGGCGGCACGGAGTACGAATTATCCCGCGACGTTCGGATTCTTAATCGGGCCCGGCGCGGCGGCACGAGCTCGAGGCGGTGTCTCCGACCTTTGGTCGCCACAGAATTAAGGCGGAGGTGCGCGCCAGCAGGAGACGCTCTTACAGCTTAAATAGCGAACGCAAAGAATCATCATCAATATGGCTTTCAGGTCCGAGCCAATGAACAAACTCTCTGGGGCTGATGTGCGTCGGCTTTTGAACCGCCTTTTTTTCAAGGCCTGACTCAAGCTCTGCTTGCTTGCCGGTGTTAGTAATCACCGTCCATGTTTTCGTCTTCATCTTATTTGCCTCGCCTGGGATGGCAACAGATTAGCTACGCTTCCGCTGCTGTTTGCACGGCCTTCATGTACTATCCATCGCTCGGGTAAACTGCGAATCCACCTCATCCGCGATGGTCATGACGTCAGGTAACAGCAAGCGGAAGTCCAGAGCGCTCAAATTACTCTGCAACGTCCCGAAGACGGTCACGTGGAGAATTCGCGAGTCGTACACAAGCATCCCAGCCGTGTAGCCTTGCAACTGTCGCAACTTGCCATGGCTTCCGCAGCAGAAGACTCCACGGAATCGCTCTCTTTCCCGGAAGGGTTAGGTTCTTTCAGGCGGACAATCAGGTCTTCAATCAGCTTTGGAAGATATCCCGTACGTTCCTTGTCGATGAGCGAAATGTGATTGAGTTTTTTTTTCACTCGCGCTAACCACTCGGCGACGATCCCAAGGGCACAGCGCTGCAATATTTCGGCCACTCTTTCCTTCGGCGTCCGGGCGGCAGGTTTACGAGTGAGCAGTTTTTCGTGGACGAGTTCGGCGACCTTTCCGGCCTCGAACGGTTTCACGATGATATCGTCCGCTTGCAGCAGGATCGTGTCCATGGCGCTTCTCACGTCGGGGTAGCCGCTAACCAGCATGGTAATTGCATCTAGTTGGGAGTGGCGCATCGCGGTAATTACCGCAAAGCCATCACTGGGGTTTGGCATGTGCGGG
>Ga0209006_10003356_pt1 | contig 14583 bp, 12 predicted proteins | sample JacPin_JW_Ref_O2_FD_188567 | JGI IMG/M metagenome (GOLD analysis project Ga0209006, IMG submission 188567) | Forest soil microbial communities from Algoma, Ontario, Canada - Jack Pine, Ontario site 1_JW_Ref_O2 (SPAdes) (version 2) | ecosystem: Environmental > Terrestrial > Soil > Boreal... | reverse complement strand
ATTCTATATTATTTCCCCCATCCAGTTCTGCTGGCACCATTTCGCTGCCGATGCTTGACATACTTAGCGTAAAGCTGCTTTCGCCGGACTTTGCAAGGGTCCTGCTAGGTTCACTTTCGGTTTCTGCACCAGGGAAAAGCACTCTCCCTGTGGCCCTCAAACCAGAGCCGCCACTGAGGGCCCTGAATGCCGCCATATCCTTGGCATCTTTGTCTCGACTTGTGGTAGGCCGAGCCGGAGAAGGGGACGATGCGAGGAAGAGTAAATGATCTGCAGCTTCGCTATCTGCCGGTGCATGGGGTAGCTTAGAGGGGTTGGGGGTAACGCTGCGTAAATGCGAGCGAGATCCAAGTTGACCAGAAGGTGGAGTTGATGGGCGCTGGAGTGTGAAGGAAGGTTCGGTGGTGAGGGCTGTTGTAGCAGCGGTGGTGGTCCGCGCGGAACTCTGCGCAAAGAGCGAATAGGAGTTATTTGATCCTGTGTCAGAACGTGGAGATGATGTGCTCCCAGATACCGATGGTCGCGACTGCATGAGAAGGGAAGTTAGTGTGGCGACCGCCTTCATGTCATCATCCCCTGGTTCCTTGGACATAGAGGGAGCGAACCGCTCCTTTTGTTTCCCCTTGGTAGATCGCTTATCTTTGCGTTTTTCTGCACTTTTTTCTTCTCGACGGCTCCTGGCTTGTGCACGCGTGCCTTCCGCTATACTTCGGATCAGACGCGTCTCAGACGACTTTGAACCTCTGCGCGATCGAGGGGTTGCGCTTGGTCTCGAAGATGGGGCTACGGGGGGGTCACTTGGATTGTGGATCGTCCTGGCTTGTTTCATAGGTGGAGGTGATAGTATTGATGTGAATAAGTTCTGGGTTGCGCTGGGAGCTCTGTTCATGTTTCCGTTGGCATTTGGATAGTGTGATCGTGAAGCGGAGGTAGCAAGTGGAGGGGGCGCCATGACCCCTCGGCGAGATGATGCAGCCGAAGCACCGCCACCACTTCCTTGGGTGGCAGGATTGTTGTAGTAGTTGTTGCCGCTGGCCTTACGCTTGCCTGCAACTGTACGAGGAGAAGATGTAGTGTGAATCTGGGTTTGAGATTCGAGGTCGCGCAGCGATATGTGAGGAATGTTATGAGTTGCCTTGTATGAGGCGTATGAAAGACGGGCGCGGAGAGCGCGAGTGATCTGTCAAACGTGAATAGTGAGATGGGAATCTAAACAGTGAGACAAGTGTCGTGCACATGTTGCACTCGCCAGTGCGGAAACGTTGGCTGGTGATGACACTCCTGTCATACCCTCACCAAGAAGACGCGTTGGCATCGATTAAGAGGGAAGGTTACACGCACCATTGAAATCTCAGCCCTCGCAAGGAATTTCTGTACGGCTTTCTTTCTCCTTTCTCTTTCAAGTGGTTCCATGTTCGTGGTGGTCACGATGGTGTTAGGTTGGAGATAGGCCATTGGAGGAGATGCAGACGTCGTTGAAGACGACGGGGTCCCCATTACGCGCGTCGTCTGTTCAATGTAGCTGTGACTCGCTTGTGTGTGTGCGAGGTGCAAACCTGACCGTGGAGTGTAGCCAGGAAACGTGCTGGTCGTCGTTGGGCGCGTTCGCTAGACTCCGCTTGACGCGTTCCGGTCGGAATTTGCCGGTCAGTAAATAATTTATTATCCGGGAATTTATTCTAATGTCATCTCTATAGCCTTTCCAGGTCTCTGCGGGACATTCTGCAAGCTCGAAAAGTAACAAAGCGTCCTCTCATCAAGTGTACCAGGCAGCTGACCTGTTGGTGGAACCTATCAGATCACATCAAATCATCTTCCGAATTCCGACTACTCCTTTTGAAGAAAGGTAAGGTCGCTGTCTTGAAGTGAGAATCACAAGTCAGATTTGCCAGCCAAGTGGGACTTTGGCAGTCGTCGACGTGTGAGATCCGCGAATGTCGTTCTCCAGCCCGTCCCAATACCACCTTGGTAGAAAACCCACTCTGTCTTCACCAGCTTCAACCTCTGCGGTACCTGCTTTATCTAACAAAGAGACACTGACGCCCACACGTGGTGTGAATTTCACTCGCCACACTCGACCATCTCGGTCCGTATTATGGCTTCCAATAACATCTTTGAGGAAGTTCAGGAACATGTGACCCCATTCTAAACAGACGAGGGGATCCCAAGCCCCGGGTTTTCCACGCACTAGGCGTGGAATCTGTATGGTCTTGAAAGATTGAACAGTGGTGACTTCGCCTGAGGGTGTCCGAAAGCCCACAAAAATCTCCTGTGTGTTATGTATGTATCATCAAAAGTTTCCGTCTGGAAACAGATATCAGAAACTTACCGGTACACCCAGCAGGAAGGACTGAAAATAAAATTTGAGTAATTTCCTGAAGAGACGTTTAGCATCTCATTCATTCTGCGTATATAATATTCGATCCGACTTTTCGAATTTGGCCTCGTCCTGGGGTCCACGAATCACCAACGAAGTCTTCAACTCGACAAGATTGTCAGTTTGACCAACATACTTTCCTACCAAGTCCCAATATTAGATCGTTGAATCATAAGTCATTCATAATATTTACCTCGAACGCAATCCACCTCGCCCCCAATAACCAGCCTAGTGTCACCCAATTTAGTCTTGGCCACACAGCACCATTGAATATTGGTATCCACATCACCACCCCACCCAGGAACCTCTGCGTTCTGTCTCTGGAGACTAGGTGACGTACAGTAGGATTCAAAGGCATAGCCATAGTATGACTGAAGACGATGTCGCGGCTCCATATCATTCCTAGATATATAGGTGTATTGAATCGTCTTTCTAGATTAAACGAGGGAACACGAACTTTTCTGCTAGCTTCGCTTCAGTTATGTGTTCTTCAAAATACATGGTTCCGTGGACACACATCACATTCATCTCCCACCCCTCCCTCTCTTCATAAGGCGCTGTCAATATTCTCCCTCGATCAAGTTTGAACATGAGGCTAAACACATACGAGATTTCGAACTGTTCACCTTGTCATTACACCTCTCCAAGCTACAACACCCACCTCCACATCGCGAAGTCCAGCTGAGCCCCTTCGTGCCCGGTCCCAGGCTGTGAGAAGTCCATCTACCCTACCTTTTTCCTCTGGCCGCCGAATCCACCGATCATAGCCGTGACTCAAGTGCGCATGTGGCGGGGGTTGGACGAAAAATCGCAGTGCCGAGTCAGTGAATTCCAAGGTACGAGAGGAGGTGTAAGAGAATGTCAGGAGAGGAAGAGGTTTTTGGAAAGGTGTCGGCCGTTGTGGAGACTTGGCAGTCGATGGGTAGGCAAGGGTTGTCGACAATGACGTTGACGGCCCAGGTTGTTCAGACGCTGGTGACAAACAGGGTCGTTTTCGCTTTTCTGGCGACTCGTCATCGTTGAGCACTTCTCGTTTTCGTTTTGAGGCCATGGTTGTTTGGCCGCGAAATGTTTGGTCACGTGCGTCTCATGCAATGATGAACTTCCCGAGTCCAGGTGTATTACCTCTGGACTTGCTCATCGAAGGGAACAGCGCTTGGACTACAGTGGCAACTATCCGAGTCCAGCAACCTCGTCATGGCATGTTATCGCGTTATCCATGGCCGTAGCTCCCATGGCATTGTTGCATTTGCCTAATGCACTCTTAGTGTTCTAAATTAATGGCTACAGGAAGGGCTGGCTTTCTGGCATCCATTCGATCATACACCAACTTCGCCGTTCTTTCACCGACCCTCTTTGTTACATGTTTCAATAACCATGTGTATGTTCACTATCTCTCAATGTATTTTGTGCCACTGAGGGGAGATTAATTCACAACAGTTTACTTGTCCAAAACCATACCGATGGTTCCCGCTGGCCTTTTTCACAACAAATGCGACAATCACAATCGCTACTTCCCGAGCCCGCCTCAACCCGTTAAGGGTATCTATCTATGCAAGGGCATCTTCGGCAGTTTCTACCGCGAAGGAACATAAGATCTCCTCGTGATACGGCTCGGTGCGAGGAAGAGACGGAACAGACCACACGAAGAGGACAAGGTCTTCGGCGAAAACATGCTATACGGAAGCCTCCTCTCCACCTGCACTGCATCCAGTTCATTACCATCCTCCCCATTCACAGCGTCTTGCCTAAAATGCGGGAAAGGCTCGGGAATCTCTCGAGGACCGACGTTCCACTGTTGACAAATGTGTACATATGATATGTAATCGAATCCTCCCAACCTTTGACCATAGCAGCTGCGGTTCAAGGCATCTCGCATTTCGAAGTCTATTTTGTGAGACCAACGCTACGGAAACCCGCAGCAGAATGGTGAGTCGTCCTTCGAAGTTGACCTCCTTCTCCTCAACAGCACTGAGAATGTAAGTCGACAGTGATAACATGACAACAATCGCCTGCTCTGCCGCACACTTTGGCGTTCTCACCATTGACGTCTGCTTGGTTACAACATACGTGAGGATCCTAGAATCACCATGTGTTGTCCGTACATCTGCCTCATGGGGTGGGTTCTGCGTCCGTTGGACAAGCGCTCTACGTCTTCAGCCCGATATCAGCGCCGAAATTCTAGAGGAACTCTACAAAATCACAACTGCGGGGTGCTACAGATCAGCCTCATGGGAGGGGTTCTGGATACCCACGACATCCTCAAACCAATATCTTGGTGTAGGTCCCAAACGCCCACATTCTTGAGTCACTCTTGACAGAGTCACGGTTGCGGTTGCTATATATCTGCCTCATGGTGCAGGTTCTGCATCCAAAAGAAGCACCTTATGCTCCTGATGTGTAGAAACCCCGTTCCTGAATCCTGAGGATCCCTCGACAGAATCACGGCTGCGGGTCGCCATACATCTGCCTCATGGGGTATGTTCTGCATCCAATACGAACGCCTTATATTTTCAGGTTTTCGCCGCTGTCGTCGTTCTGTGTTCTCAAATCCCCTTCAATTCAGGTTCGCTTTGCTTGAATGATTCGCTACCACATGCTAACATGCGTCAAGTTTTAGACCCTGTTGACCCATTCTAGACAACTAATGGTAAATTCATCAACCTATGCGGATCCGGTAAGTCGAAGAGCTTCTCGCTCAATCTTTTCATCTATCAACTCGCAATTTATTAGGCTCGTTTCTCTGATCAAAGAGATGTTTTAATAGCGTATGCACTGTCAATTGCTCATGTTTTTCCTGCCTATTCATTGATTTCTAGAGTGATGGGCGCGACAGGAAGCGGAAAAACAACCGTAAACGAAATGATAATTCTACATATTTGTTTGAAATCACAAAGCATACTCCAGTTCATCAACGTCGCTAGTGGCTCCGACCTTCGAGTCGGTAGAGGATTGGTATCATGCACGGTCGAAGTAGCACACGCGCAACCATTTTGGTTGGATGGCCTTTCTGTCACGTTGATAGATACGCCCGGGTTCGATGACACGACCACAAGTGATACGGACATATTGACGAGAATTGCCGCCTTTTTGTCTACCTCGTAAGACAAGGTTGGTTCCATTGGGTTGTTGGTATTGACGTGAGGTTATATAGATACGAACAAGGGGTGAAACTAGCTGGCATCATCTATGTCCACCGGATTTCCGACGTCAGGATGGGAGGAATCTCGACGCGAAACTTCAAGATGTTCAGAAAGCTTTGTGGCAAGGACGCCATGAAGAATGTCCTCATCCTTACGAACATGTGGGGCAACGTCAGGCTAGAAGATGGAGAAGCTCGGGAAGCCGAACTGATGTCTCAAGATATGTTCTTCAAACCAGTCCTCGACAAAGGCGGGCAGCATTGCCGTCATTATAACACTGTCGAGTCCGCGCGCCACGTTTTAAGATGCGTGATCCGAAACCACCCAATGGCGCTCCGCATACAAGAACAACTCGTTGACGAAAAGATGGAACTTGTGCAGACGGATGCTGGAGAAACCCTCAACCGCGAGCTGAACGAACAAGCCCGACGCCACGCAGACGAACTCCAGAGTATCAGGAGAGAGATGGCAGATGCGATAAGAGACCGGGATGAGGAAACGAGGAAGGAGCTTGAGGTGGAATACCATAAGCTGCACGGAGATATGGTAAAAGTGCAAACGGAGGCGCGTGACCTTGCATTGGAGTACGACAGGGCGAAGATGAAGCTGGAAGGGCAAATGCAAGAGATGGCACAGCAAGCACGGTTGGAAGCCGAAAGGGCAGCTGCGGACTACCAGAGACGGATGGAGGATTACGAACGGCGACTACGAGACGCAGCTAACTCGTCAGATGCGGAAAAAGCTGACATCATGAGACAGATTGGTGATTTGCAACGTCAGCTTAACGAACGACCCAGTGGCGGAGGATGTGTGATCCAGTGATCCAGTGACAAGACCAGGTAGCATTCACGTATCTTGCAGGAGCGGGCGCTGACAGGCTTGAAGGATGGCCAGTGACCAACATTTTAGTCTCCCATTTCCCCCTGTGGACTGGATGAATCTACTCCCAGTAACTGCATCATGTTCTTTAGTCAAATATCGACGTTTGCTCGATTTCAAATAACTGTCCGAAGCTCTTCTCAACCGGAATTCCCCTGCACTTCAGGCTTTCGAGGCTGGAAATGCTTTAATGGTGTGATGCAGAACAAGATTCAACAATGGCAATTCCTAGCAGCCGCAGGCCCTCCCATAACGATTGGCATTCATCAATATTATTTAAATTTTGTAACAATCCTATGAGATAGGAACAACTCGATGGTATCAGGCTACATATCACAGAGAACAATCCACCGAGCAAGTCAAGCAAGCCCATCAGGTTGACACATCGCCTTGTAACGAGTCTGACCTGGCAATGAAGATGGTCATCAATTAGACGTCGTTGAGAGTGCATCAAGTCCCAAAACGAGGCCGTAATGGATCAGCATCGGACAGTCCATTACAGGCAGGCAAGCGTCCGCGCGAACAAGGTCATTGCACTCCGATAGTCTTCTCGTATGACACGTATGCATTGAACAACAGGACTCCGAAGATATCCGAATCATGCAGTGCCAGTGCACTGCCCCTCTCGGACGCTCTGGATTGTTTCCTACCGTTCTTGGCCAGACTGGCAGAGCCGCATGCTATCACTTCATGCAGCTACCAGTTATGTATATTGACATGCATACCTGCAGCGCCTTGTCCAGGGGGATACCGCGTGCCAGCTTCCCAAGTTCATTCACATTCCAACTATTCCTATTCCTATGATTTCCAGTATCCTCTGTATTATCCCGTGAACTCAAAAGTCGGGAAGGTTTCCAAGTGTTGTGTTCTGATTGGTAGATCTGCTGTGCCCAATAAACGTGGCAGCTCGGCCGACGGCGTTTCTGTTACGGTTATGATAGGCGCTCATCGACACGTCAGGTTTTGACGACAGAATAAAGGACGATAACGACGTGTTGGCGATGGTCGCCGCTTTCTTGTCCACGGTCGTAAGACAAAGAGATAATTCCACGGGTTGATTGGTATTGACTCCATGGTATGCATAGATACGAACAAAGGGTGAAATTGGCCGGCATCATCTATGTCCACCGGATTTCCGACGAGCCTGTATATCAGCCTGCATAAATCACTGCGCAGGTGCCATGAAGACTGTCATGGCCGTCACCAATATTAATTTGAATTTGTGGGGCCAAAGTTAGTCGAGAGGGAGGCAACGCTCGCGAAGCCGAGCTAGAATCTCAACGTTTCAACTTCAAGGGATGGCATGATGTTCTTTTTTACACACTGGCGTTATCGTTACATCACAACATGGAAGAGAAGACGAAGCTTGCATAGCAGATCAAGAAGGTCCGGTTGGTTGGATACCCAACATCCTTGCAGAAGCAGGGACTCCGAAAATTCTCAAGATCGGCCTGAGTGGGCGGGAAATGCGCGGAATGGAGGAGATGATGAAGTTGCCCGGCTCGATGGACGGTGTTTTTTTTTGGCTTTCATTAGGCAGTGCTGATATGGTGGTTCTCTGTTCCGAACGCCACGACGAACGATCAATGGTACCCTAATTTTATCCCTTCATGCCGCGGGTGGCGTCAAGTGTGAATACATTTCCAATCATTTCAGTTGTCAAATAAATAGACAGTACCAAGACCCTACCAGCAAGTCCATGTCAAGGGGTATAAGCTACGCTACAGAATATAGGGCGAGCGATCGACCTATTCAAGAGGTGGTGATATAATATATATAGTGCATACAACAGCACGACGAGGGAAGCACAAGACAGCAGAAAGAGACACGGAACGTCCAGTGTGAATGCAAGAAAGGTCGATTGAGGGAAGGAACCAAAAAAAAAGACTTGGATAATGATGGGGAATCAATCCATTTAACGGGCAAGAGATCTAAGCAGACAACTAGGGGGAGAGGAGGACTGGTGACGCGGTCACAGTACAATGCCCCACCCGCCGTCCACTTCCGTCTTCGGCACAGGAAGTGGCTGCGGCTGTTCGGCATAAGAGAGTGTGCCAGTCCCATTAGCCACCAGTGCCTTCTGGCATTCCGAGCCGCCTTCGGAGCGTACTAACGGGAGGTTGGACTTGAGCAAAGAGAGAGGGAAAATTCGATAGGCAATGACTTACGATGTCGATTCAAGGCATCCATCCGAGCGAATGGCTTCGAGCAGCCTTCACAAGTGTACGGCCGGTAATTTGTGTGTAGCTGCTCGTGCCGCTTGCAGTCATGCTGCCGGGCAAAGCCTTTCCCGCAGCCAGGCCAGTGACACTGGAAGGGCTTCTCTTCGTTGTGGGATCGCATGTGCCCTTGCATTAATCGCGTTAACCAATCGCTTTCGTATAGAGCAAAAGAATCGAACACACCTTTCAAGTTGAAACTCCTGGTGAAGGTACTTCCACAATTTGGCACAGGACATGAGAAATTGGCTTCCTGCTTTCGCCGTTTGTGGCTCGCATTCGCCGTTCGCCCAGTGGTTACATTCGGCTTGGACACCGTAATCTGGGACGTCAGCGAGCCATTGCCTTGCCCCTGCCCTTGCATCATCCTCTCCCGCTGCTGCTGTTGTCCCTGATCTGGCAACAACAACGAACCCATTCCAGGATCGACGTCGACCGAATGCAGCAATGGCGCGTGCCTGCCGGACAATGCTACATTCGGGAGCTCGTTATACCGTGCGTGTGGGCTGGGATTCGGGCTCGGGTAGGGACTGGGTCTCTGTGAAGACGAGTTGCTCCATGAGCCTCCTCCGCCGGCGTATGGACCACTCGTGATTCCACGGGAGCCAGAGGATGCACGTCGGTGATGCACGCCACGAATAGCGGGGACCGTCTCTTGTGGGGAGAGGAACTGTCGGTTGATGAAGTCTTGTTGGGAACTCGGGGGATAACCGAATGATGGGCTACGGATGTCTTCTGAACGAGACTGGCGCTGGTGTCCCGGGCGTGAACCGCTGTCTGATTTGGAGCGGCGGAGGGGGATACCGAGATCTGGGGAGAGGAAGTTTGATGAGGCGTCATGAGGGCCAAAGTGGAGGTTGTGGTGAAGGAAGGGTTGATTAACATTTACGAAGGAGGATTGTTGAGTGTCAGAAGAGGACTGGACATCATTCATGTTGACGGTGCCAATGCTATCATCTAATGCTGAGTTATGGTCGTTGGAAGAGTTCATGAAGCCTGTATTCCACTGGGGAGGCTGGAGGGCAGTGTCAGATTTACTACGAAGTCGTTGTTGAGGCATTGGGAAGAGGAAATCGTTTGTGGTATTTGAACCATCACGTAACTGGGAGCCTGATAGCGCAGCCGGAGACTCATGACTATATGCGAAGGGTACCTTTACTTGGTCGCTGAATTGGGGCACAGCCAAGGACGATTGGGATTCATCCGATATAGTAATCGGTTCGGAGCGGCGATTCCAGGATGCCGATCCCTGTTGGGTGTTCAGGGCAGCATCTAAAGAGCAAGATAAGGCTGATCGTTCCGATATGGGATGAAAAAACAAAAACTTGCCCTGACGGAGAGTCTCAAGCCTAGATTGGAATGGGACGGGCTGTGTTTGGGCTCCGCCACCACTGACCGGGGTGGCCGGTACAATGTGTAATTGGGGTCCAGCCATAAGGCCTCCATCACCAGAAGGAGCATTGATGGTAGGAGGTGGAGGGAACGCTGTATTAGCGTTGGGACTGGGAGGGATCCTGAGTTGGGGAGGAGAGAGTGGTTTGTGAGGAGGGGATAAGGGGCGATCTACGGGTAATGGCTTAGAACCCCAGTTTGGAGATTCGAATCTCATGTTCTCCAAGGATTGGGCGACGTCTAAACGTGGGGAAGTACGATGAGTGGATGAAACAGAGGAGTTGCGACTGCGCAGTTGTTGTAGCTCTCCTTCGGGACCGCTCTCAGCGCCACCGTTGCTAGAGGGAGAACTATAGTCAAGAGGGGAACGATGATCGATAGCAGGGGTAAGAGAGACGGAAACTTGGGCGGTCTGGTCGTATGAGGAGGAAGGGAAGTCGGTAGGATCGTTGAACATCAGTAGAGAAGGGGGGTTTGGGTTGTCGTACTCTGATGGATCGTAGTTGGTAGGGTCGTCGTCAAATAGAGAATATTGTTCTCCTTCGCCGTTAAAGCTTAGCTCAGAGCTTGCAGAGTAAGGTGAGTTCTGGTAAGAGCCGTTATAAGATGGGGTATGTGGAAATGGGGAACTTGGGTTGAAATCGAAAGAATCGAAAGAGTCAGGGATGTTGATTTGTGCGGACGATGGAGAGGGTGGATAGTCAAGATTTATATAGGGAGGTTGATGAAGGACGTCCATGACGATGGCTTTTGCAGTCGTTTGAAACGGAGGAAATGATAGTCTGATGTTTGGGAGCGTTGATCTATGAGGCTATGACTCGTTCCAAGGTCCGCCTATTCCGCTCATCCTCACTCATCGCCTCATCGGTGATGCCCATCCGTAACACGTTCCGCTGGATTGGCTTGATTGTTTCGTAGCCGGTCTATTACTTCCACACTGCCTTGACACTGCAATCTTTTCATTTACCTCGATTATCACAGCTTACGATCTTATCAGTACCATTCTCGACCTCAATCTATGTTCCGTACCTAACTTACCACCTACATATCCTCATTCCGTCGTCTCAGAGACCGTACAACGAATCAGACATGTGCATCCTTTGATTCAGCCAGGAGATCTGACGGCAACCAACGAGTGGTGCTATATAGATCCGGGTCGCTCAGTTTACTCAGGCAACCCCTTCCACGGTATCCATATCAGATGCCGTTCAGATTCACGACGCGTTCCAAACATTTTCCGACACCTTTCAATTGTTCAAAAGCTGAACGTCGAACAAGGCATGTACTCAAGTTCCGCTGTTCAAGGAAGTTGCACGTTCACCTAGCACTAAGCCACATCTGGTTATCTGTAATGTTACCCTATTAGCTGTTGATTGAGGCGACTTCTACGGAACATGGTCACCATTGGGATCAGGAACTCATGGTTCCGAGTCCGAGACGAGGACTTACTACTGCATGGACACGGTCACGGTGGAGCGCTCCTCTTTATCAACCGTGTTGCAAGATAGAGTGAAGATCGTGATCATGATCATCAGGCAGTGTGGAAATAACATTATTACTTTTGTTCGGCATCAATTCACTGTGTTCTGCCAATTTTTGGTAGTACTTGGCTTGTGGTATGTAGTACTATCTGCACAGTCGATTAAGGATACCGGTCGCATGCAGAAGCTGGTACATTAACCATCTTAAAGTCATAAAGCAGCTAGAAACCAATGCAAGTAAACAATAAGTCTACTTGTATGAAAATCGTACATCTCAAATCAATCTTTTGGGTCCCAAATATGGATTTCTTTGTCGAATTCCTACTCTGATGAACGAACGCAATCAATATCTTGTATTATTGTTACAGTGAAGATGCATTTTCGATGATACTGTATTCTTTCCTTTTTTGGTAATCTTTGGTACCTCCTGTTCATATTGCCATCCTTTACGCCAATCCTTTATATTGCCATCCTTTACCACTTCCGGGTCCTCGCCCAGTCCCATAGCCAATGCTTCATTGACATGAATATTGCGAATAGTGACACTGTAGACGATTTAAAGAAAGTAAATCGGCCTAATGAACTTGCCCGCATTGATCCCGACACTCTGATGCTCTGGAAAGTGAGCGACCCCTTTCAACGAACGACTGACCTTTGAAAAGTCCCCACTCCCGATAACACCCCACTCCTAATCCAAACCTTAATGACGATACGTTAGGCGATACACAGCCATTGCGTTCTTCGTGAGAATCTTCTTGGAACCTTCCAAACGGCAACATATCCACATCGTCGCGCGCCTCACGCCCACCGGTGAGTGATTGCACATGGCTCGTCACATCATTATTCGGATAACATCCTTTCTTTTTGTCCCGATCACATCCGATCTTTCTCTCCGAAGATGCAAATTCAATCCGAGTTCAACCTGGTCACCAACCAATTGGCATTGCTGGTGAGAGAACTGTTAACGGGTACCAACCGTTTGAATCACATTTGATCTAGATGCCATTGCACATCGCAAAGACCTTGTTAGGCTTCTGTACTTCAGATTGTGTGAAAACAAATCTATCCAAGTGTGTTCACGGATTCATCGCACATATAAACTTATTGAGGTCTACCGGTTCCTTTAGTGGAGAAATACTCGATCGTGGATTATGTAAGTCTTTTTCTCTCTCTCTGAATTGATGTTTCTTCGTTGATGTTGTCCACTGACAATCTGACGAATCAGAGTCGAGTTTTTATTCAACAACGATAGGCGCACTTGAGCACTCATCAATAAATTTTTTTGCGGACCTTGTGGCTGTAACGGAGGCTTTTAATTTGGAAGGCACGAAGTTCGAACCCACGGTATGGACCCAGCAATTTGCTCAAGTTAGTACAATATAATGCACATACTCACAGAGGTCTCCAGGGTTTTTCCATACAGCCCAAGTTGTTGCTGAACACTCGCGGACGTGAGAATTAAATACAATGTCTCCTCCCTATTTTGACAGGATAGACAGATGCTGTGCTCGGCGTATTCCCTGCCTCGAGGCCACTTTCTATTATAAGTCAAGGGCAGAGCGCTACTTTGACTTCCACTCCTCTCTTCTGGCCTGTCCACTACGTTGGGGAACATCGGCAACCCCAAGGCTTCCAATAGCACATTCAATAGTGCCCGTGGTGATCAGTTCAATACTAACGGATCGCCTGTGCGTGAGCCCAATCTGATCCAGCTTCATTAATTGATCTGTTTCTTTTTCTTTAGCTGGCTTGCTTGCGAGTAGTTCGAGTAGTCAGAATCCTATTGCAGTGGCCCCAATGGCCCCACCCGAACAAAAAGAAAAACATCATAATAATCCAATTAAGAAGAAGATTAAGGACTTGTTTCATCACCGAACTCCCCAGCTGCCTCCTCAAACGACACCCCAGCTGCCTCCTCAAACGACGCCTCCTCAAACGACACCCCAGCTGTCTCCTCAACCGACACCCCAGCCGGCTTCCGGTCCTACACCCTCCTCAACCGAGAAGAGCTATGCAGACATAGCCCTAACTGTTGGCGATGGTGTCATCTCGACCTTAAAAAATGCGGCATCAGTCTGCCATATCCCAGGTCTCCAGCTAGCCGCTGGATCAGTTCTAGCCATTTTACAAGCAGTCCGGGTTCGTAGGTGCTGGTTTTTTATCATTGAATTGTTGAACCAATGGTTTGCAGGGCGCGAAAGATAATCAACAGGGGTTTGTACGTCTGGCGAACCATGCATGCACTTTGGTATCCTTGGTTGCTACCACCCGAAATAAGCGATTGAAGGAGGGAAGAGATTTGCCACCAGAACTTATAGAGAGCCTCGAGATACTGGTTTTGTATGCCACTCATTCCCCTCTACCTATCTTTCATTGCTGAGTCTTTGTTGCCTAAGTAAACTGATGCCCATCGAGGAGTTCTTGTGCAAGTACCACACACGGAAAGGTGCAAAAGGAACCATCGAAAGGATAGCATTTTACCAACTCGAGGCGGGAATAATTGAGGATCATCGAGAGATGTTGAGTCAGGCCCTAGATGAATTCGAGGTGCGCTTTTAATTTCGTTTGTCGTGAACGGGAATTCTGACATTGCAGATGCAGGCCAATATTAATATTCAAGATGGCCTCGCCCAGATGGCTAAGCGGATGGACGATTCGGTTGAAGCAAAGCAAAGGACAAGATTCAATACACCAGATTCGTCTCAGCCAGCTCAGAGTCCGCCATCTCAAACCAGTCCCTCGCCTGATGGCCACAATGGCCAGAATCATTATTCACCTATGGGCCAATCATCTCCACCAAGTCAAGCTTATCCGACCACAGACCCCTACAGAAACTATCACACAACCTATCCCCCTCCATTTATGGTTGGCTTCCCCTTCGCCCCATCCGGTAACGTTTACAATAATGTTGGAGGTAATCAAACCAACAGTGTCAATCACTTCAATGGCTCTGGTGGTATCAATAACTTCGGCAACATCTCTGGCAATGGCAACAACTTTGGTACCAATAACTTCGGGAACATCTCTGGCAATAACAACAACTTCGGTACCATCACTGGGGGAGCTAGTTATGGACGTTAGGGATCAGGTTT
>Ga0209006_10003354_pt1 | contig 14592 bp, 10 predicted proteins | sample JacPin_JW_Ref_O2_FD_188567 | JGI IMG/M metagenome (GOLD analysis project Ga0209006, IMG submission 188567) | Forest soil microbial communities from Algoma, Ontario, Canada - Jack Pine, Ontario site 1_JW_Ref_O2 (SPAdes) (version 2) | ecosystem: Environmental > Terrestrial > Soil > Boreal... | reverse complement strand
AAGATGATGGCCGCCGCCCAGCCCTTCATCTCCGGAGCCATTTCCAAGACCGTCAACCTGCCCAACAACGCAACCGTCGACGACATCTCCGAAACCTACGTTCAGGCCTGGAAGCTCGGCATCAAGGCCGTAGCCGTCTATCGCGATGGATGCAAGCAGTCGCAGCCGCTTTCCACCGCCGGATCGAAGACCGCGAACTCCACCAAAGACGATGCCGCCCGCAATGCCGCCGCATTGGCCAACCCTTACTTCGAAGAAGACATGGATGCACCACCGCGCGCCGTGCGGCACCGTTTAAAAGATGAGCGCATGTCGATCACGCACAAATTCAACATTGCAGGCCATGAGGGATACATCACCGTCGGCCTCTATCCCAATGGCCAGCCCGGCGAAATCTTCATCCAGATGGCCAAAGAAGGATCGACCGTCTCCGGCCTCATGGATAGCTTCGCCCTCGCCGTATCCATCGGCCTGCAGCACGGCGTGCCATTAAAGCTTTTCTGCGAGAAGCTCGCCCACACCCGCTTCGAGCCCAATGGATTCTCCAGCAATCCCGACATCGGCTACGCCAAGTCGATCATGGATTACATCTTCCGCTGGCTGCAGTTGCGTTTCATGACGGGACAGCAGCAATTCCTTTTCGAAAACCTGCGTCCAAAACCAGTCGCCGCGCCCGAAGGGACCTCGAGTCTCGATCCGGCCAACATTCCACAAGCAACCGAGAACCGTGAGCTAAGAACCGGCAGCATCCACGCCGCCGACGCCCTCTCCAGCCTGATCGACATGGGAGACGCCCCCAGTTGCCACGTCTGCGGCAGCATCATGGTCCGCAACGGAAGCTGCTACAAATGCATGAGCTGCGGCTCAACCAGCGGGTGCAGCTAGCGGCATGGCCGCGACCCCTCTGGTGTGGTCTCTTAAAGTCAAAGACTTAGAGGGCCTGATTTTCCAGGTCTTTGATAACAAAGTTGTCAGCCTCAAGCTATTCATGAATCAACGAGTTAACTGGGAGTGCTTGACTGACGGACTGACCAAGGCCTAGGCCGGATCGGGCGGTACTGGCACATGCATTTCAAGATCGTCGGCTCTGTCGCGAACGTGGAGTCGATTGCGTCCGGCGCGGCCATTCGCGAGTGCAAGCGTCTGTGGAAGGCTTACGGCAAAGTACGATGGAGGAAGCCAAAAGGCCACGGCCGACGTGAAGTCTCACGATGGTACGATATGCCAAGCGGAAATTCATTGGTATGAAGCCCACGGCATCGGAGAGAAGGAATACAAGATCAAACGCATCCTCGACTAATATGAAACGCGAAGCACAATTCGTGATCTGCGTTGGCAACAGAGGCTACGCCGCTTCCCTTGAATTGCGGAAGATTTATCAGGCCATCCGAGACAAGGTGGCCCTTAAGCATAATCAAATTCGCATCATCGATGAGTCGGGCGAAGACTACTTGTATCCGGAGGAGTACTTTGTGCTTGTGAAGCTGCCACAGGCTGTCGAGCGAGCGGTTCGCCAAGCAACCGCGTGAGATCCCTGCGTGATCGATTCGTGCCCCGCGTTTCGCCTTTTCCGAAAGGTGGGATCCCACGGGCCGCCGCTCTTGGGATCTAGCTCCTGCGCCAAGAATGGAACCAGGCAGGTAGGACTCTGGTTCCAGAAGCAATAGATGCTGGATTTTCCTGGACCCCAAGTGGTAAAGCGCGTCATCTCCACAGAGGCGATCATGACCAGCCGTCTGCAAGACCTTCTCGACGAAGCCAGAAAGAGCGTCCCCACAGCGCAGGAAAAAGAAGAACAACGGCTGAGCTTGCCTACGGGAACATCAAGATCGAGAATTCCCGCATTACGCGAGAGCTGGTCGCCTTCCAAAATGTCACCTAACTCCATTGTTTTGAATATTGTGGAGCTAACTACAATGGAATAAATATTTATGGCAAATCGGGGGGTACAAAACCCTACGAACCCAACACCTCCTAACCTCCGAAATCTTGCAAACCGCGTTTTTCATCGCACATTCCACTCACCCCGGTCATCGCAGGCGCAAAAACAAAATAACTGATTAAATTAAGTCATGACTTTTGCACGCAAACGCACCGCGCTGCTGTCGGTGATATTGTCGGCCATTATTTTTTCCGTATTCGCCATCGCCGAAGGCACGCGCAATTGGGAACAATCTAAATTTGACGAATTGACCAAGGGAACCGCCAAAGGCATCGCCTTGCGCAGCGAAGGCGGACTCGAACTCGCCCCTGCCTTTAAAGCGCTGGTCACCGTTCCCTCAACCTACATCTGGTCCATTGCGTCCGATTCCGCGGGCAACATCTTCGCCGCCGCCGGATCTCCAGCGCGCGTGTATCGCATCACGCCAGATGGTCAAAGCGCAGCCATCTTCGAGCCGCAGGAATTGCAGGTTCAGTCTCTTGTCGCGGACAAAAACGGAAATGTCTATGCGGCCACAGCCCCCGACGGCAAAGTGTATCGCCTCCAGCAGCCGCAGCCGGGCGCGAAATCGTCGAACGCATCTTCTAGCGGCTCTTCTAACGGGTCTTCTAACAAATGGGCCGCAACCCCGTACTTCGATCCTGGCGCTAAATATATTTGGGACATTGTTCTCGACAGCGCCGGCGTGCTCTATGTCGCCACCGGAGATCGCGGCGAAATCTTTAAGGTGACTCCCGATGGCCAGCATTCGCTCTTTTTCAAAAGCGATGAAGTTCACATTCGCGTACTGGCACTCGACCCTAAAGGAAACCTGATTGCCGGTTCCGACGGAAGCGGTCTTGTCTATCGCATCGCGCCCAATGGAGAAGCCTTCGTTCTTTACAGCACTCCCAAGAAAGAGATCACCTCGCTCGCTATAGATCAGGCTGGAAATATCTATGCTGCCGCGACCGGAGAAAAACGCGGCGGAAGCGCATCGCCGCAGAGCGGGCAGACGGGAATGATTATCGCGGCAGCAGCACAAAACGCCGCCGCCGCCGCGGGGAATATCACCCTCACCACTACCCCCGTGCAACCGGTAACTCCCTTTCCAGCGCCTGGAGCAGGCGCCAGCGGAGGCTCTGAAATTTACCGCATCGCGCCCGATGGTGCGCCGTCGCGCCTGTGGACCTCGCACGACGACCTTGTCTATGCCCTCGGCTTCGATCAGCACGGGCGCTTGCTCGCCGGAACCGGCAATCGCGGGCACATTTTCGCCATCAACGGCGTCGACGATTTCACGGATCTGGTCAAAGCCAGCGCTACGCAAATTACAGCTTTCGCGGCTGCACCAGGCGGTGGACTCTACGCTTCCAGCAGCAACCTGGGAAAAATTTTCGTTCTTGGCCCTGGGCTCGAGCCTGAAGGTACTTACGAAAGCGACGTGTTCGACGCGCGTATATTTTCCCTTTGGGGACGTGCCTCCGTCCGCAGTTTGGGCTCCAATTCCAATGTAGAGTTCTACGCTCGCAGCGGTAACGTTGACAATCCCGACCGCAACTGGAGCCCGTGGACACGCGTCGATCTGGCTGCGGCCTCCGAACTAAAGATTCCGCCCGCTCGTTTTGTGCAATGGAAAACGGTGCTTCACGCCGGCACTCCCGCACCGCGCGTAGACGATGTTTTGTTGAATTATTTGCCGAAAAACATTGCCCCGGAAATTGACGACATCACCGTCCAACCGGGATATCACTATCAGGCCATTCCGCGCGTCACCGGAAGCGAGCCGTCCGTACCTGGACAGCCGCGTTTTGATTCTCCGCCACCCGCGGTGCGCGACCGCGATTCGGTTGGTGTGCGTTGGTCGGCACATGACGACAATGACGATCAACTCGTATTCAGCGTCTATTATCGCGGCGAAGGCGAATCGCGCTGGCTGCTACTGAAATCGAATCTGGCCGATCGTTATTATTCGTTCGACTCCAGCCTTCTGCCGGACGGAGGTTACAACATAAAAATCGTCGCCTCCGATGGCCCTTCGCATTCGCCAGGAGAAGCGCTCTACTCCGAACGTGTCAGCAATCGCTTTGAAGTGGATACCACAGCTCCGGTTATCGACAATCTCGCAGCCACGCTGGATGGAAAACAGGTTCAGGTTCGCTTCCGCGCCAGTGATTCGTTTTCGCCGATCAAAAGGGCCGAGTATTCCCTCGACGGTGGTGATTGGCAATTTATCGAGCCGGTTGGACAGCTATCGGATTCAAAAACGGAAAATTATGATTTTCGCGTCACGGTTCCGGCGACGGAAGCGGCTCCGGCGATTATGAAAGGCAGCACGGGAAATGACCACGTGATCGTAGTTCGCGCCTATGATCGGTTGGATAATCTGGCCACCGCGAAGACGGTGATTCGCGGAACGCCACGTTAAATGGCGCGGAGCCTAAGGCTTCGCGCCCGGCGCTTCTCTCTATTGCTGCGCGAAAATGATCGACGGATTTTTGTCGGAATTCTTAGCGTCTTCATCGATCATGTAAAAACTCAGAATCGCGCAGACCGGATTCGGGTTCTTGGCAGTCCCAGTGCAACCGGAAGTTCCGACGCTATAAATTGCATAAGCCTGCGGCGATGGAGGCGCTGGAGCGGTAAGCGCGATGGTTCCCGCACCCGAGCCGAATACACCATCAAGGTTGTAAGTTCCGGCTATGGTTTGGCTGCCTGGATATTCAACGCCTGAAACATTGAACGTTTCCGCGCTTCCGCTAGGGGTCAAAAGCGTCGTCACCAGATTAGCGGCAATCGGATCCACAGATGGCGTTCCGCTGTTCGTAGTGGCTGCGGCAAACACGCCTGGCAATTCCGTGCTCGTTAGAAAGCCTGGCGCTTTTCCTTGAGCGTTTATCTGCGGGTTCATGGTTCCGGTCATCACCGCCGAACTCGACTGGTCGAGTAGAAACCCACGATTCTGGCCGCTGGCATAGAGCACGAACGGAATCGGCGGAACAACAGTGCTGGCGCTGGGATTTCCCAGCATATTGAAAATGTAGCGTCCGTTCGTTGCTCCATTCGGAGCCGAATAGGTGTAGTTGTTGGTGCCACTGGCAGGAGGAAATTGGACTGCGGAGAGAATTGTCCCTGCATTGTTCTGGTCGAATTGGCCGGCGAAGTCGCCGCTGCCGTCGGTGGCTCCGAACGTAAGTGCGACATTTGAATTCGCCCCATTCACTCCCGTCAAAGCGGAAACGGAATCTCCTACGAAGGCAGCAATGTTGTAGGTCTGCGATGAATCCTGAAGCACCATGCTTCCGGATACAGCAGGATTGGATCCAGGGTTCTTGGAGATGGCGTAGAAGGTAAGCGGAGTTATCTTGTTCGTCGAACCTGAAGCGATATAGAAGTCGAAGGTCATGGCGATCGGTGCGGTAAGTGATATTTGCCATCCACTGCCGTTCGGAGCATAAGTGCCTGTGACCGCGCAAGGTGGTGCGCTGCACACGGTGTTCTTGCTATTGCCATTGTCGTTTACGTCGATCTGACCACCGCTGATGTTGCCATTGCCATCCATCGGAATAACGCCGACGTATCCGACACGGTCGCCATTGGCATCAACGCCCGTGAATCCGAAGGCATAAGTCTGAGCACCTTTGAAAGCGCCCGATCCAGCCGATATTTGTGCGATGCCAGAACCCGACCCATTGCCATCGGATTCAATCATCTCGATGTCGCCCTCACTGTCGAGAACAACCTGGAATTGGCTTGGCGAAGCTCCAGTCAGTTTGAGAGTGCCTGCATTGTTGGAATTGGGGCTCGCAGCCGCGACCGGAGTGTACGAACCTCCGGTAATGTTGTGCTGCGCCCATCCACTGGAAGTGAGTTCCTCTTCCACGCCTGAGGAGATGGTTCCGTTGGCCGCGGCGGTGAAGGTTCCGACCGCAGCGGTCGCATGGTTACTGCTGTCGTATCCGGAGAACTGGAAGGCGTAGGTTCCGCTCACCCTGGAAGCGACGAGAGTCGCTTTGGCAAGGGTACAGAACTTTGGATTAGCGGAACAGCCTGACGGATCGATCGTCGATGCTGCCGATATTTGAATACAGCTACCGCTGCAGTTGTCCTGCGCCTTGTAGGTAGCCAAACCGGATATGTTCGGATCCTGTACGAAGTTGGCGCAAGGCACTCCGTTAGCCGTGCAAGTCCAGGTCAAGCTTTGCGGCGCATCATCCGGAGCAGCCGCGGCGGTGAATTGCTGTGTGAGTCCGGTGCCGATGTTTGGAGTCAAAGGCGCGACTTCTGTAGTGATGTCGACGATGGTTAACCCTTCTGAGCCAGTCACGGTCGGTTGCGCGGTGAGCGCAGCCTGAACCGTTGCGGTTGAACCGGACGTTGCAGGAGCAACGTAAACTGCGCTCGCTGGGGTCGTCGGCGGCGTGACTGGCGTAAGGGTTCCTGGGCCGCTGAGGCTCCAGGTAACGGCTGTTGTAGTGGCATTCGAGACGGTGGCTGTCAGCGTGACTGACTGCGTGGGATAGATTGATCCGGAGTTAATTGTGCTGGGAGTGATCTCAACATCAATGGCTGGTGGAGGAGGAACGACACCGTTTCCGCCCGTCGCGCAACCGGTTGCCAAGGCCAGAATTATAAGTGCAGATGCCAACCCAAAATTCTTTGTCATTATGAAGTCTCTCCGAGCGAGGTTTCCGAATCCGTCCCTTTGAAGGCATGATTGAGCTTGCCGCTCACAGCGGTCATTGCCCGAAACACCCCTTCTCTCTGGGATCTACGCTGATTTGCAAGCAGCCGGAAGGCCAATTTGTTATTCAAATCAGCAGGTTACAATGTACCTGAATCAAAGGCACTTTGTCTGTTACGCAGGACTTCAGGCGCGGCAATGGTGAGGAGTTTTGCGCAAGGAATTGCAGTTTTCGAAAATCGAATCGGGGTTTCGCTCTCAGCGCGATCCAGTCAGCGTCTTTTGTGCATTCTCGATCAGTGGACGTAGCTCGCTGGCGGTAATTCCTAATGTTCCACCCGAGAAGCCGTCGATATATGCGGAGTTGATGCCCACGACTTCCCCGCGCAGATTCAGAACAGGACCGCCGCTGCCTCCGCGTGCGGTAGGAGCGTCGTAGATCAGTTTGTCTCCGGTCACATCGCCGATATGTCCGAAGGTTGCGGAAGGCCTGATTAGCGAAAGCGCGGCCAGTTCGCCTGCGGTACCTCCGTCGTCTGGGTGCGACGATAACCGCTCGTACACGATGGCCGGAGACTTCGCGACCATTCCTGTAACTCCCATTGGATAGGCGAGCACACTTACGGACTCGCCGACGCGCACGGGAGCCTCGGACAAAGGCAAGGGATGTAATTTCCGGGTGAAAGCTGTGGCTTCGATCCGAAGGACGGCTAGATCTCCATGCGTGGCCAAAGCTCCGGGAGAGAGAATGACGGGAATTGGGGAGCCAGGGAAATAGGCTTCCAGCTTTTCCAGTACGGGTTTGCCGCCGTCTCGCACGGCAGCGGCGACGTCCCGATCGCCATACCAAGGCTCAGCCACATGTCGATTGGTCGCTAAAAGACCGGGCGCAACCACGAAGCCCGTTCCGGAAACTCGGGCGCGCAGTCGCTGCGCTCGACCGGCGACGTGGTAGATGCCGTAGATGTACGCCACGGAATCGCGTGCCGGATCTACGACTCCAGGGGGGAACGATTGCTGCTGCTGCAGATCGGCTACCTGGCGCGAGAGCTGGTGCACTTGCTGCTCCAACCCTGCGGTCTCGGGAGGAGCATAGTAGTGAGCCATTACGAAGGCTCCAACGAGCGCAAGCACACCTAGAAGACCCTGGACAAAGCGCTGCCAGGTCTCGACCAGTTCGCCTTCTTCACTTTCGTAGTTGAACATTTGACGTTGAAGAGCCGTTTGGCCCGGCGAGGAGGGAGATTCCCGGGAGCAGGTACTATCCTGACGCATTGGAGGGGATGCGAGAAGGGTACAGAAGTCGAGATGGAGACGACCAAAGGTAACTGAAGCAGGTCTATCTAAAGTTCGATGCCGAGGCGTTTAGCCATTTCCTCGTATTGGAAGCCCTCGCCTGGGATGTAGGGCTGAACCCATTCTCCATCGATGACAAACTGCGGGATGGAGCGCTTGCCGGTGCGCTTGACGACTTCTTCTGCCGCTCCAGGAGTGGTTTCGATGTTGATGTCTTTGTAGGGGAGCTTATGCTCGTCGAGGAAGCGCTTGGCGGCGCGACAGTCAGGGCACCACGGAGCGGAGTAGACGGTAATTTCCATGCTGCAGAGTAGATGCGAGGTGGAGCTGATTGGTCGCAGCACACCTCGCGGCCGAAAACGCGGCTTCGTGCTGTGGGCTTAGACTCGCGCGAGCTGGTGCAACGTGAGTTCATTTTCGACGTTGCCAGTGTTCAGCGTGGAGGCTGGTTCGAATAGCACAACCCAGCACTCTTGCTCGGCAACGGGTCGATGTTCGACTCCGCGCGGCACGACTACGAATTCGCCTTCCTCAATCCATTCGTGGTGGTTGCTGTATTCCATGCGGAAGCGGCCTTTTACCACCAAAAACATTTCGTCTTCATGGTCGTGATGGTGGAACACGAACGGGCGGTCGAACTTGACGAGTTTCACATACTGACCGTTTAGCTCGGCGGCGATTGCTGGTTTATAGGATTCTGAAATCCTGGCGAATTTTTCGGCGATGTTCACTTTCGACATGAAGTTTCCTCTCGCGCTTTCACGGTGACTGCTTAGTGGATGGAGTGACTCGCGATTCGGTCGCAGGAAATCGGTCGCACGAGAAAAACTGCCTCGCGAGCGCGAAAAATTGCGGTGAAACAAAAGCCGCCAGCTTTCGCTGACGGCTGTATTGAACGCCAACGATTGAAATGCTTTCTAGAAGCCTGCTGTTCCGTTGGGATGACCGCCTCGGAGGGTGACTCGTACTCCTCGTTGGCTATTCACTTTAGTCGTGGCGGTCCAGTCGACTTCGTCGGTGCTGATTACGCCGCTTCCGCCGCTGGCTAGTTCGTAGCTGATGCGACCGTCCTGATAGGTGTAATTGCCCACGGCGAGAGTCATGCCTGACTTGAGGATGAATACTGGAACTCCCGAAGTAGTGGCGCTGCCTCCGCCGACTGCATCTTTAGAGATGTAGCTGGCATAGGTGATGTGGGGAACGTCTTCACTGGAGGTAACGCTCACGCGTCGAACTGCAAGCTGCGGAATGGCCTCTTGTCCGACAGCGCTTGCACCCTGATAGGAGCCTTGCTGATAGGAGCCCTGATAGTAGGAGTCATTCTGCATTTGAGGGCGTCCGAAGAAATGCCAATCGGGGCCGTTGGTGGCTGAGACCTGCGGGATGATCACGTCATCCATCAGGCGCAACTCCATTTGGCTTTCACCTTTCAGCGTAGGACGTGGACCGCGCGCGGGCAGCATGATGATCTTCCAGGGCCAGAGCGGTGGAATCATCCATTCGACGATGTCGCGCGTGGCGTGTCCTTTGCCGCGGATGTCGCCATCTTTGTCGACTTTATAGCCGCGAGTCGCGATGACTTTCGCGTCCAGCGGCATGTCTCCATTGGGCAATCCGATGCGGTCGAAGACCAGCTTCATATTGCCTTTGCCCCAGAAATGGCCAGGGTCTTTAGCGGATTCCAGATGACCTACAAGGTAAGCGCCGCGAGGAAAAGTCTGCTGACCGAACTCGGTGACGGAGTGCAGATGGCAGAGAACGGGATCTCCTACGGCAACCGTGGCCGAGGAAAAATTTGGTTCGTTCATGGTGCATTTAAGAAGAGTTCCGGCAGGCAGGACGGTTTCACGCGCGCTGGCACTCAAGGTCAAAGTTAAGGTTAGGAGGGATGCTGCAAGGATGGCGAACCAACTGAACTTCATACTGCACCTCGGTCTCACGCCCTTGGAATTTTCGTGCCGTTCCAAACAACTGCGTTGAGCCCGCCCCGATTTACGAAGTTATACACAAGTTGAAAGAGGCGGTCAATCGACGGGTGTGGTTTCATGCGCGAATCTGAACCTCACTTTCCGTGGGGTTGCGCTCCGTCGAATTTCGCGCTTTCCAGCAGGTGCAATGTTTGGGTTCCCCCCGGGTATTTTGTGCTGGGCTTCCACCTGGTTGGTAGGCACCCCCACCCCCCCTTTTTTTGGTGTGTTTAAAGTCATCTGAATCAGCGGTTTAGCGAGGGGGTTCCGAGATACCTCATTCGAAAGGGCTTGCGCGTAAATGCCTCATCGCTAAGGACTTAACGGAGTAAATTGTCAAAGAGCACTGTAAACGGCTTTCGGACGGTTGTGAGAGGCCGCTTCTGGAAGCGGTCATGTCTCTTGACTCCGCCATTCAGGAATACATTGTGGCATGGAGCGGATTTTCGGTCTGTGACGGGCGTCACGGGATGTTTGTGATGGAAAAGGAGCTGGCGAGCTGCCTCTGAAAGATGGAAAGCGGGAGCAGGGAAATCTGATGGAAACTCAATGGCCCAAACGATCGGGAGATTTGTGCGAATATTTTTGTACTGTCCGTGTTGTTTAGTTGACCGATCGAACCTCGTCTGGCGGTGCCATCTGAAAAGCGCAATCTGGCGCGTTAGCAGCGCAGGACAATGTTCCACGACGGAGAATTTTGACAGGTGTGCTGTCCGGTAGAGATTGATCGAAATGGTTGCTAATAAGCGCGGCGGCGAGAGGCTTGAGCTTTTCCTCTCCACTCACGAACTTTACGCTTTCGACGACAGCTTCCGGAACCGAACCGGTCTTCAGTAGGACGAAGAAATCGGCCTTTCCTTCGACTTTGGCAGCGTTCGGAATCTTGATCGTACTCAGCGCGGTAAATTCGTCACGACTCTTCGCAATAGCGGCCTCAGCCTTATCGTCACTGCCAACAAGTGCCACCAATCGGCGACGCGTCTCCGGATCCGGACGATGCGCATTCATTGCCAATGCATAGAAATGAATCGCCCGTTCCTTGTCGCCCTGGCTTTCGAAGACTTGCGCCGCATGATCCGCTACGACCGAACTGCGCGAAAGTTGCCAGGCGGAGATGAGATATTTCTGAGCTTGATCCGGCTTATTTTCGGCGAACGCAACCCAGCCGAGCGTGTCCCAGCAAGTGGCGAGGCTTGACGTTTTTCCGAGATCGCGCGCATCGAGCGAATCGAGAGAGACGACACGCAAAGATGCCACGGTAGTTGAAACGGCAGATTCCGAATAGCTACGAGCAAGATCCAGATGCGATTTTTTTAGCGCCAATCGGTAGGCAATATTATTCCATGTGACTGGTCTGGTTGAGAGTTTAAGGGCTTGGTCGAAAGCGGCCACTGCCTTGTCGTCCTGGCCTAGATTTAAGTAGGCTTCGCCGAGGTGCACCTGCGCTTCGGCATTGTCGGGGCTCAGCGACGCGGATTTTTCAAGCGTCGGCAAGGCATCCGTATACTTGCGTTCTTCGAGAAGAGCTGTCCCAATGTTGTAGTGCGCGTTTTTGTTGAGCGGATCGACTTCGATCTGCTTGTTGAACCACTTCATTGCATCGTCATATTTGCGCTGTCGCAGGTAGATCCGCCCGATGTTGTCGAAGGCATTCGGATGATAGGGAGTTACCTCGATTTGCTTCTGTAAGGCGGTAAGCGCGAGATCGTCTTGCCGGGAATCGAAATAAGCAAGGCCGAGTTCGTTCCAGCCGTTATTGGTTTTCGGGTCGGCATCGGTTCCGCGCTTGAGAAGATCGATGGCGAGAGAATAATTGCCTTCTTTGCGGGCGTCGTTGCCACGTTTGAATAGCTCAGATGGCTTCGCGTCGGCCGAGGGAGTGACGCCTGTGGAAGTGCTCTCCGTTTCCAACGAAATTTGCTGCGCCAGGTCTTCCACCACTGAACGGCGGAAAGCCAGATAGTCCTGCACCCGAGCTGAGGGCAATTCAGCTTGATTTATTGTTAGCCTGCGCTCCGAAGTCAATACGTTGCTCTCTATCTTGTAGGTCACTTCGTAGTTGCCATAGTCCCGCTTTACAGAAAATGGCACCGGAAGCCGTAATGTGTATTTCGCAGGAAAGTCGAGTCTCACTTTATAAACGCGACTGGTGGGCGGCCCAAGTTTAATAGGATCGGGGCCATCGGCGTCTTCGGCATTGGCAGCGGCCAGCCCGAGAACGGCCAGCGGCAATTTGATTCCCACTTTCTTCTTGGAAGGATCAACGTAGTTGGCTTTGACAACGCGATAGGAAAATTTCAGGGGCTCGTTGGTAGCGGACAGGTCAGAGACCTTGACCTCGCTTACGTCTTTCCCCATGCCCTCTATTGAACTCATGCCTTCAGCTATCTGCAGCCACTGTGCACTCGCTACGTTGCGGAATGCGCGGCGTATCGGAACTTCGGAGTCGCCGCGAATCTCATAGGCGATTCTGGCATCGAGTTTGCCGGTGTCGTCTACATTGCCCTCGATCTGCAACACTTGCGTGTCAGGCATCGGCGAATCGGCCGGTGTTTCCTCGAGCTGAGGCGTACCATCCTGAGGAATTACGAGTGCTTGTTTTTTTCGCAGTGAATACAGCAATAAGCGAAAGGGCGCAACCTCAGTGGTCGTGTCCATCCAAACCTCTTCTTTCGGGAGAGGCACCATTGTGATCGCGTGATTGAACTGTGCCGGTGAGGGAACATCAGGGTCGAGTTTGTATACGGAACTGATGAGCACCGTCGAGGAGTGGTATCCCTCTGCCTCTAACAAAGCAGCAAGGAGCGTGTTCTTGTCTTTGCAATCTCCGTATTGATTGTGGAGGACCTCGTCGGCGGAATGCGGTTGATAGCGGCCGATGCCCAGTGCCAGACTCACGTAGCGGAAATTGAGAGCCGTGTAGTCATACAGAGCTTCGATTTTGGCGAGATCCGATTGCTTTCCTTTGGTCAGCTCATCGGCCTTGGCTTTCACGGCCTTAGAGGGCACCCGGCGATCCTTTTCCAGACCGGCATACCAGCGTCCAACTTCTTCCCAACTGGCGAAGGATGAGAGCTGAACATCGGCCGTGAGCTCTTGCGGCTTTTTCTTTTTCTTCTTGTCTTTATCGTTATTCTTGTCGGCAGCTGCCTTTGAGGCTTGCGTCTCGAGATTCGCGGTGGACCAACGATAGACCCGCCGTCCATTGTCCTCGCTGATTTTTGGATCGTATCCCGGTTTGGTTTCAAGTTTTATGGGACGTGCTGCGGGCACGTCGATTTCGAGTTTTTCCTCGAGAACGACTTGTGCCTTCTGAAAATTATATTGGGTCCAAAACTGACCGGGTGCAAGAGGAGTGTGTATCACCGTCACCGATTGCCATTCGAGTGTGTCACCGGCGCGCAGACCGGGAACGGTGATGTGCTTTTCGCGAAAATCCGTATAGACGGGGGCAACCCGCTGGATTTGCCCCGTCACCTCCTGCACAGCGTCAGCACCTGCGGTGACCACGCTACCGTCCGGCTTGAGAACGCGTACGTAAGTTATTTCAATTGTTTCGTTGGCGGAGTTATAACCAAAACGCAGTCGCCCCCATCGCTGCACTCCAGCGTCGCTTTTCACGCGCACACGACCAGTTTGTTCCCGGCGCCCCGTACCGTCATTTTCAAAGCGCCAGCGCAGCTCAAATTTTTCCACGACCGAGGATTCCTTGGAGTAGTCGGACGGGGAATCAGCCGACGGCTTTGACTCGCTTGTCGCGCTGTTTTCAGGAGAGGAAGGTTCTTCTTCGGGTTCCTGGCTTACAACGTAGGAAACTTGGAGTAAGACACTTGCGAGCACAAGTAAGGCAAAAATAAGACGAGACATAATGGCGGGTGTAAGTGTAACGCAAAACCCCAAGACGATTGTTACCCTCGGCGAGGACCTCGATGCAGGTTGGAACGTCGTGGTGGTTGGATCAGGCCTTCGGACCAAGGAGGGCGAAGGCGCGGACGGGGAAGGTGCCGAATGCTTTTATTTTTACGGGCACGGCGAAGAATCTGAAATTGTCTTCCGGAGCGGCGGCTAGATTCGTCATGTGTTCGACAATCGGAATTTCCTTTCCGAGAAGAATGCTATGGACCGGTCGCCGCAGATCCTGGACGTCGTCGATGTTGTGGGAGTCGATGCCGACGAGGGCTACTCCGGCGTCGGACAGAAATTGGGCGGCGTCTTCGGTCAGGAAGGGATGACCTTCGAAATATTGCGGGGTGTTCCAGTGGCGCGACCATCCGGTCGCGATCAGGACGGCTTTGCCGGCAAGAACTTCGCCCTGCGGGAAAGAAGAAGCATCGATCGCCTGCCGGTCGCGACCGTCGACTTTGATCGCGGGGAGATTGGCCAGTTTCTCCAGGTTGAGTTGCGACAGGTCTTTGCCGTCGGAGTAGCGGTGAAAGGGCGAATCGAGATAGGTTCCGGTATTGGCGACCATCTCGATTTTGCCGATGTGAAATTCGGTTCCCTCGGCGTAAAACTTGCGCGAGGCTTCGCGGCTCAGGTAGTCGCAGATGATGGGGGCTGGCAGGCCTTTGTAGGTCATGAGTCCGTGCTCGACGGTGTGGCTGAGGTCGATGAGGGTTGCGGGCGGGAGGGTCATGCAGGTGCCTGCATCTTATCGTGGAACAAACAAAAGCCGCCAGCTTTCGCAGACGGCTTGAAACCTTGCCGAGCTTCGCTCGGCGGGC
>Ga0209006_10003353_pt1 | contig 14594 bp, 14 predicted proteins | sample JacPin_JW_Ref_O2_FD_188567 | JGI IMG/M metagenome (GOLD analysis project Ga0209006, IMG submission 188567) | Forest soil microbial communities from Algoma, Ontario, Canada - Jack Pine, Ontario site 1_JW_Ref_O2 (SPAdes) (version 2) | ecosystem: Environmental > Terrestrial > Soil > Boreal... | reverse complement strand
GCGCCGCTACGAGTCCGAAGGCAAAGTCAAAAAGTACGAGCACTGGGAATTTCTCTCCGCCGTGCTCGACGGCAAGCGCGTCTGCCGCGGTATCTGCGCGATGGATTTGCGCACCATGAAAGTCCGCACCTTCCCCGCCGACGCCATCATCATCGCCACCGGCGGCTGCGGAGCCGTCTTCGGCAAGTCCACCAACTCGGTTGTCTGCACCGGATCAGCCCAGTCCGCGCTCTATCAGCAAGGCTGCTTCTACGCCAACGGAGAGTTCATCCAGGTCCATCCCACCTGCATCCCCGGCGAAGACAAACTGCGCCTGATGTCAGAATCGGCACGCGGCGAAGGTGGACGCGTCTGGGTCCCGAAAACTGCGGGCGACAAACGCGATCCGAAGTCCATTCCTGAGAGTGAGCGTTGGTACTTTCTTGAGGAGTGGTATCCAAAGTACGGCAACCTCGTCCCGCGAGACGTGGCGACGCGCGCGATCTTCAAAGTGGTGTTCGAGTACAACCTGGGCATCGACGGCAAGCCCATGGTCTATCTCGACCTCACCCACATCGATCGCAAGATTCTCGATCGCAAGCTCGAAGGCATTCTCGAAATCTACGAAAAGTTTGTTGGCGACGATCCGCGCGACACGCCCATGAAGATTTTCCCCGGCATGCACTACACCATGGGCGGCCTCTGGATCGATTACAAGCAGCAAACCAATATCCCCGGAATCTTCGCCGCCGGAGAGGCCGAATATCAATACCACGGCGCCAATCGCCTGGGCGCAAACTCCCTCGTATCCTGTATCTTCGGAGGCTTCACCGCCGGTCCGAATGCCGTGCAATACGCCAAGAATCTTGCCGCCGCGCCCGGCAACGGACACTTCGACGCCGAACGCAAGCGCCAACTGGAAATCAACACCGGACTGATGCGCTCCGACGGAAACGAAAATCCATTTCTGCTCTGGCGCGAACTCGGCGCTCTCATGACCGAGAACTGCACCGTCATCCGCTACAACAAAAAGTGTGAAGCTGCGGACGCGAAAATCGTCGACATGCTGCACCGCTTCCAGAAAATTAATCTCAGCGATCGTACGCAATGGGCAAACACCACCATCGCCTTTACGCGCCAGCTCTACAACATGCTGCAGTTGTCGCGGGTAATCGCGCAGGGAGCGGCCATGCGCGACGAGTCTCGTGGATCACACTACAAGCCGGATTTCCCCGATCGCGACGACAAGAACTGGATGAAGACCACAAAAGCAACGTTTGCTCCGGATTTGGATGAGCCGAAGTTTGAATTCGAGGCGGTAGATGCAAGTCTGATTCCGCCGCGGCCGCGGAAGTACTGAGATCCATCGGCTAGAAAAGCTTAAAAGGTATGGCCCCTAATCCGCACCAGCAAGAAAAACTCGAACAGCTTCGGCGTGAGATCGGCCGCACCGAGCCGCTGCCGATCATTTGTGAGACGGATGGGTATGTTTTCACTGAGGTGGACGGCGTCAGTGTGATCGTCACCAAAAGGAGAAATCCGAGGATTAGGGGGGGGTTCAAAATACCCTCCGTGCGCAAATATGAGGAGGGACTAGACGCTGCGCTCCTAGCGAGGAGCCTGTGGGAGGCTCAACGGGACCGTGATTCCGCTGATCCCGCAAGAACCGCCGAGTTTGTACTCGGTCATTTCGGCCCGATAGTTGACTGTAACTGGATGTGCCGCAACCGCTCCTGCACATGTCAAACGGAATCCCTCGAACGAAGAAAAGACCGGAGCCTAAGAGGCTGAATGGACGGCGTGAGCAATTATGAGTAATGCAGACGCGAACAATTTAGTTTTACCCGTAGGGTGCGGACTTTCCCTTTTTATCACGGTCTTGTTCGTGCTTTTATGTAGTCGAATCAAAGAAATCAAAGCGTTGCTGATCGTTGCATACGATCTGGAAGAGATATCGGTCTTTGGCGGGACTAGTACGTTCCGAAAAAGAAAACCGCAATCGCAGATCGATCAAAAGCACAATTCAGAGAAGCCGCCGAGCGGATTCATCCCTTAAAGGTTAAAGCTAAATGCCTAACAAACCCGTCCTACTAAAAATAAAGCGCCAACTCACCCCCGACGCCAAACCGTCCTGGGAAGAGTTCGAAATTCCCTACAAGCCGAACATGAACATCACTTCGGCGCTCATGGAAATCGCAGCCAACCCCGTCACTCGTGATGGCAAACCGACCACTCCCATCACCTATGACTCGAATTGCCTCGAAGAAATCTGCGGATCCTGCGCCATGCTCATCAACGGTCGCGCCCGTATGGCCTGTTCCGCACTGCTCGATCACCTCGAGCAACCCATCAAACTCGAGCCGTTTTCGAAATTTCCCGTCGTCCGCGATCTGGCCGTTGATCGCAGCGTGCTCTTCGAGAATTTGCAAAAAGTAAAAGCCTGGGTACCCGTCGATGGCAGCTACGATCTTGGTCCCGGCCCGCGCGTCACGCAGCAGGCGCAAGAGCAATCCTATCCGCTCTCCAGTTGCATCTCCTGCTGCTGCTGCATGGAAGCCTGTCCGCAGTTCAATGACGACACCGGCTTCGTCGGCGCCGCCGCCATTTCGCAAGTGCTTCTGTTCAACACCCATCCCACCGGACAGGCTTTGAAGCGCGAACGCCTGTCCGCCCTCATGGGCGACGGCGGCATTCAGGAATGCGGCTACGCGCAAAACTGCGTCGAAATCTGCCCGAAAGAGATCCCTTTAACCACCTCGATCGCCGAGGTCGGCGGCCAGGTCATGAAGCAAGCGCTAAGCGACCTGTTGACAAAATGAGATGCCCGTATGGTGACGGGACCTGGCCAAAATGGGCATTTCCCACTCCCCGCCCTCCTTTCAAGGCAATACCCCCCAGGTAACCTCCCGTAACTCCCTTCGGTAAGGGGGTTTAGACGGATTTGCTTTACAAAAACCTTCATCTCTCGTTTACAATTACGCATCCTCCGCAAAAAGACGTTTTCTGGAGGTGGGCTCTATCAGACGCGAATTTCATGAGAATTAGGCAAGAATTCACAATATCGAGATTCGTCGCCGCGCGCTTCGCTCACGCGTTGGCTTTGACGGTCTTGCTTGCCATCGCTGGGTCAGGCACGGCATTCGCTCTCAAGCCAGTCCCCCACCGCCATCATCGAATTCTCCGCGCATTGCATCTCACCGGCATCCGCCGCGTGCTCTTGACTCCGCTGTTCCGCCCGTCGCACGATTCCCTGCTCCGCCAGAATGAGGAAATCGACCGCCTCGATCTTCCCCGCATTCAAGACGACGATGAACTCGATGCGCTCAAGGCCTCTGGAGATTTGGTTCCAATCATCGCCAGCGATTCTCTGAAAATTGAACCGAGCCTCGATCCCTCCCGTCGCTATTGCCGTCCCTGGACTCGCGACTTCGTTCAAGATCTTTCCGAAGCCTACTACCATGAGTTCCACGACAAAATTCAGGTGAATTCCGCGGTTCGCACCGTCAAGGTGCAGAAAAAACTTCGCCGCCACAATCGCAATGCCGCACCGGCGGATGGCGACACAGCCTCGTCGCATCTAGCCGGGGTCACGGTCGACTTGCAACGCCGTGGATTGACCAAAGAAGAAATTCGTTTCGTCGAACGCTACCTGTTTTATCTGAACGCTCTCGGCCTGGTCGAACCGGAAGAAGAGCGCCGCCACTGGTGCTTCCACGTTATGGTTTCGCAAAACTATGCCGACTGGCGCCAGACACAGACCATTTTCCTGGTTGCTCCGGTCGAAGAACATGCGCCCGTCGTCACCTCGACCGCTGCCGACGCAGCCGCTGCCACCAGCGACTCCAACTGAACTCGGCCGAATCGCACTCCGCTACAATCTCCTCCATACAATCTCGAAGGCATGATTTAGAAACTATGATCATCCTCATGGCCGGACTTCCCGGCACCGGCAAAACTACCCTGGCGCGTGAACTCGTCGCCGCAACCAACGGTGTGCTCCTCAGCAAAGACGATATCCGCGCAGCACTGTTCGCACCCGGCGACATCGAATACTCCCTTCAACAGGACGACTTCGTCATGGAGACAATGCTCGCCGCCGCCCGTTTCCTTCTGCGCAAAACTCCCCAGCGCAAAATCTTTCTGGATGGCCGCACCTTCTCCCGTCGCTATCAGATCGATCGCGTTCTAGCCCTGGCCAGCGAACTCGCCCAGCCCTGGAAAATCATAGAATGCACGTGTTCCGATGAATCCGCCCGCCAAAGGCTCGATCTCGAGCGCGACCCTCTTCATCCCGCTCAAAACCGAAACTTCGCCCTCTATCTGGAAGTAAAGGCTCACTGGGACCCCATCACATTTCCCAAATTAACGATCGACACCGACCAGCCCTTGATAGACTGCGTCGCACAGGCACTGCACTCCTTATAGCCGCGGATCCTGATACAGCGGATCCTGCCAACCACCGTCCCCAAAGCTTGTCGTACAATAAACGTTTGCCAAAATACCCTCAGGAGCATCCATGCGTACCTTGTTGCAGACTCTTGTCCTGATAATCTCCGTCTCTATTTTCGGCGCCGCGCAAGCCGCCTCAACTCCGAAGGCCCCCACTACGCCGGCCCCAAAGCCTGCAGCTCCAGCCAGCACCGAGCCGACGGCCATTATCCATACCACGGCTGGCGATCTCCACTGCACCCTGTTTCCGAAGACCGCTCCCCTTGGCGTCGCAAATTTTATCGGTCTCGCGAGCGGCACCAAAGATTGGACCAACCCCGTTTCGCGCGCCAAGAAGCACGGCGTCCCGCTGTATGACGGCACCATCTTTCATCGCGTCATCCCCGATTTCATGATCCAGGGCGGCGATCCGGCCGGCAACGGCGAAGGTGATCCCGGCTACCAATTCAAAAATGAGAGTTCGCCCGACGTAACCTTCGATCGCCCCGGCCGTCTGGCCTACGCGAACTCCGGACCAGACACGAACGGTTCGCAGTTTTTCATCACCGAAGATATTGCCCACAGTGCTCACCTGTCGGGCAAGTACACCATCTTTGGACAGTGCGACGACGCAGCCGTCGAACTCGTCAAGCAGATTGCTCGCATGTCGCGCGATCAAAGCAACGACCGTCCCGTCCATCCCGTAAAAATTACGCACATCGAAATCCACCGCGCCGGTGCTGCCACGAAACCCGCCGAGAAGCCGTCGGCAGGAACGATCAAGCACACCTAGAGACGCGGCTCGCCGTATCTGGACCAAAGCTCGAAGTTCTAATGACTATCAAAGACTATCAATTCTCAAATTCAGGAGTAACCATGACCCGCACACCCGGAACCTACGCCGTTATCGAAACCAGCGAAGGCAACATCGTTTGCCGTTTGTTTGAAAAAGATGCGCCAAAAACCGTCGCCAACTTCGTCGAGCTAGCCGAAGGCAAGCGCGAATGGAAACACCACAAGACCGGCAACAAGGTCAAAGATCCCCTTTACAACGGTACGATTTTCCACCGCGTCATCCCCGCCTTCATGATCCAGGGCGGCGATCCGCAGGGCACCGGCATGGGCGGCCCCGGCTACCAGTTTGAAGATGAGACTAAAGGTTCGGCGCACAAATTCGACAAGGGCGGAAAGCTGGCCATGGCCAATGCCGGCCCTAACACCAACGGATCGCAATTCTTCATCACCGTGGCCAACACCGACTGGCTCACCGGCAAGCACACAATTTTCGGCGAGGTTGTAGAAGGCTACGATGTTGTCGAGAAAATTTCCAAAACAGCGCGCAATCGCCAGGATCGCCCCAACAAAGACGTGGTAGTAAAGTCAGTAAAAATCGAACGCTAGCGCAAGTTCTCAGTTCACTGTGCCGAGACTCACCTGAGAACCGCCGCCGAACATCGCCTCGAGCAAGAACGGTAACGGCAAGGCTTCAGCCGTGCCGCAACCGTTGCATAACAATAGCGGCTTAGCCGCTGGGGGACTCGTCCTTGCAACGCGCCTCCCTGAACCGCAACGTACGTGCCCAAAGATTTATAATCACCAGTTCGTGTCCGGCCCCTGGAGGCAAGCATCATGGCGCAGTTCAACGGAGTGCCCGTTCCACCCAACGGGCAGAAGATCGAATATAACAACGGAGAATACCGCGTTCCCGATCATCCGATCGTCCCCTTCATCGAAGGCGACGGCACCGGACGCGACATCTGGAAAGCCTCCGTCCGTGTCTTCGACGCCGCCGTCGAAAAGGCTTATCACGGTAAGCGCTCCGTAGCGTGGTTCGAAGTATTCGCCGGAGAAAAAGCCAAGGCGCGCTTTAATAACTGGCTTCCCGATGACACCATTGCCGCCATCCGCGAGTTTCGCGTAGCCATCAAAGGCCCCCTCACAACCCCCGTCGGAGGCGGCATTCGCTCTCTCAACGTCGCCCTGCGCCAGATTCTCGATCTTTATTCCTGCATCCGTCCCGTCAAGTATTACAGCGGTGTTCCCTCGCCTGTAAAACATCCCGAACGCATGGATATCGTCATCTTCCGCGAAAATACCGAGGACGTTTACATTGGAATCGAATGGGAAGAAGGTACCCCCGAAGCGGCTAAGCTCATCGAATTTCTCAATAAAGACATGCTCAAAGGCGGCAAGAAACAAATCCGTCTCGATTCCGGAGTGGGCATCAAGCCGATCTCCATCACCGGGACCAAGCGCCTGGTGCGCATGGCCATTCAGCACGCTCTCGACAACCAGAGAAAATCAGTCACGCTCGTCCACAAAGGCAATATTCAAAAGTTCACCGAGGGCGCCTTCCGTAAGTGGGGCTACGAACTAGCCACCGAAGAATTCCGCGACCAGGTAGTCACCGAGCGTGAGAGCTGGATCATCGACAACAAAGACAAGAATCCGAATCTCACCGTCGCCCAAAACGCGGAACTCGTCGAGCCCGGCATGGAATTCGCTCCCCCCGAATTCCGGCAAGCAGTCGAAAAAGAAGTGCAGCAGGTTCTCGACTCGATTTACCCTTCCCACGGCAAAGGCGCATGGAAGAAAAAGGTGATGATCAACGACCGTATCGCCGACTCCATCTTCCAGCAGATCGTCACCCGACCCGAAGAGTACAGCGTGCTCGCCACGCCAAATTTAAACGGCGACTACATCTCCGATGCCGCCGCCGCCCAAGTCGGAGGCCTCGGCATAGCTCCTGGAGCAAACGTGGGCGACGGCTTCGCCATTTTCGAAGCCACCCACGGCACCGCTCCCAAATATGCGGACAAAGACGTCATCAATCCCGGCTCTGTGATCTTGTCCGGCGTCATGATGTTCCGTCACCTGGGCTGGAATGAAGCCGCCGATCTGATTGAGCAAAGCATGGAACGCACCATCGAGCAGAAAAAAGTGACTTACGATTTCGAGCGCATGCTCGAAGGCGCAACCAAAGTAAAAACCAGCGAATTCGCCACCAGCATGATCGAAAACATGAGCGTAGCCGTCGCCGCCGATTGAATCGGGGGACGAGAGCCGTCTCCAATATGCATTTGGTAAGCGGTAAGTGGTAATTGAAAATCCAAGAGATCCGGACGATCTTAAATTGCAAAATCACCCAATTACCAAATTACAAAATTCGAGAGGAACTCTTCATGCGCAATAAAGTCACCATCGTAGGCTCCGGAAACGTCGGCGCCACCGCCGCCCACTGGATCGCCTCCAAAGAACTCGCTGACGTAGTCCTTATCGACATCGTCGAAGGAGTTCCGCAAGGCAAAGCGCTCGATCTGCTCGAAGCCATGCCCATCGAGAAGCGCGACTCTGCCGTCGTCGGCTCCAACGATTACGCCGACACCGCGAACTCCGATATCGTCGTCATCACCGCTGGAATCCCCCGCAAGCCCGGCATGAGCCGCGATGACCTGCTCAACACCAACCACAAAATCATGAATGACGTAGTCGGCAAGGTAATCCACCACTCGCCGAACTGCATCCTCATCATCGTCTCCAATCCGCTCGACGCCATGGCCCAGGCCGCTTACAAGATGAGCGGATTCCCACGCGAACGCGTCATCGGCATGGCCGGCGTGCTCGATTCCGCTCGCTTCCGCACCTTCATCGCGCAAGAACTCAACGTCAGCGTCGAGAACGTCACCGCCTTCGTCCTTGGAGGACACGGCGACACCATGGTTCCTCTTCCCCGCTATTCAACCGTCGCCGGAATCCCCATCACCGAACTGATCCCCAAAGACCGCCTTGATGCCATCGTGCAGCGCACCCGCGACGGAGGGGCCGAAATCGTGAAATATCTCAAGACTGGATCCGCCTACTACGCCCCTTCCGCCGCCGCCACTGAAATGGTTGAAGCCATCCTCAAAGACAAAAAGAAAATCCTTCCCTGCGCCGCCTACCTTAACGGAGAATACGGAATCCACGGCCTCTTCGTAGGTGTTCCCGTAAAACTAGGCTCCAAAGGAATCGAACAAATCATCGAAATCAAACTAACTCCCGAAGAAAAAACCGCCTTGGATAAAAGCGCCGCCGCGGTCAAGGAGCTGATAGCAGTAATCAACGTCTGAAGTTTAAGTCCTCGCGTGCTGACGATCCGTGTGGTGATTGGGCTATGCCCGTCCGGGAGCACCGAGCACGCCTTCAGAGCCTGCGGAAAATTCCGACTTTGATCTTGCTTTGAAAGGGTGCGGCTTCAAGCCGCACCGCTAAATGCTTCAAAGTTCACGCGGCTTTCAGCCGCTGAGGGCACACTTTGACCATGGTCATTGACCATAGTACAATCCCCCCCATGAAGGAAATCGCCATCTCCGAGTTCAAAGCCAAGTGCCTCGGCATCCTCGAAGAAGTCCGCAAGACGCGCAAACCAATCCGTGTGACCCGCTTCGGAGAACCCGTCGCCGAAGTCGTTCCCCCATCTCCCCCAAAGTCGACTGGCAGAAAGCTCGGCTGCATGGCCGGAACGGCAGAGATTCTCGGCGATATTGTTGGTCCCACCGGCAGCCTCGATGATTGGAACGCCTGGCGGGAATGAAATACCTGCTCGATACGCACATTTGGCTGTGGAGTGCGCTGCAACCGGAACGCCTCTCCCGCCGCGTGGCCATGACTCTCACCGATTCAGGAAATGAACTGTTCTTATCTCCAATCAGCGTTTGGGAACTCGTCATCCTGGTTCGCAAAGGGCGATTCCGTGTACAACCCGATATCCCGACATGGGTCGCGAATTCCATCTCTGAGCTTCGTCTGTTCGAAGCCCCGTTTACGGTCGAAGTGCCGCTGGCAATATCCTCATTGAGCTTTTCGCACGCCGATCCCGCTGATCAGTTCCTGGTCGCTTCCGCCAAGGTTTTCGATCTCACCCTGGTCACCGCCGACGAAAAACTGATCCGCACTCCCGGCATCAAAGTTCTCGCCAACCGCTCTTGATTGGTCCCGTACCCAAGGAGAAACCGTTTTCGATTCAGCCGACATCTCACCGCGCGACATAATTCCCTGCCCACCCCTACCCCGGATGTTATAGTCTGATCGGTCAACGACCCTATGGACATTGCATCGCATGGATTTTGACCAGCTGGAAATTTTCCTCGAAGTGGCGCGCCTCTCCAGTTTCTCCCGCGCGGCGGAGAAGCGTTTCCGCACCCAGCCCGCCATCTCCTCCCAGATCCGCGCCCTCGAAGAAGAAGTCGGAGCCCGCCTCCTCGACCGCTCCGGAGGCCGCGTCTCGCTCACCGCCTCCGGCAAATTGTTTTTCAAATATGCCGAAGAAACGCTGGAACGCCGCAAAACCATCCTCAACGAGATCGCCGAGACCGAACGCGTGCCTCGCGGGGAAATTGTCGTCGGCGCCAACGAAGGCACCTGCCTGCACATTCTGCCCGAGGTCTTCGCGCAGTTTAAACGCGACTATCCGAACGTCGCTGTCAGCATCAAGCGTTCCGACTACGCCCGCATTCTTGAGTCGATCCTCGAAAACCTTGTCGACTTCGGCGTCGTCTCCCTCCCGGTGAACGACAACCGCCTTGAAGCCCAGATGATTCATCGCGATGAACTCGTCATCATCACCGCTCCCAATCATCCCCTGGCATCAAAGAAGAGTGCGACGGTAGCCGAGATTGCGACTTATCCGCTGGTCGTTCCCAAACTCGGCCACACCCGCGATGCGCTCGACGCCATGTTCTACGACCACCACCTCAAGCCGCACCTCGCCATGGAACTTGATTCGAGCGAACTTCTGAAGCGTTTCGTCGCGGCCGGCGTCGGAGTCGGTTTCATCGCCAGGTCCAACATCGAAGAAGACATTCGCGCCAAAGCATTGGTCGCCGTCGCTTTCGAGGATGCGCAGATCCGCCGCGATCTGGCCATCGTATTCCGCAAAGATAAATCACTGAGCCGTGCCGCCAAGGCCTTCATGGACATCGCCGTGAAGCAAAAGAATTTTTCCGCCGCAGGCGCAGGGAAACGGTCCAAGTGAAAAAGGTTTCGCGTTTCGTCTTAGTCCTGTGGTTGCTGCTTGCATCTGCCGCGGCCCAAAAGCAATCGAACGCAAAGGCCGCGCCCGCCGCCGCCACCAGGCTCATCGCAGTCAAAGTGAAAGGCAAAACCACCCTCACCGACCAGGAGATTACCGCCGCCAGCGGATTACAACTCGGGCAGCCCGCCGCCGATGGCGATTTCAGAGAAGCAGCGCAACGGCTCGGCGAAACTGGCATGTTCAAGGACGTCGCGTATTCGTTCACCTCGTCACCCTCCGGCGTACGGCTGGAACTCGAAGTTGACGATATCGACAAGAGCAAGCTCGTTCCTGCACACTTCGAAAATTTCGTCGGCTTTACCGATCAGGAACTCCAATCCTCCATCCAACGCCGCGTTCCTTTGTTCAAGCAGTTCGTCCCCATGGCCGGCAATCTTTCAACTCGAGTTTCTGAAGCGCTGCAGGCAATTCTGGTGGAGAAGCAACTTCCAGGGCGGGTAAGTTTCGTGCGCGAAGGGGACGAGTCAGGCGAACATCTCTCCGGAATCGCCTACCGCGTCGATGAAGTCGACATTCGCATTCAAAGCGTCGAATTTCCCGGAGCCTCCACCGAGATGACCGCCCTACTGGCCGTCCCCGCGCGTCACCTGATTGGTGCCGAATACACACGCACCAGGCTGAGCCAGACCGCGGAGTTCGACTTCCTTCCCCTCTATTTGCAGCGTGGGTACCTGAAAGCCGCCTTCCAGCCCTCCCAGGCGCGGATGCCCCCGTCGACCACCGATGCATCAACCTCGGAAGCGAAGACCGACACGACAGGCGAAGCCAAAGCTCCCATTGAGCTACAGGTAGTCGCGATCCTGCCCGTCGCCTCGGGCACACTTTATTCGATCGCCGCAGTCGAGTGGAAAGGCAATTCCGTGATCCCCACCCCCGAGCTCTCGCCCCTGATTCACCTCGCTCCCGGCCAACCTGCCGACGGTGTACGACTCGCCCGTGACCTCGAAAACGTCGCCAAACTCTACCGCAGCCGAGGCTACATGAGGGTGAAAGCCAAGCCCGATCCCCAGTTCGACGACGAGAAGGGCACCGTGCGCTACCAGCTGCAGGTCTCCGAGGGCGACCAGTACAAGATGGGAGAACTGGAGATAACCGGCCTGGACACCGAGGCAAGAGCCCGATTGCAAGCGGCATGGACTCTCCAGGAAGGCCAGCCCTTCAATGCCGACTATCCCGAAAAGTTTCGCGAAGAGACGACAAAACTCGTTCCACGCGGAGACTGGATACTAACAATCCACCTATCACCGGACGCGAAATCAAAAACCGTGGATGTAGAAGTTCATTTCAAACAACAGTAGCGCGCCATGTCCCAATAAGTAGACTTGGAGAATGAAACCGCTCGCAAGAAAGGAACAAAAAATGAAACTGTTTCAGATTGCACCCGCAGTTCTCGCAATATTAGCCTCGGTTAGCGTGGCGCAGGCTGCCGGCAAAAGCCAGACTCTGACCGGTGAAGTCAGCGACGCCATGTGCGGAGCACAACATCAAATGAGCGGAAGCGCCGCCGATTGTGCGCGCAGCTGCGTAAAGCATGGTTCCAAGTACGCGCTTGTCGTTGGAGACAAAGTCTATACGCTCGAAACCTCCGACAAAACAGCGCTAGGCAAGCTCAACGATCTGGCCGGAGCCAAGGCAAAAGTCACCGGTGATGTAGACGGGACGACAATAGCCGTGAAATCCGTAGCCGCCGGATCGTAACCCACCGCGCCAAGTAAAAACCCAGCGGGAAAGCCGCTGGGTTTCTTATCCTGACAATTCCCTCTCGTGATTAATTCTGGCTGGGAGAATCGTCGCGGCGTTTCAGTGTCGGACGATCGTCGTCATCGCCGCTTTTACCATCTGTTCCGGTCGTCTTGTCGCTGCCCGAAGTGCGCCGCAAGCTGGGCTTGGTTCCGTCTTTCTCGTCGAGAACCTTATGCCGGTTTTCAATCGTAGCCAGCCGCGATTTCACATCGTCGAATTCTGACGTCGAAACAACATATTGCGCCTTCGCCGGCAGAATCGTCGCGATTTCCCTCTGCGATTCTTCAATTCGATCGGGTGTCTGCGGATGCGAAGCAAAAGCCTTCGCCAGCGTACCCGGCTTCTTCTTCTCCTTCGCCTGAATCTTTTCAAAGAAGCTGATAAAAGCCTGCGGATCATACCCCGTCTTGTACATGTACTGGAGCCCAAGGTAGTCCGCTTCCGCTTCGAAATTCCGCTGGAACTTCATAAACGTCAGCGGCAAAGCCAGGCCGCTGGCTTCGTAGATCCCGTAGCCAATTCCGCCGCCCACAAAAATCAGAGGAATGGTCGCAATCTGCGCAATATTCGCCCGCGTCATTTGCCGCATTCCATGCCGCGCCGCCACGTGCGCGATCTCGTGCGCCATCACTCCCGCCAGTTCAGCCTCTTCGTCCGCCGCCAGAATCAGTCCCGAATTTACGTAGAAAAATCCGCCGGGCAGCGCAAACGCGTTGACTTCATCGGAATCGACCACCTTGATCGTGAACGGCACCTGCGCGTCTGAATTACGCACCAGGTTCTGGCCGATACGGTTCACATACTCATTCACCACCGGATCCTGAACCAGCTTCACACCGTTCTCGACCTGCATCGAGTACTGCTTGCCCATCCGAATTTCAGTCTCAAGCGAATACCAATCGCCTAAGCCGCGCCCACCCACTTTGCGATTGCCGATCGCATCCACATCGGCCTTGCTCCCGTCGTGTTTCACTTTGCTGTCGTCGGGTTCTTGTACGGGAGTCTGCCCCGCGGCCGCGCTTCCACTCGCAGAAGAATCCCCACTCGAAGCCGGAGCAGAACTCGGACTTGCCGACGGGTCCTGCGGGTTGCCCGGCGCGCTACTTTGTCCGGAAGAAGGAGTTTGATCCTTCGATGACGCTTGCGGCCCCGTGCTCTGAGTAGTGGACGTCTGCGGAACTGGAGCCGGTGAAGATGAAGGCTGGGTCGGCGCCGCCTGCGGCTGTGCGTTAGGCGTCTGGGAAGTTTGGTCCTGCGCCAGTGCAACCGTACCCATCAGCGCCAGTAAACTCAGGGAGATCAGCGATTTGCGGAACAGCATGTGGACACCCCGCGAAAGCCCGTTCAGTTGAGACCATTATACTCTCGGCAGCAAGCGCAAGTTAGACGGGCTTTCCCTCCTAGTTGGACGCCGTTTCCTGCCATAAAGTTACCCACTATTTCTCAGAAGTGGCATTGAGCGCCTGCGGAGCCCGGTTCGGCGTTTTGCGGAGCATGGTTCGGCTTCAGTGTCCCTGAAATCTGTGTCACCAACCCTCAGCCCATCACCCACCGCTGAGCCAGGGCCGTTCTCGATTCCTTACCTTTACCTTTTAATTGACACCCAAAAACCCGAAGCGTATCTTGCCCTATTAAATGCTTTTAATAAGGCCGTCCCCCCGGCTTTGGGAGTACGCTCAAATGTCACCCTCCGTCCTACACCTCCCTCGCTTCCCGCGAATCGGCGTCATTGCCGCCCTCATGGTGCTGGGCTATGCCCCTGCGCTGTTAGCCGAATCCGGATACATCCGCGTCAATCAAGCCGGATACGAGGCTGGCTCTGCGCCCTTTCGTGCCTACCTGATGACTAGGTCCACCGCCACGGGAGCCACATTTCAGGTGTTCACTTCCCAAGGCGCCATCGCCCAATCAGGCCATGTGGGCGCCCAACTCGGCACCTGGGGACACAGCAAGACGGCAACTTTCACTGTGTATCCGTTGGACTTCAGCGTTCCAGCCGGAGACGTTTATACCATCTCCGTATCAGGCCCACTGACCGCTCGCTCGCCCGCGTTCGCCGTCGACACCCCGCAGAATCTCTACTCCGGATTGCTCCTCAACACCCTGTTTTTCTACCAATCGCAACGCGACGGCAGAGCTTTCATCCCCAACGCCCTCCGTACTGCGCCCGGGCACCTCAAAGATTCGAACGCAAAGGTCTATATCACTCCGCCACTCGACGGTAATGACTTCATCAACAACGTGCCGCCGGCCGCGCCGTTGGTCCCCGCCGGGCTTTCGAATATCGATGCCGGGGGCGGCTGGTGGGACGCCGGTGACTACGAAAAATATGTTCAGACAGTCAGCTACACCGCCGCCCCCATGCAAATCG